>JAEEGK010015704.1_pt1 | contig 16733 bp, 14 predicted proteins | sample 8958771 | NCBI WGS metagenome assembly JAEEGK01 (sample SAMN16246547, study PRJNA631951) | gut metagenome | biome: gut microbiome; feature: rumen; material: SC-attached | host: Bos | place: Iran: Karaj | collected 2018-10 | reverse complement strand
CTTGCCCTGAATGGCTCCAGCCATCTGCTCCAGGTTTATGCGATTAATTACTTCCTTTTGTCCGTCTCGTTTTATTAGTGTTATATTCATATTCCTTGTTAATTCTGAAAACGAGCACAAAGGTACAAAAAATCTGCGAGATAACCAAATTATTTGAGACGGATACTTTCTAAATATCAATATCTCTTCTCTAAATTCTAAATTTTCTTTCTCTAAATTCGAAAATTACCTACATAACTACATAAAATCTCTCAAAATGCATTTAAATAAAGACTTTCTTTCATTATTCTACCTACATAATAACTACATAAAACTACATAATAACTACATGATTTTGTCGATTTTTCCAAATTTCACCCACCAAATTATCTACAAAAGACTATCTTTTACCCCTCAAAAGACTATCTTTTAGGATGCAAAAGACTATCTTTCGCCTATCGATAGATAGTCTAAAGTCCAAGAAAGAGTAGGGTAGACTATAAGTAACTACCTTACTCCTTTTTAAATTCTCTAGAGAATTTAGGACTTTCCTCCGTCTAAAGTCAGGTTTTCCTCCGTCTAAACCTCCAAATTCTCTAGAGAATTTATCAGACTATTACGTCTAAAATACCCCTTTAAAGGTAGATTCATCGGACTTTCAACGGCTTAAAGCCCCCATTTAAGCCCTTATTCTTCCAAATTTGGCCCAATTTTATGTAGTTTGAATGTAGTTTTATGCAGTTATGTGTAGTTTTTATGTAGTTAATAAATCTTCGCAAACACCTCTAAATAAATGCCATCCAAGCGATTTTATGTAGTTATGTATGTAACTTTTGAATTTCGCTTTTTTTGTATTGTGTATGGAATACTTGGATGGTAGATAAATTGTATTTTACTTCAGAAAATGTCGTAGTATTCGGACATTATCTGGGGTATTTTGTTTCTTGTGAACAAATGCTTTATTATACAAAAATGCATAACGTAAAAATGAATAATTGGAGAACACTTATTATCCTTAAGTCGAAATGTCGTCACAAACAATAATTGGAGATTCTTTTTTACTGAATTTTTGTTTTTTTTTCTGTTAACATTGATCATTTTCTAGTTTTTTTGCTATCTTTGCAACTGCAATCCGAAAGGAAAGCAAGAAATATTGGCTCTAACATCACCGAATCACCACCTCGAAGATAAAACGAGCCATGTATCAAAAGCAATTAGAGCGTCGTGCCATGTGCGCAGACGTTTCTATGAAGCTTTTGGGGTTTGTGGTGAACCTTGGTGATGCGTAGAGATTGTCTGCGCATTTTCTTGTTATAGGAATAGAGCTTAAAAATGTATAACTTAAAATTCACTAGTGATGGTTTTATTTTTTGGAATTGTTGGAATAGTTGTTATCTTCATTGTATTCATAATGATGAATGAGAAAAACAAAACTTATGAAGAAACTCAGCGTGAACTCGCCGCAAAAATTACTGGTGAAACCATACTAGACCCTATAGAGGAAGCGGAGTTGATGACTCGTAAAATTCAGGCATTGATTCAAGCAGACATTGTAGGAGACGTAAAAACGAGTAATGCGATTAAAGATAATTCTTATAACGGACCACTGCCAGAAAAGAGAAGTGATGGTGGTTTTCTGAGTATTTATGACAATCTCCGAATTCTAAAAATTGCAGGTATTAATCATCGACAAGGAATTGACAGATACATTGGTCGAGTAGAATGTGCATTAGTACCTGAACCGCAAAATGAGTATGATCCTAATGCTATTAAAGTTGTCGCTTCGGATCGTCATCATCTAGGTTATATTCCATCAGATATGACAGACTTCGTACGATCTATGGCTCGGGAAGAATTTCCAATGCGTTGTACGTGTTTTATAGATGAGATTGAGGATGAATTTGATGGGCATAAATTCCATGTTGGCTACGTTTATATCAAACAAAAGTAATAGCATGCCTAGATTATACCACCTTAAAGAGAATTAAAATTTGGATTTTTTTTGTCTAAACAAGCAACTGAAAGAATATGGCTTGGAATTATCGTAAACGAGTAAAGATTGCCCCTGGAGTTCATCTTAACTTCAGTAAAAATGGGGTGAGCACTTCTATTGGCCCTAAAGGTGCCAAAGTATCGTTTGGGAGAAATGGTACATACATGAGTACAAGTATTCCTGGGACAGGGTTGTATAGTCGTCAAAAGATTAGTGGAACTGGTACATCATATACGAACCAGAATAATAATAAAGGTTGTTTCGGATGCTTATATATCTTCATTTGTTTAGCCTTATTAGTATTTGGTGGTATCTGTATTATTTCAAAAGAATCCTTGCTCATATTTTTAGGTTTAATATTTTGGGGGATTAGTTTCCTTGTTATCTACAAATCTTTTTTTGAAAAGAAAGACGAAGACTCATCAATAGAAGCCACTACGACTTTCGTTGCAGAAGATCCTAACAATAGTGTTACCTCACAGATTATGACTCCAAAAGATCCCTTTACTGATGAACAAAGAGAATCTCTTGGACACCTTGACCCATTATTTGAGGATGCAGCTCGTTTATTAATACTAAATGGAACGGGATCTCCCTCTATGATACAAAGAAAATTTGCAATTGGTTACAATAGAGCAGGTCGCATTATGGACCAATTGGAAGAGAAAGGTGTTGTTGGGCCTACTCGTGGTTCGGCACCTCGGGAAGTACTTATTCATAGTATTGACGAGTGGATAACTTTGAAAAAACATTTATTGTCGGAACTTGATAAACAAGAAACAAACGAAACATCAACAAAAAAAGAAGTATCGGGATCTTCTTTGTCTAATTGCCTTACAGAGGATCAGTTCAATCTAATTAAATCGGCAAGTGATAATCTTTGCGCTTTTATGACCAAAGTTTGCAGAAAAAAGAATGTAAGAGCCCAATTGGATGAGATGATGCAACTTGAGAATTCTGATGGAAAGCCATGGGAGATTACAAAAAAAGTAAGGCTTGTTATTATTACAGATGTCTATCGTTGTTATAAAGGGTTAGGTCACGATTTCTTTACGGATGATGACAACGAGAACATTGGTGTATATCTTTTTATGAGTAAATACTTAAAGCCAGATTTTGAAATTAGATATGACAAACTATCTGACTTCAGATTAATAATTAAGGATTCCTTTGTAGATGTTCTTAAAACATCTGACTTGGTTAATCAAAATGCCCAGATGTCACCAAACGAATTTTTTCTACAAAAGGTATTAGGAGAATGTGATAGAGAACTCCAAACTCAATATATGACTTTGTTATATCGCTTTGCTTCTGCTGTTGCTAAAGCTGATGGACAAGTCAATGAAATTGAAGAGAAGTGGTTGGCAGATATTATGAGATCTAAAGAATTAAATATTGGGAATGGTTCAAATGTAACTACAACGAAACAAGAACAGGAATCCTTAGAATCTCCTTATGACATGCTTAATGATTTAATTGGTTTAGCAACTGTAAAAGATGAAATCACAAAACTTACCAATTTTATTAAAATTCAGCAAGTTAGAGAAAGTAAAGGGATGAAGACGTCAGATATATCATACCATTGTGTTTTTACAGGGAGTCCAGGAACAGGTAAAACCACAGTTGCTCGAATTATGGCTAGCATTTACAAGGATTTAGGGATTTTAAAGAAAGGTCATTTAGTTGAAACTGACAGGTCTGGATTAGTGGCAGAATATGTAGGCCAAACAGCCGTTAAAACTAATAAAATTATCGATTCCGCCTTGGATGGTGTCCTGTTTATAGATGAAGCTTATTCGTTAGTTCAAGGGGCTAAGGAGGATTTCGGAAAAGAAGCAATATCTACCTTGCTTAAACGTATGGAGGATGATAGAAACCGAATTGTCGTTATACTTGCTGGCTATAGTACAGAGATGAAAGAATTTATTGATTCAAATCCTGGCTTACAATCTCGTTTTAATCGATACATTCATTTTCCAGATTATACTGCAAACGAATTGAGTCAAATATTCCTTATAAAAGCAAAAAAGAATCAATATACACTTGATGATGATGCTTCGAAGGTGCTTGATGATGTTTTAGCTGAAGCTGTTGAGCATAAAGATAAAAACTTTGGTAATGCTCGCTTCGTGAGAAATTTATTTGAGAAAACTATTCAAAATCAAGCAATGCGTTTATCATCAGAACCAAACATAACTGAGGAAGTTTTATCTATGTTGAAAGCTGAAGATATAACAAATTGACAAATGTGAATAATTGTCATATGATAGATAGAGAATGCATAAGAGAATTGATTGAGCCGAGAAAAGATACTTTTTCTTCGCGTATTTATGATAGCATCATGTTAGTTGCAATTGTTATAGGCATTTTACCCCTAATGTTTAGGGAACAGCCAACTATCTTTTGCTACTTTGATTTAATCTCAGGTCTTTGCTTTGTTGGGGACTATCTTCTTAGATGGATTACAGCTGATATGTCATCTAAGCGTAATCGAGTAATGGCGTTTTTGGTATATCCATTAACGCCAATGGCAATTATTGATTTATTATCTATACTGCCGACTTTCAATTTGCTCAGTCCTACCTTCAAGGTTGTTCGAGTATCGCGTTTGCTTAAAATACTTCGAGTGATAAAGGTAATCCGCTACTATGAACCATTAGAAATTATTCTTTCCGTTGTTCGACGTCAGAGCAAAATCCTTTGGACTGTATTCTCATTGGCAATATTCTATATTTTTATTACAGCGCTCATTATGTTTAATGCTGAGGAAGATATTAATCCTGAAACAGGTCGTTTCCTCTTTGATACATTCTTCGATGCGTTCTATTGGGCAGCATGTACACTTACTACTGTTGGCTACGGGGATTTATATCCTATTTCTGACGTAGGGCGTGTTATCAGCATCATTTCATCGATGGTAGGCATTGCTATTATTGCTCTACCATCTGGTATTGTAACAGCCGGTTATTTAGATGAGTTAAAGAGTCGAAAAGAAGCCAATGAACATTTAATAAAAGAATGAAATAATCAAAACAAATAAATGCATATGGAAAAGTGTTATAATTATGGAACAATGAAAGTTCTTGTGGTAATTCTCTTTGCAGTTATCTGCTCTGCTGTTTCTGCGCAAAGATTTGAAACAAATAAGGTGACTCTTTCTGATAATGGTATTTCGAGAACTGTAAAGATTAAAGGGACTTCAACTTTCTCTATTAAAAGAGATGGTCGCATGACATGGGCGCAGTATGAAACTATAGACAAGGCAATTAAAATTAGTGCTACAGCCAATACAACAAAGGATAATAGAAGTTGTAGTTTCATTTTACTTGATAAAGAGGGTAATCCAACTGATACGTTAGAGGTCATCCAGATAGGAAAGATTTCTTCTGTTAATAGTACTACTAAGGCAATCGGAACTTCAGCTAAAAGTACAAAAAGATCTTATGGTGGGCAATGTGCCGCAAGAACCAAAAAGGGGACACGTTGTAGCCGCCAAGCTACAGCGGGTAGTATCTATTGTTGGCAACACAAGAAATAGTTTGGCGCTATTACCAATCTTTGAGATTGGCTTTTGATTTGACAATTTCAGAGACGTCGCTAGGAAGAAGAGGGAAGAACGTAATTCCTGTAATTTTTAATGCTGTTAACATAAAGGTCGTTTCTATTGGATGAATCCGTATTGCGACGAATAAAGCCAATGCAATGCCCTTGATTGTATCATTTAGAAGAGTATTACTTTGAGAAAGGCTTCTGGTACAACTTGGGAAAAGTCGTATTCTGAAAAGGATGGTGAGGGGGAGAGTGTTTAGTTAGATGATTCAGGACTCGTTTATATGAAGGAAATCGCATTTTTTTGCCGAAAGTTTTGCGCTTTCGGCTTTTTGTGTATTTTTGCAGCGATAAAGGAATAATGATATGGGTAAAGACGAATGTATCAAGATCCTCAAGAAGTATATGAACATACTTAAAAGTAAGTATGGTATAACTTCTATGTCTCTTTTTGGCTCTACTGCAAGGGGTGAGCAGAAGGAGGGAAGTGATATTGATTTGTTTGTAGATACAGAGACTCCAAATCCTTTCCTGTTGATGGATGCCAAGGATTTCCTAGAAAAGGAAACTGGCACATCCGTAGATATTATTCGTAACCATCAGAATTTGAATCCTCGTTTAAGAAAACGCATATTAAAGGATGGAATCTTTGTCTTCTAGCGATTCAGTTCTTCATTGATAATCTAAAGTAATAAGAACTATTGTTTAGTGTTTTTTTCAAGGCATTATCTAGTTTTTAGGCAGGCATAAAGAAAGAGGTCGCGGGACTCACGCCCTGCGACCTCTCATTTCTCTCAATTGTTCGTCGAGTAATAATTACTCAGCAACAGTAGAGTCAGCAGCAACTGAATCAACAGCCAGGCTGTCTACTACGCTATCAACTACCTCAGCGATAGAATCAGTGTCCTGTACAGGAGCCTGAGCCTTGTTACCACAAGAAGCGAAAGAGATAGCAGCAACTGCTACGAACATGAATACTAATTTTTTCATTTTTTCTAAGCTTTTTAAATCTGTAAAACAATCATTTGTTTATTAAAACGCTGCAAAGTTAAGCATATTTTTAATACAACGTATCATTTTTTTCGATTTTTTTTCGACCTTTTTTGTAACTTTTTAGCAAGTGCCTGAAAATCAATAAGATACGAAATGTTAAAATTTGGTGTATTTTCTTCACTTAACGGAAAAATGCCAAAAATTGATGAAAATAGAGAAAAAAGATGTACCTTTGTGCCCGTAAACAAACAATGTTTTTTAGGGCATAAAAAGTAAATAGGTAAAAGATGATAGATACATCGGCCTTTCAGGGCAAAACGGCGGCTTACTACACACTGGGTTGTAAGTTGAACTTTTCTGAGACATCAACCTTCGGGAAAATGCTTCAGGAGTTAGGCGTACGGACAGTAGCAAAAGGTGAGAAGGCAGATATCTGCTTGATCAATACCTGTTCAGTGACTGAGGTGGCCGACAAGAAATGCAGGCAGCAGATTCATCGCATGGTAAGGGAGAATCCTGGCGCCTTTGTGGTAGTAACTGGTTGCTATGCCCAGCTGGAGGCAGAAGAGGTAGCAAAGATAGATGGCGTGAGTCTGGTGCTTGGCTCGAATGAGAAGGCGAACTTAATCCAGTTTCTTTCAGAAGCCTGGATTAATAGAGGTGAGAAGCGAGAGGTGAGAGGTGAGAGAAATGACCAAGGGCAGGAGATACCTTATTATTATAAGAAGACTAAGGATATTAAGAGCTTTGCGCCAAGTTGCTCTAGAGGAAACAGAACGAGATATTTCCTGAAGGTGCAAGATGGCTGCGACTATTTCTGTACTTATTGTACCATTCCATACGCCAGAGGTTTCTCAAGGAATCCTTCTATCGCATCGCTTGTGGCTCAGGCTGAGGAAGCTGCCAAAGAGGGAGGAAAGGAGATTGTGCTGACAGGAGTGAACATTGGCGATTTTGGCAAGACAACTGGCGAGCGCTTCATCGACTTGGTAAAGGCTCTCGACAAGGTGGAAGCTATCAAGCGCTACAGAATCAGTAGTTTGGAACCTGATCTGCTCTCTGACGAACTGATAGCGTATTGTGCTCAGAGTAGGGCGTTTATGCCTCATTTCCATATACCTTTGCAGAGTGGCAGCGACGCAGTGCTGAAACTAATGCACAGGCATTACGATAGGCAGCTGTTTGCTGACAAGATACATCGTATCAAGGAGTTGATGCCCGATGCGTTTATCGGCGTTGACGTGATGGTGGGTTGTAGAGGAGAAACACCTGAATGTTTTGAGGAGACGTATGAGTTTCTGAAGGGGCTCGATGTGACTCAGCTGCATGTGTTCCCATATTCAGAGCGACCTGGCACATCGGCATTGAGCATTCCCTATGTGGTAACAGAGAAGGACAAGAAACTTCGCTCAAAGCGTCTGCTTGATCTCTCTGATGAGAAGACGATTGCTTTTTATCAGCAGCATGTGGGCCAGGAAGCAGAGGTGCTCTTCGAGAAAGCTACTCGAGGCAGAGCCATGCATGGCTTCACAAGAAACTACATCAGGGTGGAGTTATCGCCGAAGGATGCTGATCCATCATTGGATAATCAACTGGTAAAGGTAAAGCTGGGAGAATTAACAGCCGATAAACAATCGCTTAGAGCTTATATTATATAATAAGGTACGCGCGTGATGGATAAAGTAGCAATTGTAATCCTGAATTGGAACGGACAGGCGATGCTTGAGAAGTATATGCCCTCCGTGTTGCAATACTCGAAGGACGAGGCGACTGTCTATGTGGCAGACAATGCTTCGACGGACCAGTCGATGGAGATGCTCCGACAGTATTTCCCTGGGGTGAAGCTTATCCAATTGGAGAAGAACTGGGGGTTTGCAGAGGGTTACAATAAAGCCTTGAAACAGGTGGATGCTGAATATTACTTGCTGCTGAACTCCGATATTGAGGTGACTCATCACTGGTTGACACCCATGACAGAATATCTGGATAACCATCCTGACGTGGCGGCCTGTCAGCCAAAGTTGCTTTCAATCTTCGATAAGGATCGTTTTGAATATGCTGGAGCGAGTGGGGGATACCTCGACCACTTTGGCTATCCCTTCTGTCGTGGACGTATTTTCGAAACAGTTGAGGAAGATAATGGTCAGTATGATTATGCCACTGACATTCTCTGGGCTACTGGTGCTGCACTGATGATACGATCGAAGGACTATTGGGAGGCTGGTGGACTCGATGGACGATTCTTTGCACATAATGAGGAGATTGACCTTTGCTGGCGATTGCGTATTCGTGGTCGCAGAATAGTTTGTCTGCCAGAGAGTTATGTTTACCATGTGGGTGGTGGTACGTTGCCTAAGGGTAATCCGATGAAGACTTTCCTGAACTTCCGCAATAACCTGACGATGCTCTATAAGTGTCTGCCCGATAAAGATCTGAAGAGTGTGATGCGATGGCGCTGGTGGCTCGACTATCTGGCTGCTTGGGAGATGCTGATTCTGAAACGGAATGTGGGCGACTTCAGGGCAGTGTATCGTGCACGAAGGGCTTTTAAACGTTGGCGGAAGGACTTTGAAGCTGATCGCAAGGCCATCCAAGCCAGTCGTGTGGCAAAAGAAATACCAGAGCGAAGGGCTTTCTCCCTGCTCTGGCAATACTATGTAAAAGGACGAAAGACGTTCGCCCAGCTTCCTTAATTACTGACGAATGACGACAGCAGGGTGATCTACCTCTTTCTGCTTCCACTGCTTCAGGTAGTCAAACCAAGCATCGGCAGAGTGGAATCCGAATGACTCGTTGTCTGAACAATAGATGACTTTATAGCAGAGGTGCTTGTTGTTAGTACCAACTACATAGGCATAGTTATCCTTGTTGGCCACTTCCTCGCTCTTGATATATTGCTGGGGTATATAGATGCCCAGTCCTACAGTTTCTGGTTTGAAGTTCTCATGATCGCTCGAAGGCCAGTCAGTACCCCAACAGGCTCGAAGCCCATTCTTATCGGAGAATTCGACAGACTCTTTGACATTGATGATGCCTGTAGAGAACAGATAATCATTCACATCCTTATTAAAAAAAACATCGACATCCGTATCACGATGGCCTGCATATTGGGTATAGCGGATGGTCATATTCAGAGGTAAGGGGTGAGAGGTGAGAGGTGAGTATTGCCAGCCACGATCCACAACCTCGACGATGGTACGAAGTGGACCATAGGAGATGATACGCTGAGTACGGCTGCTGACAGGATCGATCATTGTGGGCTGCTTTCCATCCCAGCCTCGGAAGGCACCAAGTCCAAAGGTGTTGCCCACCCAAAGCACATCGTCGCCATAGCCCTGTTCCTTCTGTTCTTTCGACGTATAGAACTGAGTTTCTTTTAGTTCGAGACGTTTGTGAAACTTTCCATAGAGGTCGAGAGTCTGGCGCTTATCGAAATAAATGCGGATACCATTGTACTCACTCTCGAAATCTACGCCATGATGGTGCTGGATGTTATAAGAGTTGGCACAGTCGCCACGGGCTGTGATCGACTCGATGAAGTTATCGTGTTTGTTTTTCTCCTTCACCTTGTCATTGCGTATCAGCATCTCGGCATAGACACGGGCTGGATATTGAAGGGGTTTGTCACTTGTGTTGTATTCAATCGTGTAGATGGCCTTTGCTTTGGCTTTTAGATCTACCAGGAAACATAACTCATCAAAGATGCCGTCCTGGTCAAGATCGTCAAGCTGACAGGGAATCTCCTTGTTTGTTCCCAATGTGACTCTGGCTGAGTGGATATCGGAAGTATCCTCACTATCAAGTTTAATGACGACAGGTATGTCGGTGCGATCAATATCCGACGTGTTTCTGACTTCATAACGGATGCTGTTAGTCTGAGCCAGCACGTTAGTTGTGAATGTGGCAATAAGTGCCAAAAGTAATGCTCTCTTCATGATGTTACTTTGTTTTGTTTTAGTGAATGGCAAAAGTAATCAAAAACAATCAAACTGAGCCCGATTTTTACACAAATAAACAAGAATGTGCAGTTTTTTATATTAATTTTTATCTTTTTTAGGTTAAAATTTGGATTTTAAAATATATTTTAGTATATTTGCATCGCTTTTTTAACAAACATATAACATTCAGAATAGGTTTAGTGCATAAGATATATCTCTTTCTATTGGTAGTCATGCTGGGGTGCATCAGCTGTGAATGGCAGTTCATGTCGGAAGACGACGAGGCGATTGCCATTGACCGCTATGATCGTATCCAAAGTCTATACCTGACGACAGGAGATTTCTCTGCCCTCCAGCAGATGAATACGGTATATCCCATGCAAACCAGAACGCTGATAGAAGATGTGTTACGTATTGGTAAGGTAAACGATACGCAGATTAATACCAAGTTCCTGCGTTTCTATCAGGATACTACTCTTCAAACGCTGATTGCCGAAGCCGAGCAGCAGTATGCGAATGTGGAGGATTTGAATAAGGAACTGACCACAGCTTTCAAATATTTGAGAGATAATATCTCTGGGCTGGAAACTCCGGAGATATACGCCCAGATTGGTTCGCTCGACCAGAGTATCATTGTAGGTAATAACACCATTGGTATTTGTCTGGATAAGTATCTTGGTTCTGACAATCCTTTATATCAGAAACCAGAATATGGCTATACGAGCGAACAGTTGTCGATGATGAATCGCCATTTTATTGTGCCTGATTGTGTGGGCTTCTATCTGTTGAGCCTTTATCCGATGCCTACTGATAGGGTGCTTAGCCAGTTGGAGCGTGATATTCACATAGGCAAGATACAATGGGCTGTAAACAAGGCTATGGGCAAGCGTGTGTTCCAAAGCAAGTACATCCAGAGAGTTCAGCGATATATGTTGCAGAATAAGAATGCAACCTTGGATATGCTATTGAGAAACAACAATTATCAGGATTTTCAATAATTCTCAGAAAAAATCATTATCTTTGCACCCTGAAATGAGAATTATTTAAAAACTGAGGATAATGATAAAACTTAGATTACTAGTTATAACATTTGTTGCTCTGCTGTTTTGTGCCCCTTCTATTGCAGGGGAGAAACTGAGTTTGAAGGATATTACGGGGGGTAAGTTCCGCTCGAAGACAATGACTGAGGTTTGTCCGATGGACGATGGGGAGAACTATGCCCAGATCAGTGATGACGGAAAACGGATTGTTACCTATTCTTTCAAGACAGGAAAAGAAACTGGTGTCCTTTTTGATGCTGCAACAGCACAAGGTGCAGCGATTGAGAAAGTAGAGGGCTACATCATGAGTAAAGATGGTAGCATCTTATTGATACAGACTGCTACGAAGGCAATCTATCGTCGCTCCTTTACTTCCACCTATTATATATATAATATAAAGGATAACCAACTGAAACCATTGAGCGTTGGTGGGCCGCAGCAGACTCCTGTATTCTCGCCCGACGGCAAAAAGATTGCTTTTGTCCGTGAGAATAATATCTGGTTGGTTGATCTGCAGAACAACCATGCAGAGTGTCAGGTGACGAAGGATGGAAAAATCAATGAAATAATCAATGGTATCCCTGACTGGGTATATGAAGAGGAGTTCTCCACCAATTCGTCGATGGTGTTCTCTGCCGACTCGCGACAGATTGTTTGGATTCGTTATGATGAAAGTGCTGTCAAACAGTATTCGATGCAGTTGTTTAAGGGACGTAAGCCTGAACTAAGCGAGTTCGCAGAATATCCAGGTGACTATACTTATAAATATCCTGTGCCAGGACAGGTGAACTCAAAGGTCAGTGTACACAGCTATGATATACAGTCGCAACTGACGAGAAACATTGATGTGCCATTGGATTCGGATGACTATATCCCTCGTGTCAAATCAACCAGTGATCCTGCGAAGATTGCAGTTTTCACAATGAACCGTCATCAGGATGTACTACGTATCTATATGGTCAATCCTCAAACCACTGAAAGTCAGTTGATTATTGAGGATCAAGTGGATAAGTATATCAAAGAGGAAACCTTGGAAGATGTACAATTGACGGATAAACACATACTGTTGCCTAGTGAGCGTGATGGTTATAACCATTTGTATCTCTATGATTTAAATGGAAAGATGCTGCGTCAGATTGTGACAGAAAAATATGTTGTGAAAAGTGTGTATGGCTACGACGAAAAGAAAGGCGATACCTACTTCGCTGCCAATCCGAATGGTGCTACTGATCAGCAGGTAATGGTGGCTCATGCCAATGGTAAAATAGAAGTGCTGTCGAAGCAGGCTGGTGTGAATCGGGCAATATTCAGTAAGAACTTTAGGTATTTCATCAATATCTGGAGTGATCTCGACCATCCTATGCAATATACTCTCTGTCAGAATAACGGCAAGGTATTACAAACCATGATAGATAATCATGAATTGTTAGAGAAACTTTCTGCCTACGATCTTGGCAAAAAGGAGATGTTTACTTTCACTACTTCTGAAGGCATACAATTGAATGGATGGATGGTGAAACCTGCCGATTTTGATCCTTCCAAAAGATACCCAGTTATTATGTATCAGTATGGTGGTCCTGGTAATCAGCAGGTACTCAACCAGTGGGGCATCGGCATGAATGGAAACGGCGCCATACTTGAGCAGTATCTCTGCCAGCAGGGTTATGTTTGTGTATGTGTTGATAATCGTGGTACTGGTGGTCGTGGGGCTGAGTTTGAAAAATGTACTTATTTGCGACTTGGTGAACTGGAAGCTCGCGATCAGGTTGAGACAGCCTTGTGGCTTGGACAGCAGTCTTTTGTAGATAAAGAACGTATCGGTATTTGGGGATGGTCATATGGCGGATGGAATACATTGATGTCGATGTCGGAAGGTCGCCCCGTGTTCCGTGCTGGTGTGGCCATTGCTCCGCCGACTTGTTGGAGATATTATGATTCGATATATACAGAACGTTATATGAGAACACCTCAGGAGAACCAGTCGGGTTATGATGAGGTTAACCCTATAGCAAGAGCTTCACAGTTACATGGTGCTCTTTTGATTTGTCATGGTCTGGCTGATGATAATGTTCATTATCAGAACTCGGCGGAATACGTTGAGGCGCTTGTTCAGGCCGATAAAGATTTCCGCCAATTGGTATATACTAATCGTAATCATAGTATCTTTGGTGGTAATACCCGTAATCATCTGTTCCGTCAGGCCATCAATCACTTTAATGCAGAGTTGAAATGAACATCCTGTTAGCAATTGTATCGTTTCTGACACTTGAGGTGTCGAATCCCTCAAATGAATATAGGGAAGAGGTCATAGAGCTGCCCCTTGATTCCGTTTGCATGTTGTTGGGAACAACCTCCGACAGTATCCGTGTGTTGGATCGTGCAGGTCTCGATATTCCCAGTCAGTGTACCCGTGATGGGAAATTGCTGGTAGGCGTTTATGTCAGAAAGGGTGGGGTAAACAGTTATACCATCAGGAAGGGAGCAACGCATGATTTCCCCATTCTTTGTGATGGTACTATTCATCCGGAGCGAAAGGATGATTTCGCTTGGGAGAATGATCGAGGAGCGTATCGTGTTTATGGTCCTGCACTGGAGCGGACAGGTGAACGTAGCTATGGTATTGATGTGTGGACCAAGAACACCCCCGATCCTGTGGTGAATGACCGTTATTATATAGAAGATGTGGTGATGATGCCAAAGGTTGACTCTTTGCGTCGCATCAATCGCCATCGTGGTGATTCTCTATATCGCATCAATTCCTATCATCATGATCATGGAAAGGGATTCGATCCCTATAAAGTCGGAGCTTCCTTAGGATGTGGAGCACCGGCCTTGCTTATTGGTGATAGTATTGCCATGCCGTATTGTTTTGAGAGTTATGAGGTTATTACTAGTGGTCCGTTGCGTTTCGAGGTACTTCTTTGTCAGAGTCCTCGTGTGGTATGTGGAGACACGATCCGTGAGAATCGTATTATCAGACTTGATAAAGGATCGAATTTTAACAGAATGGAAGTATGGTATGAGGGTATCTTAAAGCCTGTGTCGTTTTGCTCGGGTGTTGTTATTCAGAAGGAAGATCCAGAACCTGTTGTTCTGGGCAGCAACTATGTGTCTTATACCGATCCGACAGACCAACCGGATGTACACCACGCTCCCCTTTTTGTTGCAGCCTTGTTCCCTAATGGGGATGTTAAGACGAAACAACTTGGTAATCACGCATTGGGTATCATTCCTGATTATCAGGGAGAACATTACGTTTATTACTTCGGTTCAGCCTGGTCGAAATACGATGTTAGGACGGCTGAAGAATGGAAAGCCCGAATAGAATGGTATCTCCGTTCGTTGAAGAATCCTCTAAAGGTTACATTGAAAAAATAATTAAAATATCGGCAGAATGATGCTAATTATCCAAAAAGTTTGTATCTTTGCAACCGATATATGTACTTTTAATATAATTGTAAACATGAAAACAATTAAAATTTTAGGAATATTCCTGTTGCTGGCAGTTATGAGTGTTGGCTTCACCTCTTGTGGTGATGACTATGAAAGTCGTCTGCCGGAATTGATCATTAAGAATCTTGAATTTGACAAAAGTGGTGGTGAGCAGACGATGGTATTTCGTAATGAAGACCTCACTAACTACGGTATTACAGCAAATGCAATCTGGTGTTCTCCCTGGATAGATTATGATGCCTCGACTATCTATGTAAAGGTAACGGCTCGAGGAGAAGCTGAATCAGATGAAGAAAAATATGATGAACGCTCATGTGTTGTAACACTAACAGATGTGCGTGATAATACAACTCGTACTTTTACTGTTAAGCAAGCTAAGGTAACAGATGTCATCGTGAAATTAGGTGATGATAGTGCTATTGATTCAAATGGAGGCGATGTAATCGTAGATGTTCAGTATAATGTTGGATGGAATGTTGAAATTCCAGAAGATGCTCAAGACTGGATTACCCGAAAGACTGCAGGCACTCGTGGACTGGAGAAAACGACTGTAACACTGTCAGTTGCTAAGAATAATAGCGGTGGCGCTCGAAGCTCCAAAGTATACTTTAAGAGTGAAGATGGAAGTATTAGCAAATATATCACCATTAATCAATTGTTTACACCTGTATATTCTTTTGAAAAGAAAGAATTTACAGTTGATGAACTGGGTCAGACTATCAAGGTTAATTATGAGTCCAATATTAATTTCTCTGTTTATCCTGATGATGATTGGGTAAATAAAGATGGAAATAAAGAAAAGGTTGATGGCTCTGAAAATAAATATGTCCAGAAATTCACCATTAGTGAGTTTACTGAAAAGAAGGAAAGCAGAACAACTAAAGTGGAATTCTCTGCCAGTGTTCGTACTGCACCAAATGATGATCCAAAGACATTCATGGAGAATATTACCATTACCCAGAAACGTACACTTTATATTCCTATAGACTCTGTTAAGTTGATGGTTGGCGACAGTATCATCGTTGAAGTGATAAATACAGAGAAACGTGATTTGGTATGGAGTTCTTCAGACGAAAAGGAGTTCACAGTAAACTCAAAGGGACAGGTGAAGTGTGTAGCTATCGATGGTGACGGACAGGCAACTATTACAGTGAAGTCTAAGGATGGTAAGTATTCAGATAAGATTATTGCAGTGGCCGAAAAGCCCAAGGATCTGACGAAGTTCCTTGTTTGTAAGTGGGATTCAACACAGACAATAAAGGAGGGCGTAAGCTCTACAATTCTGACTTTCAAGATTACAAATACCAGTTCTGAGTCTATTACTTTGACTGGGTACACAGCTTATAAGGATAGTGCTGATGTGACGAAGTGGTATGAAGAACCCCTCTCTGAGACTTTGGCTGCAAATAAAAGCAAACAAATCAATTTGGGTGCAATTCCAACGACGAACTATTACATGAAACTAAGGTATACCTATATGAATGAGAAGTATATCTTAGGATATTCGAAGAAGGGTATCATGACCATTACAAAAGAAACGACAACACCTCCAGCTGCAACCCGTAGGTCTGCAAGATATCGTAGAAGATAAAAATATAGATAAAATAAAAGCCCCGCCAATCAGCGGGGCTTTTATTATGAATGTGATTAATTAATATGCGAAGAGTGGATACTCCTTCATCTTCTCATTAACTCTTGCACGAACACTGGCGATAACCTGCTCGTTTTCAGGATCATTCAGAACCTCTTCAATCCAAGCAGCAATCTGAACCATCAGATCCTCCTTAG
>JAEEGK010015703.1_pt1 | contig 16735 bp, 16 predicted proteins | sample 8958771 | NCBI WGS metagenome assembly JAEEGK01 (sample SAMN16246547, study PRJNA631951) | gut metagenome | biome: gut microbiome; feature: rumen; material: SC-attached | host: Bos | place: Iran: Karaj | collected 2018-10 | reverse complement strand
CCTTTGACCGAGACGGAAAGCCCTTTGAGCTGGAGGCGGAGGGCCTGCTGGCCCGCGCTTGCTGCCATGAGATCGACCATCTCAACGGCGTCCTTTTCGATTCCATTGCCGACCGGTTCCTCAGCGATGAGGAGATCGAAAAGATGAGCGAGGAAGCATGAGAATCCTGTTTATGGACACCACGGATTACGCGGAAGCCTGTCTCGACGCCATGCGGAAAGCCGGTTTTGAGGTAGCTGCAGTCTGCACCAAAGTGGACAAGCCCAAAAACCGGGGCATGAAGCTGGCCTTCAGCCCGGTGAAGGAGTATGCCGTGAAAGCGGGTATCCCTGTTCTGCAGCCGGATACGCTGAGAACAGAGGAAACCCTGTCCGCGCTTCGTACGGTGGGAGCGGATCTCTTTGTGGTGGTGGCTTATGGAAAGCTGCTGCCTCCTGCCGTGCTGGAAATGCCGGAGCTGGGCTGTATCAACGTCCACGGTTCCCTTCTTCCCCGGTACCGCGGCGCCGCGCCGATCCAGTGGGCGGTGCTGAACGGAGAGAAGGAGACAGGCGTTTCCGTCATGTATATGGCGGAGGGGATGGATTCCGGAGACGTGATCGACAAAGCCTCCCTGGAAATCGGCGAAGGGGAGAGCTTCGGCAGCGTCTATGAGCGGATGAAGGTCCTGGGCGGAGAGCTGCTGGTGAAAACGCTGCCTCTCTTCGAAAACGGAAAGCCGGCAGCGGTTCCTCAAAGGGAGGACCAGGCCACCTTCGCGCCGCCCATCCGGAAGGAGCATACCCTGATCGATTGGAGCTGGGAAGCACCGAAGGTATGCAGCCGCATCTGCGGGCTGGACCCGAAGCCCGGAGCCCGTGCCGTCCTTGGGAGTGTGGAATTCAAGGTTTTTTCCCCTGTGAGGACCGGCAGCAGAACGGATCTGCCCGCAGGCAGCATCGTTTCCCGGCGGAAGGACGGCCTGGAAATCGCCTGCGGAGGGGGAGAGACCGTTCTGATACGGGAGCTGCAGGCTCCCGGCGGCAAGCGGATGCGCGCCGCCGACTATCTGCGGGGCCATACGCTGACATGAAAGCGAGAGAGGCCGCTGTGCAGGCGCTTCTGGCCTGTGAAAAGCGCGGCGCATGGTCCGATGCTTACCTGAACGGATTGTTTGACCGGGAAAAGCCGGACCGGCGGGAAGCCGCTCTGGCCTATCGCATCTGCGCCGGCGTACTGCAGAACCGGGAGGCCTGCGACTGGTATCTGCAGCCATATGTGAAGGGGAAGCTGCAGAGCGTGGTGCGCGCGATCCTTCGTTCGGCGGTTTATCAGCTGGCGTTCATGGACAGGATCCCGGCTTCCGCAGCGGTGAATGAAGCTGTGGAGCTGACAAAGAAATTGGGAAATCCCGGCGCGGCCAGGCTGGTGAACGCCGTGCTTCGCCGCCTTACAGACGGAGAGCTTCCGGCCTTGCCTGCGGGGGATGACCCTGAGAGCCTGTCCGTTCGTTACAGCCATCCGCAGCCCTGGATTTCCTACTTTCTGAAAAGGCTGGGGACGGAGAAAACAAAAGCGCTGCTGACGCTGAACAATCTCCCCGCACCGGTCAGCTTTCGCGTGAACCGCCTGAAGGCTTCTGCGGAGGAAGCGGCTTCGGCATTGCGGGATGACGGCGTGGAGGTCCGGGCAAGCGCAATGGAGGACTTCCTTTATGGGGAAAACACCGGAGAGCTTACCGCGCTGCGTGCTTTCCGCGAAGGGCTCGTGACCGTCCAGGATCCTGCGGCGGCGCTTCCGGTCTTCGCATCTTCGGCAGAAGCGGGCATGCGGGTGCTGGACTGCTGCGCTGCGCCGGGCGGTAAGAGCTTTCTTCTGGCGCAGCAGATGGAGAACCAGGGCAGCATCCTCTCCTGCGACCTTCATGAGAATAAACTGCGAAGGATTCGGGAAGGGGCCGGGCGTTTGGGGATCGGCATCATCGAAACCTGTGCAGCCGACGCGGGGAAGCCTCCGATCACATTGAAGGAGCGGTTTGATCTTGTGCTGGCGGACGTACCCTGCAGCGGCATGGGCGTCATTCGGAAAAAACCGGAGATCCGCTATAAACAATGGGAGGAGCTCGCTCCGCTTCCGAAAACACAGCTTGCCATAATGGAAGGTGCCGCCGCATGTCTGCGGCCGGGCGGCATACTGGTATATTCCACCTGTACGCTGCTGAAGGAAGAAAACGAGGATGTGACGGATGCCTTTCTGCAGCTGCATCCGGAGATGAAAAGGGAAGCTTTCGAGCTGCCCGAGCCTTTCGGCGCGGCGGACGACGGTCAGCGGACAGTCTGGCCTTTTGAATTCGAGACGGACGGTTTTTATTTATGCAGGATGCGGAAAAGGACATAGCTTCTCTGCTGCCGGAGGAACTGACTGACAAGCTGCGGGAAATGGGAGAAGCATCCTTCCGGGCAAATCAGATCTTTGGCTGGCTGGGGAAGGGCGTGTGGGATTTCAGCGAGATGCGCAATCTCCCGGCGGCTCTCCGTTCCCGGCTGGCGGAGCGATTCTGCCTTTCCCCGCCTCAGGTGCTGCGGAAGCAGGTATCGCAGGCGGACGGTACGGTGAAGTATCTATGGCGGCTGCAGGACGGCAACGCCGTGGAAAGCGTCGTCATGCGCTATTCCTACGGGAATACCGTCTGCATCTCCTCTCAGGTGGGCTGCCGCCAGGGCTGCATATTCTGCGCCTCCACTGGCCTGGGATTCAAAAGGAATCTCAGCGCCGGCGAGATGCTTTCCGAAGTGCTGTTCAGCCAGCTCGACAGCGGAATGCCGGTCACCGGCATCGTGCTGATGGGCATCGGGGAACCCCTGGAAAACTACGAATCGGTACGCCGCTTCCTGAAGCTGGTGAACCATCCTCAGGGCATGAACATCGGCATGCGGCATATTTCGCTTTCCACCTGCGGCCTTGTTCCTGAAATCGGCCGGCTTGCGGAGGAGAATCTGCAGTTGACCCTTTCCGTTTCCCTGCATGCTCCCGATGACGAAACCAGACGGAGTATCATGCCCATCGCAAGGAAATACGATATCGAAACGCTGATCGATTCCTGCGCTGATTACTTTCAGCGGACGCAGCGGCGCATCAGCTTTGAATATGCGCTGATCCGAGGGGTCAACGATGCGCCCTGGCAGGCGGAAAAGCTGGCGGGGCTCCTGCGCAGGACCCACGGACATCTGAATCTGATCCCGCTGAACCGGGTGGAGGGAAGCCCTCTGATCCCCGGGGATGCCAAATCATTTGCCGATATGCTGAAGAAGCTGGGCGTGAATGTGACCGTGCGCCGCCGTCTTGGCGCGGACATCGACGCGGCATGCGGACAGCTTCGACGAAAGGAGGCCACCTGAATGAGAGCTTGGAGCCTGACCGATCAGGGTCGGGTCAGGAAGCAGAATCAGGACGCCTGCAGTTACCTCCAATTTGAACTCGGTGACGGTACGGAGATCCTGGCTGCCGTCGTCTGTGATGGTATGGGCGGCGCGAAAGCCGGGAATATTGCCAGTGAGATCGCGGTGGAAACCTTCATGGAGGAACTGCGGAAGGACTTCTATGCACCTTCCGTCACGGATGTTCAGATGCTTTGCGCCGTAAAGACGGCAAATCGCCTGATCTATGAAAAAGCCCAGTCCGACCCGGACTATGAGGGCATGGGCACGACGCTGGTGGCAGCCGTCACCGACGGTAGCCATGTCACCGTCGCCAACGTGGGGGACAGCCGCTGCTATCTGATCCGGGACGGGGGCATCCAGCAGCTGACCAAGGATCACTCCGTTGTGGAGGATATGGTGGATCGGGGCGAGATCGAACGGGCGGATGCCTGGAAGCACCCCCGGCGCAATTACATCACCCGTGCCTTGGGCGCGGAGGAGCAGGTGGAATGTGATCTTTTCTTCCGGGATCTGGAACCCGGCGACGTGCTGCTGCTCTGTTCCGACGGACTCAGCGGCGTCGTCAACCCCCAGGAGCTGCTGTTCGAGGTCGTTTACGGCGGTGAGCTGGAAACGGCTGCCGAGCGGATGGTGAACATCGCGCTGGAACGCGGCGCGCCGGACAATGTGACGGCGCTGATCCTGACTGCTGACGATCCGCAGTCCGAAACACTGTGAGGATAAGCTATGGAAACGAACGATAAGTATATTGGAAAAATGCTGGACAACCGCTATGAGATCCTGGAACGGATCGGCATTGGCGGTATGGCCATTGTATACAGAGCTCTCTGCCATCGGCTGAACCGTTATGTGGCCGTCAAGGTGCTGAAGGATGATTATGCGGTCGATGAGGATTTCCGCCGCCGCTTCCACACGGAAGCCCAGGCTGTCGCCATGCTCAGTCACCCCAACATCGTGACGGTCTACGACGTGAGCAGGACCCAGGATGTGAACTATATCGTCATGGAGCTCATTGAGGGCATGACGCTGAAGCAGTATATGCAGAAGCGGGGCCAGCTCAGCTGGAAGGAAGCCCTCCACTTTTCCATGCAAATCAGCAAGGCCCTGATCCATGCCCACAGCCGCGGCATCATTCACCGGGACATCAAGCCCCACAATATCATGATCCTGAAGGACGGCAGCGTGAAGGTGGCTGATTTCGGCATCGCCCGCCTCAGCTCCACCCAAAATACGCTTACGCAGCAGACCCTGGGCAGCGTCCACTATATCTCCCCCGAGCAGGCCAAGGGCAGCAGCATCGACGCCAGGACCGATATTTATTCCCTGGGCGTCGTCATGTACGAAATGCTCACCGGACGCCTGCCCTTCGAGGGAGAAAACGCGGTTTCCATCGCCATCCAGCACATCAGCTCCATCCCGCTTATGCCTCGGGAGATCAATCCGGATATCCCCGCCGGTTTGGAGACCATTACCATGAAGGCGATGAATCCGGATCTGGATAAGCGTTATCAATTTGCCGAGCAGCTTTATGAGGACCTGGAGACCTTCCGCAAGAATCCGGATATTGATTTCTCCGAACAGGACCTGGGATTCCAGCCGGATGAAAAGACCAGGACGGAGCAGAAAAAGACGGACAACCGCCAGATACCGGACCAGCCGGTGAGCACTGTGAAACCCGTGAGCCGCCGGGGAGATATGAGCCGGGAAGAATATCGGGATAATTCCCGCCGCGCCAGGACTGTTTCCATCCTGAGCGGCACGTTCCTGGTGATCATCTTCATTCTTGGCATTTTCCTTTATCTCTGGCATTCCTGGTTTGACAACATGTTCTCCGAGCCGGAGACCACGGCAGTGCCGAATTTCGTCGGCGCGAAGCTGGAAGACATTTTGGCAAATCCGGCCTACACGGACTATTTCAATATCATCCCCACTTACGAATCCAGCGAAAACGTGGCGGAAGGCCAGGTCATGAACCAGAATCCCGCCGCGAATCGCAACGTCATCAAATCCGAGAAAAAGGCGGACATCAAGCTCACCGTCAGCAGCGGCACCACGACGCTCATCCTGCCGGAGCTGGTCAACAGCGACTATCGTGACGCCATCATACAGCTCAACAAGATGGGCCTGAGCCATGAGGAGAGCTTCGTTAAGTCGGAGGATGTAACGGAAGGTTACGTCATTTCCATGATTCCCGACGCCGGTGCACAGATGAAAGCCGGCGATACGGTATTCCTGGAAATCAGCACAGGACCGGAGATCAAATTTGCCGATATGCCCGACCTGATCGGGGATACCATCAGCACCGCCCAGGCCAAGCTGGAGGGCTTGAACCTGGTGATGGGCAACATCACGGAACGGCCCGACGACGCGCCTGCGGGAACCGTGACCTGGCAGAGCCGCTCAGCCGGCGAGTCAGTGCAGGAGAAGACCAAGATCAACGTGATCATTTCCTCCGGCCCTGCGGAAACGCCTCCTCCCGAAGAGGATGAAGAAGTACCGCCTGAGCAGCAGGGGACGGAAGAGCTGCCTGAGCAGCAGGGCGAGGAACAGCCGCCGCAGGACGGGGACGGCAGCGTTGGCTGACGGTTTCGTATTCAAAGCCGTCCGCGGCCTTTGGTATGTGGAGACGGAAAACGGGGTTCTCAGCTGCACGGCGCGGGGGAAGCTCCGCACGGAGGGGCAGACGCCTCTTGTGGGCGACCGGGTAAAGGTTACGGAGCTGAACGGCGGAAAGGGGAGCCTGGAAGAGATCCTGCCCCGGAAAAATGCTTTCATCCGCCCGGCTGTCGCAAATCTTGATGTGCTGGTGATCCTGGCGTCCGCGGTTATACCGATAACGGAACCCTTTTTGATCGACAGGATGATCGCCATTGCCGAATTGAAAGGCTGCCGCCCCGTCGTATGCTTCCACAAATGCGACATGGCCCGTGCGCCGGACATGGTGCAGGTTTATGACGAAGCAGGGATCGACTGCATCGAAACAAGCGCCGTCACCGGAGAAGGGATAGACCGGCTGAAAACGATTCTGGCCGGCAGCTTCTGCGCCTTTACCGGTAATTCCGGCGTGGGGAAATCCAGTCTTCTGAACGCGCTGGAACCATCTCTTTTATTGCAGACGGGAGAAGTCAGTGAAAAGCTGGGCCGCGGGCGTCATACCACGCGGCATGTGGAGGCTTTCCGTTTGGGTCAGGATATCCTGGCGGCGGATACGCCCGGTTTTTCCGCTTTTGACGCGGAGGATGTGTCTTTTCAGCTGAAACAGCGATTGCCGGAACTCTTCCGGGAATTCCGACCATATCTGGGCCAATGCCGTTTTCATGACTGCGGGCATGGAAAAGATGAAGGCTGCGCCGTGCGTGACGCAGTGGAAACCGGAAAGATCAGCGAGAACCGGTATCGCAGTTATCTGCGTTTGCGGGAAGAACTGAAAGACCTGAAAGAATGGAATTTCCGCAATTGACTTCCGATTCAGCGCGTGCTATATTGTTTTCATATTTGAAGAAACTTTGGAGGTTTCGGTATGGAAGAAAAATACGGGAAAAAGTATACTACGCTCAAGCTCTCCGGCATGATCCATCTTCCCTTCGTCATGCTTTCGATCCTGTTTGCCGTCGTTTTCGTGGCATGCCTTGTCACCACCCTGAAGGGCGGCAGGAATCTGATGGGTGTTGCGATTGCCGCAGGTATCATCTTCGTCCTGGTTTTCGTATTGCTGCTCCGTCAGATCTTCTCTCTGCGCCTGGATATCTATGAGGATACTTTGGTGCAGCAGAACCTGTTCAATCAGAAAGTGATCCGCGCCGACGAGCTGCGCGCCATCATCTGGCAGTTCCCCGGCGTTAACCCCATGAACCCCCGCGCCGCCCGTGTGAACAACACCTCCGCCGAGTTCATCTTCAAGGATGGTTCCAAGACCCTGAAGATCCAGGACTCCTATTATCAGGATATGGAAAAAGGCATCGCTGCCTTCCAGACCCGCAACAACGTCCCCAAGGACCTGGAGGTCCAGAAAAAGGGCGGGCAGCGCTACAACGATTTCTAAAGAAGGTTCCGACGGGCCTGCCGCAAGGCGGGCCCGTTATCTGTATCTGCACATCATTTCGTAAAGGAGAGGAAAAATGGAGGCTTATCTGGATACCAGCCTGAGTTTTGCCAAGCGTGCGGAAGACCTGGTCTCCCGCATGACGACAGAAGAAAAGATCGCGCAAATCCTTTCCGCCGCGCCTGCATTGGAGCGGCTGGGCATCCCGGAAATGGACTGGTGGAGCGAAGCGCTCCACGGTGCGGCCCGTGAGGGAACGGCGACCATGTATCCCCAGAGCATCGGCATGGGGGCCACCTTCGATCCCGAGCTGGTGAAAGAGATCGGGAGGGCAGTCGGTCAGGAAGCCCGCATCAAATATGAGCAGTATTCCTCCCACGGCGTTCGGGACCTGTTCAAGGGACTCAGTCTTTACAGCCCCAATATCAACATTTTCCGCGACCCTCGCTGGGGCCGCGGTCAGGAGACCTACGGGGAAGATCCCTGGCTCACCAGCCGTATGGGTGTGAGCTATATTACGGGATTGCAGGGTGACGATCCGGATTATCTGCTCACTGCCGCCTGCGCGAAGCACTATGCCGTCCATTCAGGCCCGGAACCCATCCGCCATGAGTTCAATGCGGAAGTCAGTCAGAAGGACCTGCACGAGACTTACCTGCCGGCTTTTGAAGCGGCGGTAAAGGAAGCGGGCGTGGCGCAGGTCATGGGCGCATATAACCGCACGCTGGGAGAACCCTGCTGTGCTTCGGAACTGCTGCTGCAAAAAGTGCTGCGGGAAGACTGGAATTTTGAGGGTATGGTCGTCTCGGATTTCACGGCGCTGAAGGATTTTCACACGGGGCATAAGGTAACAAAGGACGCGGCGGAATCCGCGGCCCTCGCGCTCAAACACGGCTGCGACATGAATCTGGGGTTCGTCTATATGGACCTGCCGGAAGCGCTGGAGCGTGGCCTGGTCACAGAGGCGGATATAGACAATGCCTGCATAAACGTTATGATCCAGCGTCTTAGGCTGGGCCTGTATGAGGAACCGGCGAGCCTGAAGGTGGATCATGATCTTCTGGACGGACCCGAGCATCAGGCTCTGAACCTGAAAGCAGCCAGGGAATCCCTGGTACTGCTCAAGAACGACGGCCTCCTGCCGCTCACCGGAAAATTCCGCTCCATTGCCGTCCTGGGTCCCAATGCCATGAGCATTTCCGCATTGAAGGGCAACTACCACGGCGAAGCCTCGGAATATATCACAGTGCTGGACGGTATCCGCCGTGCTGCGGGGGAGGGTGTCCGAATCCGCTACGGCGTGGGCTGCGAGCTGACTCCTTATCAGTCACCGGCAAAACGGGAGAGCAAGACCGGCGACGACGCATCCGTGTCTTTCTTTAGTAAAGTGACGCCGACTTTCAATCTGCTGGAGCTCATGGGGCATGGGGACAGAGAAGCGGAGGCCCTGGCCCTGGCGGAAGAGTCCGACGCCGTGGTACTGGTATTGGGCCTGGATGAATCCGTGGAAGGCGAAGAAATGATGGAGGGCTACGGCTGCGATGAATTCGCAGGCGGTGACAAAAAAACGCTCCTGCTGCCCTCCAACCAGCGTAAGCTGTTGGAGGATGTGCTGGCCCTCGGCAAGCCCACGACTGTGGTGCTTCTCTCCGGCAGCGCGCTCAATGTGGATGATGCGCGGATCGGCGCGCTGGTGCAGGCCTGGTATCCCGGCGCCTTGGGCGGCCAAGCTGTGGGCGAACTGCTCTTCGGCAAATTCAGTCCCTCCGGCAGGCTCCCGGTCACCTTCTACCGCAGCGTTGAAGAGCTACCCGCCTTCACGGATTATTCCATGAAGAACCGCACTTATCGCTATTTTGAAGGGGAACCTCTCTATCCCTTCGGCTATGGCCTGAGCTATACGAGCTTCCAATACGACGGGCTTCAGGTGCGCTGCGGAGAAGATGTGGAAATCCATGTTTCCGTGAAAAACACCGGCAGTATGGCGGGCAGGGAAGTGGTCCAGGCATATGTGCGCTGGGACGGCGGCGACGATGCGCAGCCACGCTGGCATCTCTGCGGCATTGAAAGCGTGGATTTGCAGCCCGGAGAAAAGAAACATATCAGTCTCATAGTCAAAGCTAACGCCCTCTACACCTATCATGAGGACGGCAGCCGTGCCGTGGAAAAGGGAAGCTACACCCTTTGGGTCGGCGGGGGACAGCCGGATGAACGGACGGCAGTCCTCACGGGAGCCAAAGTGCTCCGCACTTCCTTTACGCTCTGATAGACATAGAAAAAGGCCGTGGGGTTCAGGAAACCCCACGGCCTTTCATCTCAGACTCATTTAGTCAGGAGTTCAAAGATCGTGTTGGCGATCCCTTCCGGATCCAGCCCGTAATAGTGATAGATGGCGTCGGTCTCACCGAGAACAGCAAACTCATCCGGCAGCCCGATCCGCTTGAATCGTCCGGAGAAGCCGTTTTCCAGCAGGCACTCCGCAACGGCGGAACCGAGGCCGCCATTTATGGAGTGTTCTTCCACCGTGACGACGTTCCCGGTCTCACCGGCAGCCTTCAGAACCGCTTCAACATCCAAAGGCTTGATGGTGTGCATATCGATCAGGCGCACGCTGATGCCATGCTGCTCTTGCAGCCGCTTGGCCGCCATCATGGACCAGTAAACAGGGCTGCCGGCGGAAATGATGGTGATGTCCGTGCCGTCCAGCACCTGAATCGCCTTGCCGAAGGTGAATTCATAGTCATTGTCCGCATATACGGCAGGCATCCCGGCCCGGTCGATGCGGATGACCATGGGGCCCTGGAAGCTGTGGGACTGGCGGATCGCCTTGCAGCACTGGGCAGCGTCCGCGGGAACGACGACCGTGAGATTGGGGATAGCCCGATAAAGGGCCAGGTCCGCGATGCAGTTGTGGGTAGGGCCGCCGCCGGCGGTCACGCCGGCATGGGTGCCGATGAGACGCACGTTCACGTCATTGTAGGCAATATCCGTGTGGATCTGGTCAGCGCTGCGAAGGCTGAGGAAGGGGCCCATGACCTGGGCGTAAACGATCTCCCCGGCCAGCGCCATGCCGCAGGAAGCGCCCACCTGGTCCGGCTCCGCGATGCCGAAGTTGAAGCAGCGATCCGGATATTTCGCCACCAGCTTTCCGGCGGAGGAGGAGGGAGCAACGTTATCGGAGTATGTGAAGGTGAAGTCCAGTCCTTCGTCAGCCATGCGGAGCAGTTCCTCCGCATAGGCCTCCCGGGCGCTGGAAAGCATCTGATCGAAATCAAAAGTGGATTTTACCGCCATGAAGCCTTCCTCCTTTCCCATTCGGATTCTACATATTGGATGGCGTGCTCATAATCTTCCGTTCCGAGGCCGCCGCCGTGCCACTTGACGTTTCCGGCCATGAAATCCACGCCATGGCCCTTTTCCGTGTTGCAGATGATGGCGATGGGCTTTTTCCTTGTGATGGGGTCCGCCTGGGGCACGGCGTCCAGTGCCTGGCAAACCTGAAGCATGTCGTTGCCGTCCTTGATGACCCGAACGTCCCAGCCGAAGGCTTCCAGCTTTTTATCCAGCGGGTCGTGGTTCATGACCTTTGCCGTGGGTCCGGTCATTTGAAGCTGGTTCTTATCCACGATCAGCGTGAGATTCCCCAGCTGATAGTGACCGCCGGACATGATGGCTTCCCAGTTGGTCCCCTCGTCCAGTTCGCCGTCACCGGTCATGACAAAGACGCGCCAGGGAGCCTTCTGTTTCCGCCCGGCCAGGGCCATGCCGACGGCGATGGGGAGACCGTGGCCCAGAGAACCGGCGGACACTTCCACCTGGGGGCAGTATTTGCGATTGGTGTGCATCCCGAACTTTGACTTATCCAGGCACTCAAAGTTATCGATCATATACTGCATGCTGTAAGCGCCGAGATCGGAAAAGATCGTGTAGAGCGTCTCGGAGCAGTGGCCTTTGCTGAGTATGAAGCGGTCGCGGTCCGGCTTGTGCGGGTCCATCACGTCGAAGTTCAGATAGCGATAGTAGAGGGCGACGGCCATTTCCACCATGCTCATCTCGCCTCCGAGGTGACCCATTCCGATATTGTATACCAGCGTGAGTATGCCTTTGCGCACGCGGTAGCAGGTTTCCTCCAGCCTTCGGACTTCCTGCGTATCGATGGGAGCTACGGTTTTCACATTCAATCCTCCTTATTCCAACCTTACTCCAGATCCTTGTTGCAGCGGATCAGGATCTTCGGATATTTGCCGCTGACCTGGGCGTCAAAGGCGGCCACGGCATCCTCCAGCTCGAAAACCTTTGTGGTCAGAGGTGCAAGGTCCAGCTCCGGAAGCATCTGCGCCGCCCGGGGGAACGCATAGGGGGCCACATACATGCCCGTTATGGTCAGCTCATTATAATAGCAGAACTTATAAAGGTTCAGCGGCATCTCGAAGTCATTGGGATACATGGCAGAGTAGATGAGCTTCCCGCCCTTTGCCGTCACGTAAGGCAGGTCATAGACGGCCTTGGTGCTGCCGGTGCAGTCGAATACCACGTCGAAGCCCCGTCCGCCGGTGATGCGGTCAGCTGCGTCCCGGATGTTCTCCTTCATGGGGTCGATCACATTTTTCGCCCCGAAGCGAAGGGCCAGCTCCCGGCGTTCGGCAATGGGCTCGGAAAGGGTCAGCTCCGTCGCCCCCGCTTTTTTCAGGCATTGGGTGATCAGCAGTCCGATGGGGCCGCCGCCGCTGACCAGGACACGCTGGCCGAAGCGGAGCTCCGCTTTGTCCATCGCCCGGACGGCGATGCTCACGGGCTCCAGAAGGCAGCCTTCCTTGAGACTGACGCTGTCCGGCAGCTTATAAACCTGGCTTTCGTGCCAAACCAGGGTCTCGCTGAAACCGGGGTGATTGGATTCGTCCGCATGTTCGCAGAATTGCTGCTGCCCATTCTGGCAGTAATAGCAAGTGCCGCAGAACTTGAGGAAGTTGCCGGCAACGCGGTCACCGACCTTGAGCCCCTTTTTCGTGGCCTTTTCCCCGACTTCCGTGATGACGCCGGAAACCTCATGCCCCATGCCGTAGGGGACGGGCCAGCCAAAGATGCCCTCTACCAAATGAGGATCGGAACCGCAAATGGCACAGTAGGCGACTTTGATTCTCACGTCCTCGGGACCTACCGGGTCCTCCGGCACATCCCAGACTTCGATCTTGCCCTTCTTCTCCGGGTCCTTCTCCCGGAGGGAACCGATTCTGACGCAGCGGATGGATTTCATTTTTGTTCTTCCTTTCCCAATGGTAACTGCTCCCCGTTGCAGGAGGCATATACGAGTTTGTCGTCAATATAGCGCAGAGTCATCAAAAAGGGCGGAATGTCCCGAGCCAGCAGAGGGAAAAACAGCTTGTCGCCCTCCCAGAGGGGAAGCTCAAACACCTTGTCTTTATCCACCCATTCCAGGACGCCTTCATCGCACTCGATCCTGTCGCCATGGTAACGATCGGCTGTGAACAGGTACATATACTCCGTTTCCCAGCGATCGTTGATAAAGGTGATCACGCCGCGGAACTGCCAACGATCCAGAATGTAGCCGGTCTCTTCCCGGACTTCCCGGAGGAGACATTCTTCCGGGCTTTCGTCCTTTTCAAATCTGCCGCCCACCCCGATCCATTTGTCGTGGTTCAGATCGTTTTTCTTTTTGATGCGATGCAGCATCAGATACTGCCCGTCTTTTTCAATATAACATAAAGTAGAGTTTATCATCGTTTACAGTGATCCCAGATTTCCTTCCTGATTTCCATTCGGCCTTCGGGCAACTCCCCCATAGCGGAAAAACCATATAGATAACTAATTATATCATGAAATACCTTTGCGTCAAGCACGGCGAATGCATATCCGAAGGATAATAATGAGAAGAAATCCCTTTACAAAAGCGCAGATTTGTGGTTTATTAGGATGAGGAAACACTGTCCGATTTTCATTTGCCAAGAAAGGAAATGCCATTGGAATCCAAGTATGCACGGAAGGGAAGCGCCGTCTATGCCGCCCTGGCGGCGACAAAACTGCATCCCTCCGCCGATACCCTTTACCGTGACCTGCAAGAGACCTACCCCAACATATCCCGCACCACAGTTTACGCCAATCTCACCAAGCTCCGGGAGGATGGCAGCGTGATCTGTGTCGGCGTGGTTGACGGAAGAGAGCGCTATGACGCCAACACTAAGCCCCATCCCCATTTCATCTGCGACAAATGCGGCAAAGTGCTGGACGTGGTAGGACTTCCGGAGCCGCCTTCCCTGGACCGGCAGGCTGAGGAAACAAACCCGATCAAGGTCAGTTATCATGAGCTTGTATTCCGGGGCCTCTGCGGGGAATGTGCCGGGATCAAATAAGAAATCCAATAACTTTTTGAAATAGGAGGATATCATAATGAGAAAGTTCGTTTGCATGATCTGCGGCTATGTGTACGAGGGCGAAAAAGCTCCCTCCCAGTGTCCGCAGTGCAAGGCGCCCGCTTCCAAGTTCAAGCTGATGGTCGAGAAAGAGGCTTGGGCAGCGGAACATGTGGTCGGCATCGCCAAAGGCGTTCCCGAGGACATCATTGCCGATCTGCGCTCCAATTTCCAGGGCGAGTGCTCCGAAGTGGGCATGTATCTGGCCATGGCCCGCGTTGCCCATCGGGAAGGTTATCCCGAAATCGGCCTGTATTGGGAAAAGGCTGCCTGGGAAGAGGCTGAGCATGCCGCCAAGTTTGCCGAGCTTCTGGGCGAAGTCGTGACCGACAGCACGAAGAAGAACCTGGAGATGCGTGTGGAAGCCGAGATGGGCGCCACCTCCGGCAAGACCGATCTGGCCAAGCGCGCCAAGGCTCTGAATCTCGACGCCATCCATGACACCGTCCATGAAATGGCCCGGGACGAGGCCCGTCACGGCAAGGCTCTGAAGGGCCTCCTGGAGCGCTACTTCAAATAAGCTGTCCGTTTGAAAAGCATGTAAAGAGATAGACGCCCGCTTTCCTTCGGGAAAGCGGGCAGCGTCTGCCAGGGCATATCCGGAATACGAAATGTGGAGCAGAAAATGAGCATAAAGCTGGTTGCCGTCGATGTGGACGATACGCTGCTGAACAGCAGAAAAGAATTGACCCCAGCCGTGCGGGAAGCCATAGAAGCAGTGAAGGCACGGGGAACACGGTTCACCATTGCCACAGGAAGAGATATTCGCGGTCTTCAGAGATTTCAGGATATCCTCAGCCCGGCCGTGCCTGTGATCACTTATAACGGCGCGGAGATCCGAACGTCAGGAAGCGGAGAGCTCATTTCTGCAGTCTGCCTCCCGGAGAACAGCGCGCTGGAAATCATCCGTCGTGGGTTGGAGAAAGGATCCTCCGTCATTGTATGGAGCAAGGGCGTACTGTATATCGGGCAGCCGGGAATTTACAGCAGGGGCTATTCGGATATGTATGGCATAAAGGAACGGGAATTGTCGGATAAAGATATTGCGCCTTTGGCAAAGCAGGGGATCACCAAGGTCATATGGGCAGGGGAGAGAGGCCTGATCGGGAATCTGGAACGTGCCTACCGCTTTTCTCCGATACCGGGTTCCGATTGCTGTACCTCCGACCCCAGTTATCTGGAGTTCATGGCGGAAGGTGTGAACAAAGGAGCGGGGCTGCGCGCCGCCGCCGAAGCTCTGAACCTTTCGCCCGCCGAAGTCATGGCTGTGGGGGATGGGCACAATGACCTGCCTATGCTCCGCTGGGCCGGCCTCTCTGTGGCAATGGGTAACGCTTCCGAGGAAGTGAAAATCGCCGCCGGATTTGTTACGGACAGCTGCGAGGAGGACGGACTGGCCAAGGCTCTGCGCAGGTTTATCCTGCCGGAATGAACCCTAAGCATGATATCGCATAAGCGCGTTAAATCACTGTTCAGTTAAAACAACATGCTGAAATCGAAAGAAATCCAATAAAAAGCGCCCCGAATCAGCAAAAACTCCCTTCAAAACACAGGAAACTATCTTGCATTCTTGAGAAAAATGTGGTTTTATACTAAGTGCTGTTGTTGTGCTTATTTGCTCTTTGTCTGCATCGCGCAGGAGGATGAACGTGGTATCCAGGAAATATGTGGGAGATTACCGTCTTGAGAATGTTCCCGATCGTCGTGGGAAGCTCAAAACGGTTCCCGTTTACCGGGGCCCACTTTTTCGATTTAAAGCCGAAGAGAGCAAGGTGAAGGCGGCCAAGAGACGCTGCCTGCTGCTCACATTCCTGGAAACGGCTGCGCTCCTGATTACGATGATCCTCCATTCGGAGATGCTGTCCCGCATTTATGTGGTGATGCCGCTGGTGCTGAGCATACTGCCTACGGTGCTGCTCTGGATGGGCCTTTATAATTTGTTCACGGCAGGGGAGACCGTTCCCCGGGACAGATGCGACCGCATCCACAACCGCTTTGCCGGGTGGAGCGTCGTCCTGCTTGTCCTCTCCGCTTTTTCCCTGATCGGACAGATCACCGCTTATATTGGCAGTTCCACGGCGGAAAACGTGGCGGTGACCATTTGCACAGTGGTTATCATGCTCTGTGCCGCTTTCCTCTTCGGAGGGAAGAAGGACCTGCTCATGGAGGAGGTCCCAGCCGAACCATAATGTGATTATTGCGGCCCCTCGGCATTGCCGCCGGGTTGTGATATAAAATTCGAATTCTAACACAGGAGGAAAAACATGAACACCAGGAAACTGACTGCGCTCCTGCTCTGCGTCGTGTTGCTGGCTGCTGTCCTCGCGGGCTGCAACGGCAGCGACCCCGGCAAGAACAGCACGAACCCTACCGCTGCTCCTACTGCAGCGCCTACCGCCGCCCCCACTGCAGCTCCCACCGCTGAGCCTCAGCCCACGGAAGAGCCCCAGCCCACCGAAAAGGTGCGCGGCGACACGCTGGCTGTTGGTTACAGCCCCTTCAACAGCAAATTCTCTCCCTTCTTCTCTGAAACTGCTTATGACCAGGACGCCTGGCTGATGACCCAGATCTCCCTGCTTAGCAGCGACCGTACCGGCGCCATCATCCTGAAGGGAATCGAAGGCGAGACCATTCCTTACAACGGCACGCCTTACACCTATTATGGACCTGCCGACCTGACCATGACCGAGAATGCCGACGGCACCGTCTTCTATGACTTCGTGCTGCGGGACGACATCGTGTTCTCCGACGGCGTGCCCATGACCATCGACGACGTCATCTTCAACATCTATGTCCTCTGCGATCCTGCTTATGACGGCTCCAGCACCCTCTTCGCCCAGCCCATC
>JAEEGK010015702.1_pt1 | contig 16736 bp, 11 predicted proteins | sample 8958771 | NCBI WGS metagenome assembly JAEEGK01 (sample SAMN16246547, study PRJNA631951) | gut metagenome | biome: gut microbiome; feature: rumen; material: SC-attached | host: Bos | place: Iran: Karaj | collected 2018-10 | reverse complement strand
TAAAAATTAAAATATATAATTTTTATATAATTATTTTTTTAAAATTTTTCAAATGAGTACATCTCAAGGTTATCAAACAAAAAGAAAAAATATCTCTGATAAAGAAATCCAAGACTTCTTTTTTATGATAGAAGATAAATTTGATGGAAATCAAAAAAAAATAGATCAATTTATAGACTTAATAAAAGAATATAATTCTCAAAAGTAAAATTAATAATTAATTAAAATAATTTTAGCGAAGAAGACTTATTACAAAAATTAAAAGAATTATTTTCATCTCATCCAATTTTGATTTTAGAATTAAATAAACTTCTTCCAAAATCAAATAGATTACCATTACTTAATCAAGAAAATGCAGACAATTTTTTAAAAAAAATTAAAAATAGGGATGAAGGAACATTTAAAGAAGTAATGAAGACAATATTATCATATAAAAATGATGAAATAACACAAGAAAAAGTGGTAACTCGTTTTGAAGAATTATTAAGTAGATATCCAGATTTATTAGAAGAAGCATATTTATTTACAGATTATAAAAAAATTAATTCAGCAAATTACAAAAAAAATATTAATAATAAAAATATATATAATAATACAAATAATACATCATCTTCAAATAGAAATGAAAAAAAAAATTATTCTTCAATTATAAATAATGAAAAACACAATATGATAAAATATAGAGATATAATTCAATCAACTCCAAAAATTCAAACAAGTCCTGATTTTTTATTTTTTAAGAGTGTAAAAGAGATTTTTCCTCAAAATATTTATAATATAATAATTAAATTATTACATTTATATAATGAAGGTATTTTATCACAATATGAATTTACTCAAATGATTGAACCTTATTTTACTAATCAATTAGATTTATTTAATATATTTAAAACTTTAACTTATTCAAAAATGATGAATAGAAGACAATTTGCAATTTTTAATAGACCAATGTGTGAAATGGATTTTTCAAGTAAAATATATTTTTTTTATTATTTAAAATAGAAACTAAAAGAGTTGCAAGTTATTATGAAATTCCTAAAGAATATCCAAATAGAATTTCAAGTGGAAGAAATGAAATTGAACAAACTATATTAAATGATAGATTAATTACTATTCCAACTGGTAGTGAAGATGATAAAAATCCTATGAAAAAAAATCATTATGAAGAGAATTTATTTAGATTTGAAGATCAAAGATATGAAATTGATATTGTATTAGAAAATTTTAAATTTGTTGTTGATTCTTTAGAAAATTTAAAACAAAAATTAGAAAATGAGAAAATAGAACAATTAAATTTAGAACAATTAAGAAAAGAAATTGGACAAAATAATGTAACTTTTATTACTAGATTTTATCAAACTTATAGTAATAAAATAATACAAAGTTTATTAAGTCATCCAAAACAAACAATTGATATAATTTTAAATAGATTTAATAAAAGAATAGAAGATAAACAAAATCAAAAAGAAGAAACTGAAAAAAATAATAAATCATCTTTTGATAGATTTTATTCAAAATCTTTTGATTATCGTTCTTTTAAATTCAAAAATTTTGATAAAAAAAATAATAATGCTAGAGCATTTTTAAAAGAAATTGTAAATAAAAAAAAAGATAAATTAACAACATCAAATTCAAATGTATTAAAAGGAGGGACTGATAATAGTGAATTTTTTACTACTTTAAATTTAAAATATCAAGATGATGATTTATTAAAAAAAACAAAAGATTTATCAAATCCAATTTTATTAAATAATATTAATTTAGATTTAATGAGAAAAAAATTACCTGAATTAAAAATTATTTTTGAGAATATAGATATATTAAAATTAACTATTGGAATGGTTTATTATCAAATTTATAATACTAATAATATTGATACAGGAAAAATAAATGAATATTTTAATCCTCTTTTTTTAAATTTATTTGGTTTTGATTTAACAAAATTAACAGATAATTTAAAAAATAATAATACATTTATTAATGATAAAAATTTAAACTATTCAGATGTAATTGAAAATATTAAAAAAAGAAGAGTATTAAGTGAAAGTGATTATAATAAATTTTATCAATTAGATAATTTAGCAAAAATGATTGAAGATATAAATTTAACTGAAGAAACTTTAGAAGAAAGAAGATTAAAAGATGAAAAAAAAAATTCAGATAAAGATTCTTCAATTGGTCAAATTTCATTAACACCATCTCTTCAAACACAAGATAATGGAAAAACTTTTAAAGATGTTATTACTTTTAATATTGAAAATGATAGTCATAATATTGATTATACAAATTGTCTTTTTTATCCTCCAAAACAATCTGGTGATGTAATGTTTTATGCAAATGAACATTGTTTTGTTTTTATTAGATATATATTTTGTATTTATGAAAGATTAAATAAATTAAATGAATATTCAACACAAAATGAAAATACTTTATTAAATAATGAAAATGAAGATGGGAAAAATATTGATATTAATGAATTAAAATTTCAAAATGAATCACCTGATTCACTTGTTTTTAAAAATTATATTATTATTTATAAAGCATTTTTACATAAAAAAGTTATTGAAAATTCTACTATATATGAAGAATTATGTAGAGAAATATTAAGTAATGAATCATATTTCCTTTTTAATATGGATAAATTAATTTCTTCTTTAATTAAAACTATGTGTACTATAATAACTGATAATATATCAAAAGAAATTTTAAATTTATTTAAATTTGAAATAACTAGAAAACAAACTCCAAATGAAAAATTATATTTTGCAAATTATATTCAATTACTTGGTAATAATTCAGCAAATAATTTTAGAATTTTATATAATCCTAAATTAAATATTATGACAATTCATTTAATGGAATTACCAATTGAACAAAATAAAAAAGATTATTATTCACAATTTAAAGATTTTGTTAATAAAACACTTCAAGCTTCATATCAAAAAATGTATAATGATAATCAATCAACTGATGATCCTTTTAATATATATTTAAAGAGAAATAAAAAAATAATGAAAAAAATAAGAGTTTCTCAAAGACCTGCTTATGTTTCAAATAATTTAGTTTTTAGATTTGATTATGCTAATAAAAAATTACAATATTTAAAATCTGATTGTGATATTTTACTTCAAAATAAAGGACAAATTAATAATAAAAATAGATTAAAAACTATTATTAATAAAAATCTTTCATTTCAAGTTTGGATAAATAATATTAAAGATAAATTAAATAAAATATAAAAAATATAACTAAAATGTTTTAAACAAAACAATTATTTTTAATTTTTTCAATTAGTAAAATAATTATTAAACAATATTTTTTCCATATTATAAATATGTATTCTTTAATAATTCTTTTTTTAAATTATTTATTTTTAATCTTTTACAATTAATTTTTCTTTTAAATTTAACATAAAATTAAATTGATTAAATATAAAAAAGCATTAAAAATAATAATGCGTCATATAAATTCATTTCAAAATATCAAGGATGAACATAAAAATCAAATAGGAAACCTAGAATCAATTAATGTATTTTCATTAAGACTAAAAGATTTTAAAACTACAACTCCAAAAAATTATAATTCAAATTTATCTTTAAAAAAGAAATCAAAAAATAATTTTGCAATAAAAAAAGAAAATAATAATAAAGTAAAAAAGAATAATAATGAAGAAAAAAGGAATTATAGAGTATATCATTATTCACCATCACCAGAAAAGAAAAAATATCAAATAAATATAAAATTAAATATTAATAATGAAATTATAAACAATAACTATTCAGAAAAAAAAAATGAAAATAAAAATTATTTTTATGAAGAATTAATTAAAGATAAAAAATCTTTAATTAATTCCTTAGAAAAAGAATTATCAGAAATTAAAGATCAAATAAATAAAATGGAAAAGAAAAAAAATAAAAAAAATTCACTTGATAGATTTGATAAAAAAGGAAAAAATAAAAGTCAATTAAGTGAACAAAATTTAAAACAAAATCAAAAAATAAAAGGGGAAAAAAAAAAATCTAAAAATGTAAAGCAATTTTTTCAAAATTTAATATTTAATACAAGTAATTCAAAATCAATTTCAAAAAAAAATAGGTCAAAATATATTTTCTCATCGAAAAATTTAATTTTAAATACAAGTAATAATTATAATTATTACATTAAAGCAAATAAAAAAAAAAATCTTAATAATATACATCATGAATCAACAAAAGAAATTGAAATTGATATAGATAAAAAACATTCAAGAAAAAATTCATTATCAATCATAAAAAGTAATTCTTTTCTTTATACTTCAAATAATATAAATACAAATAGAAAAAATGATATTTATAAAAGATCAAAATCTCAATATCAAAATTCATATTTTAATTTTAGTCAATGCAATAATAATATAATGAATAATAATAATTCTAATAATTATGAAAGTGGTAATATTTTTTATGAATTAGAAAAAATAAAAGATAGAACTAAATGTTTACTATCAAAATATTTGAAAATATGTAAAAAGTAAATATTTAATAATTGTTTTTATAAATATAATTTATTTATTTTTAATTTAAAAAAATATTATCAAAATTTTCATATATAATTATTATAAAATAAAGAAGCGAATTTAACAAATAAAAACTTACTATAGTAAATAATTCAAAATATAATAAAGTTCTAAAAAAATCAATTAAAATATGTTCTAAAAATCGAAAAAAATTATATAAAAAAATCATAAAAAAATAAATAAAACAAATAAATAAAAAAATAAAAAATTTTTAAAATGTCATCTATAGGAAGTTCATTAAATAACCAAATGGCATCAAGGCTTTCAAATATTGAATTAAATAATTCAACTTTGCAAAAAAGAAAATCAAGTACATATCGTATAAAAACATTAATGGGTGATGGTGGAAAATATAAACCAAGTTTATATAAAGTTCAATTTGGTGAAATTAATCCAAATTTAAATGAAAATATAAAATATGGTAATAATATGATAAAAACAACAAGATATAATTTAATAACTTTAATTCCAAAAAATTTATTTTTTCAATTTACAAGAGCATCAAATATTTATTTTTTATTTATTTCAATATTAACATGTTTATCTTTTTCTCCGAAAGAACCTTCTTCAATGATTGGTACTTTTATTTTTGTTTTATTTTTTACAATGTTAAAAGATGCAATTGAAGATTTTGGAAGATATCAACAAGATAAAAAAGCAAATAATAAAAGTGTATGTGTTTTCTCAAATGGAAATTGGAATGAAGAAAAATGTTTTAAATTAAAACCAGGTGATTTAATTAAATTAAAAGAAGGTGAAGAATGTTCTTGTGATATTTTAATATTAAAAAGTTCAAATAATGGAGGTTATATTTTTTTAGATACTAAAAATTTAGATGGTGAAACTAATTTAAAGGAAAAAAGTTCATTAGAAGAATTAAAAGATTGTAAAATGGATATTAATCAATTAAAAATAATGAATGGTTGTATTGAAACTACTAATTCAAATTCTAATTTAAATGAATGGGAAGGATTAATGAGATATAATGATAAAAATGAAATTTATTGTAGTTTAAAAAATATGATTTTAAAAGGTTCTGTTTTAAAAAATACTAATTTTGTAATTGGAATTGTTATTTATGCAGGTCATTATACAAAAATAATGAAAAATTCAAGAAATTCTGTTCATAAAACTTCTAAAATTATTAAAACAATGAATAAAATTATGTATTCTTTATTTGCTTTTACTGTTACTGCATGTATTATATTTTCAGTTTGTAATGTTAAATTTGTTGATAAATATGCTAATTCTTATACTTATATTTTTTATTTATATGATTCATCTAAAGCAAAAAATAGATTAGGTGTAAGATTAATATTAAATTTTTTTACTTTTATTGTTGCATATGCTCAAATAATTCCAATTTCTTTATATGTAGTAATGGAAATGATAAAATTATTTCAAGGTCTTTTAATAAATTATGATTATGAAATTTATGATGTTGTAATTGATAAACCAGCATCTTGTAGAGAAAGTGGTTTAATTGAAGAATTAGGACAAATTGATTTTATTTTCTCAGATAAAACTGGAACATTAACACAAAATATTATGGAATTTAAAAAATGTTTTGTTAATGGTAAAATTTATGGAGTGAGTCATGAAAAAAATGAATGTTCCGATGCTAAACATACTATAAATGGTGATTATAAAGCTTATCATAAATTAGCAAATAAACCTTATAATGAAGATGAAAAAGAAGATAAAGAAAAATTAAATTTATTTTTTATATTATTAAGTACATGTCATGAAGTTTTTCCAGAAAAAGATGGTAATAAAATAAAATATCAAGGAAGTTCACCTGATGATTTAGCATTAGTAAAAGGAGCTCAACAAATTGGATATGAATTCCAAGAAAAAAATTTTAATGAAATAAAAATACATAATGAAATATATAATCAAGATTTTTTCTTTGAATTATTATGTACAATACCATTTGATTCAGAAAGAAAGAGAATGAGTGTAATATTAAAAAATAAAAAAGATGAAAAAGTATATATATTTACAAAAGGAAGTGATGGTATTATGTTACAAGGTGTTCCTCCTAAATTACCAATAATAAATGAATTTACATATGAAACAGAAGAAGAACAAGTAGATCAAATTTTATCAAAATTTGCAAAAGAAGGTCTTCGAATATTAGTAATGGGATATAGAGAAATAGAAAGTCAAATAATTAAAAAATGGTTAGAAAAATATAATGAAACACGGAAAAAAAATCCAAGTTATTTACCAGATTTATATGATGAAATAGAGAAAGATTTAATTTTTTGTGGAATAACAGCAATAGAAGATAAATTACAAGATGATGTTCCAGATACAATACATGAATTAATGACATGTGGTATTAGAATATGGGTTTTAACAGGAGATAAACAAGACACTGCTGAACAAATTGGAAGACAATGTCATTTAATTGAAGAAGAAATGAGATTATTTAATTTATCTACTCCTGATGGTAATAAAGCTGATTTATATGAAAAATTAAGTGCTTTAGTTGAACAATTTGATTTAGAACAATTTTTAGAAGAAACTAAAATTGATTTAGATCAAATTATGGATACTTTATGTGAAGAAGGTACATTAGAAGAACAAATAGGAAGTATTTCTCTTATAATTGATGGTGTTACTTTAAATAATATTTTAGAAGATAAACATCTTAGAAAAATGTTTTTTTTACTTGGAGTAATATCAAAAAGTGTTATTTGTTGTCGTGTATCACCAAAACAAAAAAGTGATGTTGTAAGACTTGCAAAATATAGTGGAGAATTTGTAACATTATCAATTGGTGATGGAGCAAATGATGTTCCAATGATATTAGAAGCATCAATTGGTGTTGGTATACAAGGTAAAGAAGGTACTCAAGCTGTGAGAAGTGCAGATTATTCAATTGGACAATTTAGATTTTTAGAAAAGTTAATATTATATTATGGAAGAAATGGTTATATTAAAATTTCAAAGTATATTTGTTATTATTTTTATAAAAATATTATTTTAGTTATTACTGAATTATTATTTGTTTTTATTAATGGATTCTCTGGACAAATTTTTTTTCCTGATTGGTATGGTACAATGTTTAATGCTGTATTCACTTCATGGCCTTGTTTATTTGTTTTTGCTTATGAAAAGGAACATGATGTTTTAACTTGTAAAAAATTTCCTATTTTATATAGAGCTGGACCTAAAAATGTATTTTTTAATTTGAAAATTTTTTGGGTTTATGTTATTTATGGTTTAATTCATTCTGTTCTTTGTTTTTGTTTACCTTCTTTTGGTTTAACTGGAATTGTTGATGATAAAGGACAAACTTTAAATAATTGGAGAATTGCAACTGTAAGTTTTACTTTAGTTATTCATGTTGTTTCTATGAAATTATTAATTATTAGTGAATTTTGGAATATTTTTTCTATTGGTTTTACTATTTTATCTGTTATTATTTATTATATTATTATTATTTTCTTATGTATTCCTGCAATTGGAAAAATATTTCAACCGGAAATTGTTGGAATATTTTGGGATCTTTTTAAAAATCCAAAATGTATAATTATTATTATTTGTGGACCTTTTTTAATATTACTTCCTGATATTATATTAAAACAAATTTTTTTTACTTTTATACCTAATCCAAATGAATATTTAAAAAAATTCTTTTATGATCCTGATTTTAAGAAAATTATCACAACTGAAAATATATCTACAAATAGAAAAGGGAAAATTCAAGTTAAAAGAGTTTCAAAAATTTATACAATGGGTGTAATTTCAGAAGCATCTAAATCAAATAAAAGATCTTCAGTAATGCAATCAAATATTAAATTACCTGTTTCTAAATTTGATAATGATAATAATAATACTAGAAATCCACTTAAAACAGTAGAAGAAATATCAAATGGAACTAAAAATGATAATTTTTTAGATAAATTAAATAATAAAAAAACATATTATAATAGTAAAGGAAATGTAAAAAATAATAATGCCTTTAATTTATATAGTGATAAATTATATAGAAACTTTATAATGAGTGAAAATACTGAAGTAATACCAGAAAATCCAAATGAAATAGGAAATAATAAACCTCCACCTCAAAATTTTCAAACAATTAAAGATAATGGTTCTAGTCATTTAGATAGTTCTAAAAATAGTAATAATAGTAATGAAGATCCTCAAAATGATTATAATACTAAAACAAGTAAAAGACAATTAAAAAATTGAGTATTTTATGATTTAATAAAATTTCAAAAATATTTGTTTATAATATATTATATACCCAAATGTAATTAATTAATAAAATGTTATAAATAATTTCATACTATTTTAATAGAAAATTATATATAAAAAATTTATATTTGTATTATATAAATAAAATCAAAGAATAATAAATGAATATAAAACAAAAATCCAAAATAAATAAACTTTCCCATAAAAAGCATTACATTCAAAAGTATATCCATCATGTTTACTCTTTGCTTCATATTTAACACCAAGCCAATAACAAACATTTAATCCATGTCCATAATAATAACAACAAGAATTAGTTTTAGTAGAACTATCAGAACAATCTTTTTTAGTAGTTGGATTTTCTTTACCACAAAAATATCTATCTTCAATAGTCAATTTCCAATTAGAATCCATAAAAGTACTTCCTAAACCACAATCAATTTCATATATATTTTTATTATAATTTATATGTAAGTTTCCTAAATATTCAGTAAATTTATATGGATAACAAATACTATCAAGTGATGTGTTATTTATTGGTTTTAAGTGACAACAATATGTTCCATTTACTGTTTTTGTTAAACATTTCATTTTGTCATTTGTTACTTCACCTAATATACAATTTGATTGGGTATCGCTTTTTGATTTTTGGAATTGTATTATTTGGATTATTATTATTAATGGTGAAAAATATGCTTTTGACATTAATTATTTTAAAATTATTTTATTTTTAATTTTCTTTTTTTTAAATTATTATTTTTTCAAATGAAAAGAAATTAAAACTTTATTTAATTTATAAATTAATTAAAGTAAAAAATAATAAGTTATTTTTATTTATAATAAAGCATATTCAAAAAAAATTAATTAAAAAATATATTCAAATATATAAATAATTTTTTAAATTTGATTTTAATTTTAAATTAAATTAAAATTTATGCTAAAAATTAGTGAATGTAATTGTCCTATTTGTTTAATAAATTTTAATGACCATAAAAATGAACCTCGAATTTTAATAAAATGTGGGCATAGTATATGTTTAAGTTGTTTAAAAGAAAAGATAAATTTTGATGAAAAAATATTAATATGTCCTATTGATAATTTAAAATATGAAAATATAAATTCAGTTGAAATTTTTCCTAAAAATTTAGCATTAATAGAGTTATTCAAAAATAAAACATTAGAATGTTTAACTTCACCTCAACCAAAATTTAATTCAAATAAATTAAAATTAATAGAAAGTATAAAAAAAATAAATGACAAAGAACAAAAAATAAATCAAATTTGTAATATTCATCCTAATAAAAATTTAGAAATAATTTGTTTAGATGATAAATGTAAAATATGTACTAATTGTGCTTTATTTGGAGAACATAAAAATCATAATATTATTAATATAGATGATTTTGAAAAAGAAATTGAAATTAAATCTGAATTATTAATTAATTTATTTGATACAATAGAAAAAAAATTTAAAGATACAAATTTAAATATAGAAAATGAATTTAAATATGATAATTTATTAAAAATCATTAATGATAAAATAAATTCTATTTCAAATTTAATTAGTGTATTCAATAAAAGAATTATAAATAAAATTAAAAATGAAGAAGAAAAATATAAAGAAGAAATAAAAAATAAATTTACTTATTTAACTGAAAAAATTTCGTTTTTTAAATCAATACCAAATAATTTAAAAACAAAAATCGAAAATTGGAAAAAGTTAGTTCAAAATAAATTAAATATATTAAATGAAATTAATGATAAAGATTTAGATTGTTCAAAATTAATAGAAAGTGAAAAAGAAAATGGATATAATTTTCTTATAGAAAAAGGAAATTCAATTATTAATGAATATGAATTAGTCAATTTATTTCCTTATAATGATATAATAAATGAAATAAATAACTTTTCAATTTCATTTGATGAAAATAATTTTTTATTAAAATCTTTTATTATTATTGATAAAGAAATTAATTTTAATGAAATTTTCAATAGACTAAAATTAGAATCTTCAAAATCTAATAATTTAAAAACAACTATTTCTGATTTTTCAAATGAAATAATAAATAACTCAAAAGAATTAAAAGATTCAGATTTATCTCAAATTAAAAATGATTTTATTATTGATTTAGGAAAGGATAAAAATAATTTATTTAGTTTAAATGAATATGATAATTTGTTAAACATAAGTGATGATATAATATTTCCAAATATTCAAGATATTCCAAAATTATCATTAAAGCAAAATAAAAGTTCTACTCAATTAAATAAAAAGAAAAATATGAATTCAAAAATAATAAAATCTAAAACAAGTAGATCTCCAACTCCTAATAAAGATAAAGAAATTTATATAAAACAACAATTTAAAAATAAAATAGTTAATTTAAGTAGATATAAATTATGTGATGATGGTGCTTTGTTAATTTCTAAATATTTAGAAAAAAATAAATTAAAAATTTCAGAGTTGAAATTAACAAAATGTGAAATTAGTGATTTTGGAATTCAAAATATTTTAAAAAAGATTATTGAATGCCCAAATTTAATTTCTTTTAATATTTCTAATAATTTTATTAGTGATAAATCTACTGATTTAATCATTGAATCATTAGTTAAGAATAAATCTTTACAAATTGTTTATCTTTCTAATAATAATTTTTCAGTCCAAGTTAAAGAAAAAATAAGAACTTATAATAAAAATGGTAAACTTAAAATATTCATTTAAATTTTATAATTTTATTTTTTATAAATATAAATTTTTGTTAAATAAAAAATAATTATCATTTATAATATTTACAGTTTAAAATAAAGAATATACTATGAAAAAAGGAAAATAAAAAAATTTATATTAATTCAAAAGAATATTGAATAATTAATTTTTGAGCAGAAGAATATTTTCAAAAATCTATAAAATTGATTTAAATTTCAATTATATAAAAAAATTTTTTCCAAATTTTTTCAATAAATTAAATTTATTTATAGGAAATATCTAATTTTCAATAATTAAAAAAAACTATTGATAAAAATAAAAAAATAAATATTAAGTATTTTATGAAAAAATCAATATTTTTTTTTGAAAAAATAAAGTAATTCAATAAACAAAATTTTTTAAATTTAAAAAAATGAATAGTCTAATATCAATTTTTTCATATTATATATCATATTTATTTAATATTTAATTAATATAATAATCTATAAATTTTTTTTAAAATTTGTTTAAAAATATTAATATATTAAACATCCATCATCATCATTATTATCTTTTTTAGTGAATCCATTAATTTTATGTACTCTAGAACAAATCAAACATTTTATTTCTTTTAAGTCTTTATTAAAACAATTATTACAAATTATATGATTAAAAGTTTTAATATCAAAAATATCTTTTAATTCTTTATCTTTTAATTCCAATTTATAAAAAGTATATCGTTCTGTATATTCCGTAAAACATATTAAACATTTTTGAACCCAATTATTTGCAATGATTTTTTTAAATATTTTTTGAAATGATTTAAATTTATCACACCTTAAAATTTTGAATAAATTAATATAATCATTGAAATTAAATTGATAGCCACAATAACAATTTTCAAAAATTGAAGATTTATTCTTTGAATTTTCTAATTTTTCATATTCATTAACAAGTAAAAATTGCAAATATTTTTCCATACATTTTGAAGAACATAAAATACAACCACAAGGTAAATTATATGAATCAGATGAAGAATTTATATTATTTTGACACTCAACACAAATTCTTTTTTTTATTATTTTAATATAATCATTTAAAGAATTTCCAGATAAAGAAATTATTTCTAATAAATTATAAGATTTATTTTGAAATGTAAACTGTAATCGACTAAAATAATTAGAAAAAATATCACTAATTTTAATTATTGATTTTATTTTATAATTTGTGATTTGATATAAATAATTTATATAAATGCTAAACATTTGATTATCAATTTCATTTCTTAAACATTGTAAACATAAATTTAACTTATTTTTTTTTTTTACATTTTTATAACAAGAAATACATATTGATTCATCATTTTTTTGATTGTTATCAAATTCTTGAATATAAACAACATCATTTTTATTCTTATTAATATTATCAATTGAACTAGTTGAATTAATATTTCTTAATTGATTTAATTCATTTATATTAATAACTTTTAAAATTATTTTTTTTTGTGTATAAATATCAAAAAATTTCTTATATTGATTAAAATATTTTTCATCATATAAAATATCATAATGTGTCACTCTAAATAAAACATTTATTTTTTGTTTATTTTTCAAACCACATTTAAATAGCCTTTCACAAACTGTTTCTCCTCTTTCAAAATTATACATAATTATATTTAAATCAATTCTAAAAATAAAAGGTGTTAAATAAATTACAATTTTTTCAGCATCTTCTTCCATTTTAAGTAACTCTTTCTCAAAAAATTGATCATATAAAAATTCATTTTTTTCAGTGATAAATTTATCAGGTAATAAATTTCCTATTTTTAAACCAAAATCAGAACTATAAACTTTGTTTTCATTTTCTAAAATATATTCATATATTAAAAATCTCATAAAAAATATCATTCCTTTATCAAAAAAAGAACAAAAATTAAATATTTTAATTAAAATTTCATAAACATTTCCTTCATTATTATCCATTGCATTAACTAAAACAAATAAAATTTGAATAATTAAATTTTTATTCATTTTCTCAATATATTGTTTAATGTAAAGATTATTTTTAACATATTTATTATTAATGTTTATTTTATCATTAAATAATATTATAATTTCTTTAAGTAACATTATATCATTTGTAAAAATAATATTTTCAAATAATGAAAAAATAATTGCTCTATAAAAACAATTTCCATCTCCATTTATATTTCTCCATCTATAAACATAATTATCTAATAATAAAATATGAGATATCATATCTTCTTTATAAGTTTGATCAAAAACAAAATTAGATTCAACTAAATTTTCTACAGTACTTATTGGACCAATGCAAAATGTCAAATTAGGATTTTTAAACACATAATTTAAATCACATTTTTTTATTGAATTACATAATTGTGAATATTCTTGTAAATTTATTTGTTCATTCAACTTTTCAATATTACTTTCTATATATAATATATTTGAATCATTTGTATATAACCAATCAATACAATTTAAATAATCTTCTTTTTGAAAATTTTGAGAATTTTGTTTTGAAATAAATTTATCATTTTGAAGATCATTTTTAGATAAAGATGATTTATTTTGAATTCTTACATCTTTTGAAGATGATGTTTGAGAATTTTTTTCATTGAAAAATTCGTCATATTTTGACGAATTTGAATTTGATTTATTTATATCTATAAATTCTTCATTTTTATTTTGCAAAATACCTGTCTCTAAACAATTATCATTATTTACATTTTGAACATGATCATCTTTTAAATTATTTATTGCATCATCTATTATTTTATCTGTAGGAAATGATGTAGAATTTTGCATTTTTTATATTTATTTTTTAAAAATATTTATTTATTTTATTTATAATTTATTATATTAAAATATTATAAATTAATAATATTTTATTTATAATTTATTATATTAAAATATTATAAATTAATAATATATGAAATATTTTGGTAATTGTTTAAGAATAATTATTTCATTTTATTTTCAAAAAAAATAATTTAAATAATTCAATCTTCTTTTTAAGAATTTTTCATAATTAATCCCCTGATATTTTCTATATTTGAAATATCATATTTCCTAATCATATCAATAAATAATTCTTTAGTTACAATTAAATTTGTTTTACTTTTTCTATATAATTTAACCAACATATTTTTTACTAAATTGTTTATTTGTTTATCTGTATAAACGTTAGTATTTAAATCATCTAAAGAATAAGTAATTTCGTGTTCATCACAAACTTTCCAAACTGAATATGTCAAACCTTGAGTAAATATTGTAATATGTTTAATTAAAATATTTTCTAAATCTAAAACAGTTAATTCTTTATTTATTGAATTAAAAATTTTAAATAAAGTCTCTTCTATTATTTCATTTTCATGATTTATAAAAGGATAAAACATTAATATAACTGAATATAAATTATTTTTTTCATCTAATTGAGTTAAAATATATGAAAAAATACTATTGAAATATTTAGTATTTGGATCTGTTAATTTATTGTCATAAAATTCAGGAATAATCATATCTTTTATATATATTTTATAAATTTCTTGATTTATTCTTTTATTCTCTATTAATGATAATAATTGACTGTAATCATATTGATTTAACTTTAATGTTGGCTCATGTATTAATTTTATTATAAAGTCTTCACCCATTATTGATAAATCATTTCCACAACATGAACCCATTGTTTTTATTATTTAGATGGCATAATTTTTTCATTTATATTATATTTTGTTAAAATTATATTTATTTTGTACTTTTGTTATATTTTTTTTATATATTATATATTTATATTAATTAAATTATAAAAGTATAACTTTTACAATAAATATATTATAAAATAATTAAATTATTTTTATTATGAATCTATCTAGGAATTATAAAAATAATTTTCTATAGGAAAAAAAAACTTAATTTTTGTATTTAAAAGTTTAAAAAAATTTTTATTTAAAAAATTAAATAAATTTTCCTTTAATTTTTGATTAATATTTCCTAAGAGACTTTTCATAATCTTTATATTTTTGAGCCATATCTTCATTCATTTGTAAAATTAACATAGCAGATTTAGTTCTTTCTTCACCTAATTTTTTCATTAAATTTGCTCTTTCAGTAGGATCAGTTGAATTATTATAATAATCAATTCTTTCTGCTTCTTTTTTTTTCTCTTCAGTTATAAATTGTAATAATTGATTAGACAATTCAACTTTATATTCATTTAATTTCTTTTCAATTTTTTTATCATCTTGAAAATCATTATTATAGTTATTACTTCTTATATTATTACTATTAGTTTTACTTCTATTAGAAGGAACAGTTTTAAATGTTTGATTATAATTACTTAAACTAGTATTATAATTTGTATTATTAGTATTAAAATTACCAGTTTGATTATAATTTTTTTTTGAACTATTAAAATTATTATTTTCTGAAATTGGAAGTGCATTATTTACAGTTTGAGGTCTTTTATTTTTCTTTTTATCATTTGAAAATGCTTTTTTTTTCTTTTCTTCTTTTTTAATTCCAAAAGTAAAATAATTATTATTATTATTATTACTATTTTTCATTTTACTTTCATTTCCAATTATTTTAATATTATTATTATCATTATTATTTTCATCAGTTTCAATTATTTTATCTTCATTTTCATTTTCATTTACTACTTTAATTTTATTTAAATTATTGTCATTTGGTTTTGAACTTCTATAATTACTTCTTGTTGTTCTATTACTTGAACTAAATGTTTGTTTAAATTCATTTTGTGATTTTTTTAAATTATCATCAATTTCTTTTCCTTTAATTTCTGCTTTTAACATTTCATTTTGTTCTTCTTCTTCTAATTCTTGTAATCTATTTAATAAAGAATTAATTCTTTCATTTCCTGGAAACATATTTTGAATATTTCTTATCATTCTATCATCAATATTTTTCCTATGAAACATTTTTTGAAATTTATAATCATATTCTTCTTTTTTTCTTATTATATCATCTCTAACTTGTCTTTTTCTTTCTAAAATTAATTCTTGTTCTTTTTTAAATTGTTCTATTTTTTCTCTTTTTTCATCTATTTCTTTTTCTGCTTGCATTCTTTTTAAATCTTTATCTTTTTCTAAACATTCAATTTGTTTTTGTTTTTTTAAAAATTTTTTATAATTCTCTTCAATTTTTTCTTGATTTTCCATATTTTTTTTTTCCATTACTTCATTTGTTTTTTTTTCTTTTTTTTTTTTTTTTTTTTTTTTTTTTCTTTTTTTTTTATTTTATA
>JAEEGK010015700.1_pt1 | contig 16737 bp, 16 predicted proteins | sample 8958771 | NCBI WGS metagenome assembly JAEEGK01 (sample SAMN16246547, study PRJNA631951) | gut metagenome | biome: gut microbiome; feature: rumen; material: SC-attached | host: Bos | place: Iran: Karaj | collected 2018-10 | reverse complement strand
CCCCGACATAGTAATCATTGTTGCCGCGGCCAAATCCGAGTCCGAGTTGCAGACCGTAGAGGTCAAGTTCGAGGCCGCGGATGTCGTGTTCTTTCATACCGGCGGCGTAGTCGGTAGGATCGTCGTAGTCGTAGTAATTGAAGGCGCCTTCAGCAAAGGTCAAGTCGCCAAACTTGAGTGTGGTGTTTTCGCTATGCTGGTATTGGACGAACGCTCCGTTGTAATGGACGTAGGGGGATTCGTTGCCGGCATCGGCTTCGATTTCGACCTGTGCAGACCACTTGTCGTTAAGATTCACCTGGAAATCGACGTCAACGGTAGACCAGTAACTGTGGGTCAGGTCCTTGTCGTCGTCATTTTCCCAATAGCCGTAGGTGTCGAATTCGGCCTGGCCGGAAATGTTGAATGCCTTGGCTTTCTTGGATTCCGGTTCGGCATCGGCCTTGGTGATGTTCAGACGGTCGATGAACGAAGCTTCGTTTGTTTCGCTTTTAGCTTCGGCAGTCTTGGTTTCTTCGGCGGCCTTGGCTTCTTCAGCCTTCTTAGCTTCTTCGGCAGCCTTAGCTTGTTCAGCCTTCTTTGCTTCTTCAGCGGCCTTGGCTTCTTCTGCCTTCTTCGCTTCTTCGGCGGCCTTGGCTTCTTCAGCCTTCTTTGCTTCTTCAGCGGCCTTGGCTTCTTCAGCCTTCTTTGCTTCTTCAGTGGCCTTGGCTTCTTCCGCCTTCTTCGCTTCTTCGGCAGCCTTAGCTTCTTCGGCTGCTACGGCTGCAGAGTCGGCAGCCGGCTGTGCTGCGGGCTGAGCGGCTTCGGCCTTCGGGGCTTCGGCGGTGGCTGCGGCAGGAGCTGCAGGCTGAGGGGCTTCGGCAGGAGCTGCGGCAGCAGGTGCGGCTTCGGCGGCCGGTGCGGCCTTGGCGGCAGGGGCTGCCTTGGCAGCCTTGGCGGCCGGAGCGGCGAAAGCAACGGCAGCGGCCACTGCGGTTGCAAGCAAGATCTTCTTCATCATAGTGTGACCTCTTTGAAGTGTTTAGTTAAAATTTATTGTCCAAAAAATAATACTTATTGGGGTGTTTTGGCTCGCGAAAGTTAAAAAAAATTAAAAAAAATACAATTTGCCGGTTCTTTTTGCCCTTTTGTCGCTTTTTTATTCAAAATCGCGCCCCGGCCGGGTGTGACTGCCCCCTTCGGTCGGGCCTGTTTTGACGAAAAATTTATCTTTGAGGGGGAATTCAACCAAAAGCTACAAATCACCAACCACTAAGCATTACTATGGCATTCAAATACGAAGCGACCGTGCAGCACGGCGAAGACAAGACTGAATACGTGAACCTCGGCAAGGAAGGTATTTCTGTTGCCGAATTCGAAGGCAAGAAGATTTTGAAGGTCGCCCCCGAGGCGCTTACCAAAATTGCCCAGGCGGCATTCGAGGAAGTGAGCTTCAGGCTCCGCCCGGCCCACACGCAGAAGGTCGCGAAGATCCTGCAGGACCCCGAAGCGAGTGATAACGACAAGTTCGTCGCCCTTACGCTTTTGAAGAACGCCTGCGTGGCCGCCAAGGGAATCCTCCCGTTCTGCCAGGACACCGGTACCGCCATCTGCATTTGCCACAAGGGCCAGCAGGTCTGGACTGGCGCCGACGACGCGAAGGCTATTTCGGAAGGTATCTACAACGCCTACACCGGCAAGAACCTGCGTTACAGCCAGATTGCCCCGCTTACTATGTACGAAGAAAAGAACACGGCCTGCAACCTCCCGGCACAGATCGATATCCACGCCGAAGAAGGCTCCGACCTCAAGTTCCTGTTCGTTGCGAAGGGCGGTGGCTCTGCCAACAAGACTTACTACTGGCCCATGACCAAGGCGCTCCTGAACCCGAAGTCTCTCGAGAAGTTCATCAGCGACAAGGTGAAGACGCTCGGTACCGCGGCCTGCCCGCCGTACCACCTGGCCATCGTGATTGGCGGTACCTCTGCCGAAATGAATACCCACACCGTGAAGCTTGCTAGCTGCGGCTATCTGGACGACCTTCCGACCACCGGTAGCGAAGGCGGCCGCATGTTCCGCGACGTGGAAATGGAAGAGAAGGTTTTGCACATTTGCCAGAAGACGGGCATTGGCGCCCAGTTCGGCGGCAAGTACTTTGTGCACGACGTGCGCGTTATCCGCTGCCCGCGCCATGCGGCAAGCTGCCCGGTCTCCATCGGCGTGAGCTGCTCCGCCGACCGTAACATCAAGGCGAAGATTGACGAGAACGGCCTCTGGCTCGAGAAGATGGAACACAATCCGGAACAGTACCTGCCGAAGGGCGACGCCGTGAACATGGCCCCGGCCGTGGAAATCGATCTCGACCGCCCGATGAAGGACGTACTCGCCGAACTCACCAAGTACCCGGTCAAGACCCGCCTGAACCTCAAGGGCACGATGATTGTGGCCCGCGACATGGCCCACGCCAAGATTGCCGAAATTTTCGACAAGCAGGAAAAGGGCGAGGCCCTCACCGATATCGAGAAGACCGTTCTCGAAGTCGTCAGCAACCACCCGATTTACTACGCCGGTCCGGCCAAGACTCCGGAAGGCATGCCCACCGGAAGTTTTGGCCCGACGACCGCAGGTCGCATGGACCCGTACGTGATGCGCTTCCAGAGCAAGGGCGCCTCCATGATCATGGTCGCTAAGGGCAACCGCAGCCAGGACGTGACGGACGCTTGCCACAAGTACGGCGGCTTCTACCTCGGCTCCATTGGCGGCCCGGCTGCCATCCTCGCCGAGCAGAACATTCTGAGCAACGACATCGTCGCCTTCCCGGAACTCGGCATGGAAGCCATCCGCAAGATTACCATCAAGGACTTCCCGGCGTTCATCCTCGTGGACGACAAGGGCAACGACTTCTTCAAGGACCTGCTGTAATATGATTGCAAAATCAAGACAGTTTTTCGCATTTGCAGTTCTGGCTTTTTTCTTTGCCGCATGTAGCGATGATTCTTCGTCTTCTGGCGAGATGGTGATTCTTCCGCCCGACGACGAGTCTTTCAACGCCGAAGCGGTGGAGGATTCTACCGGTGCGGAAATCGAGCTCACGGTCATGGGAACGTCCTTCTCGTGCGACCGTGTGACCGAGGACACATCGTTCGTCTTGTCGAACAAGCTCTCCGGTATCGTGGATGCCTGGGAGGGTGCCGCAAACATCACGGTAAGCGTCACGTTTGCCGACGAGTCCGCGTTTGACTCCCGCAGCGAATACACCGCGGCTGCCAAGAAGGTTTTCGAGGCTGCGAAAAAGGAATTCAATTTCTCGGATTCCTCGTTCCCCGTGGTGGATAGCGATGACCCGTACCAGGTGTCCTTTACCGGAACGGCAAGGGTCTCGATGAAGCTCAAGAACCTGCCGGAATACCTGAAAAAACATTGTGATGTAAAATAAACCATTGACATTTCTTCAAAAATGTTTGAATCCCCGCCGACCTTTTCGGCGGGGATTTGATTATTTTAAGATTATGCTGAATATCAACGAAATAAGCGATTACAGGGATCTGCTCAAGAATTACTATACCCAGCGCAAGCTGGATATGCCCCTGTATTCCTACAAGATGATGGGCCAGAAGCTCGGACTCGAGACTAGCCAGATATTCCGCGTATTGAACAAGGAACTCCACTTACCCAACCACAGCATCCCCCTGGCGAAGGACTTGCTGGACTTGAAGGGGCGCAGTGGGGAGATTTTTGAGATTTTGGTGGCGGCGTCCAAGACGAAATCGCCTGCGAAGAAGGACAAGCTCTACAAGATGGCGCTTTCGCTGCAGGACGTGGACCTGCGCAAGCTCAGCGCGAGCGAGTACCTCTTCTTGAGCAAGTGGTGGATTCCCGTGGTGCGCGCCCTTATCGAGATGAACGGCGGGCATGCCGAGGTGTCACACCTGGTAAAGCAGATTTCGCCGGCTGTGTCGGAAGACCAGGTGCGCGAGGCCATCGCGGTCCTCAAGGACTTGAAGCTGATTACGCCGCTTGCATCGGGGCGCTATGCCGCGACGACTGCGAACTTTACGTCGGCGGGTTCGGCTACCAAGACGGCCGCTATCCGCAGTTACCAGAACCAGTTGCTCGCATTGGCGCAGAACGCGCTTGTCGCGGTGGAGCCTTCGAAGCGCAACATCTCGTCGTTGCTGGTGGGCGTGGACGAGGATTGTTTTGCTGACTTGAACGAGATGACGCTTGAATTCAGGCGCCAGGTGCAAAAGCGCGTGGCCGAGGTCGACAAGCCGCATCGCGCCATGCAGTTCGTGTTTGCGCTTTATCCGGTGGCCGATATTTCCAATAACCCGCGCTCCAAGAAAGAGGGGGTGAAAGCATGAAGAAGTTGCTTTTATTCCTTGCGGTAATGCTTGTGGTGGCCTGCTCCAACAACGAGGTGGCGGGCATTAGCACGGTGGAAACCGAAAATGCCTTCTTGATCCGCATTGTCCGTGACGATTCGCTGCCGGCCGCGAACGTGGTTGCGCGTGTGCGCGCGGCCGATTATGTCCGTGACATCGAAGGGGATTCCGCAGGCACGGATTCTGCAAACGCATTGTTCCTCGAAGAATACGTGACGGATTCTGCGGGATGCATCCGCGTAGATAGCCTCGCCGTAGATGTCGCGACAATCGAAGTCGTGGACGAAGGGGTGGGGCTGTTCAAAATAATCCATGCCGCAGATATCCAGGAAGGGGATTCCGTCCAGTTCGCCATGGAAAAGACGGGAAGCCTGCGCGGAAAGGTGTATTTGCCGAAGGGCGTAGACTTTGCATGGGTGCAGGTGTACGGAACGGAACGCCTCGTGAAGACCGACGCTGAAGGGTTCTACGAAATGGATTCCCTGCCGCCGTACGATGGATATGGCCTGCGCTTTGTCGTAGGGGACAGTGTCGTGGAACAGTCTGCGGCGGTTGATGCCGGCGAAGAGGCTTCTGCAAATGTCCTCGCATTCGAACCGGACTCTATCCAGGTGCTCGACTTTGAATCTGCGGATGTACAGTTTGAAATCAGGGAATACGGCTTGAGCGCGAAAGGCTACATGTCTGCTACGGATACGAGCGTGAAGGCGACTCCAGAGGTGGAGTTCATTCCGAAGGTCCGCGAGGATATTGCGGAGTTCATCGTAGATGCCGGGGCAGGTCGCGAAGGCAAGGCGCTCCACTGGGAATCTTCTGCAGGGCATGGCTATTGGTCTTTCTATGGAATCTGGGTGTGCGAGGAAGAATCTCCGTGCGACTTGTCTGCGACGGATTCCATCGTTTACTATGCCCGCGGAACCGGAGTCGTCTCGGTAATATTTGAAACGCTGGGCTCGGAAAATACCGAGGGCAAGACTCTTGCTTACGACACGCTCAAAACGAACGACGAATGGCAACGCCGTGTTATAAAGCCCGAAAACTTCAAGCCCCGCGACGACAAGTACGGTAACCTCGGCTGGGAGGTCATCAGCAAGGCGGTGACGACTATTTCGATTGCCGTTTACGATGACACAGAAATCTGGATAGACGACGTGGTGCTTTACGGTGTCAAACCCAGCGACTTCGCCGTTAAATAACTTTATCTGTAATCATGCGCCATTCCCCGGGTTTTAAATCGCCCAGGGGAATGTTTCCTATTTGTACGCGAATCAAGCGGAGTGTAGGGAAGCCGACGGCCGCCGTCATGTGGCGCACCTGGCGGTTCTTGCCTTCGATGAGCGTGAGCCGCACCCAGCTTGTCGGAATGTTCGCGCGGAATCGTACCGGCGGGTTGCGTGGCCAGAGCCAGTCGGGCTCTTCGGCGATTTCTGCCTTGCAGGGCTTGGTATGGTAGCCCTTGATGTCTACGCCCTTGCAGAGCTTGCGCACGGCCTCTTCGGTAATCTGTCCGTCCACCTGGGCCAAGTAGGTGCGCGGGTGCTCGAATTTCGGGTCGAGCAATTTCTTGATGAGCTTGCCGTTGTCCGTAAGCAGTAGGGCGCCTTCGCTGTCGTGGTCGAGCCTGCCTGCCGCATACACTCCCGGCGGGAAGGCGAACGTGTCGAGTGCCGCGTGTCCCGATTCGGGCGTGAACTGGCTCAGTACGCCGAAGGGCTTGTTGAAGAGGATTACGGTCGACATGGAGGCTAGAATTCCTGGAAGAATTCGGGACGGTGAAAATCCGGTTTCTCGGTGTCGATGGGGAAGGCGCTCAGGTAGTGCGGCGTCTTTGCCTTGTCGGCGCACTTGTAGAGGTTCCCGCGGAGTTGGATGTTCTCGAACGAGTCAATACCGAAAATGCTTGCCGGGATGCGGATGCTCATTCCCCAGCAGATAAAATCGCCGACGACGCTCGCAATCTGCTTGGTGCGTTCCACTTGGGCCAGCTGAGCGCTGTCGAGGAGCGTGCGGTTTTCACGACCGGAGCCTCGGGCGGCCAAAACGAAGCCGCGGCTGGTCGTTTCGAAGTTGAAGTATTCGTCCGGCTTTGCGGGGTTCTGCACGAAAATTTCGACGCAGGAATCTTCCCAGCTGTGTCCGCCGTCTTCCAGAACCTCGGCGCGAAAACAGTCAAGAGGTTCCTCTACGGAAAAGTCGACCTGGAAAAAATCCTTGGATAAAGACGTGTTGGCCATGACTGTGGGGAGCGAGATTCCCTGGTTCGCGGGCCAGTTCGTATTCGGTTTCAAGAGCATGTTCTCAATATAGTTGAAAATGTCCACGCATGGATTCCCGTTTGGACACTTTGCACACTTTTGGACGCTTGCGGGCTTCCCGAGTTGCCGAAATTTATTCAAAAGGCGAAGCACCTCGGAATGGCATGTTTTTTGCGAAAGATGCTTGCCCGTAGTGTGATTGGCCATGTCGGCTGTCCCGGGTATTTCATCAAGATAGGAGGCCTTATGGCTGAAAAAAAGAATACGAATGCTGAAAAAGCAGCGGCGCCGTCGGCGTTCGACTGCCTCGCCGTCACGCAGGTCACGGTCTGGCCCTTCCTGGAGAGCCAGAACCTGGGCCACATGAAGGGAATCGCGCAGATTGTGCTGAACGACCAGATGGTCATTCGCGGCTTGCGCGTCATGGAAGGTTCCAACGGCATGTTCGTCGGTTATCCCAACGACCCGTTCTACAAGGGCGACGACTTCCGCACGCTCTGCAACCCGACTACGCGCCAGCTCAAGGAACATATCGAAAACTGCGTGCTCGAAAAGTACCATGCCTCCGTAGCGGCAGCGGCGGCGGGGTAGGCATGTTCAAGCGCATCCGTTCTTACTGCCTGTTCGGGATAAAGGCCGTTCCCGTCAGCGTCGAGGTCGACGCCTCGCAGGGCCTGCCAGGCTTTACGTTGGTCGGCCTTCCGGACAATGCGGTGAGGGAATCCCGTGAGCGTGTCGTTTCGGCGATACGCTGCATCGGGAAGGTGGTGACAGGTTTCCGCACGACGGTAAACCTGTCGCCTGCGGATTTGCGCAAGGAAGGGAGTGCCTTGGACCTTCCGCTTGCGATAGGCATGCTTGTATCTACCGGGGAGTTGGCGGTTCCTTCCTTGGATAGGTATGTTCTTGTGGGCGAGCTTTCGTTGGACGGTTTGTTGAAGCCAGTGAGAGGGGTGCTGTCCATCGCCATGAGCTTGCCCAAGGACGGGAGCGTCCTCGTGATTCCTCGGGCGAACGCCCAGGAAGCGTCGCTGGTGGAAGGTCTCAATTTTATATGTGCGGACTCGCTGAAGGAATGCGTCGATTACCTGGAGGCGGGCGGGAATTCGGGGATGTGCATCGGGGGCGGTCTCAAGGAACTTTGCCGTCCGGATGCCTGCGACGTTCCCGACTTTGAGAACGTGGTGGGGATGGAGGGTGTTAAGAGGGCGCTCGAGGTCGCTGCGGCCGGCGCCCACAACTTTCTGCTTGTCGGTTCCCCGGGCGCCGGCAAGACGCTTTGTGCCCGGTGCTTGCCGGGAATCTTGCCGGAGATGACGGAGCAGGAAGTACTCGAGACGACGCGCATCCATTCGTGCGCGAGGCGGGCGGGCGATTCGGGCGGATTCAAGCCCGTGACGGCCCGCCCATTCCGCTCGCCCCACCATTCGGCTTCGATGGTCTCCCTGGTGGGCGGCGGAACGCGCCTCGCCCCTGGCGAGGCGAGCCTCGCGCACAACGGCGTTTTGTTCCTGGACGAACTTCCCGAGTTCAACCGCAGCGTCCTCGAGGCCCTGCGCGAACCCATGGAAGAAGGTTCCATCTCGGTGAGCCGTGCGAGCGGAACCGTCACGTGGCCGGCACGGTTCATGATGGGCGCCGCGATGAACCCGTGCCCCTGCGGGTTCGCAATGGACCCGAAGCGCGTGTGTACGTGCCTGCCCGACGCGCGCAAGCGCTACCGCGAAAAAATCTCGGGCCCGCTCCTGGACCGCATCGACATCCAGGTGAGCGTCCCGCCTGTCGAGACCAAGATGTTCGAGGGAAACCCGAAGGGGGAGTCCTCGGCTTCCATCCGTGAACGCGTATGCAGGGCGCGAGCCATCCAGCGGGAGCGGTTCGCCGGGACGCCCTACAAGTCGAATGCCGAGATGTCGTCGGAAAAGGCTTTCCGCTATGCCGCGATGTCCAAGCCTACGGAACGTTTTGCCATTGCCGCTGCCGACAAGATGAACCTGAGCGCACGCGGTTATTACCGCCTGCTGAAGGTGTCGCGTACCATCGCGGACTTGCGCGGTAACGGGAATGTGGAGATTGATGACCTTTCCGAGGCCCTGCGGTACCGGGCCTACGGCTAGCGGCGGATGCGGATGGTCGACTCTGCGCCGGCGCAGCCGGGAATGGCGTTCGGCTTGCGGACACTCACTTCTACCATCATCGCTTTGGGATAGTTGTTCAGAATGTGCTTGCCGGTTTCCACGACAAGCGTTTCCTCGAGCTGGAACTGGGACATGCGGATAAACTGCTGGACGTCTTCCGCCAGTTGCGCATAGTCAATGGAGTGGGCTAAATCCTCGTTGCGGGCCGCCTGGGCAAAATCAAGCCAGATGCTTAAGTTCAGCACTACGGGCTGCTCGTTTTCCCTTTCGTAGGGGAGCGTGCCGATAATGCAGTTGAACTGCAAGTCCTTTAAGCTGATCTTGCCGGCGTCTGTTACCATACGAAGAGGACGATAGCGGCAGTCAGGCTCACGCCGGTCACGCCGAACCAAATGTTACGGGCTGTGGCGTGCGAGTCGCGCGTCTTCTTGTTGGTGTCCATGCGGGCTTCGAGGTCCTTGAGGGTGTAACCGGACCCGTTGGTCAGGTCGTAATGGCTCATGGCCACTGCGCATGAATTGAATTCTGCTTCGGAGCTTGCACCTCCGCAAATAGTACCGATCTTTGCGACGATCTGGTCGTGAACGTCGTTCAGGTCGTCGTAGGCGTCGCCGGCCTTGTTCGCGTCCATGTGCTCGAGGATGCCGAGAACGGCACTCGTGGCGGCAAGGGCGGAAAGGGCGACTGCAGACCAGAAGCGGACTTCGTCGGCGATACCGAAACGGTCGGTGGCGTTTTCGCTCACGTCATCGGCGGCATCATCGGCGGCATACCTGCGCCTGTCGGCTTCCCTGTTGGTCTCGTCCATGTCGCCGGCAACGTCGTATTCGTCTTCATCTTCATCTTCGCAGTCCGGATCGTACTCGTCGCATTCCTCGCCTTGGCTGCTCGGAACGGCCGGAGCGGCAGCAACTTCCTCTTCTTCCTCTTCGGCGGGTTCTTCCTCGGCAACGGGCTTTGTCGCCTTCAGCTCAACGGGGGAGCCGCCCACGAACACGATGGCAGAGGACCTGCCCGGGATGTAGACGTTCTTGCCGTCGAAGTAGACCTTCTCGAAATCGTCTTCGGCGCTCATGCCGCGACGCTGGTAAATTTTCGTCTTGACCACGTCACTGTAGGAGGTTCCCTCGGGAACGGCGAGCGGCGTCAGGCCGTCCATGTCGCCCTTGGCACCCTGGTACAGCTGGTAGGTGGTTTCGGCTTCGCCGAACGGGTCAACGAACTTCTGGCGGACAACCAGTCGCCCGCTCTGGAGAGATTCGACCTCCTCTGCCGGAGCGACCTTGAGTTCGCCACCGAATTCAGCGGTAATATATTCGTCAGGAGCGCCCACGTCCTGGGCGGAAAATTCGTCAATATCGTAAGCACCCGCGAAGGCCGCGGCCGCAGAGAGGCAAATTGCCATCAAAAAAGAACGCTTCATTATATTACTCCGAATGGACTAATTTTTCTAGAAATATATAAAAAAAAAGCGAAATGATAAAAAAAATAAGGAAATTGGCCATTTTGTTTGGCAATATTTGATGTTGGCCAAAAAAATTCTACTTTTTAGCCCGTAAATTTTAACCCCAAAAGAGGATTCCATAATGGCAAAGCTCTCTATCGAAGATCTCGAACTCGCCGGCAAGCGCGTGTTCATCCGTGTCGACTTCAACGTTCCGCAGGACAAGGTGACTGGTGAAATCACCAACACCAAGCGTATCGAAGCCGCTCTCCCGACCATCCAGTACGCCCTCGATAAGGGTGCAGCCGTCGTGCTCGCTTCCCACCTCGGTCGTCCGAATGGCGAAAAGAACATGAAGTACACGCTCGCTCCGGTTGCCAAGAAGCTCGAAGAACTCATCAAGAAGCCGGTGAAGTTCCTCTCCGACTGCGTCGGTCCGGAAGTCGAAGCCGCCTGCGCCGCTATCAAGCCGGGTGAAATCATCCTCCTCGAAAACCTCCGCTTCCACATCGAAGAAGAAGGCAAGCGTAAGATCAAGAACGCCGATGGCACCGAAACTAAGGAAAAGGCCGACAAGGAAGCCGTGAAGGCCTTCCGCGCTAGCCTCACCAAGCTCGCTGACGTCTACGTGAACGACGCTTTCGGTACCGCTCACCGCGACCACTCCTCCATGACTGGTGTTGAACTTCCGCAGCGCGCTGCCGGTTTCCTCATGAACAAGGAACTCAAGGCATTCGACCAGGTGCTCAACAATCCTCCGCGTCCGTTCCTCGCCATCCTCGGCGGTGCAAAGGTCGCCGACAAGATCCAGCTCATCAACAACCTCCTCGACAAGGCCGACAAGATCATCATCGGCGGTGGCATGGCTTTCACCTTCAAGAAGGTTCTGAACAACATCGAAATCGGTTCTTCTCTGTTTGACGAAGAAGGCGCCAAGCTCGTTCCGGATCTGATGGCCAAGGCCAAGGCTGCCGGCAAGGAAATCATCCTCCCGGTTGACTATATCGCTGCCGACAAGTTCGCTGCCGACGCTGCCACGAAGGCTGTCTCTGACGCCGAAGGCATTCCGGCTGGCTGGATGGGCCTCGATGTGGGTGCGCAGTCCACCAAGCTATTCGTTGACGCTATCAAGTCCGCCAAGACCATCGTCTGGAACGGCCCTGCAGGCGTGTTCGAATTCGAAGCTTTTGAAAAGGCTACCAAGGCTATGGCCGACGCTATCGTCGAAGCTACCGCTGCTGGCGCAATCACCGTGATCGGTGGTGGCGATACCGCAACGGCTGCCAAGAAGTACGGCGCCGACAAGAAGGTGACCCACACTTCTACGGGTGGTGGCGCTTCTCTCGAACTGCTGGAAGGCAAAGTCCTGCCGGGCGTCGCCGTCCTTACGGATAAGTAAAATTTGCCCATAGGCGTCGCGATACTTCATTGTCGGGACACTCGCTGTATGATTTATACAGCTTCGGTCCCTCCGCCTCGTCTCGCTAGCCTCTGAACAAATTTTGGATTTTATAGGAGTCCTCATCGCGAGGGCTCTTTTTTTTTGCGCTCGCAACTGAAAAAATTCGTAAGGCGAGTGAAGCGCGGACGCTTGCGTTCGCATTTCCGAGCCTAGAATTTTGCGCTTGCGCAAATTTTGTTGCACGTTTGCCCTATTTTGAGTGTATATTAATGTATATGGGATTTGTTGGTAAGGCATTGGCGTTTGTTCTACTTGCGGTGGGAGTGAGTTCGGCTCAGCTCCTGAGCCTTATCCTGTTCCTGATTCCGGAAAAGACTCTGGATGAAAAATTTCAGGAGGTGCAGCCACCGGCAGATACCCTCACCGATGCGCAGATCGAGGCGATGCCCTGGGTGGATTTGATGGCGTACGATAGCACGCAGACTTACAAGGAACTGATTGTCGAAGAGAATGAAAGGGCCGATGTCAGTGTTTTCCCTTCGATTGTCTTGGGTACGATGGATGCCCTCTGGCTACTTTGCCTTTTTGCGGCCGTCGCTGCCGAGGACGATGAACCCGGAAGCGTTGCGGGGGGGGTCGGGAAGGCTTTTAGCGTGCCGCTTTTGTATATCATGGGAGTTACGGGCCTGGTTGTAACGACGCCGTTCTTTGTCTATCAGGTCTACAAGGTTTCGACCCGCGGCTTGCATGCGCGCAGGCGGGATGATTACTACCGGTCCTATGTCGCCTATGAGAAACGGCGCGCCAGAAGTAAATGGGGGCCGCCTCGAGCGGAAGTCTATGTGGCCCCGTTAATCGATGTGGCCAGTGCGAGTGCGGGTTTGAATGTCCTCGTGACGTTCTAGTTTTTCTACATTGGTGGGAAAAAGGATTTTGTATGGCAGAAAAGATTTCCGAAATTTCAAAGAACTTTCATGCGGAACACCGCGGTAACTGCGCAATGTCTGTGGCTTACGGTTATGCCCGCGCTACGGGCAAGTCCGAGGCGGAAGCGGTTGCCTCTGCAGAGATGTTCCGTAATTTCGGTGGCGGCAAGGCCCCCAACGGCCAATGCGGTGCGCTCTATGCGGCCAAGATGATGCAGCCGGACCATGCTGAAACTATTGAAGAAGTCTTTAAGCGCGGCGCGAAGGGGTGCACCAAGTGCCAGGAAATTCGCCCGAACAAGGTCATCCCGTGCAACCGCTGCGTGGAACTCGCCGGCGAGGCGCTGGACTTCTTGAACCAGTAAAACCATAAAATTTTATTGCCAGTGTCCAAAAATGTGTATTTTTGAACACTTTTGTTTATTTTCCTTTACATTTTGTCGTAAAACCTATTGACTTCACAGCCGGAGCAATGTATTTTTATGTTTGGAAAACAATTGATAAGAGGCCGGTGTATGAGAAAGGGTTTTACGCTTGTAGAAATAATGGTGGTGGTCATCATTATGGGTGTTCTCGCTGCGGTGGGGGTGCCGAAGCTGTTTGGCTTGATTGCAAAGGCGCGCGCCTCTGAAGTCCCCGTTGCTGCGGGTACTTATGTGAGCCTGCAGAATGCGTACCTGCACGAAAACAACGGCATCGGCAGTTGGAAGAACATCGGGTACGGCGCTCCGGGAAACGGGAGGACGGATTATTTTGAGTATAGCGGCTGTATCAACGGTACGATTCCCTTTGCCAGCATGGAACCGGATATGCCGGGTTGGCAGGCGACAAACCGCTCGGGCCTCAATTCGTGCAAGGCGGGTGGTGCATGGGCCATCGTGATAGACCCTGCGGGTGAACGCGAAATCGATTATCGCCAGATAATTTCTTCGCCGGAGTGCGCCGCGCTGACGACCAGTTGGGGCGAAGTGGGCGAGACGGTCGAGGGAATGTGCGAGACTACGGGCGAACTGCATGTGGCGGGAACGGAAAACAAGACTCCGGAGAAGCCGGAAACTCCGACGGAAACACCGACAGAAAATCCGTCAGATCCGGAACCGAGTTCGTCGCCGTCGAGCAGCAATTCGACTGCGCAGAGTTCGAACCAGCAGGGTGATTGCGATGCGCTTGCGTCCTCGATTAAGAACGACAACGGCAACAAGTATGGCTGGGTCTGCGTTTCTGCTTGCGGAATGTTCGCTCCTCCGGGCAAGGCGAGGAACGCCGGATTTGATGTTCCTAAATCCCAGAAGAAAAAACAGACGGGAGGTACTTGCGAAAAGGTGGAACCGGAAAGTGGTACGGGGAGTAGTGGCACAAATCAGGGTTCTGGTGAACCTACGCCGAGTGGTGAAGGTTCAGAGGCCTTGCAAGGTTCTGATGGTACACAAGGATCGCAATCAACTGGTGGTGGGTCAACTGGTGGATCAACTGGTGGTGGATCAAATGGTTCGAATGAGAAAGAAAATCCAGTTGAAGAGAATCAAGAGGCGGCAAACCTTTCTGGTTACAAGGGTAATGGTGATCCTCACGAGTTCAATGCTGAAAACGATGTCTGTTTGAAATATAATGAGACGGATGCGTCTAAGTGTGAAGAGTGGGATGACAAGGCTGGATATGAAGGTTATGCGGGCCATGGAACTCCGCATAAATTTGATGAGAATATAGATATTTGTCTAGATAATGGTTACAATGGTAATAAAACGTGTTCGAATTGGCGACCCATAAGTGAGTGTAATAATTATAATTCAAATAGTCATAAATGCAAAGATAAAGATTGGTAATTAATACTATTTATCTTCAAACTTTCCCCAAAGGGTGGCGCTTGCCACCTTTTTTTCTATCTTTGGCACAGGTTTAACAAAAGGAATTCCCTATGTCCGTAATCTTGGTCGACTACAACGCCGGTAACTTGACATCCGTGATGAACGCGCTTGCCCGTATCGGGGTAGACGCGAAGTCCAGCCGCGATGCGGACGAAATCGCGAAGGCGACCCGCCTGATTTTCCCGGGTGTGGGTGCCGCCGCTTCCGCGATGGAGACGCTTACCCGCACGGGTATCGGCGATGCCATTAAGACTGTGGTGAAGGCGGGGAACCCGGTGCTCGGCATCTGCATCGGCTGTCAGATTATCCTCGAAGAGAGCGAGGAAGATGGCGGTGTCAAGACTCTCGGGCTAATCCCCGGCAAGGCGGTTCGCTTCAAGGACGAACCGGGTCTCAAGATTCCGCACATGGGCTGGAACCAAGTGAATTTCACGCGCGAGCACCCGATTATGAAGGGCATCCGCAGTGGTTGCGATTTTTACTACGTGCATTCGTACCACCCGGTGGTACCTGCGGAATATGCGTTTGCCGAAACGACCTACGGCACGCAGACGTTCCAGGGGCTTATCGGCAAGGACAACCTGATTGCAAGCCAGTTCCACCAGGAAAAGAGCGGAGACGTAGGGCTTGCCATGCTCAAGAATTTCTGCGACTGGAACGTATAGCAGGGCGGTCGCCCCGTGAACGAAAAAGGCCCGTGTTAAACGGGCCTTTACTATTTGGAATGACGAGCGGTCTCTTAATCTTACGGCAGTTCGCCGCCGATCAGTTCCATCTGCTTCTTGAAAATATCCTTGCACGCGTTCTCGCCGAGGTCGAGGAGCGTGTTGAGCATGTTGCGGTCGAAACTCGCGTGTTCGCCCGTGCCCTGCACCTCGATGAAATTCTTTGCGTCTTGCATCACGACGTTCATGTCGACGTCGGCGGCGGAATCTTCCACGTAGCACAGATCGCAGAGCGGCTTGCCCGCGACGACGCCCACGGAGATTGCGGTAATGCCATGCTTCAGGATTTGCTGCGTGATGCCGAGGCGTTCCTTGATTTTCTTGAGTGCAATCGCAAGGGCCACGAAGCCGCCGATGATGCTCGCGGTACGCGTGCCACCGTCGGCTTCGATCACGTCGCAGTCGACCACGATGGCGTTCTCGCCGAGTGCTGCCAGGTCGGCTGCGCCGCGAAGCGAGCGGCCCACCAGGCGCTGGATTTCTTGCGTACGGCCGCTCGCGCCCTTGCGTTCGCGTTCTACACGCTTGCCCGTGCTCTGCGGGAGCAGGCTGTATTCGGCGGTAATCCATCCGGTACCGCGGCCGGCAAGCCAGTCGGGAACCTTCGGCAGGAGTGTCGCGTTGCAGATGACGCGGGTACGTCCCATCTCGATGAGCACAGAACCGTCGGCGCTCGAAATGAAGCCGGTGGTCATCTTGAGGTTACGGTATTCGTTGAATTTGCGGTCGGTACGTTCGTAAGCCATAGTTACTCCAATTATCAATCATCCATCATCAATTATCAATTAATAACTCAATTTTTCCGTGGTGCCTTCGCGGAAACTCCCGAGACGGTACACGAAGTCGCAGTAACTTTGCAATTCCTTGAGCGCATCGATGACGGCAGGGTCCTTCGGGCTCCCCTCAAAGGAGAGGTGGAAAATGTATTCCCACGGGCGGTCGGGATGCGGGCGGCTCTCGATGCGGGTGAGGTTCAGGTCGCGCTTCGCGAAACACCCGAGCGCTGCGTGCAATGCTCCGGACTTTCCGGAATCGCTCAGCATGAACAACAACGTTGTCTTGATCGTGCCTTCTTCGGGAAGCGGGTTCGCCGTCTTCTGGATGGCGTAAAACCGGGTGAAGTTCACCCCCGGCAAGTTCTCTATGCCTTCGGCCAAGATATCCAGGCCGTAGAACTTGCCGGCGTAGGCGCTTGCAATCGCGCCTACGGTTTTATCGCCGCGCTTCGCGACCTCTTCGGCACTGCCTGCGGTATCGTAGAACGCGGTGCTCTTGATTTTCGGGTTGCGCCCGAAGAATCGGCTGCACTGCGCAAGGCCCTGCGGGTGGCTCAGCACCTCCTTCAGGTCTGCAAGCTTTGTTCCGGGGAGCGCACAGAGCGAATGCGAAATCTGGAGCTTAACTTCGCCCACGATGGGATGGCGCCACTTGTATAGCAGGTCGTAGTTGTCGTAGATGGAACCTGCGGTGGAGTTCTCTATGGGAATTGCCCCGCCGTCCACGGCACCGGTCTCGATGCCCTGGAAAATCTGTTCGAACGTGTCCATCGGGACGACCTCGATATCGTTTCCGAACAAATGATATGCGGCGCTTTCGCTATAGGCCCCGCGACGGCCCT
>JAEEGK010015699.1_pt1 | contig 16738 bp, 8 predicted proteins | sample 8958771 | NCBI WGS metagenome assembly JAEEGK01 (sample SAMN16246547, study PRJNA631951) | gut metagenome | biome: gut microbiome; feature: rumen; material: SC-attached | host: Bos | place: Iran: Karaj | collected 2018-10 | reverse complement strand
CCAATCCCCAATCCCCAATCCCCAATCCCCAATCCCCATTTCAAAAAAAAAAAACAATGAATTAAATAAACAATAATTAAAAAAATAATTTAATAAAAATATTATTTATTAAGATATAATTTTAAAATAAAAAAAATAATAAAAATTTTATAAATAAAAAAACCTATTAAGTTAAAAATTATTGAAGTAAAACATTAAAAATCAATGAAAATATGATAATGTTTAAAACATTTCAATATATAGAAAAAGAAACTAAAATAAATTACCTTTTTCTTTTCTATGATATTACATAATAAAAATTCTCATTAAAATTCTTTTGAATCTCCAAAATACTTATCTAACTAATTTTATGCAAAATTTTCATTCTTATTTTCTTTAAAAATTATTGGCTTCATACATTTTTTCCATTCAAACATCTCAAAAAGGATTATTTCGATCTTTTTCATTCACGTTCTTCTAATTTTGTCAATTTTATAACTTTATGTTTCACTTAATTCCTTATTTCAAAATTTTTATTTTTGTTTTTTTTTTTATATTTTTATTAATGATTTTTATAATTATATCCTTATTGAAATAGATTTCATAATAATATATTTCTTTAATATTTTCATATCTTTGAATAATAAATGAACTTTTATTATTTTTCTTTCATCATGAAATTCTTTTTTAATTAAAGAATCTTTTAACGGAATTAGAATCTATGAAATAAAATATAATATCCCCAAAGACACCTTTATTAAATAAATTATTTTTTTATTTATATTTCCTTCTTATATTTATTTTTAAAAATCCATTAAATAAATAATCATGACCAAAATTTTATTGTTTAATTATTTCAAATTGTTCATTTTTATATACTTTAAATAAATTGAAATAAATAAGATGAAAAAATTTTTTTTAATTTAATAAAATGAATATTACTCATATTCATTATTAATTATTTAAATTATATTTTTAGATATTATTTTAAATTTAAATATTCTAATTAAAAATAATTATCATTCATTTTTTCAAATACATTTGATATAATAAATATAATATCTTATTTATTTATATTCCCAAATCTACTTTCATAATTTTTTAATAAAATATTTTTTCTATAGATTTAATAAAAATTATCATAAATGAATATTGAGTTTAAGTAAAATTAATTAAATTTATAAATATCTCTAAATTCTCATATATTTAATGAAGCTAAAAATTAATGTGAATTAAAATAAAAAAAGATTTGTAATTTTTTATTATTTGTTTTTATTAATATTTTTATTCGTTTATATTATTTGATAAACATTTTTACATTAATATTTAAAAATTATTTTTAAATAATAAATAAAAACAAATTACTTAAAAATAAAAGTATTTCAATCTAAAAGATAAAAGATATATTTTTTTAATAATAATTAATTCAAAATAAAATTATTTTTCAAAGGATTTTACATTTTTATAGACTAAGAAACTTATTTTTTTTTATATCATTAAAGAATTCTTTAAGAAGATTAATTAATTCTTGAAAAGCACTGACAGCTAATTCTATATCAAATTTTTTATAAACTTTTTGTAAATTATACATAATACTTATATAACTAGCAATAATATAACGAGGATTATAAACTTCCAAAAGTGTATCAACATACTTTGAAGTTTCTTTAAATTCATTAATAAAATAATTAGTATCATGTTCAAGAATAAAATTTTTTAGATTAGTTAATTGATTATTAATTTCTTTAGAAAGTTTTTCAATATTAATTTCACCTATAAATTTTTTAAGCAACATATATTTAATTTTTATATATTTTAAAATAATTTCAGCATAATCATCTCCAATGAAAACTCTTAAATATTCAACAAATTTTTTTGCAAAATCATATAAAATATCAGCATCTATATTTTTAGTAACTACTATTATTTTTTTTAAAGTATCTCTTAAAATATCAACAATTTTTTTTGGTTCAAAAAATAAGAAAAACATATTTATAATTGGATAATATGCATTTATTCTATCATAAAAATATTTATCATATCTGTTTACAAGAACTTTATGAAAAAAAGTTATAGGATGTTTATAATATTCTGCTTTTCCTTCAATATCTAAATTTAGAATATATTTTTTTGATTTTTGAATTTGATTTATAAATTTATCTATTAACTCTTTTTCTTTTATTGGGTCCGAAACAATTGTTTTAATTTTCTCAAAATTTTTTTCTATTGTATCATAGAAAAATCTTGAAGGGGAAAAATCAAGTATGGGTTTTTTAAGTTTTTCTATTTCTTTAACTACTTTTTCTGCATATATTTTAGGATCAAAGTTTTTTAATTTTTTTTTTAATTCTACAAGTAAATATTCAACATCACCAAAATCTGTATTTATAATAAAATCTTTTATTTTTTCAATTATTTTTACAATTTCTTCTGCAATTTCAGTTGATGGAATTTTTCTTATGAAATCTTGATATTGATTAACTATATTAACAAATTTTTCTTCTATTTCTTTTATTGAATATTTTTTTAAAATTTTTTTAAGTTCATTTAATGCTAATTTTACTTTTTCTAATATAATTTTGTAATTTTCTTGTATTGCAATTAAGTGTTTGAAATCCAAAATAAATTTTACAATTATGGTTATAACATGAACTAGATATTCTAATTTTTCTTTTAAAATACTTTCATTTGCTTTTAATATTCTTGCAAATTCAATTTTTGAAGAATCAGTAATTAAAGTATTAGAAGTAATTAATCCTATTAAGATAATTCCTAAATAACTTTTCATTTTTTTAATTTTAATATCTAATACAAGATTTATATAATTGTTTAAACAATTAAAATCAAAGATTAATTTTATAAATAATTAAAAATTTGAAAAAAATATATTTTATATAATAAAATAAGTAGTATAGAAATAAATTTTTTTATAAATTAAATATAAATTTTTAATTCATTTTTACGATATAATCTTTTTATGAATAAAACATAAATTGTATTTTTAATTAATTTAAATTTAATAATAACCATTAAATGAATTTAATTTTATTTTTGATATTAATCAATTATATTAAACCAATAATATTACCATTAACAGTTCAAAAATATATTGATGAAATAAATGAAAATGAATCAATTGAAATGTTCCATAACTTAAATTTTTATTATTATATATATTTATATATAGGAAAAGAAAGAAAAAAGCAATCATATATATTAGATACTGGTTCAATAGTAACATCATCTCCATGTAATTTATGTAAACATTGTGGAAAACACCAAAATGGATTTTATAAAATTGATAAAAAAAATATTTTAAAATGTAAAGATAAAAAATGTTCATTAGTAAAAAATAAATGTAAAAATCCAAAAACTAAATGTAAATTTTCAATAAAATATGTTGAAGGTTCTTCAATTAATGGAGTATATATAAATGAATTAATTAGATTTAATTATAATGATATTCCTTTTAAATTTCCTATTGGATGTACTATTAATGAAACGACTGCATTTAAAAACCAATTACCTGATGGAGTTTTGGGAATTAAATATACAAAAAAATCATTTATTTCAATTTTATATAAATTAAAAATAATTAAACATAATTTATTTACTTTATGTTTTTCAAATAATGGTGGATTTTTTTCAATAGGAGAAATAATATATAAAAGTCATTTAGATGATGAAATTTCATATATCAAACTTAAAAATAAAAATATTAATATTATATCAATTTTAATTAGTAATAAAGTTATTAATGTTAATAAAGGAAGAAAAAAAAAATATAAAACTATTATTGATTCAGGTACAACATTTTCATCTTTTCCTATTTCAATTGCTAATAAATGTTTTAAAATTATTAAAAAAATATGTAATAAAAAGAAGAATAAAGGAAAATGTGGTGAAAATTATTATGATAAATCATTTGGAGAATGTTTTGAATTTGATAATATAAATGATATGTATTATGCTATTAATAATGTTTTTCCTAATATTATTTTTAAATTTGAAAATAATATAAGTTTTGTTTGGGAACCAAAAAATTATTATATTGATATTTTTGAAAATGTTATTTGTTTAGGTTTTATTGGTTTAAAAAACAAATTTGTTTTGGGAATTAATTTTATAAAAGGATATAATTTTATTTTTAATATTAAAAATTCAAAAATAGGTTTTATAAAAAGTAATTGTGATTATTTTGAAGAAAAGACAATGAATAAAATTAAAATGACAAAAAAAAAGGTTAAAATAATAATGAATAAAATGATAAAAGAAATAATCAAAGAAATAAAAAATGATTTATAATATTTATATAATTAAATAATATAATAAAAATATAATTCTTAATAATAAATAAATATAATATTGATTTATAATTATTATTAATTATCTTTAACATCCTTAAAAAAATCATTAAAAATAAATTATAAATAAAGTAACTTTTTAAGATTAAATAAATTTAAATTAAATAAAAAAAAACAAAAAAAAAATAAATCAATGATTTTTGAAATGCTAAACTAACATAAAAAATATTTAAAATTATTTCTTAAAAACCAAGAAATTTGTTTTTTTTCATTTCAACAAGGAATGCTTTAATAACATTTATAATTTCTTGATATAAATTAACAACTAATTCAACATCAAATTTTTTTGCAGCATCAATAAGTTTAAGCATAAAATTTTTATATAAAAGAACAAGAGCATCAGGAGAATAAATATCAAGTTGTTTCAAAAGTTCAGCCCAAGCTTCTTTAAATTCATTAACAACATAATCAGCATCATAAGAAAGAATGTAATTTTTAACATTATTTAAGAATTCATTAACTAAATTACAAATAGCATCAACATCAATTTTTCCAGAAAATCCTTTAAGAAAATCATAAAAATCTTTTGCATAATTTAATAAAAGATTTGCATAATAATCACCAATGAAATTTCTTAAAAATTCAATAGCGTTTTTTAAAAAGTTATAAACAACTTCTGCATCAAATTTTTCTGCAAATTCTTTTGTTTTTATTAAAGCTTCTCTTACAATTTTTACTATTTGACTAGGATCAAAGAATAAGAAAAACATTCTTACAATTGGATAATATTGACTAATCTTTGTATAAAGTTCTGATAAATCTATTCCATTAATAAATCTATATAAAAATTCTACATCTCTTTTCAAATAAGAACTTTCTTTTTCTATATCAATATCTAATATATCTTGTTTTTTATTTTCCATTTCTTTTCTAAAATCTTCTATTATTTTTTTTTCTTTTTCTGGATCTAAAACTGTTTCTCTAATTTCTTTAAGTAATTCCATTATATTTTTAATAATTCTTTCATCATCAAAATCAAGAATTAATTGTTTGTATTGTTCAAGTTCTTTTGCTATGTTTTTTGCAAAGTCTGTAACATCTAAATTTTTAAGAATTTCTTTAATTGCTTTCATATAAGGTTCTAAAGCACCAAAATCAGTATTAATCACATATTCTTTTACTTTTTCAAGTATTTCTTTAACATATTCTGCAATTTGTTCTGTTGAAAGATTTTTTACGAAATCTTTTACTTCTTTTACTAATGCTTTGAATTTTTCTGAAATTTCTTTTAATGAATGTTTTTCCACATATTCTTTAAGTTGTTCTAATGTTTTTTTAATTTTTTCTATTAAATCTTTGTAAGATTGTTGTTCGAAAAATTTTAAAATATAATCAAAGTAATTTCCAACATATAATACTATATAATCAACTAATAATTTAACATAGTCTTTTAAATGGGCTTCATTTAATTTTAATAATCTTCCAAATTCAATTTTTGAAGAGTCTGTAACTAAAGTGTTACATGAAATTAATCCAATTAAGAGTATTGCTAAATAGCCTTTCATTTTTTAATAATTTTAAAAATATCTTAGTATTTATATTTTAAATTTTATTAAATTTGGTAAATTGAATAACATAAAATATTAATCAAAATATTTACAAATAATCTAATTGAATAATCAAATATAATTATTTTGATTACATTAAAATCATTTTTAATATATTATTATTATAATTTTCACTTATTTTTTAATATTCTTTTCTATTAATTTTAAATACATTAAACTTAAAATAAATGTTTTATAATTGTATGATAATTTTTGACATCAATTTATTTGAAAAAAAATATTTAATTTTAATATTAAAGATTTTTTTTATTTAATTATTTTTAATTTTATAATATATAAAAAATGATTATCGGTTATTTATATTTAAGTAGGTAAAATTATATTCCAGAAAAAATTATATATAAACATTTCAATTATTTTTTTACTAAATTAAAATAGGATTTCTCAAGAAAAAATTCTTTATTTTTTTAAAATATAAAACCATCCATCTCATTAAATTATTTTTTAAATAACAATTATTTTTTTTATTATTTTATTTAATTTTTGTAATTTATTTGTTGTAATTATTTAAAAATAAAAAAAATCATAAATTTAGTGGTTAAATTTTTTAATTATAATTATTCGATGAGCACATGAATAAAAATAAAAATAAATAAAATAAAAATAAAAAATTTAAATTATTTAAATCATTTATATTAAAATCTATAATTTTTATAAATCTGTATTATAATTTTCAATAATAAATCCTGATTTTTTAATTTCAACAAAACCTCCATCAAAATTATATAAATTATTTTTATAACCTAATCTTTTTAAAAAAGTTAAAGAAGATACCCCTCTAAATCCAACTTTACATAAAAAATAAATATTTTTATCTTTTGGAATTTTAATATATTCATCTTTTATTTTTGAAAAAGGAATTAATAAACTATTTCTAATAATTCCTTCATTTTTATATTCATTTATTTCTCTCGTATCAACAATAATATTTTCTTTATTATTTATAATTTCTAAAATTTGATTACCATTAATCATATTTATTTTATTAAGTTCTTTTCCTTTATTTTGCCAATCTTCAAAATTAAAATAACCTAATATATTTGAATATCCTAATTCTTTTGGAATATTTATACTAATATTTTCATTTCCTTTTTTTGTTATAAATATAAGTTTTGAATCTTTAGAAATTAATTGAGAAAAAAATTCTTTGTATTTATGGGTTGAATCAAATAAAATTGAATTTTTTATATAACCATTTAATTTTGTATCTGAATATTCCCTTGTATCTATTAAAATAATATCTTTTTCATCAATAATTTTTTCAATTTCTTCAATTGAAAACTTTTTTATTATATTATCATTTTCATCTTTGCAAAAATTGAGGACAAAGTTTAATGTTATTAAAACATATAAAAATATCTTTTTCATTTTCAAATATATAAAAATAAAGAATAAATTTTAAAGAATAAAAAATAAAATATTGATGGATAATAAAAATATATTCATGAAAATTCAGTTAAATTCTTAATTAAATTATCTTTTATTTAATAATGAATTAAATTTATTTTTTAGATAAATAAAATATAAAAATGAAACAAGAAACTAAGTAAAAAATAAAAAACATTTAATGTTAATTAATTGATTAAATAAATCTCAATTATTTTTATATTTTTTATTAAAATCAATCTATAATTATATTTTAAATTAGAAACTTTTTTTAAAAAATAAGGTCTTTGTTTTAAAAATCAAAATTAAACATTAATTCATATTTAATTTCTTATAATTTATAAAAAATAATATTTGAATATAATATTTAATCAATTATTTATACTGAATGAATTCTCAAGATGAAAAAAATAATGATACAATATCCACATCTTATAGTATTATATTAGAAAAAGAAACATTAATTAAAGATTCTCCTAGCTCCATAAAAATAAATATTAAAAGGAAGAATAAGTCAAAAAGATTATTCAAAGTAAAAATTTCTAATAGAAATATTAAACTTTCAAAATTAAATATACCAAAAATAAATTCAAAAAAAATAAACAATTTATTTGATTTTGAAATCCCAGATTTTTTACAAGATAAAATAGAAATGAAAAAAATGGAAGGAGAAATTATTCAATACGAAAATAAAATAAAAAATTATACAAAAGAAGAAAAAGAACTATTTGTAACTCCAAAGGAAATATTTATAAATTCTGTTATTGATAAATATAAACTACCATTATTTGTTACTTGTAGAAATAATCAGGAAAAAATAAATCAAGAAAATAAAGATAATTTATATATAATTGAAAAATAGAACAATTAATTGGAGGTGAAGTTATTTATTAATTTATTCTATCTTTCTTTCTTGATTTAGGTAATAAGTAAAATATATAAATTAAAGTAAAATTATATGTAAAAACCAAAAAAACTAATTTAAAAAATTAAAACTAAATTATTTTCAACATTAAAAAAATAAATTAAACATAAAAATACATATAATAAAAAAAAATTTCTCCAAAAAAAAAAATAACTTTCATTCAATAAAAAAAAAAAATTTAAAAAAATCAATTTAAAAAAAAATTAAAAAAATAAAAAAAAAAAACATATAAAAAATAAAAAATGTCCGATACAAGTGCATTAGATCTCCTTCGTGAGGAGTTGGACAATGACGATATTCAAATAAAAGTAAATGCAATTCACCGTTTCCCAGTAATAATGGCAGTATTTACTCCAGATCGAATAGTTTCCGATTTTATACCATTCATTCAAAAAATAATACCAAACGAAGAAGACGAAGTCCTTTTAGCAATATCAGAAGAATTACCAAAATTTAAAACATATCTAGACTCAAAAAAAATAATGAGTACACTTCCATTATTTCAAGCACTTTTAGGTTGTGAAGAAACAGTAGTTAGAGAAAGCACTGTTGAAGGTCTTAGAAAATTAATTCCATCATTAAGTGATGATCAAGTTAAAAATGAAGTTATTCCTATGATATTAAATATTGCTAATATGGAAGCTTTTCAATGGAAAGTTTCTGCTTGTTATTTAGTTAGAATTTGTTATTCTAAAGCTGGGAAAGAAAAAGAAAAATTAAGATCACTTTATTTTAAATTATGTGATGATGAAACTCCTATTATTAAAAGAACTGCTGCTAAGGAATTTGGTCCTCTTTGTCTTACTATGGAAAAGGAACATGTTAGTAATGAAATGATTACTTATTATAAAAAATTTTTTGGGGAAACTGATACTGTTAGAGTTACTATTTTACCAGCTTTAGTTCAATTGACTAAATTATTTCAAAATTCTGATACACAAAAATTAAATTTAGATTTTGTTTCAACTGCTGCTGAAGATAAATCATGGAGAGTTAGAAATGAATTAGCTAATATTTATCCTGATTTTGTAGATTATTTCGGAAGTCAATTAAATGATGAATTAATTAAAAATATAAGTAATTTAATTAAAGATAGTGAAAATGAAGTAAAGACATCAGCATTAAAAGCTCTTGGTTCAATTATAACAAAAATACCATCTGATAAAATCCAAAGTCAAATAATTCCAGCATTACGTGGTTTAAGTAATGAATCAAGTAAAGAAACAAAAGCAAAAATTGGAGTAATTTTTGGTCCTATTTCTAAAATTATAGGATACAATGCATTTAATACTTCATTAGGTGTTATGATGGATGCATTAATGAAAGATGAAAGTGCAGAAGTTAGATTAGGAATAGCAAAATCAATGTATGATATTTTTGTTTCTAGTGATGGATCCTTATTAAATTCAACTAATACTCTCCTTGGAACAATGCAAAAAGATTCTCAATATAGAATTCGTGAATGTGTATATGAAACACTTGCTAAATTAGGAGCTAATTATGGTTTAGATGTTTTTAAATCAAGTATAGAATCACTTTTCTTTAATTATTTAAGTGATACTGTTGCAAGTGTAAGAGAAGTTGGTATTCAAAGCTTAAAATTACTTATTCAAAAATTTGGTACTGCTTGGATTATTAGTAATTTAGTTCCTAAATTACAAAGCTTTTTAAGTACTCCTAAATTAAGTTATTTACATAGAATGTGTATTATTCATTCAATTTGTGTTTGTAGTTCATTTTTAGATCCTAAACAAAATGGGGAATTAATTGTTCCTATGTTGTTAAGAGGATTAAAAGATAAAATTTCTAATGTTAGATTTTATACTATTAAATTAGCTCAGAAAATTTTTAAGAATTTTGATTCTGGAAGTAAAGATAAAATTGAAAATGCTATTAAAGGATTAACTGCTGATGAAGATCCTGATGTTAAATATTTTGCTGGGAAATTTTTGGAAAGTAATAAATAATTTTTTTGGGTTTTTGAAATAAATTATATTAAATATTTTTTAATTTTTAAAAAACAATTTTTTATTTTTTAATTTTTTTTTATTTTTATATTTTTTTTTTAGTTAATGGATGGTATTAAAAAATTAAAAGAAATTCATCTTTTAAATAAAATTATGGATGAATTAGCATTTGAAACTAATTTATCAAAAGAAAATGAAGAAGAAAAAAATAATTTAAAAATATTAAGTAAATTTATTATTCATTTATGTGATGATTCACAAAATTTAAAAGAATTTATAAAAAAACTAATTGATAATCAAGCTGAATTTTCAAGTCAAATTATAAATAATTTATATAATATGATAAAAAGTTCAAGAGGAGTTTTAAATGATATTAAATCAGAAAAAAATGAAGAAGAATTTAATTTAGATGAATTTGAAGAAGATATAATAAATGAAAAAAAAGAAGAATATATACATTCAAAATTTTTAACTGATATACCAATTGAAGAAGCAGAAAAAAAATTTTCTTCATTATCAATTCCAAATAATAATTTAAAAGAATTAGATTTAAAATTAGGAGCAGCATTTGGTGATGATAATAATAATAATAATAATAATGATAAAAATAATAATAATAATGATAAAAATAATGAAGAAAAAAACAAAATAAAAATAAATTTAAAAATATCTCCAATTAGATATGATGAAAAAAATAAAAATAAATACATGAAAAAAAGAGAAAGAAGTAGATCAAATTCTCACGAATTTAATTTATCAGATAAAAATAATAAATACTCAAAAAAAGATAACAAAATAAAAAATTATGAAAAAGATGATTTTGATAAAAAAAAAGAAATCCCAAAAGAATTAATTCAAAATGGTATTTATGATGCAATAGTAACAAGAGTAGAAAATTATGGTTGTTTCGTTAATTTAATAATTCAAAATAAAAATTCAAAAAATCCAATTCAAGGTTTCGTTCATATTTCCCAATTAAAAACTTTTGATTATAAAACATTAAATAAAATAAATTCAGCACAAGATATAGTAAAAGTAAAAGATCATATAAAAGTAAAAGTAATATCACTTCAAAATAATAAAGTAACATTATCAATGAATCAAGTTGATCAAAAAACAGGAGAAGATTTAACAATAATTCATAAAGATAGACCATCTATATTTACAGAAGAAAAAAAATCATATCAAATTGATCCAAATAAAAAATTTGGTGATTTAACTGGAATTTCATTAGATACTGAAACAAAAGAAAAAGAAAATGATTTAAATTCACCTGAAATATGGGAATTAAATCAAATGAAAAATGCAAGAGCTTTTAATTATTCATATGAACCAAATTTAAAAAATCAATATTTACATAATATAAATGATGATAATTCATCAATGGAAGATAATATTGATGTTGAATTAAAAGAAGAAGAACCTCCATTTTTAAAAGGACAAACTTCAAAAGCAGGGATTAATTTTTCTCCTGTTAGAATAGTAAAAAATCCAGATGGTGTTTTACATAAAGCAGCAATGCAACAAGCTGAAGAAGCAAGAAATAGAAGAGAACAAAAAGAACTTGAGAAAAAACAAGCAAATACAAAAAATAGTAATATTAATAATTTTAGTAATAATACTCAATTTTTAAATAATAATATTGATAACAATAATATAAAAATTCTACCTGGTAATACATCAACACAACAATATCAATTTTTACAACCAAAAAAATTTCTTGCTTCATCACGTTCATTTATGTCAATAAAAGAACAAAGAGAATCACTTCCAATTTTCCAATTAAAAAATGAATTAAAAGAAGCAGTTAATAAAAATAGAATAATAATAGTAATTGGTGAAACTGGAAGTGGTAAAACAACACAAATAACACAATATTTAGTAGAATGGAATTACGCAAAATTTGGTAAAATAGGATGTACTCAACCAAGAAGAGTAGCAGCTCAAAGTGTAGCAAGGAGAGTAAGTGAGGAATTTGGATGTAAATTAGGTGAGTATGTTGGTTATAGTGTTAGATTTGATGATTGTTGTAGTGAAGATACTATTATTAAATATATGACTGATGGTATGTTATTGAGAGAAGCTCTTATTGATAAAAATTTAACTGGATATTCTGTTATTATGCTTGATGAAGCTCATGAGAGAACTATTCATACTGATATTTTATTTGGATTACTTAAGGATGCTATGGAAAGTAGAAATGATTTGAAATTAATTGTTACTAGTGCTACACTTGATAGTGAGAAATTCTCTAAATTTTTTAATGATTGTCCTGTTTTTAATATTCCAGGAAGAACTTTTGATGTTGAAATTTTTTATTCAAAAGAACCAGAATATAATTATATGGAAGCTGCTCTTAATACAGTTATGCAAATTCATTTAAATGAAAAACCAGGAGATATTCTTGTATTTTTAACTGGACAAGAAGAAATTGATACAGCATGTCAAATACTTCAAAATCGAGTAAATGAAACTCCAAATCAAAAAGATAAAAAATTAGTAATTCTCCCAGTATACAGTGCATTACCAAGTGAATTACAAAGTAAAATATTTGATCCAGTACCATTTAATCATAGGAAATGTGTAATAGCAACAAATATAGCAGAAGCTTCATTAACAATAGATGGAATTTACTATGTTGTAGATTCTGGTTTTGCAAAAATAAAAGCATATAATCCAAAATTAGGAATGGATTCTTTAATAATTGCACCAATATCTCAATCAAGTGCTATGCAAAGAGCAGGTCGTGCTGGTAGAACAGGACCAGGGAAATGTTATAGATTATATACTTATGATTCATATAATAATGAAATGTTAAAAGCTACTGTTCCTGAAATTCAAAGGACTAATTTAGCTAATACTGTTTTATTACTTAAAGCACTTGGAATTAATGATTTAATACATTTTCATTTTATGGATCCTCCACCTTTACAAACTCTAATTGTTTCTATGGAACAATTATATTATTTAGGTGCTTTAGATGATGAAGGATTACTAACAAAATTAGGAAGAAGAATGGCAGAATTTCCATTAGAACCTCAATTAAGTAAAATGCTTTTAACTAGTGTTGATTTAGGATGTTCTGAAGAAATTATTACTATTGTTTCTATGTTAAGTGTACAAAATATTTTTTATAGACCAAGAGATAAACAACAAGAAGCTGATTTGAAAAAATCTAAATTTTTACATAGAGAAGGTGATCATTTATCTTTATTGAAAGTATATGAAATGTTTCAAAAAAATCATTCTGCTCAATGGTGTAGTGATAATTTTATTCATTATAGAGCTTTAAGAAAAGCAGAAGATATTAAAAGACAATTAAATACTATTATGGAAAGATATAAATTACCTATTATTTCAAGTAAAGGTGATACTGGTAAAGTAAGGAAAGCAATTACTGCTGGATTTTTTTTCCATGTTGCAAGGAAAGATCCTAATGAAGGTTATAGAACACTTGTTGATAATCATATTATTTTTATTCATCCTAGTTCAGCTTTATTTAATAAAAGCCCTGAATGGGTTGTTTATCATGAATTAGTTATGACTAGTAAAGAATATATGAGAGAAATTACTGTTATTAATCCTAAATGGTTAGTTGATGTTGCTGCTAAATTTTTTAGGAAATGTAATCCTTATGAATTGTCTAAGAGACAAAGAATGGAAAAAATTCAACCTTTACAAAATAAATATGAAGATCCTAATGCTTGGAGATTATCAAAAAGAAGAGGAATTATATATTAAATTAATTATATAAATATAGATAAAAAGTTTTAATTTTTAAACTTTAACAAATTTTTTTTGAATCATATTATTTAAATTTTTTAATTATGAAATATATTTATAAATAAATCTATTATGTTATAATTTTATTTCTTTTTATTTTGTTTATTGTTATATATTCATAAACTGCATCAATGTCTTTTTGAGGTATTTTTTATTGAAGTAATAAAATATATTTGTTATGTGTATTAATTTGTTCAGATATGCTTACTATAGATTTCAATCTTATTTCATTGAATATGGATTATTACTTTTTTATTATTTTACTTTTTCCTTTTTTTTATTTTTAAATATTTGAAATTAAAAATAAAAATAAAACAATTTTAAAATTCAAAAAAAAAATAAAAAAATTAAAAAAAAAAATTAATCAAACTCAAACAAAAAATGAGCATATCAAAACCCTCAAATCAAGCAACAATGATCGGAAAATACGTAAAATAAAATCATATATAACACATAGCAACTCGGCGAACTCATAGGCAAAGGCGCAATAGGCGAAGTTTACAAAGCCTTAGACAGCGAAACAGCAAAAACCGTGGCAATAAAACAAATATACTTATATTCAATTTCCGCAGAAAACATTCGTTCAATCGAAAGCGAAATAAACCTCCTAAAAAAACTCGACCATCCAAACATAGTAAAATACATCGAATGCATACAAACAAAAACCCACATTAATTTAGTATTAGAATACGTCGAAGGAGGTTCATTACATTACATATTAAAACAAAGCGGAAAAATGGGTGAACATTTAGTTTTCATCTTCGTTAAACAAATTTTAGAAGGTTTAGTTTATTTACACAATCAAGGAATAATTCATAGAGACATAAAAGGTGCTAATTTACTATTAACAAAAAATGGCATAATAAAACTTGCTGATTTTGGCTATTCAATATTAAACGACAAAAACAAAGTCAATTCTTTAGTAGGAACTGCGTGTTGGATGGCCCCCGAAGTGATAGAACAAAAAGGTAACATTTCACCTAAATGTGATATATGGTCATTAGGAAGTACAATCATTCAGTTATTAACTACGCAGCCACCTTATTATGAATTCGATGCGATGCAGGCGATGTTTAGAATAGTTCAAGATAAATGTCCGCCATTGCCGAATGATATAAGTGATAATTTGAGAGACTTTTTGTTGAAATGTTTTGAAAAAGATCCTGAAAAAAGATTGAGTGCGAAAGAATTGTTATTACATCCTTGGTTGACGCAACCGAATAAAAAACTTGTTAAAAAGTTTATTAGTGATAATGATAATAGTAGTAGTGCCATTCCGGAAAGTTTGATTAATGAATGGAAAAATAATTATAGAGAAAATTTGGCTAGCATTACGAGCAATAGTCAAAATAATGAAAATTTGAGTCCGAAAAATAATTCGTATGAAAATAATAATGTTTTGAATAATAATAATAATAATTTTTATTATAATGCGATTTTGGATGAAGAAAATAAAAAAATGTTTAGTAATAATAGTAATAATAATAGTAATTTAATTTATGAGAATAATAATAATTTTAATAATAATTTTAATGATGAAAATAATAATATTGAACCTTTAATTCAAGAAATTAATTTGTTGTATAAAAATTTGGATAAAATTAGAGAAGAAAATATTTTAAAAGATGAAAATTATTATGAAATTATTAATAATAAACAAAATTTTAAAGATTTTAATAATTTTTCTATTGAAATTAAATCAATAATTAATGATTTAATTTTACTTAATTTTTCAAATAATGAAAATAATGAAAATTCATTAAAATTTCAAATTTTATTAACGAAAATTCATTTTATTTTTGCACATAATCAAAATTTAATTCCTGAATTTTTACAAAATTTTAATATTGTTCAATTAATAAATTTTTTTAATTCATCTTTTTTAACAAAGAAAAATTTTCAATTTTTAATAAACATTTTAATTCAAATTTTAAATTTTGATAATTCATTCACATTTGATTTAATAATTTATCAAACTTTAATTTATATTTCAAAATTAATTTTTGTTTTTTCAGACATTGAAATTATTATTGAAATTGTTTGTTTAATTTATTTTTGTATTGAAAATAAAAAATTAATGTTATTTTTTTTAAGCAGCGGCGGAATTTTTTTATTAAATAATTTAATTAATGTGAATTTTTTAAAAAATAATAACGAAATTATTTTAAGTTTGAGTTTAGATTTTATTATTTATTTTTTTGAAATTTTTAATGAAAAAAATGAAGAAATTAGTTTAATTTTTATTAATAATAAATTATTAATGAGATTAAATTTAATTTTAATCGAAATTTTTTCAAAAGAAGATTTTAATTTTAATAATTTTAATAATAATAATAATGAAATTAATGATTTGTATAATATTATTATTGAAAGAATTTTTACAATTTTATTTAAATTAACATTGAATAAAAATATTTTTCATTTAATTTGTAATGATAAAATTTTAATCACTTTAATTGAAATTAGCACACAAATTAATAACAATCAAATTGAAAATTTCATTAAAATTTTCGATAATATTATGAAAGATATTAATAATTTAAATATTCTTGAAAATTTAGGTTACATTGAAACTTTATTGAAATTTTTAAATAATTTCGTTTATAATAATAATAATAATAATGAAGATGATTTAAATAATAATAATAATAATAATAATAATAATAATGAAATTATAAATAAAATTATAAATCAAATATTCAAAATGATAAAATTAAATAAAGCTCGAAGCGATTTGTTTGTTATGAGCGAAGGAATTGATATTTT
>JAEEGK010015698.1_pt1 | contig 16740 bp, 10 predicted proteins | sample 8958771 | NCBI WGS metagenome assembly JAEEGK01 (sample SAMN16246547, study PRJNA631951) | gut metagenome | biome: gut microbiome; feature: rumen; material: SC-attached | host: Bos | place: Iran: Karaj | collected 2018-10 | reverse complement strand
AAATATGCAAAAGGAATATAAGTTCCCAGCTGATATTCTCCAAGAGTTTTCTTTTTTGTTTCCGGATCTTTTTCTACATTTATAAATAAATGTTCGGGCTCTTCTACACTTACAGAAACTGTATTTAATTCTTCATCCGCCAATTTCTTTATCGAAGTTCTGGCAAATGGCATATATATAGAATTCATTACGTTCAATTTGCAATAAGAAAACTTTTTCGAACAGTAATAAATTTTTCCATTCATAAAAGAAAAGGAATTTACACCGCCGATTAAATCTGCAGTCTGAAAATAAAAATCTGCAGAAGAAAGTTCTTCTGCACCGAAAGCATTTTCTTCCGCGCTAAAAATTTCTTCTTCTGCGCCGGAAGCATTTTCTCCCGCGCCGGAAATTAATTCAGAAGTTTCATCTACAACAGCGCGGGGCTTTTCTTCTTCCCTGCCGGATTTTCCAAATTCTATATAACCGATTTTTGAACTTGTGCCTGCTTCGCCGTCAAAATAATTAAAAGTAATTACATTATTTTCTCGGATTTTTTTTCTGTCTTTTTTTAAATTGAAAATCCGGTATGGAAGAGAATAATATGATTCTTCACCTGTTTCATAATTCAAGCGGCATAAAACCTGAGCATTGTTATCATCAATTTTTTTTACGGATTTATCGGTCAATAAATAATAAAGGCTTCCGTTTTCAAGACTTACAGGACTTGAAGGAAGACAATCAGCCGAAAATGTTTTTGAAAAAATTACATCTTCTTCTGTTGCGTTTTCTTTCATAGTTATAATTTTTAACACCGGAGCATTGTCTTCTTCCGTAAAACCTGCAACTGCAAGAGTTCCGTCGCTTAAAGTTATAACTGCTGAATCCGTAAGATTATATGCCTGCTTAAGAAAACACCTTTGCTGCAAATCATAAATTTCTGTTTTAAAATTTACAAAATTTTTTCTGTAGCCGTTCTGCTTATAGGAAACGCTGAGATATCTCTGACCATCTGATATGGAAAGCTTTGTTACGTCCTGCGCAAGAAACAAAAGTTCACGGATTTTAAAATCAGAATTTTCATCATAAAAATCAACTTCTTTTTTTATTTCGTCATACCAGATAAGTCCATAATCAGAAGCAATTAAAAATTCATAGGAAGCTTCCCTATCGTTTGGAAAAACCGTTTCGGCGCATTTCTCATAAGCTTCCATCTGTTCTAGATTTTCCGGAATGGCAATTGAATCTTCAAATTCCTTCCATAAATTTGAAATTGAAGTTCCGTACGCCTTATTAAAAACTCCGCCAATAAATAAAAGATTTATTTCTCCGCATAATTCCCAGAAATAATCATATTTATCTATTCCATAACGCTGAATTAAAAAAGCATTGAACGCAGAATTTGCCGCAATATAAACATCGTTGCCTGGATAAATATCGCGGTTAGAAATACACTGAAACCAGGAAGGAAATTTATTTTCTATTTTTGCCTGAGTTAAAAGCTGAAGAGCCTGCTTATCTGTAACTGTAGAAGAAATATAAATGCGGCCGGCACTCTGTATAAATGAATCGGGAAGATGTATTAAAGAAACCGGAGTAAAGCTGTTCATAAATTTTCCGATTACTTTACTTCCTGCGCTTCGAATTGACTGAAGCTGCGCAATTGCAACTTCTCTTTTAAAACATTCATAAAGCAAAAATTCGTCGTCTGAATCTAAACCTGTACCTTCAAAAATTATTATGCGGTTATATGGAGAAGATGTATATTCTACAGAAAAAATCTGTGAATCCGGAGAAATAATAACCGGCATGCGGAAATCATAATCAAGAGGATTTTCATCTTTTGTTTCTAAATAAATTTCATCTGCTTTTTGCGCTAGCAGATACGCTGTCTGAGAACTTTCATTAGAAAACAGGATATCAAAATATTGTGTTGCAAGTTTATATACTTTTCTTGGATGCTCAAGAATTCCCTGCGCAAATACTTTTCCAAGCAGCAATAAAAATGCAACACTAACTAACAGTCGTTTGTTAGATATTTTCAAGAACATTCTTAAAAATCTCAAGACCTTCATTAATTTCTTTATCAGAAATGTTCAGTGGAGGAAGGAATCGGATTACATCACTTCCTGCACTTGTAACACAAAGTCCTTTTTCAAGGCATTTCTTTTTGATATCAAGAGGATTAACTTTTGTATCAATCTGAATACCAATCATAAGTCCTTTTCCACGAACATCCTTTACAAGCGGATTATTCCAGCTGGCAACTGCACCGCGGATTGCGTCTCCTGCATTGTTTACGCGGTCAAGGAATTCCTGACTTGAAACAATCTGCAAAACTACAAGTCCTGCCGCACATGCAAGCGGATTACCTGCAAATGTTGACTGATGATCTCCAGATTCAAAAACGTTAGCAGCCTTACCGCGGAAAAGACAAGCTCCCATTGGAACTCCGCCTGCAATTCCTTTTGCAAGAGTTACAACTTCAGGATTAATTCCAAGAGCGTCGCTTGCAAGGAAAGTTCCGGTTCGTCCAATTCCTGTCTGAACTTCATCAACCATTACAATTGCACCTGCTTTTCTTGCGGCTTCTGCAGCAGCCTTTGCCCATTTTTCATCAAGAATATTTACACCGCCTTCACCCTGAACTGCTTCAATAAAAAGTGCTGCGGTTGTATCATCAAATGCATTTTCAAGTGCAGAAAAATCATTTGCCTTAATTGTTTTAAATCCTTCTGGATAAGGACCAAAACATTCCGGATGAAATTTTTCCTGACCAGTTGCAGTTAAAGTTGCAAGAGTTCTTCCGTGGAAAGAATTTTCAAGAGTGATAATTGTTTTTCTTTTTGCACCGCCATTCAACTGACCGTATTTTCTTGCCAGTTTAATTGCCGCTTCATTTGCTTCTGCACCAGAGTTTCCAAAATAACCGCGTTCAAAACCGGTTACCTTAAGAAGATTTTCTGCAAAATCAATTCCAACATCAGACAAATAATAGTTGGAAATATGAAGCTGACGAGTAGCTTGCCGAGAAATTGCTTTTACTAATGGTTTGTAATTATGACCAAGACAGTTCACTCCGATTCCTGCAATAAAATCGATGTACTTTTTACCGTTTACATCCCAAAGAGTTGAACCTTTTCCTTTTGACATTACAACGTCAAAACTTCCGTAGTTGTTAACAATTTTTTTCTCCATAATCAAGCCTCGTCAAAATTGAAATATTTTGATAAGTATGACACTTTTACAGGGGAAAATCAATTATAAATGTATTCTTAAGTTTCTCTAAAGCGCTGTAGAAAAAAACTGTCCGGCGTTTTCGTAACAGATATTTTTTACGAGCTTTCCAAGATTTTCTTCATCCCATGGAAACTCACCGTTTTCAACAAGATTTCCAATATAATTACAAAGGATTCTGCGGAAATATTCATGTCTTGGATAAGAAAGGAAACTTCTGCTGTCCGTAAGCATTCCGACATATTTTCCTAAAACGCCTGTACGTGAATAAACACGAATCTGTTCTTCAATTCCGTCTTTGTGATCATTAAACCACCATGCAGGACCAAACTGGCAGTTGCGGAAGTTAGCGGCCATTGTTGCAAGTGCTTCATTATCCTTTGGATTTAAATTGTAAAGAATTGTTTTAGCATTTGGATTTGTAGAATAAATTGCATTCAAAACTGCGCCAATTTGAGGAGCAAAATTAAAATCCTGAAGGCTGTCTTCACCAATATTTTTGCCTGCCGCATTAAGCATGTAAGAATTCTGATCTCGCAAAGCGCCGATGTGAATCTGCATTACAAAGCCCTTTTCTGCATAAAGTTTTCCAAGTTCAACAAGCATGTAGCCTTTGTATTTTGCAAGTTCATCATGAGAAAGCTTTTTTCCAATCCATGCCTTTTCAAAAATGTAATTTACGTCGTCGTAAGAAGCAGGCATGTAAAAATCATCTTCAAGAGAATGATCACTTACAACAGAACCATTTTCCTTAAAGAAATCCATTCGTTCTGCAAGGGCTGCAATCATATCATTAATTGTCATAAACTTTTTGCCGCTCATCTCCTGGAGTTTAGAAATATATTCAGGATAAGCTTTATTTTCTGCATTAATTGCAAAGTCCGGGCGGAACGACGGACGAACTTTTACATCTTTCCATTCAGCGGCAATTTTTTTATGCCATTCGAGTGAATCAAGAGGATCGTCAGTTGTACAGAGTTCTTTTACGCCAAGCTTTTCAAGAAGTCCTCTCGGCGCGAATTCATTTCTGCTCAAAAGTTCGTTGCATTTATCCCAGATTTCCTTTGCATTTTTTTCTGTAATCGGTTCAGAAATTCCAAAATATCTTTTAAGCTCAAGATGGCTCCAGTGATAAAGCGGATTTCCCACACAGCCCTGAAGAGTTTTTACAAATGCCAGATATCGTTCGTAATCAGCTTTTTGAACCGCATCTTTTCCGCCGCGTTCGTCATCTGATTTAACGCTGCCGTCTTTGCGTAAGTGTCCGGTAATTAAACTTTCGTCAACGCCGGCCGCACGCATTGCACGCCATTTGTAGTGATCGTGATCAAGCCATGCATTCGCAAGGTTTCCGAGAGTTTTGTTTTCAAAGATTTCCTGCGGACTCAAATGATTATGAAAATCAAAAATCGGCTCGTTTTCTGCATATTTGTGAAATAAAATCTCTGCAGCTTCGTTTTGCAAAATAAAATTTTCATCAAGAAATCTTTTCATATTTTTACCTCGAACACTAGTATATCATACAAACCGTTATAAATACATAGGTAAAAATCATGATTTTTACAAAACTGACTTTAAATCTTCAAGAGAATCAAAAACTTCGCAGCACATTTTACGGATTTCTTCTGTAGGCTTAATTTTATCTACCACCATAACGGGATTAAGACCTGCGGCAAATGCACTTTTAATTCCGTTCAGGCTGTCCTCTATTGCCGCACATTCAGCTGGTTCAAAACCAATTGATTTACACGCCATAAGATAAATTTCAGGATCGGGCTTACTATGTACAACCATTTCGCCCGTCGTACGCTTTTCAAAAAAATCAATTACGCCCGCATTTTTTAGCTGGCGTTCAACAGTTGGACCGTGTGTAGAAGATGCAAGTGCAAGACGGTAACGCGGTTTTAAATATTCAAGAATTTCTTTTGCATAAGGCATTAAAGGAATTCCATCTTTTTCTTCTATCTTATGAAACAATTCCGAAGTCCGTTCAAGGAAAGCCTTGCTGTCAAAATCGCTTCCGTAATATTTTTTTAAGATTATCATTGTGTCGTTTTTATTTGTTCCGCGGCAGGCATTTAAAATTTCATCATTAACTTCAAGACCTTTTTCGCCGGCAGCCATTTTCCAGGTTATGTCGGAAATTGTTTCGGAATCAAGGATTACTCCATCCATGTCAAAAATAATTGCTTTAATTTTTTCCCGTAATTTCATAGAACAAGATTTTACAATTTAGAAAAGAAACTTGCAATTCATATAATAAACTGATAACTTTTAATTCATGAAAAATAAATTTCTTGTTTTAGCCGCAGCAATTTTTTTTATTGAAATTTTTCCCGTTTTTTCAAACGATGAAACTATATATTTATGGAAGAATATAAAAGGCATGGCAAATCAGCCTTCTGTAATGTTCATGCATAAGCCTGTTGAAGGAAGCACTAAAACCGATACAGCAGTTATTATCTGCCCGGGCGGAAGCTATCATCATCTTGGCTTACAAAGCGAAGGAAATACAACAGCTACCTGGTATGCGAAAAACGGCGTAACAGCCTTTGTTTTAAAATACCGCACTGCAGAAAGCCTTTATCACTACCCTTCAATGCTTCAGGATATTCAGAGGGCAATTCAGCTTGTCCGAGAAAATGCAGAAGAATGGGATATAGATCCAAACAAAGTCGGTGTAATCGGATTTTCTGCCGGAGGACATCTTGTAACAATGGCAGGAGAATTCTGGCAGACTCATGATGAAATTTCTGCCTTAGGAATTCCATGCGAAGTTTCGCTCCGCCCGGATTTTGTAATTCCCGTTTATCCCGTAGTTTCCATGCAGGACGATATTGCACACCGCTGGTCAAGAGACAGCCTTCTTGGTAAAGGCAAAAAGAATCAGACACAGGAACGCAAAAATGAATTTTCGCTTGAGCTGAATGTACCGTCCGACATGCCGCCGACTTATGTTGTTGTCTGCGATGACGATCCTGTTGTAATTCCAGAAAATTCCCTTCGTCTTTACGACGCACTACAGGAAGCAAATATTCCATGCTGCCTGGCACGTTACCCTTGGGGCAAGCACGGCTTTGGCATGAAAGACTGCAAATTTATTAAGGAATTCCACTGGAACGAAGAACTGCGCGAATGGCTTATTGAAATTGGAATGATGTAACGGTGGCCGAGGTTCTCGAATCCACCCTTATTACTTAACTCCCAGTGCCAGCTCCAGAACTTCGCGAACATCAGTTACAGGAACAAATTTTATTCCCTGCTTTACGTGTTCAGGAATTTCTTCAAGATCGCGTTCGTTTGCTTTTGGAATAATAATTGTCTTTATCTTATTTCGCTTTGCGGCAACTGTCTTTTCGCGAAGGCCGCCGATTGGCAGAACCTGGCCGGTAAGAGAAAGCTCTCCTGTCATTGCAAGATGAGGCTTGATTTTCTTACCCAGCAGAAGTGACACAAAGGTTGTTGCCATTGTGATTCCCGCACTAGGTCCGTCCTTTGGAGTTGCGCCTTCCGGAATATGTAAGTGAACTATATTTTCTTCGAACCACTTTGCGTCTTTTGTTCCGCGCTCCAGTACGAACTTTCTTGCCCAGTCAAAGGCAATCTGACTTGACTCCTTCATTACATCACCCATCTGGCCGGTAAGCACAAGGCCTGTTTTTCCGGCAAAAGAAGTTGCTTCAATCAAGAGTGTGTCGCCGCCCATGCTGGTCCAGGCAAGACCAATTGCGGTTCCAGGCACAGAGGCTACCTTAATCTGACTCTCATCAAAGACAGGCTTACCCAGATACTTAAAGAGGTCCGGAGCATCGAGAGTTATGGCGGCCGGCGCTTTCAGAGATTTTTCAGACTTCGGCGATTTCTCAGCTTTCTGCTCTTGCTCAAAAATCATCTCGGTAACAATCTTTCTGTGTATCTTGTCCAGGCACTTTTCGTAGTTGCGCACACCAGACTCGCGGGCATACTCTTCTGCAATTTCGAGCAGAGCAGCCTTTGTATATTTTACCTGATTTTTTGCAAGACCATTCTTGGCAAGATTCTTTGGAATCAGATACTTCTTTGCAATCTCAAGTTTTTCCTGGTCAATATATCCGCTCAATTGAATAATCTCCGCACGGTCAAGCAAAGGCTCCGGCACTGTGTCCAGAGTATTTGCAGTCAGGATAAAGAAAACATTAGAAATATCAAAAGGCAGATCCAGATACGTATCTCGGAAGTTTACATTCTGCTCCGGATCAAGAACTTCCAGCAAAGCAGAAGCCGGGTCGCCGTTATGGCTTGACCCCATCTTATCAACTTCATCAATCAAAAAGACCGGAGTGCTGCTCTTTGTAATTTTGAGACCCTGAATGATTTTTCCAGGCATGGCACCGATGTAAGTCCGGCGGTGACCCTTAATTTCTGCTTCGTCTCTCATGCCGCCTACAGAAAAGCGGTAAAAAGGCTTATTCATTGCGTTTGCAATTGAGCGGCCGACAGAAGTCTTACCAACTCCCGGAGGTCCAACCAGAAGAAGAATAGAACCCTTTGCATCCTTTTTCATTTTGCGGACAGCAAGATATTCAACGATTCTTTTCTTAACATCATCAAGACCAAAATGGTCGTCTTCAAGAATCTTCTTTGCACGGGTGATATCATAATCATCGACAGCAGGAACCTTCCACGGAAGCTGGGTAATCAGTTCAAGATAATTGCGGGTAACCAGCCATTCAGAAGAATTCGGATCCATCATAGAAAGCTTTGAAAGCTCGCTCTCGACAGTCTCTTTGATTTCGCCCTCAAAGGCCAGCTCTTCAATCTTTTTCTTGAACTTCTGATAGTCGGTTTCGTTGCCGTCAGCAGTTTCGCCAAGCTCTTCCTGAATTGACTTCATTTCTTCGCGCAAAAAATACTCACGCTGATTTTTTTCAATTCGGTCGTTAAGCTCACTCTGGATTTTTTTCTGAACACGAAGCAGCTCCTGTTCCTTTTTGATAAAGACAAGCACCTGCTCCATACGCTGGCGCACATTCACAGTTTCCAGAATCTTCTGCTGTTCATCTTTATCAACATTCAGAATTGAAGCAATAAAATCTGCAATCTTTCCAGGATTGTCGATGTTTACCATATTAAGGCGCATTTCTTCAGAGAAAAGCGGATTGTTCTCACTAACCTCTTTCATCTCGCTGATGAGCGCGCGGGTAAGAGCCTTTACTTCAAAGGTGTCAGCCTCTTCGTCCTCAAGATATTCAACCGCAGCCGCCATAGGAGAAGAATTATGCAGAGCCTTGCGGATTTTAAAGCGTTTTACAGTAGAAATGAATATATTGATTCCACCATCCGGCAGATTTACCTTTTTGATGATTCGGGCAGCTGTTCCAACCTTGTGGAGATCTGTAAGAACCGGACTGTCTGCCTCATTTTTAAGCATTACGATTCCAATAAAGCCTTCCTTTTCGTAGGCTTCTTCTACCACTTTAACGTCGTCGGCAGAATTTATCATGAGGGGCGTAAAAATTCCCGGAAAAATCGGCCGTCCCGCAAGAGGAATCAATGTAAGCTTATTCGGAAGTATCTGATCCGTTGAAATTATGGAATTCTCGTTTGAGTTATTATCTTTTGCCATATTTTAAATATACTGATTTTTAAATGCAATCGTCAAATAAATATTATTCTTCCTTTTCCAGCTCCGACGAAATCATCAGCGCATCCTGATACCAGTCTATTAAAAGAGAAAATTCCTCGCTCTTATAGCCTTCTGCCTCAGCACGGATTTTCCATACAGTAGCTGACTCAAGATCTTCAATCGGAACCTCTTCCAGGGGCTGCCACTTGTTTTTATAGAGAATCTTAAACTGGGCATTCTCAAGCGGACTTCCTAACGAACGGTCGTAAGCCACAGCGCTAACCGAAAGCTTTCTTTTTGCATTTTTTAAGAAGTCACAGTCAATCAGGCAGGGCTGGTCACCACAGGTAAAGCTCTTCCACCAGACATAAGGGCCAACTACAACCTTTACACGGTAGTCCCCTCTTTTCAGATAAACCGGACGTACACTGTAAGTTTTATTTTTTGCTGTCGGTCTTTCTGCCGTAACTCGCGGCGACCAGAAAATCAATTTTTCATAAAAAGCCTTACCCTGCTCTGCAAAGGTTCTGCGGGAACCGTTAACTTCCGGAATATCGGCTCCGTCGTTTTCAAAGAAGAAGGCCCGCGCCGGTAAATCCATATTCTCCAGAAGAGAGCGCGGCATCTGGATTTCTACGTTTACCTCGGTGTACCATTTTGAAAGAAGTGTTTTGTGAACAAGACCGCAATACCAGAGACCAGCAAAGACAGCGGCCGCCGCGGCGGCACCTAAGCAGATTCGTTTAATAATGCGGCGGACGCGGTCCTTTGGAGCAAGCGCATCCTGCGCAAAGTCATAGAGCTTTGCCGCAATTACACTTTTTGCCAGCTGAACACGAAGCTCGTGAGTGTCGTAATGGCGCAGATATTTTTTTACTTGACGCAGTACTGCATCTATAGACTGATATCGCAGCTTTGCCTTTGGCCGTGTCATTTTATGAATCAAACGGCAAATTTCTTTTGGAATAGTTTTATCGATTTTTCGCGGAGAAATATATTTTCCTTTTTTTATAACCTTAAGGGTATCCATCGAAAGAGTTCCCGGATAAGGCTTTGTACCTGTTATCATTTCGTAAAGCATGATTCCCAGTGCGTAGACATCTGCGCGGTGATCTACCCGGGCACTGTCTTCGAACTGTTCTGGCGGCATATAGGCCGGTGTTCCAAGCGCAACTCCACTTTGTGTAAGGTCGCCGGTTGTAACTGTTGAAGCACTTTCTGTAAACTTTGCGCCAGCCCCCGCGCCCGCTGCGCCTTCGGCATGGTCACTTGCGATTCCAAAATCGGCCAGTTTAATTTCGCCCCGCTTCGACAAAAGTATGTTTCCCGGTTTTATATCGCGGTGGACTATTCCTTTTGAATGAGCGTACTTTAAGGCATAGCAGGCATCCTGCATTACAAGCATTGCAACTGGAACCGGCAGTGACGTCTGTCTTTTAATAAGAGCATCCAGAGCAGTTCCATCAACAAGCTCTTCTACCATGTAACGGAAGCCCGCTTCTGTAAAATAATCAAAGAGGTGAACAATATAAGGACTCTGTAAATCAAGCAGCAGCTGGGCTTCCTTTTTAAATCGGCCGGCATCTCCCGCATGACCTCGTGCAGTCATTTTCTTGATTACAACATAACGCTTGAGCGACGGATGTATTGCCTTGTATACAACCCCCATTCCGCCTTTTGCAATTATTCCCTGCACCTTGTATTTTCCAATTGTTGGTGGAAAGTCATTGCTCATTTCGCTACCCCTATAATATCACTTTCTAAATTAATCGGACGCTCTGGTCTCACAAAAACAACATTCTGTCTGGATGGATTATGAATCTGAATATAAAAACCGTCCTGCAGGGCCTTATAATTTCCCTGTACCGGCCGGTGGCCGCCAAGATATAAATAGCCCTTAGGCACACAGCCTTCAGATACATCAAAAAGATTCTGCACGGTAACTCTTGCGCTCTTTTCTTCTGCCTCGCCGTTACCTGTCCATATTAAACCACGGACAACATCTTCATCACTTCTTGCATTAACCAGCTCCTGTCTTGTATAAGACCTCATTGGTTCTGCATGAGAAACTGCACAGCGTTTTCCAAAATAAAAAAGCGGAAGATTTTTTTCGATACAGCTCATCAGGTATAAAATGTCATCACCATAATATTCCTGAACAAAGCAGCGGCACATTTCACCTTCATCAACAAACTTCATAAAGGCAAAATCACCGCCCCCGGTTTCATTAAGGATATTTTCATGATTTCCCTTGAGAATATGTACATTAGCCGGAAAGGCTTTTTTCAATTCCAGAAGAGCACATAAAAGGCTTAAGCCGTCCTGCATCTCTGCAGAAATTGAAGGACCGGTATAAATCTCCTGCAAAAACTCTATGTGAGCCGCAGCCCATCTTTCGCGGGTTCCCCTTTCCGTATGCATAATGTCGCCCACACTCAGAAGTCTGAGCCGGCCTTCAGCCACAGCTTCGAAAACTGTAGCATCTTCAAAAATCGGATACTCAAGAATATTTAATAGAAAATAAGGTCTTGCATGAAAATCTGGAATTACAATCAGAGGCAGTTCGTCCTTATGAAAATCCAGAAGCGAACCGCATTTTCCGCCTGCTGCCTCAACTCTATAATCAGTTTTTTCATTTTCAAGGCATTCAGAAGCCTCATTTAAAAGCTGAAAAAAATTATCATACAGAGGCAGAATGTTTGAGGTCAGTAATTGTTTAATTGTTTTAAATTCTGTAATCAAAGCAAGCATCCCTGAATGTCAAAGTTCGGAATGACATTTATTTACGAAATTACAAGGTTCATATTTCCAATCGAAATTTTATCGCCGGGATTAAGCTTTACATATTTTTCATTTGGAATGCATACTCCGTTGATAAAGGTTCCGTTTGTACTTCCTACATCCTTTATAAAATATGCATCTTTAATTTTCTGAATCATAGCATGATGACGACTTGCCAGTTTATTATCAACAACAACGTCGTTATCGGTATCACGGCCAATTGTAATTTTTGCAACCAGTTCAACCTTTTTATGATTGAACATTAGATATGAGGCAGGCTTACCTTCCCCTAAAGAATCAAGATGACGTCCTACAGGACTATTTGTTACGATTGTTGTATCACTCATACTTAAATTATAAAACCTCACCCTAATATACGCAAATTATTTTTGAGCAGTACAAGAGGTTTAAAAATCGGGATATCATCTGTAATAACATCCTTGAACATACTCAAAATTTTATGCAGTTCTTTTTTCTTTGGACGGGACAATTCCGCATAAGCCGCAAGCATTTTCGCTGTAGCTTTAAGGGCATCCTTTTCTATTTCATTATTCGTTTTTGCTCCGGAAGCCTCCAGTATGCAGAACATTGTTTCCACAAAACTCTTTTTCTGCTCTGTATTCAGTTTATCTATCCATTGATTAAAGGCCTTGTAAAATAAGCGGCTTTCATCTGTAAATTCCGCCTCGTTTATAAAATTACAGCCCATAATCTGCCAGTTCATTGCATCATGCTGCCAGAAAGAAAAGCCCTCGCTCTTTACAATTTCAAAGTCTTTTGGATGATGGAAAATCATACCTACAACCGAAAAGCCCGGGTAAAAAGAACGGATTTTCTTTTCTACAGCCTTATAAGCTGCCTGTTTAAAGAAGGAAGCGGCAAAACCAGGTCCGTCAAAATTATAAACCCCGCTGATTCGTTTCTGCAGACTTTCTCCACAGTTTACCGCTGTATTTATTACAAGATTTCCTCCCTTTGAATGCCCCACCAGAACAAAATCACCTTCTATTGCCTTGCAGGCCTCTTCAAAATAGTCCAGGGCATCCTTTTGGGCAGGTATCTGTTCAAGCCAGGCGATATTAAAATCTTCTTTCCAGCCGACTATTGTATCATCTGTACCACGCAGGGCAATCACAGGTTTATCACCTATAAGATAAGTTAGCGCCGCAAACTGCTCCACATTTTCTTCATTATATATACTCCTGAAGCCGCAAAGCTTTACATTGCGGAAACGCTCGCATTCGGCACACTTAAACATCAGCTCTGCAGTGCGCTTATTAATAAGGAAACCTATATTGATTCTTTCCTCATAATCCGGGGCCTTTGCAAAATCCTTTGCCACCTGAGAAAAAGTCTTTGGCTCTTCAAATTTTTCGGACACTATTCCATCAAAAATTGAATAAGTTACATGTGCCAGTAAAAGCGCATCAATTTTATTAAAGGAATCCTTTTCAAATGAAAGATCTCCGCGCCAGTTCAAATAATCAAAAAAATCAGCCATATTTATAAGATAATCATGCCTTCGCAGAAAAACAAGTATAATTTACGTCATGCTGAACTTGTTTCAGCATCTTGTAATAGATTCCTGCCCCTTCGCGGCATAGCCGCTCGGAGACTCGCTTAAAATGCTCCACTGGAGCATTTTATCGGCTTTCAGCCGTCGCTCCCTAAGTTCGGAATGACAGTGATGTCTCTCTTGTGAATCATAAAAGTCGGGTATATACTATTAATATTATGAATAGAAAAATTCTTTTCACCTTGATTTTTTCGGCTTTACTTCTGCCGTCTGCATTTGCTCAATTTTCAGAACTCGATAATTATGTAACTCGAACCTGGACCAGTTCAGACGGTCTCCCGGGCAACTCCCTTTCAGATGTAATTCAGTCGGAAGACGGCTATATGTATTTCGGCAGCTATGAAAGCCTTGTCCGTTTCGACGGCTACGAATTTGAAAACATAAATAAGTATTCAAACAAAGAATATTCCTTTATTTCTGCCCGCTCTATTTTTCTTGATTCCCAGGGCAACATCTGGGTCGGCTCAAATGATGAAGGTATTCAGAAAATCATTCCCGCAAAAGAAGATTCTCCTTCTTCTACCGAGTACTACACCACTGCAGAGGGCCTTCCTAATAACTCTATCCGTGCTTTTGCAGAAGACCGCTACCACAACATCTGGATCGGTACTTCAAGCGGCATTGTATATCTTACTCCTGAGGGAAAATTCAAAACTCCGGTAATCAAGGGTTCGGAAGATGAAAATCTGGTTCTTGTTTCTCAGCTTTACAAGGATACTTCAGAAAAAATCTGGATGGTAAGCTCGAATGCAAGAGGTCTTTACACCCTTAACGAAGATACTTTTCAGCAGGTGACCTTGCTGGATGACTTCGGCGATTATATTATTTCCGGAATGGGTCAGGACATAAACGGAGACTTCTGGTTCGGTTTAAGTGAAAAAGGCCTTGTCAAATTTTCAAACGGAAAAGTAACTAAAATTGAATCTGGAACCATTCTTGATAACACACCTACTTATGAGGTTTACTGCGACAAAACCGGAACAATCTGGTTTGGAACTCATAAGGGAATTGTAATTTTCAAAGACGGAAATTACATTACTTACGAGGGTGCTAAATCAATCATGAACAGCACCATAAACAAGCTTTTTGAAGACCGCGAAGGAAACATCTGGGTTACTACCGATTCCGAAGGTATCGGAAAAATCAGCCAGGGAAAATTCCGCATGACAATCCTCGACACCGGGGTAAATGCCATCTGCGAGGATACTAAGGGCAATGTCTGGGTTGGTACAGACGAAGGCCTTCTCTGCTACAATAGCGACCAGATACGCATCACTAATGAACTCACCGACTTCTGCCAAAACACCCGCATACGCCATATTGCACTGGCGCAGAACGGAGATCTCCTGGTAAACTGCTACACAAAACCAGCCCAGGTAAGGTGGACCAGCGACGGCATTCTTTCGTGGACAACAGACGACGGCATAATCGGTAATAAAACCCGCGTCTCGCTTACAGCAAAAAACGGCGACCTCTACATAGGTACAACCACAGGCCTTTCTCTTGTAAAGCCCGACGGCTCCATCAGAAATTTCCTTGCCTCAGACGGCTTTGACAACGAATACATAATGTGTCTTTACGAAGACAAGCTGGGCCAGATCTGGATTGGAACAGACGGCGGCGGAATCTACATACTCAACAATTATACAATTATCAAAAAGTTTTCCACCCAGGAAGGTCTGGCCGGAAACGTAATTTTCAAAATTACACAGGACAAAAAAGAAAACTTCTGGATCTGTACCGGAACCGGCATTTCAATGCTTACAACCGATATAGAAAACAACTTCCGCGATACCAGTATCTTCAATTATACTTCGTCGGAAGGACTCCAGTCCGACTCCATTTTCCAGATGATTCCTGACCAGAACAACATCATCTGGATGATCAGTAACCGCGGTATTTCTTCTGCTCCCTTCGAAAACTTCTACGACCTGGCCGAAGGCAAACGCCAGTCTCTCAACTGTAAGTTCTACACCCAGAATGATGGTCTTAAATCAAGCGGTGCTAACTCTACTGCCCTCAGCATGATAGACCGCCATGGCCGCCTCTGGTTCACAATGACAGACGGTTTTGCCCTTTACGATCCTCTTAAAATCCAGAATAAAAATGTTCTTCCACTTGTTCAGATTCAAAGCGTTAAAGTTGATGATACTGAATACACCGACTTCAATAAAACTATCATAGTTCCACCAGGAACCAAACACATTGATATTAAATATACCGGCTTAAGCTTCATTGCAAGTGAACAGAACAAATTTACCCGCAAGCTCGAAGGCTTCGATTCTGATTTTTCTGAGCTTACTTCTTCCCGCCTCGTTTCTTACACAAACCTTAAACCGGGCAGCTACAGCTTTTATGTTAATATCATAAATGCTGATGAAAAAAGCTCTGCACAGCCTGCTGTAGTACACTTCATTCAAAAGCCTTTTATTTACCAGCGCTACAGCTTCTGGATCTGTCTTGCCATCCTTTTCCTGGGGCTTACAGCCTTTACCTTCTATATTGTCCTGAGAACTCAAAAGAAACGCCAGCTCATGCTCGAAACCCAGATTCAGATGGCGACCGTTGAGCTCCAGATGGCAAAAGATGATTCAGACAGACTGCTTAAAAACATTCTGCCGGCTTCCATAGCAGAACGCATGAAGGGGCTTGGCGGCGAAAAAACCATAGCTGACCGCTATGAAAACGTTACGGTTCTCTTCTCTGATATTGTCGGCTTTACAAAAACTACCAGCTCACAATCCGCAGACAACATCGTCAGCTCTCTGAACGCCCTCATTTCCCGCTTTGATGCCCGTGCCGCACGAATGGGTGTAGAAAAAATCAAAACAATTGGAGATGCCTATATGGCTGCCTGCGGTGTTCCTACCCCGAACGAAAAACACGCAGAAACAATGCTGCGCTTTGCCGCCGGCATGTACAAGGATCTTGCGGAATACAACAAAACTGCAACAATCAAATTTAATATCAGAATCGGTTTGAACTCTGGTCCTGTTATTGCGGGTGTCATCGGTAAGAATAAGTTCATCTACGACATCTGGGGCGATACGGTAAACGTAGCCAGCCGCATGGAATCTGCCTGCCGTCCGGGCCATATCCGCCTTACCCAGTCTGTTAAAGACCTGGTAGAAAGCCCAGGCCATTACCTCAAATGCCGTATGGAAGAATGTGACGTAAAAGGCAAAGGAATTATGAGAACTTTTGAAATCCCTGAGCAGTAATTATTGAATTCCATAATCTATGGGATTATAATTATACAAACAACAAAAAGGAGTATTAAAAATGGATTTGATTTACGGAATCAAAGACAAACCAAAGTTAGGTAAAGTTGTGCTGTTTGCTTTGCAGCAGCTTCTTGCAATTATGGCCGCTACAATCGCAGTTCCTGCAGTTGTAGGACATAATCTTTCGGCTTCTGCAGCCCTTTTTGGAGCAGGTATCGGTTCAATCGTATATCTTCTCTTTACAAAGAGCTCAAGCCCTGTTTTCCTTGGAAGCTCATTCGCCTTCCTTCCTTCAATGTTCAGCGCTTTTGCAGGTGCCGCAACTCTCGGCCTTCCAG
>JAEEGK010015697.1_pt1 | contig 16740 bp, 8 predicted proteins | sample 8958771 | NCBI WGS metagenome assembly JAEEGK01 (sample SAMN16246547, study PRJNA631951) | gut metagenome | biome: gut microbiome; feature: rumen; material: SC-attached | host: Bos | place: Iran: Karaj | collected 2018-10 | reverse complement strand
ATCCCCAATCCCCAATCCCCATTATATTTTTTAATTAATTATATAAAATATATTTATTTTATTAATTTTTCGAGATTCTAAAATAATAATAAAATTTGATATTATATTTTAAATAATTATAAATATATTAAAATTAAATATATTAAAATTTTTATTTTAATTATACAATTCCAAAAGCTGCTACTCCAAAATCACCCATTAAACCTGGATCAAAAATATCAGCTCCTATAATAGCCCAATTTAAATTTTCATTAGCCAAATCAAAAGCTAATAAAGCAAAAGCAGGATGTAAATCACTTTGAACTCTTAATAAATTTTCTTGAAATTGTCTATTATTTTCTTGTGGTAAATTTAAATTAATTTTTTCTCTACACATAGGACAAGTATGTTTTTGTTTTAAAAACCATTCACTTATACATTTTAAATGATATTTATGTCCACATTGTAAAGTACTTATACTAAATTCATTATTTGGATCTATATTATTATCCATATTTAATGGATTTAAACAAATTATACAATTATCTGTTATAATATTTTTATCACTTTTACTTTTTTGTAAAAATTCTCGAATTTTATTTAATTTTTCTTCATCATTCATTGTTAATTGTAATTTTTTTCTTCTTTTTATACAATAATTTATTATAATTAAAACTAATAAAATTGTTAATAAAAATAAAGGGTAGATAAAAAAACTTTTGTGCCTACTAAAAAAATTTGTATTTGTTAAATAAAATATAATTTTATTTATAAATATTTTTATTGCTTCTTCATTTTGTTTATTTGTTAAAAAATAATTAACACTTTGAAGAATTGAATATTTATCATTATTTGAAAATAAATTATTTAAATTTTCTGAAGATTTTAGTGACATTAATTTATCTTCAAATGAAATCATAAATAAAATATATTTTAATTTTTTATGAAATATATTATAATTAATTAAATCATTTTCCAAATTTTTTAAACAGTTATAAATATCTGTTTTATTTTCATTAAAATCTAATTTATTTATTAAAAAGATAATAATAGAAACATTAAATTTATTGTAAATTTTTTTTAAATTTTCAGTTAATTTATTAGTATTATTAATATAATTATTTGAATCAAAAATAAAATAATTATAATTATGTTTAAATTCTTTATTATTAATTAATTCATTAAATATTCTTTCTGAATTATATGAATCTTTTGTAAATAATAAAATAAAAAAAGTTAAAAACAAATATATTTTCATTATATATTTTTATAATTTAAAATTAAATATATATTTAATATATTATTTTATTAATTAAGTTTTTCTTTAAATTTTTTGAAATACTTTTTTATTATTTGTGCAATAAATATTAATAAAAAGCTAAATAATAAAACAAAACTACTTTGTTGTGAATTATCATCAAATAAATGTGTAAATAAATTACTTATTATTGTATTACTAATTAAGTAAAAAAGTAATGGATTAAATATTAAATTTTGAAATTGAAATAAAATATAAATTATATAATAAATAATCATAAAATACATTTCTAATTTAAATGAATCTTGAATAGATTCAATTATAATACCTTTTATAGTTTTTCTTTCATTTTCAGGATAATCTTTTCTTTCTTTTTTAATTGATTCATATGCAGTTTGAATAGCTTCAAATTCTTCTGTTTTTCCTTTTACTTTATCTGGATGAGTTTCTCTTATTTTTTTTTGATAGACTTTTTTAATTTCATGAATTGTAGACAAAGGAGAAACTTTTAATATTCGATATGGATTATTAAAATATTTAGAAGGTAATAATCTATATAATATATCAATAGTTAAAGATTTTATTGGAGAAAATAAAAATATTATTAATAATAAAAAAGTAATATTTTTCATATTTAATTAATAAATAAATTCCAAAAATTAAAAGAAAAATAAATTATTTATTTAATAAGAATTTATCTTTAAAAAAAAGAAAAATTAATGAATAATTTGATAATTTATATAATTTTTAATATTATAATACTATTTAAGTTATTTAAAACAATTAAAATATTTATATATAATTTAATTATATTATCAAACATCTATTACTTTTTCCAAAAAATCAGTTAATTTTTCTCTACATACAGGACATTTTTTAACATTTTCCCAAATATTTTTTCCACATTCTAAACATACACATTTATGTCCACATGGAGCAAAAACACTTTCACTTTCATTCGTTAAACAAACAACACAATAATTTTTTCCTTTTTTTTGTAAACGTGTAGCAGTTTCTTCATCTATTATTTGAATAGGTTTTTTATCATATAAAGGTGTATATATTAAATTTTTTTGAATCTCAATATCATATTCACAAACAGATGGTTGATGAATACTAATAAATTTATTTCTATAAAATTTAATTGGTTTTAAATTAATAATTCTATCACTAAAATAACTATTATCATTTAAATCGATATTATTTTCTTTTTTACAAAATTTACAATTTTCTTTTTTAGATTCTAAATTTGATTCATTTATTTTATCTAATGAAAAATTTTCATTATTACAATATAAACATAAAAACATTGAATAAATTTTTTTACAATATTTATTTGGACAAATTATATTTGTTTTTTTAAATTCAAAATAAGTAAAATCTTTATCACAAAAAGGACAAATATAATAAAAAAATTTTTTATTACAATAATCACAAACCATAAAACTATGTGATTTCAAATTAATATCATTTAAATCATTTGGAACATAAAATTTATAACAAAATGGACATTGAAGAGAATACATTTTTTTATTACAATTAGAACAATAAGATAATTTAGAACGCTCTTTTTTTTGAACATTCATCATATCACACTTCAAACAATAATATAAATAAAAACTTTGTTTACAATTATTATCAGAACAAATATATTCTTTGCCTAATATTGGTACTTCATTGATAAAATTTCTATTTTTTTCACATTTAGGACATTTAATTTTACTATATCTTTTTTTACATTTTTCATTTGAACAAGAAATTAATTGTCCTTCATAATATTTTTTATTTTCTAAATCATAATAGTTTATATTATAACATAAAAGACAAATCAAAAATACAAATCTTTTATGACAATAATTACATTTTAAATCTCTTCCTTCTAAATTTTTAAATTCATTAACATTATTAATTTTAAAACAAAAAGGACATAAAAATAAATAAAAATTTGTGGAACAATTACTGCAATTTAATTTTGAACCATAAGTATAACTACCATTTAATATAATCAATTTATTACATTTTAAACAATATATTTTATTATATTTATATTTACAATCATTATAAGCACAAATTATTGTTTGTCCCATATAATATTTTTTACCTATATTATTATCATAAATTAAATTTTTATGACAATAATAACAATTTATTATTTGAAAACTAAAATTTTTATTATTATGAGAACATTTTAAAATATCTCCTTCTTTATATGATGAATCCACTTTTATATATTTTTCACAATTTAATAATGGACATTTTACAGATAAATCGTTTTCTTTACAATTTAAACAAATAAATAAATCTCCTTGAGCATAATATGAACGAAGAAAAGATGGTTTTGAACATTTCAAACAATTTTTAATACATAAATTTTGTGAATATATTTTACCGGGACATTTTTTGTAAGGACATTGAATATTGAATCCTGAAATAAATATTTTTTTTTCAAAATAAATATAATTTAAACATAAATAACATTTTATTATAAAAAATTGTTTATCGCAATTATTACAATAAACAAACTCTTTTTGTGGATAAATATTTAAATAAGATTTTTCTAAACAAATTGGACATTCAGTCTCATTATAAGTAAAAATATTATTAATTTCCATTTGAATTAAAAATATATATTAATAATATAAAAAGATTATGTTATTTAATTATAAAAATAATTTTTTATAAAAAATATTTAAAAATATTTGTTTTTAATATCCATATCCTCCAAATCCTCCGAAATTATTTCCAAATGGATTATTATTATTAAATCCCATATTTCCTCCTCCTTGCATTCCTCCTAAAAAATTCTTAATTAAAGGACCTAAAGGACCATTAAATATTTGTTCATGTTGTCTTAAAATATCATTTTGTAAATGTCTTCCTGTTAAATAATAAACTGCTGCATCTGAAAAATGGTTACAATTATTTTTAATTAAATCATAATTATTAGCATTAAATTTTGAATGTAAAGTATTAATATGTTTTTCAAATTCTTTTTGTGTTATTGTTGTTGACCCATAATTTAATTTTCTATATGGTTTACCAAAAGGAGTCGTTTCTGGTTTTGCCATTTGAATTCCACCTTGATAATAATATTCTATTCCATATACTACACATGATGTATGCCAAATTCCTTCAATATTTTTTCCTATTAAATTTCTTCCCATCGAACGTAACATTCCATTTGTTAAATCATATTGATAAATTTGAACTGGAATTTCATTATTATTATTATTATTTAAATTTGAATTATTATTATCTTTAATTTCATTATAAAGTAAATTTTTTATTGATTTTATTGATAAATTTATGTTTTCAAGTGAGTCAGATTCATATGTTAATATTTCTTTATTATTTTTATTTTCAGAATATCCAATTAATTCTAAAAAATCTTTTATTTCTGGAATAACTAAAATACGTTCTTTAATAGCTTTATTTGTTGTTTTAAAGTTTCTTTTTTCTGTATCTGAAGGATTTTTTATTATATTTTCAAATAATATTAATAAAGTTTTAAATGCTGTTTCATATGTTGAATTATTTTTTTCTTTTATTTCTTGTAAATTAGTCTCAATTAATGAATCCATTAATAATAAATATTAAAAATTTAACAAAATTAATAAAATTTAATAAGTTTAGTTTATTATGAATAATTTTAATAGTTTTTCATTTGATTCTATAGAAACAACTTCAATTGATTTTATAAGTATTAATCATTTACATGAAAATTTATATAAATTAGAAGAAAAAATCAACACTTTAAATGAAGAAATATCAAATTATAAAGCAAAAATTGAAAATGAAAAAGGTTATGAACAAAGAAATATTAATAATTTACAAAATGAAATTAAATATATTAAAAAAGAAAAAATTAATTTAGATAATTTAAATCAAGTAAATGAAAATAAATTAGAAAATTTATCAAATTTAATTAAAAATATAAATTCAAAAAATAAAAGTGGGAATATAAAAATTAATTATAATGAAATTAAATATGATTCACAAAAATATAGTAAATTAAAATATGATATTATTGATGATTGGAATAACAAAAATAAATTATTAAATACTCTAAATCTTAATAATTCAATAATTAAAAAAATTAATGAAAGATTTAAAAATAAAACAAAAAATAATTTAAATAACATTTGCATTAATAATCATAATAAAAACATTTATTTTTGTTTAAATTGTAATCAAAAATTTTTTAAAATAAATGAAAACAATTCAATTTGTATTTTTCATAATGAAAAAATACCAAATGATAATTGTAAAGAATGTGGAAAAAAAACAGAAATTTATTCTTGTTGTAAAAAATGTAAAAATTGTGCTACAAATGGATGTTTTAAATCAAAACATAAATTAATAATATTAATTAATAATAAATGATAATAACATATAAATTAAAAAATTGTGATTTTATTATTATAATAATTATTAAATTACATTTTTAAATAAATAATTTATTGTAATTGTTTGCATCAAAACAAAAAGATATAAATTATTTTTTATTATTTTTTATTAATTATAACAAAAATAATTTATATAAATTATTATTAAAATTGTTTTTTAATAATAATATTTTTATTTTTCAAATTATTTTAAAATGAAATAATATTTCATAATTATTTATTAATTAATTAATTATTAATTTATTAAAAAAAAATAAAAAAAATTTAAAAATGAAAATAATTACAAATAAATAATATAGAAATAAATATATATTATAATATAATAAATATTATATTTTAAATTAAATGGCATTTTTTGTTTAATTTAATTTGATATGATAATCTTGCCAATTATTATTGTGCCATTTATTATTATCTTTTTCAAAGAAAACAAAATTTAATGAATCTAAATCAAATTTAGGACTTCCATTTCCTTTAGGAAATCTCATATGAATTTTTTGTTCTTTTTGATCATCTTCTAAATAAGAAAAATCAGTTTCTAATGCATAATTATCAAATTCAGTTGTTAATGGGGGATAACATGATTTATCTGGATGATACCAACATTTATCATTTTGATTATCTTTAAATACTCCCCAATGAAGAACTAATTTATTTTTTGATTCTGTTGAAAAAACAATATCAATTGTGTCAGATTCTTCATTTTTGTTATTTTCATTATACCATTGAGCTTTTACTTTTAATCCATAATCTAAAAACATTTCTGAAGTTTCTTTTTTTGGTTCATATTCTTTTGTTTCTTCTTTTGGAGCTTCTTTTATTTCTTTAACTTCTTCGTTTTCTAATTTTTCTTCAGGATATGATTCTTGTTTTGGTTGTTCTTCTTCAACTTGTTCATCTTCTTTAACTTGTTCTTCTTGTTTTACTTGTTCTTCTTCTTTTGGTTGTTCTTCTTGTTTTACTTGTTCTTCTTCTTTAACTTGTTCAACTACTTGTTCTTCTTCTTTTGGTTTTTCTTCTTCTTTAACTTGTTCTTCTTCTTTTGGTTGTTCTTCTTCTTTAACTTGTTCTTCTTGTTTTACTTGTTCTTCTTCTTTTGGTTGTTCTTCTTCTTTAACTTGTTCTTCTTCTTTTGGTTTTTCTTCTTCTTTAACTTGTTCTTCTTCTTTTGGTTGTTCTACTACTTGTTCTTCTTCTTTTGGTTTTTCTTCTTCTTTAACTTGTTCTTCTTCTTTTGGTTGTTCTTCTTGATTTTCTTGGTTTTCTTCAACAACTTTTTCTTTTTCTTCATTTTCTACTTCTTCTTTTGGTTGTTCTTCTTGATTTTCTTGGTTTTCTTCAACAACTTTTTCTTTTTCTTCATTTTCTACTTCTTCTTTTTGAGCATTTACTTCTTCAACTTTATTTTCAACATTATTATTTTCTTCACTATCCATCTAAATTAAAATGTTTAAAATAAATTCACATGCTATTTATATTAATTAATGAAGAAATATTTGTAAAAAAAAAAATAATAATAATTTTCGTAAAAAAATAATTATTTAAAATATTTGTAAAAAATAATAATTTTTAATAAATATTTGTAATAAATAAATAATTATTTTTATATTTTAATTTTAATATAAATATATTGTTTAATTAAATTATATTTTTATTAAATTTATGTAAGAAATAATGAAAAATTTATCAATTTAATATTAATAATATTATTTCTTTTAAACATTTTGTAATAATCTTTGATAAATATAAAATTTATTCTTAACAAATAATAAATTAAAATTAAATATAAATTATATAAACAATGTTTTATTAATTTTTTATTAATATTATAATATTATATTATCTAATATTAGTTTATAATAAGTATTTAAATAAAAGTAACAAATTAAATCAATATTTAAAAATTTTTAATTTAAAGATAAACAAAAATTTATAACTTAAACTATAGAGGATAAAAAATAAAATATTTTATAAAAAAAAAATATTCGAAACAAAAAATAAATAATATTTAAATTAATATAATGAAATTTAATAATTAAAAAATATTTATTTTTAATTATTATATTAATTTAATTTTTTGATATTTATAATAAATTATTAAATATAATCGTTTATAATTTAAAATATAATAATATTTAATAAATTATAATAATACATAAAGAAAAAATATATAAATGTCAAAAAAAAGAAATGATTCATTACCTGGTACATTTAGAACTTTAAATTTTTTAATTAATATTCCAAATATACCTGACCTATTGAAATTATCAAAAAATTTTTCAGCAAATAAATCTAAAAACAAAAATATATTTCATTCTTCTTCAAATAATAAAAAAAAATTAACGACAAAAAACAGAAAAATTAATACAGAAAATAAAATAAACGATATAATTCAATTTTTATTTAATTATGAATATGATAAAATAAATTGTAATATGTTAAAAAATTTAAAAAATAAAGAAAATGTTGAAACGCTATTATTAAATTCATTTAAAAAAATACAAAATATTGTTTCTGAAATAATATCAAAAAAGGAGAAAAAAAATCATTCTTTAATAAACACAAATTTTATAGTAAAATTATTAGACAATAATTATTTAGAATTTAAAAATAAATATTTATATGAATATAAATTAATAGAAAGTGATTATTATAATAAATATTTCGAAAATTATATTTCAATGAATTTTATTGATAATTTTTCTAAAGTTGAGAATTTTAAAAAACATTGTTTTTATTGTGATAATTATGCAAAGCATAAATGTAACAATTATTTATATTATTTTCCAAATAAAAATCATATTTTTTGTAAAAAATGTTTAGAAATTTATAAAAATAATAAAATCGAATGTTATTGTGATTATGATAAATTTATTTATATTACAAATACTTTACCAAATGGTTATAATAATACTTTATTTCCTTGTATTGAAAGAAATGAATTAATTAATGAAATGAAAAAATGTTCTTTTTGTGATAATGAATTATATTTAAATATGAAAGATAATAATTTATTTTGTCAATTTTGTTCAAAAAATTTCCCAAATGAAACAAATGCAATTGTTTATAATTTTAATCTATTTGAAACATTAAATAAAGAAATTAGATTTTGTCTTTTTTTTAAAGAAACTATTAAAGATAATTTAAATTGTGAAAAATGTAATGGAAATTTATATAAAGGAAATTTATTAGGAAAAACATTTTTAGTTTGTAAAAATTGTAAACAAGCAAAATATTTTCATAAAAAAAATGTTATTAACATTCAATCTATTCAAAATAATATTAAAAATATAAAATTATTAAAAACAAATAATAACGATAAATATATTAAATCTCTAAAAGAAAAAAATAGTCATTTTAGAAAATTATCAATAAATGATAAAGAAATTTCAAATTTAGAAAGTAAAATAGTAAAATCAAATCGTAATTTAATTAATTCAACAGATGAAAATACTTTTCAAGATATTTTAAAAAATTATTATAATAATCCTGAAAATCAATTTATGAAAACAATAAATAATAGTTCACATCATAAAAGAAATATATATTCATTATTAAATCGTTTTGTTGATACAAATGAAGTACAAGAAGGTTTTGAAGAAAATGAATCTACACAAAATTTAGATAATAATGATAATAATAATGAAATATATAAAAAGAAAAAAATAAAAAATTTAAATTTTGATTCAATAATTCCATTTAGTTTTAATAGTTCAGTAGAATCTAAAAAAAAAAGTTCAGTTAAAAATCTAAATAAAAAAATACCAAAAAAAATATTAATAAAAAGATTATATACTGATAATATAATGATAAATGAATCAATAAATACAAATAATAATAATTTAGAAAATTCAATAATGGATAATTTAAATATGAATGAATATAAAATAAAAAATTTAATTGGCTCTGGTTCATATGCAAATATATATAGAGTTGAGGAAATTAAAACTGGAGAAAAATCAGCAATAAAAAAATTAATAGCAGATGGTGAAGAAGATTTAAATAAATTTAAAAATCAAATTAACATTTTAAATAATTTAGATTTGTTAAATCCTTCAAATAATTATAATATATTACCTATATATAAATATTGTATAAAAAAATTAGATGCAACTGCTTATAGTATTTATTTTAATATGCCTTTATGTGATAATGATTGGAATAAAAATATATTAAATAAAGATTTTGTATACACAGAAAAAATTTTAATTAAAATTTTACGTACATTATCAATATGCTTAAATCATATGCAAAAAAAAGGAATTGCTCATAGAGATATAAAACCACAAAATATTTTAATTTTAAGAGATGAATATTATTTATGTGATTTTGATGAGTCAATTTTTGGTAAAAAGGATATTGATTATTATGATATAAAAGGAACTGAAATGTATATGAGTCCAAAATTATATGAAGAAGAACAAAAAGGCTCAACTCAAGTTAAAATTAATATATATAAATCAGATGCATATTCGTTAGGTTGTTGTTTTGTATATGCTTTAACAAAAAATTTAGATTTAATTATGGATATTAAATTAAAAAAAAATGATGAAGAAAATTTCAAATTTATAAGGGAAAATATATTTCATAAAGAATTAGAATATAGTGAAAAATTTTTAAATATTATTTTTAAATTAATTACATATAAAGAAGATGATCGATTTGATTTTATTGATTTAGAAAATGAAATTAATAATATTTTATAATAATAAAAATCAATTAATTTTTTTCATAATAATGTTAATTAAATATTAATAATATAAATAAATGTTAAATAGGTTAATATAAATAATAATAAATTTTTTTGATAAAAAATTTTAAATATTATTAATTGAAATTAATTAATAAATATTTATAATTAATATAAAAATTATAGTGTAAAATAAATTAATAATAAATATTTATATATTTTTTTTAATATAAGATATGATATATTATATATAATAGTTTTAATATGAAAAATGAAATATTATATATCATATAATATATATTTTTTTATATTATATATTATTTTTATAATTAAATAATATATATGTTTATTTTCACAATTTTAAATAATGTAATAGAATAATAATAAATAAAAATATATTATATTATAAATTTAATATATTTTTTTATAAAATAAATAATTATATAAAAATAATATTTAATAATTTATTAATTATCTTTGAATAAACAGTCTTTTTTTATAATAAAAATAATTATTTAGTTCCTTTTGAAGTATTATCACTAGCATTACTATTTCCAGTTGAACCAATATTATTGTCATTATTTAATATTCCTAAATTTTTAAACATTTTTTGATCATCTTTTGGTAATAATTTAAGGCATTCAGTTAAATATAATTCATCAGATTTATAAAATTGTTTAAAAAAGTCCATTAAATAATCTTTTAAAACAAAATTACTATCTATATCAGTTAAATAAACAAGATCATCTTCAGTATTTTCATCTTCATCATTTTCAATGTCATTATAATCAAATCCAAGCATTTCAGTTAAATATATTTCACTTCCTTGTTCTAAATTATTAAGTCCTCCTGTTTTTCCTTGGTTGTTTAAAAAAGGTAATTTTGAACTAAAATCTCTTGGTTCTTCTTGAATATTTTTAAATTCATCTTCATTTATATCTATTTTATCTTTACTATTATTTTCTTCTTCATTTTCATTATTATTAAAATCATTACTATTTAATCTTTCATTTTCTTCGTTATTGAAATCTTCATCATCATTATTATCTTCTTCATTATAATTTATATCATCATAATTTGTTTTTTCGTTTTTAATTTTTTCTTGCATTATTTCATTATTAAGACATCTAATTAAAACACTTAAAATTTTACAAGGTGCATTTACTTCTACTGAAGCACTACTATGACTTGGATTATAACCTATTACCATTAATGATTCTACTATATTATTTTTCATACTATATAAAACACTTAAAGCTTTAATTGAAATATTTTTGAAATACTTTCCTCTAAATAATGGTTGATGAAGTAACCATTTATCTATTAAAACTTTTAAACCTAATCGATTTTCTACTTGAATCGTTGTCAAAAAATTCAATGTGTCTATTGGAAATTTAATCATAAATCGTGAATATACTAATATTAATGATTGAACTATACTTGGCATTTTTGCTTTATAAATTCTTTTCACAATATTTTCTAATAAACTTGGAATAATTTTATTTTCTATATTAAAAAAAAATTGAGCTATAACATTTCCTAAAAATAACATAGAAGATTCTAATAAAGTTGGATCAAAATATCTATTTATTACTTTTAAAATAAGATCTACTTGTTTATATTTAATTATTGTGTCTTTACATAATGCTATATAAAACCTTAATAAACTACATCCTCTTTGTAAAATTGTCACATCATTTGATAATATTAATATATCACATAAAGCTTTTATTATTAAAGAGATCCATACTAAATTTTGTTCATCTTTATTTTCATTGCAATATTTAATTAACATAGTTATTATATCTATTAAATTAGGTAACATTTCACTTGAAGTTTTAATATCGGGATTACTATGTTCAGTCATTACAGTTTTTTTAACTTGTTCAAAATCATTATTTATTTTATTAGCAGTATTTTTATAAAATTCTTCAAAAACCTTTATTGCAATTGGAATAAATTTATCTATTAATGCTTTGGCGCTTGTTGGATCTTCACACCATAATTTAATTAAATCTAACATTTTTGCACCTAAATAAGAATCATTGAAGTTCTCGGCATATATTTTTAAAACAGGATTTAAATGTTTTAAAGGAATATATAAACTTTTTTCTTTGTTTAATTTTGATAAATACAATAAATTATCAATAGGAATAAAAATAGTTTCTTCATTTACTTTACCTAATAATTCTATTAATTTATCATAATCATTACATATATAATCACTTTCTATTGTTTTTTTTGATGCTATTAATCTTTGACATATTATACTAATACATTGAGCACTTACTAATTGAATTGACAAATCATTTGAACTGTGGCACATTGCTTTAGAAACATTATCAAAAATTTTTTTTAAAAAATCAGGTATATTTCTCACTAAACTTAATAATTTACTTAAACACCAAATTGCTCTTCCAACTAAAATTGAATTTTCTTTTTGAGGATTTGATATAATTTCTAAAAGATAATTTAAAAAATCTTCAATTTCTTTTTGAGTTAAACTTTGTTTTTCTTTTAATCTTAATAAATCATCAGAAATTGTTCCTAAAATTAATAAACAACTTTCTTGTCTAGTTTGTAAATAAAGTTGATCTTTATTTAATTTTTCAAGATAAGGTGTAACTAAATTATAATCATCTAATTTAATAACTTCTTTATAACTTTCTAAATCAATTCCTTTACTTAATTCATTTATTAATAAATGTATAAAACTTAATAAACTTTCATCATCAATTTCTTTACTTATTTCTCTAATTAATCCCAAAGTTTTATTACGAACTGAATTTATATTTTCTTCATCATATTCTTCACTTATATATAAATTTGGGTCATTTCTCCATAAAATTATACTATTATGAGGAATTAATAAATATCCTTTAATACAAAGTAAAAATGTAAATAAAGCAGGTCTTAATGCTTCAACAACACTGTTTCTTTTTAATAAATCAACCGCAAAATCAATAAGTTCTAAAATTAATCCTTCCATTCCATCAGTTTCTTCATCATCATCACTTTCATATCCATGTTCATAAACATGATTCTCTTCTTCCATTGTAATTTCTTCTTCATCTGTATATTCTATTTCTTTATTAAATATTATACTATCTCCATATAAACTTAATTCTAAAACAATAAGTCTCCAAGTAGGTTCAATTAAAACATTAAAAAATTTACTACTGTAAATAGGCATATCTCTAACTAAGATATCTAAAATTCTAATAGTCCATTTTTTTATATCTAATAACATTTTTGGATTACTTACGATTATTGAAGTAAATAACGATATAGAATTTTCCATTAATGAATTTGTGTCTAAACTTTTTTCTAAAAGTTCCATATCATTTCCGTCTGCATAAGATAACTTATTTAAAAGTAAACTTATTATAATGAGACATTTTTCTCGATTTTTTTGATTATTTTTTGATATTTTAAAAATATTTATTATTACAGGTAAAACATCACATGTTATTATAGCACATGCATCATCACATTCTTTTAAAACACAAATTAAAATACGTAAAATTGTGTCTATTTCATTTTCATTTACATTATCTTCTTTATTACTATTTAATTTATTTAATAATATTTTTATAAAAGATTCATAACAATTTGGAAATTCTTTTGCTGCAATAAATCCCAAAACTTTTGCAATAAAATTTTTTAAATAATAATCTTCAGTATTTATTTTACTTAATAAAAACGAAACAATATTTAATTTTTCATCGTTTATTATAGAAGAATCATAATTTTTAAATAAAAATGTTTTAAATATTGAACTTGAAAGTTTTTTTAAATCAGTTTTTTTATTTAAATCACTTTCAAATGTAATTTTTAATAAATTGATATTAAAATTGATTCTAAATTCATAATTTTTTAAAGTTGTATATCCCTCTACTAATTTTTGTTGAGAATTTATCATATTTTCAATTAATCCTTGAACTTCTTCAACAGAAATCTCAGTTCGATTTATACTAATATTACTATCTGTTGAGCCAGTTGTTTGCTTATTTGAAGGAGGACTAGAGTTTTCTTGTTGATTAGACATTTATTTTAAATTATAAAGAGATATAATTATTGAATTTAATTTTAAATTTTAATTAAAAAAATTATTATAATTAAAATAATAAATAAATATTATTAAATAAAATTTTATTTATAAATATTTTATTAATTAATTCATTAATTCTTATATTTTATATTGTCTTTGTTTTATTTGTTCTACATTTAATTCTAATATATAATTTGAAGAAAATTCCAATTGAGATAATAAAAATCCATTTTCTCCTTTTAATTTTTTTTCATTTAAAAAATATTTTATATAAAATATATTTGAAAAAAATCTTTTTGGTTGTGCTTTTATTATAATATATTGAAAAATTGGAAGAAAATCATCTGCTCCAGATATTTTTTCTTTATTTAAATTAAATTTTATTAAATTATTAATAATTTCATAAACTTTTACAATACAAAAAAGTTTATTATTAATTCCTTTTTCATTTTCCATTATATTTATATTTTTTTCTGCAATTTCTAATTCATCTATATAATTTAATTCAATATCAAAATATTGAAGAGTGACAAAATTTAATTGTTTTGTTTTATTATAAAATTCAATATCAACATCAATTGGTTTTTCAGGAAATATATGATCATATATTTTAATATGTATAAAATTTTCTATGAATAATATATTATTTAAAAGTTCATTTTCAATTTTTTTTTTATTTTCAAAATAAAATTCTTTTTTTAATTCTTCTCTCACAAATTCAAGATATTTTTCAAATAAATTATCAAATAAAATATTTGGTTTACCCTCTTTTATATCATTTTTAATATATTCCTTTAATTCTGAATTATTTTTAGTAAATAGTTTTATAAAATCTGATATATTTTTTAAAATTATGTCATCATTATCTTTTTTAAAAATTAAATTAGTTAAATTGATTTTTATTGAAGTATTTATTGATTTATTTTCTTTAATTGAAAATAAAGAATATTTATAAGTATTTGAATAAAAATCATAATAAAAATTAAAATAAACAACTATTTCAGATTCATATATAAATTTTACAATGTAATAATTATTTTCAAACTTTTTTATAAAATTAAATTCTTTTTCTATTTTTTCTAAAAAATTTTCAATGTTTCTAAAATTTAATTCATTTTTGATAATAACAATATTATTAATTGATTTTAGATTTTTTAATTTTTTATTTTCTTCAGAATAAATTTCATTAAATAAAATTATATAATCATCTTTTTTATATTTAGAATCTAATTTTTCTAAATAATTATAAATATATTTGCTGTACCAATTTAATGGAATATTTAAAAAAGATTTTTTATTTAAATAAGGATTTATATCTTCCAATGTTTTATAAAGAGAAATAAAAAATTTATACTTGGAATTTGCATATATTAAAAAAGGATAATCTTTTATATTTAAAATATTTAATTCAGTTAATAATATTTTAATAGATAATTTTATTTTATTTAAAACAAAATAATTATTAATATTACTATTATCATTAATTATATTATTTTCTTCTTTATTTTCTTCTTTTTCATGGAATTTTTGATTTTTTTCAATAGAAAAAAATAAAAAAAAATCTTTTGAATCATGTGAATTTTCTATATTTTCAATTAAAAATGATTTTTCAGAAGAGATTAATTCAATTGTTTTTTTAAATAATTTAAATTTATCACAATCATTAAATTCATTTATATTTTTTTCATTATCATTAATTATTTTTACTAAAAATAGGATATCTTCTACACAAAAACATATACATTGAATATTAATTAAATCTTCATTATTTTCTTTAAAAAAATTATATTTAAATTGATAATCACTACTTTTAATATTTACTTCTTCAAAATTAGATTTAATATGATTTAAATTTTCAAAATTTTCATTATTTGATTGTTCAAATTTTAAATAATTTAAGATAGAATTTTGCTTTCTTTTTAAATTATTATTTATCAAATAATTTAAATTATTTGGTAATTGAATATCAATTAATTTATCATAAAACTTATTTAAAATCTGTAAAATATCAATAATATAATGATTAAATATAGTATATTCAATTTCTGTATTTGATTCAAATAATTGTCCATTACTTATTTTTATTAAAATTTTTGCAATTAAAAGTAAATAGTTTTTTGAATCATTAGAAATAATTGTATCAATTAAAGAAGTATTTATATCTAAATTAATTATTATAGGTATAAAATATTTACCAAAAAAAAATTCACCAATAAATGAATTTTTTTGATATTTTGAAATATTTGAAAATTTTTTATTTATTAATTTAAATATTATATAGCAAATACATCTCAAGCTATAAGGAATAGTTGAAATATGATTTATTAATTCTTGAATTATATAATTTATATGATTT
>JAEEGK010015692.1_pt1 | contig 16746 bp, 6 predicted proteins | sample 8958771 | NCBI WGS metagenome assembly JAEEGK01 (sample SAMN16246547, study PRJNA631951) | gut metagenome | biome: gut microbiome; feature: rumen; material: SC-attached | host: Bos | place: Iran: Karaj | collected 2018-10 | reverse complement strand
GAATTATTTTGTTTTAAATATAAATTTTTATCAAGACTTTTTGAATGAGATTTTTGAAAAGTCGATAAAAAATTTTTTTTTCCTTTATTATTATTATTATTATTCATATTATTATTATTATCATTATTATTAATATTTATATATTTATTCTTTTTTTTTGAATTTTTTGATATGCTTTTTGATTTATAAAGTTTATAATTAATATTATTATCAATAATATTTGAATTATTATGTTTATTAGAAAAATTTAAATTATTATTTTCAGGTGTATTATAACGTTTATTATTATTATTACTTTTTATTGTATTATTAAATGAAATATTTTTATTTGAAATTACACTTGAATTATTAAAACTTAAAATTGAATTATTATTAATATTATGTAAATTATTTCTATTGCTATTTGATATGAATTTATTACTATATTTTTTTTTATCTTTTGGAATAACATTTCTATTTAATAAAGAAATACTATTTATGCTATTTGCGTTTTTACTAAAATGATTTCCATTGACTTTTTTAATTAAATTATTAGTATATGTATTTGATGGAGTATTAATTATATCAATATTATTATTATTAATATGATTTAAAGAATTTTTTGAAGATAAAATAATAATATTATTTTTATTTAAACTTTTTTTACTATTTGGAATTTTTCCTCTGTTTGTTGATGAAATATTTTCTTCTAAAAATTCATTTGTTGTAATATAATCTTTTGAATTTCCTGTTATAATATTATTTTTAGTATTAAAATTTGAATTTTCATTGTGATTGTTTGATAAATTAAAATTATTATTATTACTATTAAAATTACTATTATTATTTGAAAAATTATTATTATTATTTGTATTATACATATTAAAATTTTGTTCACATAAAATTAAAATTTTAGATAAAACATCAAAAGTAAATTGATTATATTCTTTATTATTATTATTATTAATATTATTATTAATATTTTCAATATCATTTTCATTATTTTTTTCATTATCAAATTTTTTATTATAATTTGAAATATTTTCTGAAATTGTGACGCTTGAATCTAAAATTCCATTATTATTATTATTATTTAAATTATTATTATAATATTCAATAGAAAATCTTCTTTGAAATTCATAAAAAATATCATTTTTTAAATCACTAAATTCAATTAATAATTTATTTTGATTTATAAAAAATTCAACTAAATTATCAGTTGAAATTTTAGCCCAATTGACAGATTTTAATAAATCAATTAAATTTTTTTTATTATGTGATTTATTTATATTTTTCATCCAATTTAAAATAGAAATTAATTTATTATTTTCTGAAATTTTTTCATTTTTTAAAATAATAGACAATGCAATTGAAGGTAAAATATTAATTGAAGGTAAATTATAATAATAATCAAAATTTGTTATTATGTGATTTAAAATTGAAGAAAAAATTGTATTTCGATTAAAATAAATAAATAATGTAAAATTTAATGAATTATTTTCATTTAAATTTTGAAAATTTTCACTAAATTTTTCTAATTTAAATAATAAATTTCTTTGTTTTGATTTACTATAAGTGCAATTAAATGTTATTCTAGATTTAAAATTAATTTCTTTTATTTCACATATTGATAATAAACTTATTATTTGATTAATATTATCATTTTCATTATTTTGTTCATTATCAAAATATTTTTTGTTAGTAATTATTTTTTTTGCTGTGTTATTATTACTTAAATCTTTATTTTCATAATATTCATTATTATTATTAATATAATCATTATTAATAATATTATTTTCTTCTAATAAATTATTATCAATATTTAATATTTGAATTCCTAAATTAAAAATATCTTTTTTTTCATTATAATATGAAATTAATAAAATTTCTAAACCATCAAAATTTATTTTTTTTTCTTCACTAATTTCATTATTAATATTATCACATTTAATTTTCCATATATATTGCGGTTTATTATTATTTAATTCTAAATAATCTTTAAATTCATTAATAGCCATTTTTCTTTCATTTTCTAATAAAACAAAAATATCATTTTTAATTTTTCTATTAAAACATAATAATTCAAAAATTTGTTTATTTTCTTCAAAATTATTTGAATTTTCTAAATAATTTTTTTTCCTTAAAAATCTATCAATAATTTCTTTTAATACTTCTTTTGGTAAAGAAATTAATTCATCTTTTTTTTCATTTATTATATAATTTAAATTATTTACGATATTATTTGAACAATTATTAATAATTTCTCGGAAAATATTTTTTATTTCATCGTTTCTAAAAACAAATTCTATAAAATTTTTAATAATTTCAATACAAAAACTAAAATTATTTAAATTTATTATTATAAATTTTTCTATTATTTTTGTTAAAATATTAATTTCATTAAAAAAAATTGAAATATTAATCAAATTTTTTATTTTATTTAAATTTAAATTGTCTTCATTAAATTCGTATTTTTCGTTTTTATAAATAAACAATAAAAATTTTAAATATAATTCAAAATCTTTTATTTCTATATTTAAAGGAATTTCATATGCTTTTTCATTTTGATTATAAAATTCAGAAATATTTGAAAGTTTTGGTTTTAAAATTTGAAAAATTTTTTGATTATTTGAATAATTTAATATTTTATTTTGAATTATAAAATTACATGATTTTGAATCAATTAAATTATTATTATTATTATTATCATTTAAAGAATTATTTAGACTATTATTAAGTGAATTACATTTTGTTTTTTCTATGTCAATATTTGATTTTTCATAAATATTTATATTTGAATTCATTAGAATTTAAAAAAATTATATTTAAAATAATTTTTTTATAATTTAAATTAATTTTAAATTTAATATTTTAAATATTTTTTCTTATTATAATTAATATTAAAATATAAAATTTTATTAAAATTATAAAAATACTTTTAATTAAATATAAATAATCAAACAAAATAAAAAGTTAATTAAAAAGAATATTATTAAAATTGAAAAATAAAATTTTTATTATATTACAAAAAAAAATAATAATTATATAATTAAATTAAATTTCAAATAAAAAATAAAAACTAAAAAAAAAAATAAAAAACATGAAAAACAAATACGAAGAATTTTTAAACGGAGAAGATGATGATGAATATGGTTATTTAGACCCAAATGACTTAGAAATAATAGATGATAAAACATGGGAACCATCAGATGAAGAAATATTAAGTTATGCACTTAAATTAGGTTATGACATAGAAAACGACCCTGATGAACTTTTCGAAGTAGCATATTATTATTTAAAATACCCTTTACCTGAAGGATGGCGCAGAGCCATTTATAAAGATACTAAAGAATTAATGTATATTAATATGGAAGATGGAGAAATTGAAGTAGCTACTGAAATAGAAGAAATGGCACACAAAACTTATTTAGAAAAAAAAGAAGAAATGTTGAAAAAAAATGGAAATAATTTTTTAAGAGGTTCTAGTGACTCAAAAGTAGGGGAAACTAAAGTAGTTCCAAGAACGAAAATTCCTCCTTTAGGTTCAACACAAAAAAATAATAATAATAATTTGAAAAATAATAATATAAAAAATGAAAAAATGAGTTCAATTGGAGTTTCAGCGGATATTGAAAAAGAAGATAAAAAAATTAATAATAATAATAATAATAAATTAAATAACAGCGATAAAAAAACAAACAATAGTGACAAAAAAAATAACAACAATAAAGAAAATAAAAAAATAATAATCGAAAAAGAAGAAATAAAAGATAACAACAAAAAAAATGATAAAAAAAACAATAATTTATTAAATTTACAGGGAGAAAATTCATTAAGTGAACTTGAAAAAAGTAACAACATTTCAAAAGATGAAAGTGCTTCAAGTTTTTTAAAGCTTCCTAATACAAAAAATAATAATTTAATAAATAAAAACGGGGATATATCTTTTACAGACAATTCAAAAAATGAAGATGAAGAAGAAAAAAACAAAGAAAATGAAGAAAAAGAAGAAGAAGAAGAAGAGGAAGAAGAAGAAGAAGAAAGTTCTAATGTAAAAAATAGTGACAATGTGATTAAATCAATGATTAATAAAAAGAAAAAAGAAGAAGAAAAAAAAGAAGAAGAAAAAAATAAATCAAAAGAAGAAGAAATTCAAAAAAATAAAAAAGAATATTTTGAATTAAAATTAAAAGAATTAAAAGATTTTGAAGCGGATTTAAGACAAAAATATTTAGATAAAAAAACGAAATATAAAGAAAATAAAGAAAATATTAAAAAAAAATATGAAGAAAAATTTAATAATGATTTAAATGAAGAAAAAAAAAATATTCAAAAAATTTATGATGAAAAATTAAATTTATATGAAACTCAATTAAAATCTAATTTAGAAAAAGAAATTAATAAATATAAAAAAGAAAATGAAAAAGAAATTAAAGAAAAAGCAAATCAAATTGAAAAAGAAGAAAATAAAAAAAACGAAGAAAAAATTTTATCTTTAACATCAAAAAAAAATAATCTCGAATCTGATATTAATAAATTAAAAAAATTAAATAATGTTTATGAATCACAATTAAAAATTAAAAAAGAAAATTTAAATAAAAGTAAAATTTTAGTTGATGAAAAAATTAGTATTCAAAAAAGTAACATTTTAAAAAAACACGAAATCGAAATAAAAACAATCGAATCAGAATTAGAACAAAATTTCAATAAAAACAAAGAAATTTTAAAATCAAAAAAATTAAACACAAACAAAAGTGTAACAAACATTCAAAATTATTTATTAAATAATAATAATGATAATAATAAATTAGAAATTAATGATCCAATCAAAAGTCAAATTTTTGAAAATTATCAAAAAGCACTCGATGATGAATATGAAATTAATTGCAAAGCTGTTAATCAAGAATTAAATTTAAGTAAAATTAAAGAATTAAAAAATTTCAATGAAAAAATGGAAAATGATAAACAAGATCAAATTAATATTATTAATAAAAAAATTTCTTTTTTAGAAGAAGAATATTTTAATTCATTAAATAATATTAGAGAACAATCAAAAAAATTAAATGAAGAAAATACAAAAATTTTAACACAAAAATTTAATTTAAGTCTTTCAAATTATGAAAAAATTAAAAATCAAATTTTTAATCAAAATGAAATTGTTTTTAATTTTATTAAAGAAAATATTAAAAAAAATTTTATTGTTAATAGCAATAGAGAAAAATTTAATAATAAAATTGAAGAAATTTTATTAAATTTAAAAGAAGAAAAAATTTTAATTTATCAAAAAATTAAAAATACTTATCAATTTATTGAAAATGATTTTAAATATAAATTTATTACATTAAGTTTTTTTTTAAATATCGCTGAATTTATTATAAAATCTACTGTTGAAAATAAAATTGTTAATGATGAAATAGTTGATAAAATTTTAGCTTTTATTAAAGATAAATTAAATGAATATAAATTGAAATATTCTCAAGAAAAAAATGAAAATTTATATAAAATTTTTAATAATTTTAATATAATGAATTCATTTAAAACAAATAGAAATTCTAAAAATAATAATAATAATAATAATAATAATTTTTTACCAAGTTTAAATCAATATTTACAATCTGAAAGATATACAGAACAAAATTTAGAAAATTTAAATTCTTTAGATAATAAAAATAATAATTTAATAGAAAATAATAATAATAATGAAATTATCGATCGAATAAATAATAATAATAATATAAGCAACAATATTAATATAAACATTAATAATAATAACAATAATATTAATAATAATGAATTAAATGAATATATTATTAATAATTTCTCTAATTTATCAATCCCACTTTTATCTGATTATTGTCTTCAAAATTTAGATAATACTGAAATTAGTTTGTACAGTGATATTACAATTTTTTTAAAAAATGAATATATGAAAATTGATATTTTAAATAGATTAAATGATGATAATAATAATAATAATAATTATGAAATTAATACTAAATTAAATTTATTAATATTAGATAAAATAAAATTTTATTGTGAAGATACTTTTAATTATATTAGTAGTAATATAAATGATCTTTATAATAAAAGATTTTTTAAAGAAAAATTAAAATTGTTAATTAATAATATTTCTGATTATAAAAAAAATTTTTATATTGATGATTCTATTTTAAATATTAATATTAATGAAATGAATAATAATAATATTACTAATAATAATAATATTACTAATAATAATATTATTAATAATAATAATTATAATAAATCAATGAAAAATATTTTTAATAGCGAAGATAAAATGAATAATATTACTTCAAAATCTTTTATTTATAATAATAATAATAATAGAAAAAATAAAGAAAATGAAAAAATCAATAAAATTGAAGATAATAAAAATAATAGTATGATTAATAATAATAATATTAATTTTAGTAATATTAGTTTAAAATCTTCAAATAGTTTTAATAATTTTTATAGTCAATATAATCCTTCTATTTTAAATGGAAAATTAAATACTCCATTTGCAAATGAATTTTTTAGCTATAAAAAAAATAAATTTGATATTGATTCTAAATTAAATTTCTATCCTTATTAAATAATAAAAATAATTATATTAAAATATATTTTTAATATAATATATTTGTATTATAAATTATATTTTTCTTTTTTAATATTATAATAATTAAAAAATTTAAATTTTTATTTGTGATTAAATAAAATTTATTATTATAATAATTATTATTATTATTTTATGGTTATTAAATAAAAAATAAATTAAATGGAAAATAAAAAAGAATCAGATAATATTAATTTTAACGATATTAATACTAATAATAATAATATAAACAATAATAAAGAAAATTCATATATAAATAAACATATAAACAAACAAGTATTTTCAAATATTTTTTTTGAATTTGGTCCAAATCATTCTCGTTTTTTAAAATTTAAAGAAGCAAACAATTTATTCAAAGAATATAATAATTTTTTATCTCATTTAAAATTAATGAATAAAGAACGAAACATTAAAACTGAAAAAATTTATACAGAAACAAAATATGTTTATGATCATTTAACTCAAATATCAAAAGATGATAATGATAAATATTTATTTAATATTAATAATAATGATAAAGATTTATTTTTTCCAACACAAATTAATATTCCAAAAAGAAACATAAAAACCTTTTCAAACGAAAGTAAAACTTTAAGAAATAACAATAACAATCGATATAATGAAGAAAATAAAATAAATAATAATAATTATTTCAATAAAAATAACAAAATGAACATTTCAAATTTTAATATTAATAATATAAATTATAATTATAATAAAAAATATGTAATATTAAAAGGTAGAAATAAATTAAAAAATAACGATTTTGAAAATATGAATAAATTAAGTATAAAAGATTTAACAACTTTTATTCCCGATGTTAATAAAACAAGAAGAATGTTATTAGAATCTTATGAAATGAAAGAAAAAATGAATCGCTCAACGAAACCTGCTTTTCATATTAAATAATAAATTTTTAATATTATTATTATAAAATATTAATTAAAAAAAATAATAATTATTTAATAATTTAATTATTATTTTTTTATCTTAAAAAAAAACGAAATTATTTTATAAAAAAAACTTATAAACAAATTTTATTAAATAAATATTAAAATTATTTAATATCATTTAAAAAAATGAAAACTCAAGATTTTATTCAAATAAAAGAAAATTTAGACTTATCAGAAACAAATAGAATAAATATTTTAAAAACAAAAAATAATTTACTTAACAAAGAAAACGAAAACAAAAAAATTCAAAAAAAAAGATCAATTCCAAACATAAAATTAAAAGAAAACGAAATTTTAGTTACAAATTTTGATGAACGTTGTGAAGATTATTCTCGAATAGAAAAAATAATTCCATTGCAAAAAAATAAAATAAAATTTTCAATATTTATATTTTTAAACATAATCACTGTTGGAATTTTATATTTAGTAACAATTTGGTTTCCAAAATTAAATTTATATTTAATTTATTCAAAAACAACCATTGAAAACGCAGATTTTATTGGAATTTATGGAACAGATCAAAAATTTTACATAGAAAAATTAAAAACTATAAATTTACCAAACATCGAAGATTCAATAATAAAAAGAAATTTCATATTTAATTTTAATAATAATTTCCTCAAAATTTTTACTTTTAAATTATTTACTTATTTATACGACGAAAACGAAAAAATTTTCAATGGATTTTATTACGATATTAAAGAAAGCCAAGAAAAAATTATATCAGAACTTTCCCAAGGTTTAACATCAAACGAAATCGAACATCAAAAAATATTATTTGGCTTATGTGATTTAATAATATCAATTCCTTCAATTCCAAAATTAATTTTAGATGAATTTTCAGACCCATTTTATATATTTCAAATATATTCTATAATTTTATGGTACTTCACCGAATATATAGCATATGCCACTGTTATTGTAGTAGCTAGTTTAATCTCCTTAATAACTGCTGTATATGAAACTCGTTCTAGTTTAATGTGTATTAAAAACATGGCTAGATATAGTGTTAATGTGAATGTTTATAGAAAAAATTCAAAAAATGAAAAAGAAATTATTAATATAGACTCTACTGATTTAATTCCTGGAGATTTATTTGAAGTTCCTGACGATGGATGTGCCTTACCATGCGATTGTATTTTAATTAATGGAACTGTTATTGTAAATGAATCTATGTTAACTGGAGAATCAACACCTATTATTAAAAATCATATGAGAAATGTAGATGTTCTTTTTGATAGCTCCGTTGATGATAAACATGTTTTATTTGCAGGAACAAAAATTGTTCAAAAACGTGCAAGAAACAATGAAAAAATTTTAGCAATTTGTTATAAAACATCTTTCGATACAGTGAAAGGAAATTTAATAAGAAGTATTTTATTCCCAAAAGAAATTGAACAAAATTTCAAAAAAGAATCAGTAAAATATATAATTATCATGGCTATTCTTTCAGTTGCTGGATTTTTAGTTAGTCTACCTTTTTTAAAAAAAAACGCAGGTTATACAAACACAGAAATTTTAATTAAAGCTTTAGATTTAGTAACAACTACTGTTCCACCTGCATTACCAACTTGTTTAGGAGTAGGTATATCATATGCTTTAAGTAGATTAAAAGATAGTAAAATATTATGCATTAATAGAGAACGTGTAAATATTGTAGGTAAAATTAATTTCATAGTTTTCGATAAAACAGGAACATTAACAGAAGATCATTTAGATATTAAAGGTTATAGACCAAATAATTTACGCCAAGAAAAAAAAAATAATAGTAATAAATTTGTTTTTGATGAATTTCAAGAACATATAGACAATTATGTTGAAAAATCTTTCAGACATTACAAAGAAAAACATTCAAAAAAAATATTTAATAAAAACGAAGATTTAAAACAACTTTTCGTTGAATGTTTATCAACTTGTCATGGAATAACAAAAGTTAAAGGAAAAATGATAGGTGACCCAATAGATGTTAAAATGTTTCAAGCCACAGGTTGGGAATTGCAAGAAAATATGGAAGGTAAAAATAATATTGATTCTTTAGTTTTGGCTTATGTTCGTCCAAAACACGAAGAAGAATTAAATAAAAAATTAGAAAAAGATGTCAATGGAGAAAAAGAAGATGAAATATTATCAAATCATTATGAATTAGCTATTGTTCGTAGATTTGATTTTAGTTCAAAATTACAAAGAATGACAACTTTAGTTAAAGATAATCATGATAATTTTTTTAAAGTTTTTTGTAAAGGTTCACCTGAAAAAATTAAAGAATTATGTAAAAGTGAAACTATTCCTGAAAATTTTAATAGTGTTCTTGCAAGTTATACAACTCAAGGATTGAGAGTTCTTGCATGTTGCTGTAAATTTTTGAAAATGGATCTGACTCAAGCACAAAAAGTAACACAAGAAAATGTGGAAAAAAATATGATATTTTTGGGATTGTTGATTGTGCAAAATAAATTAAAAAAAGCTACTATAAAAAGTTTGGATGTTTTAGATAAGGCTAATTTAAAAATGGTTATGGCTACTGGGGATAATATTTTAACTGCAATTAGCGTTAGTAAAGAATGTCATTTAATTAAAAAAAATTCTGTTATATATTCGGTTGAAATTGAAAAAAAAAATAATAATAATAATAAAAATATTACTAATAATAATAATAAAGAGAATAATAATATAAATAATAATAGTGATAATAATAGTGATAATAATATAAATAATAATAACAATGATAATAATAATAATGATAATAATAATAATGATAATAATTTCAAATTAATTTGGAATCAAATAGATGAATTCGAAGAAAATAAATCAAGTGGAAGCAATGAAGAAAACACAGAATTATTAGATCATCATTTAATAACAAATGATTCTGCAAATTTCGAAGAAAAATTCATTGAAAGTTTAGTAGATAATCAATTAAAAAATATGGATAAAACAACAAATAACAATACAAATATAAATAATACAAATATTAATAATAACAATAGTTTTATTTTCGAAAACGATCAAAAAAAATACATTGAATCCACCAAAAATCTCAATGATATTTCTTTAATTTCCAACAACATCGAAATTCAAAACAACTTTCCATTCCCATTCAACGAAGAAAAAAACATAATCGCAATAACCGGGTCAACTTTCGAAGAACTTTTTAAAAAAAAGAAAAAATATCTTCAAACAAAACAAGAAAAATACAAATTAGCATATGAAACATTTCGTTTTATTCTTCGACATGGTGTAATATTTGCCCGAATGAGTCCTGAACACAAAACATTATTAGTAGAAAATTTACGTCAAGAAAATTTCAATGTCATGATGTGCGGAGATGGAGCTAATGACTGTGGTGCACTTCGAACAGCAGATGTAGGAGTTTCATTAAGTCCTGAAGAAGCAAGTATAGCTGCTCATTTTACAAGTCAAATTCCAGATATCTCATGTTTAATAACTTTATTAAGAGAAGGTAAAGCAAGTTTAGTAACGAGTATACAAACATTTAAATATATGATGATGTATAGTTTCATACAATTTTTCAATGTTACATTATTAATGTGCTATTTTTCATATTTATCTGATAATCAATATTTAGTAAGTGATGTGTTTATAATTTTCCCTCTTGCGTTCTTTATAGCTCAAACCGATTCATATGCAAATTTAACTAAAGATGTGCCTGAAAGTAGTTTATTAAGTGTGAGTATTTTAAGTTCTATTTTAATTCATATGTTTTTAACATTCATTTTTCAATTTGCTACTAGATTGATATTAAAATCAAGAAATTGGTATGTTAGTACATGTGAAGAAGATGGTAATACAGTGTTTGCATGTAGTGATAATACTGCTTTGTTTTTAGTAGGAAATATGCAATATTTAATAAGTGCGATATCTTTTTCTATGGACTATCCATATCGAAAACCTTTTTATACAAATTGCGGACTTGTTATGTATTTAATAATTGCTTTGTTTATAAGTATCTATTTTATTGTTGCTCCTGCTGGATGGGTGAAAAAATTAGTTACATTAGATGATTTTGAAGACCCAAAGTTTAAATATGTTATTTTGGCTATTTGTATTGTTAATTTTATTGTTGATTGGTGTGTGGAAAAGTTTATCATTAGATTGGTAGAAATTTGGGATAATAAAAGGAAAATTAAAAATATTAAGAAAAAAATTAGTCAAAATGAAGGTGAAGAATATAAAATTAGTGATTATGTTGCTGTTGAAATGTATAATAGAGGGTTAAGAGAAGATAAAAATAAAGAAAGAATGTTTTTTTGAAATTTTAAATTATTAAAAATAATAATAATAAATATTAAAATAATAATAAAATTTTTTTTAAAAATTAATGAAATTAATAATATTAATCAATATTTTTATATATATATTTTTATATATTTGACATTATATAAAAATTTATTATGAAAATTGATTGATTAATCGTAATATTATTATTTATATAGATATTGATAAATTATTATATATTAAAATGTGTATGAATATTAAATAATATTATTAATTTGATATATATATTTTTTTTAAAATAAATTATATATATTTTGTAAATAAATTTTTTAAATTTATTTTTATTTATATTATTTTTTTATAATAAAATAATATTAATAATTATAATAATATTATAATATTAATATTATATTTATTACAATAAATATTAAAAATAAATATCAAATAAATATTATAAACATATTATAAATAAAAAATATAATATTTTTCTTAAAAATATTATAATTATAATTAACATTAAAAAATAATATTATAAAAAAAAAAAACTTTAATTTGAATTTATTTAGAATTAAAATAAAATTAACATTATATAAATTTACTACCAATAATATTAAATATTTGAACTTAAAATTATATAACCATAACCCTAATATTATATACTTATAATCATTTACACTTACTTTATAAAACTTTATATTCGAATTTCTTTACATTCATTTAAATCAAAAATTGCAATTTGATTATTTTTTTTTCCATAATCTAAAGCATCTTCAAATTTTTCAAAAACCAAAGACGCATCAAAATAATATTTTTGATTTTCATCATTAAACCATCCACCAAAAGCATTTATATTTTTATTATTCATAGCATAAATAATAACTTTAAATAAACCAATTTCATTGAAACAATTTTGAGTATCTTTTGTTGAAACAGCAAAACCTTTTTTAATAGGTAACATTGAATTTGTATTTACTGTAAAGCCATTTGGATTTTTTTTCGAAATGTTCATCAAAGAAAAAAACTTTAAAAATATTAATTTTTTTTCTTTCGTTGTAAAATCATTAAATTCTTTTATAAAATAATTTGCTAAACATTTTAAAATTTCATTGTTTAATTTTTTTGTTTTTGTTTGATTTATAAAATTTTGGTTTATTAATCTATTATTTCGATTTGAAATTAATATTAATTTATTTTCGATTTTATTTTTTTGTTTTAATAAATAATGTAAATGAGCTTTTAATTTTATGTTTTGGTTATTTTTATGTTTTTCTTTGATTTGGATGAACATTATTAATTTTTTTTAATATCGTTTTTATATTATTTTTAAAAAGTATCAATAAAAAAAAGTATTTTTTTTCGAAATAATTTTATAATTAAAAATATAAAAAAAATTATTAAAAAATAAATTATCATATTTTTTTATAATAAATTTATAATAATAATTACAACATTTTTTTATTAATATAATTAAAAAAATAATTAAATTAAAATATAAATTATTTAATAATTAAAAAAAATTCAAAAATAAAAATAATTTTTATATTATTATATTTATACTTAATAAAAAAAGAAAAAATAAATCATATAATATAACAAATATAAAATAATTAATATTAAAACATAAAATATAATTTTATTTTTTATTAAAAAATTCACAAATTTCTTTTCCGAAAATTTTAAAAAAATTAATCAATTTATTATTATTTTTATTAGAAATATTATCATTTTTTAAATAACCATAATCAATAATCATTTTTATACTTTTAATTTGAATTTCTTCTAAATTATTAATTTTATCTTTTATTTTATCAAATAATTCTTTTATATTATTAATATTTAAATATTTATAAATTTCAGTGAAAAAATTTTTAATAATATCTTCATTATTATTAGGAATATTTACGTTTAAAATTATATATACTATTTTAATAGCGTTTATAACAAATTTAAAATTATTATTATCATTTTTAAAATCATAATTTAATAAATTTTTCTCATCTTCAATTTTTATTAAATTTAACATAATTTGTAAAGTTTTTGATGGTTTATATTTTTTATTTTCCATAAAAATTTTATAATTTTCAACAATTTTTTCTTTATTTAATGTTGAATTTTTATTTAAATGATTAAAAATATTTTGAATTTTTGGTGAAAAAAAATTTGATTTTGATAAAATTTCAAAAAATTTATCTTTATTAATATTTTTATTAATATTATTATTATTATTATTAATATTTTCATTATTATTTTTAATAGTTGTTTGAGGAATGTCTGTAATACTAAATTTTGTACTAAAAATTTTATGATTTTTTTCTTTTGTTAATTTTTTTAATTCAATTGGTTTTATTAAATTATTTTGATTATTTGTATTAATATAATTATTAATATTAAAGCTACTATTATTATTATTTTCATTATTATTGTCATTATTATTATCATTGTTGTTGTCATAAATGTTATGATGATTATTTAAATTTATATCAAATGTTGCTTTTTTATTAAAATTTGGAAAAACTTTTTTTTTCTTATTTTGTTCGGAATTATTTTCGGTGTTTAATTGATTATGATTTATAAAAGATCTATTAATTTTTCTGTTTGCGTGAAGTGAAATTTTTGAATCGTTTTTATTATGATGAATTTTTAATTTTGAAAATTGTTTGTTATTAAAAATTTTTTTATTTATTAAAATATTTTGAATGTTAATTTTTGAAGGTGATTTAGAATGACTAGAAATTGTTTTATTTTGAATATCAGTAAGAAATGAAGAAGTCAAAGTCTCATCATTATAAGATAATTTAGAAATTAAATCTTTAAATTTATTTTGAAGAAAAACATTTTCTTTTTTAATAGAATTTATTTCATTCGTTACTAAATGTATTTTTTTTTCTAAATTATTTCTACTCAATTCAAAATAATCAAGCATTTGTTTTTTGAATTCAGAAATTGAATAAAATCTTTCCATTTTTCAATAATAATTTTTTTTTATTTAAAACATAAAATAATTTAAGAATAAATATTAATTAAATTTAACTAAAAAAAAATTATTTTTTAAATGGAAATTCTCAATTCAATCGGTTTTTGTAATTTTTGGGGAGTCACACCATTTATTAATCTTTTCGAAACAGGAAAAGAATTAAAAGATCCATCAACAAAAGAAATAAACGTTTTATTATCAAATTCAAACGATCTTCGTCATATAATTTTTACATTATACAATCTTTTTATTTCCCAAAACAAAAAAAAAGTAAAATATCCTTTAATAAATTTCTACATTCACGAAACACATAAAGAAAATCTATGCAGAAATTTACTTTTATTTCATTTAATCTGCGATAGAGAAAAATCAATAATCGAAAGAGTTGAAATGATAATGGAAATATATGCTAATACATTGTTACCCTCTCGAACAATAGATTATATAAACACAGTTTATAAGCTATTAATAAATTTCATAACTAACGATTTAAAAAAATTCACCCCAATTTACAAAAATTTAATCGACCTTTCATGTTTAACACACAAAGAAATAGATGAAATGGTAGAAATATTTCAAAGTTACGATAGTAAATTCCCATATGATATAGAAAAATATCGAAATGATAGAATACGTTTTGCATTGAAAGATAGATACGACTATAGAAGAAATATGTATGATTGGGATTATAATATGAATTTACAAAAATATGCACCTATAGTAAGACTACAACATTATATGTATTGGAGAGAAAATGGGATTGCATTTGTTATGAGATTAAATGAATATAAACAACCAAATCGAACATTAGCTAATTATATTGAAGGTAGAAATAAAGTAAATAAAGATTCTTGTATGGTGAGAGGATTTTGGGGAGATATAGTTAATAGTCCTTATATTAGCTATGGTTTGGAATTGGAAACAAAAGATGAAATTGATTATTTTTATCAAAATAATAAAATTAATTATTTAAGAGATGCGCAAGATGTGACTGAATATAATTTAGTTAAGTTTTTATTGAGATTGGATCATAATGAAAATTATGATTTTATGAAAAGAGAAAGAGAAAAAGAAAAAATTAGAAGGGAAAAAATTGAAAAAGAAGAAGCTGAAAAAGCAAAAAAAGAAGAAGAAAAAAATAAAAAATTAGATAAAATTAAAGAAGAAAATGAAGATGATGATGAATGTGAAATTAATACTGATTCAGATGAAACAAAAAAGAAAAAAGAAATTGAAAAAATGAAAAAAGAAGCTGAAAAAATAAAAGAAGAAGATAAAAATTTAAATAAAAATCCTTTGGAAGAAATTTCAAAAAAAGTAGCTGAAAATATGAAAAATGAAAAAGAAGAAACAACAGAAGAAAGTTTAATAAATGCAACAACAAATAATAATAATAATAAAGAATATAAAACAAATGAATTATTACAAGCATTTAAAGAAGTTAATTTTAAAATTCATTTTGTAAGTGGAGATATTGAAAAAAGTATTTATAAAAAGAAAAAATTTAAAAATTATTTTGATATTGTTTTATATGGTTTTCATGCTTCAACGAAATTTAGTGAAAAACAAAAAGAAATTATTAAAAATTCAACGAGAATTTTATTTGAAATGAATTCACATATGGCGAGTTTTACTGATAAACAAAGAAAAGAATTTAATGATAATTTAACTAAAATGTGTAAAGAAAAAGGATTTATTTTAGATGATACTTCTTTTAAATTTATGTATCAATTTAAATTAAATCTTAATCAAAATAATCATGAAAATAATAATGAAAATAATAATAATGAAAATGAAATTTCAACTACATCTGAAACAACAACAAATTCAAAAAATAATTAATTTATTTTTATATAAATTATAATAAATTAAATATATAAATAAATAATATTTTTTATTAATAAAAAAATCAAAAATATAATCTAAACCATTGATTGGGGATTGGGGATTGGGGATTGGGGATTGGGGATTGGGGATTGGGGATTGGG
>JAEEGK010015689.1_pt1 | contig 16747 bp, 7 predicted proteins | sample 8958771 | NCBI WGS metagenome assembly JAEEGK01 (sample SAMN16246547, study PRJNA631951) | gut metagenome | biome: gut microbiome; feature: rumen; material: SC-attached | host: Bos | place: Iran: Karaj | collected 2018-10 | reverse complement strand
ATCCCCAATCCCCAATCCCCAATCCCCAATCCCCATTGAAATTTAATAATTAAAAATATTTATATATAATGAATAAGTATAATATAATTAATAAAAAATTTTATTAAATATTTTTATAACATTATAAATGCATTATTAAATAAATATAATTCTTTTTCATATTAAATAAAAATTATAATAATATTACAGAAAAATAAATATATAATTATACAATATTTTTAATAATATTTTTTTTCAAAAAATATTATTATATATATCAAATAACCTTATTTTTATGATGTGATTTATTATTTCCAAAATCTCCAATTTTTCCTTTTTTAAAATATTTTTTATTATTAATACTTTTTTCAGTGGGAAAATATGGATTACTCATTAAACTATCATTTCCAAATTTTTCTTTATTTTTTGAAATAGATGCTGTATTTGATTTATTTGAAATATCTGTTTTAAAATTAGTTAAATGATTTCTTAAAGCATTTGAAAAATTTCTTTGATGTGATTGTCTTTTAAGATGATTTGAAGTATTATTTATTACATAATTTAATAAATTTTTTTGTTTGATATAATTTACTAAAAAACTATTTCCTTGTTTATTTTTTGAACTTTGTGAAATATTTACATAATTATTTTCACTTTTATTTGTTATATTTTTACCTAAAGTTAAATTATTCTTTTTTGATTTCTTTTTTTCATTATTTGAATTATTTATAATATTAATTATATTTTTTATAGTTAGTTTATCACTATTATTTATATAATTTGTATTTAAATAATTAAAATTATTACTACTTAAATTTTTATTATTATTAAAATAAGTTGAATTTTTTGAATTTGAATTTCTTCTTTTTTTTATATTATTAATATTATTATTTATTATTAAATTTGAATTTGATACTTTTTTACTTATATTATTACTATTTGAATTATCATTATTAATATTATTAATTATTTTCATTTTTTTTTCTTTTTTATTTTCATTTATATTTGAAATTTTTAATTCATCATTTATAAAAATTAATTTATTATTTCTTTGGGTAATTTTTCCTATTTCTGTATTTATTCTATCTTGTATTTTAGATAAAGTAACATTTTTTATTTTTCGATTTATTATAGAAGAACTTTTGTTTTTTCTATGATGATTTAATTTTATATTAAATATTTCATTACTTAATTCTTGTTTATCTTTATGTATTATATTATTTATTACATAAAAATTGAAATTGTTTGAGGGAGGCGATTTTTTTTTTCGAATTTTTTTACTTTTATCTATTAAATTATTTATTTTTTTAATGTTTATATCTTTTTTACCATATTCATTTATTCTTTCTGTTAAGGATTTTATATTATTTATGGTTTGAATATTTTTTCTTTTAATTATAGTACTTTTTAAATTTATATTAGATATTTTTTTTTCTTGATTTATTTTGTTTTTCTTATTTATTTTTCTTATATCATTGGTTATTATATGTATATTTTTTAAATTTAAATTTGTTAATTCTAATTTACTTCCATCTTTTTGTTTTTTATTATTTGATGGATTTTGTTTTTGCTTCTTTTTAATGTCTTTATCTTTATTTTTTATTTTTTTTATATTTTTTTTATTTATTTTAATTTATTTTTATTTATTTAATACATTAGTAAAATTATTTATGAAAAAACAATAATTAACAGATACTTTAATAAAATAATTTAATATAATATGGAAAATGAAGATAAAATATCTCAAGTATTAAAAGACAAATATAATGAATCAAAAGAAGAAATATCATCTATACCAATTTCAATTGAAAATCCTAGAATAATAGATACAAAAATAGAAAAAGAAGAAAATAACGGCTCAAATATTAATAAAATTATGACTGATACAAATACAAATACAAATTCTAATTTAATTTCAAATGAAAATACAAATGAAGTTGATTATAATATTCATTCAAAAACAAATTTAAGTGATGATAATGAAAAAGAAATTAAAAGAGAAGAAGAAAATAAAGGTAAAGATTTTGATGATGAAGATAAAGACAAAGTAGATATGGATTTTATTAATAATGTTTTAATTCAAAAATATAAAGAATTTGAAAAAAATGTTGATAATATGAGAGATAAGAAAATTAGTATTTTTATACTTGAATTATTAGAAAATCCAGAAAAACGTAAAGAATCAATTAAATATTTTGATGAATTTGGAAATGTTATTAAAGAAAAATATAAAGAAATAGAAGATATGGTAAATAATAAACAAGCAAAAATTTTACAAAATTATTTAAGAAATAAATTATTAAAAAGAAAAAAAAAAGAAAATGAAGATCAAAAAGAAGATGATGTAATTAAAGAAGTAATTGAACCAAAAGATTTAAATAAAATAAATAATATTTTATTGAGTACAATAAATATTATTCCTACTAAAGATAACAAATCAATTAGTAAATTTGAACAACTTTTAAGAGATAAATATAATGAAATCAAAGATTTAGAAAGGAATAATGATTTAAATAAATATGGTGATGAAATAAAACAAAAGTATTCTGAAATTAAAATAATTGTTGATAATAATATGTCAAAAAGAATTCAAAATTATTTAAGAAATAAAAAAATAAAATCCAAAGAAAAAGAAAATGAAAGAGAAAATGAAGAAAAAAAAGAAAATGAAAATAATAAAGAAAATGAAGAAGAAGAAAAAGAAAATGAAGATGATTCAACTTTAGTAAAATATGAAGATATTATATCAGAAACTTTAAATGAATTAAAAGATAAAATTGATGCTAAACAAGCAGAAAAAATTAATAATTATTTAAAAAATTTAAATAAAAAGAAAAAAAAGAGTAAAATTAATATAGATGAATATAATCAAGTTTTATTAGATAAATTAAATGAAATAAGAAATTTAAATGAAAATAAAGATAATGAAAATTTAGATAAACATGGTGAAATTATAAAAGAAAAATATGAGGAAATTAAAAAAATAGTAGATGATAAAATGGCAGAAAAAATGCAAAAGTTTTTAAGAAAGAAAATAAAAAAAAAAGAAAATTTAAAAGAAAAACCAATTGAAAATATTGAAGATCAAAAAGAAAATGAAGAAAATGTAGAACCTGAATTAAGTGGTGTTATTCTTGATCAAAATAGAGTAGAAAAAATTCAAGGTTTTTTAAAAAATAAATTAAAAAGTAAATCTAAAAAAGAAAATATAGAAGAACAAATTGATAAAATAGATACTGATTTAAAAAATAAATATAAAGAAATTCAAAATATTGAAGAAGACAAAAATAATTCTAAAAATTATAAATCAGTTTTGAAAAGAAAATATTCAGAAGTATCTAAAATATTAGAAAAAAAAATGGCAAAAACAATTCAAAAATTTTTAAAAGAAAAATATGAAAAAAGAAATAATGAGAAAAATAAAGAAGAATTACCTTTAGATAAATATGGTGATGTTATATTAGATACATTTGGTGAAGTATTAAAAAAAAACGAGAAAAGATTAATTGAACAAATAAATACATTTTTAATGAAAGAATTACATAAACATAATGAGAATAAAGATAAAAAAAGTAATCCTGATTTAGATAAATATCATAAAGTTTTATTAGATAAATATAATGAAATAAAAAATTTAGAAAGAATGAATGACCCTAAAAAATATGGAGAATTAATTAAAGAAAAATATAATGAAATAAAGGAAATTGTAGATAATAAAATGGCAGAAAGAATTCAAAAATATTTAAAAGATAAATTATTTAAATGGAAAAATAAAATATTTAAACGCCCAAGTCATAAAATTGAAGAAGATAAAAAAATAGAAAAAGAAGATGAAAAAATGAATGAAGAAAATGAAGAAATGATTGAACCAATTAAAGATATAAAAATTAAAAGATATTTATATAAAAAATTAAGTCAAGATCCTTCTAATATAAATCCAGATGATTCTTTAAATAATTATGATGAAATGTTACAAGATGAATTTGATGAAATTAATAGATTAAAAGAAAATGATAATTCAAAAGAAAATGAAGAAGAAATTAAAAGAAGATATGATAATATTCAAGCTCTTGTTATTAATAAATTTTCAGATATTATTAAAAAATTTTTCAGAAAAGTTTACAAAAAAAAAATTAAACCTAAAAATGATTCAAATGATAATTCAAATGATGATAATCATAGTAATAAAGGTGATAATAAAGATGATTTAAATAAAAAAAAACCTAATTTAGATGAATATAGTAATGTTTTATTAGAAAAATATGATGAAGTTAAAAAAAGATTAGATAAGAAAAGAAATGAGAAAATTAATAATTATTTACAAAAAGAATTAGAAAAATCACCAGATAAAAATATAAATATGGATAAAAATAATGAAATTCTAAAGGAAAAATATGATGAAATAAAAGTAAAAGTTGATAATGAAGAGGCAAATAAAATTCAAAGATTTTTAAAAATTAAATCAAAAAATAAATCTAGTAAAAAAATACAAAATGATGATTTAGATAAACATAGTGAATTAATTAAAGATACTATGGAAGATTTACAGGATCAAATTAAAAATAAAAAGGCAGAAAAAATGCAAGAATATTTAAAAGAAAAGTTAAAAAAGAAACAATCAAGAGAAGTTGATAATGAAAATAATGAAAATGAAGATTTAGATAAACATAATGAATTAATTAAAGATACTTTAGAAGATTTACAAGACCAAATAAAAAATAAAAAGGCAGAAAAAATGCAAGAATATTTAAACGATAAATTAAAAAATAAAAATATTAAAAAAAAAAGCCCAGAATTTGAAAATAAAAATATTAATAATGAATTTAAAGAAGAAACAAGAATTAAAGGATATAATGAAGAAAAAGATAAAAAAAAAAATAATGAAGCTATTAAAATTCAAGATTTTTTAAAAAACAAATTAGAAAAGAAAAAAACAAAAGAATTAGAAGATTTAAATAATAAAGATAATATTGATGAAGATTTAAGAAAATCAAATAATGAAAATGACAATATAGATAATAAGAACCATTATTATAATAATGAAACATCTGAATATTATAATAATAAAAGGACAAAAAAAACAATAAATGATAGAGATTCTAACCTTTATACTTCAAAAAATAAAACTGTAAATCAAAATATTAACAATGAAAATTCTTATGAACAAATTAATGATGAAAATATAAGTTCTCAAAATCAAATCTCAAATAAATATTATAATGAAGATGATAATTATAATGAATTTTCAGATAATAAATCTGAAAGAAATATTCAAAATAAAGATGAAGAAATTTCTATTCCAAATTATGATAATAAAAATTATATTGATAATATGAATCAAGAAAATGAAATAAGTAAACCAATAGAAAAATATGATAAAAAAATATATTCAAAATATGAAGATAATAAATATAAAAAAAGACAAAATAACAATGATGATAATGAAAATTCAAATATAATAACTCCTCAAAATAAAAATGATAATAATAAAAACATAAAAACATATGATGAAATAAATAAAAATATATATTCAAACCAAAATAAATATAAAAAAACAGAAAAAAATATTTATGAATCTAATAAATATACAAAAGAAATTAATAATCAAGAAAATATTTATAAAAAACCTAATTTCATTCAAAAAAATGATAATATTAAAACTCCAAATTCAGAAGATAAAAAAGAATTAAATAAATATCAAACATCAGAAGATAAAAATATATATCAAAATAAAAATCAAGATAAAGATAATTTTGAAGAACCAAGTATTAATAAATATTCATATAATGAAAATAATTATAAAGAAACACCTATTCCAAATGAATATCAAGATGAAATTGAAAATAAATATATTGATAATCAAGATGAAATAAAAGATAATAAATATGAAGATAAATATAATGAATATATTGATAAAAATAGAAAAACTAAAAAATTAATTGATGATGAATATGAAGATAGTAGAAAAACATTTAAAGATATAAAAGATAAAAATGTAAATGAACCATATAATAAAAGTTATAATATTGAAAAAACTCAACCATTGAAAAATAAAAATGATGATATTAGAAAAAAATTATATGATAATGAAAAATATAAAAAATCTTTTCAAAATTATATGGAAAATGAAAATATAAAACAAATTAATCCAAGTCAAATAAAAGAAAAAGATGATGATATGGATAATTATTATAAAGATTTATCTTCAAATCAGAAATATATAGATAATAATAAAAATAAAATACCATATCAAAAATATATTCCAGATAATAAAAATAAATCATCATATCAATCAGACTATACAAAAAATATTCCTCAAGATAAATATATTAAATCTCAATTTCAAGATGAAGAAAATGATAATATTATTTCTAATAATAAATTAACTTTTGACAAAGATATTAGTACTAAAATTAATGAAAATAATAATAAACCTTCTTATATTAATGATGATAAATATAATTTTAATAATGAAAATACAATTAATAATAAACCAAATTTGAATGATATAAATGAAAGTTCTAAATATAATAAAAATTATGATGATTATTCTAATAAAGATTATAATAAAATTTCTGATGATGATGAAAATTCAAATAAATATAATTTACCTTATCAAAATAATAATATAAATCAAAATAAAGAAATTTCAAAAAAATCAATTAAAAATATATATGATATTGACGAAGAAGATCTTCCTAGAAATATTAAGAAATCAATTACAACATTAGATAAAAATACCAAAATTAAAACAAGAACATTCCAAAATAATAGAGATATTAATAAAAATATTATTGAACATGATATTTCAAATAATGAAAAAAATGAAAATATATATGATTCAAATAAAACACCTTTTAATGAATATGATAATAAAAAAATCCCAACAAATTATTTCAGTAATGAAGATGAAGATGATAAAATTTCAAGTTCATTAAAAGATAATTCTAACAAAAAAATATTTCCAAATTATCAAAATCCTGATAAAGATATTTATAATTATAATAAAAAATCAAATGTTTTACCAACAAAAAAAACTGATTATTCAAATAATAAAAATCAATTTAATTATAATCCAAAATATCAAATAAATGAAACAAATAATTATAATATAAATAAAAATCCTTATCAAGATATTAATAAATTAAATGATAAAGATTTACAAAATAAAAAAGAAATGAAATTTAATAATTTTGATAGAATAAATCAAATTAAAGGAAGTAATAGAATTAATGAAATAAGTAGTGATAGAAGTGAAAAAAGCCTAGTTGATACAGGAAAAAATAGTAGAATTAATTATGATGAAGAAAATGAAGATAAATTTGTTCCTTATTCAAATAAATTTTTTAATGAAATATTAGATAAAAATAATAAAAGAGATAATAATAAAGTTAATTATAATTATTTTGATCCTAATTCCATAAGATATAAAAAAAACGAAACTGGAAATAATTATGAGACTTATCCTAATTATCAAGAAACTGATTTTGATTCTCCAAATAAATTTTATGGAAAAGATTTTGATTATAGTATAGAAGACCCTAAAAAAAGAAAAATTGATAAAGATTCAACAATTCTTCATAAAAATTCATTAACTGAAAGATATACTGATGAAAATAAAACCATAAAACCACCAAATAAAAAAAATGATAATTATAGAAAATCAATATCAAATAGAGACTTTGATAAAATTCCATCAAGTTCAAATAGAAATTCTAATTTTGATAACATAAATAAAAATACAATTTTATCATCTGATAGAAGTAATAATTCAACAAGATATCAATTTTCAAATAGAAATCAATTTTCAAATAGATTTCAATTTTCAAATAGAAATCAAATATCAAATAGACCAAATATAAATCAATATGTAAATAGAGATATTTTAAATAAAGGATATGGGTTGCCTCAAAAAAGTAGTTATATTCAAATGAATAGAACACCAGTACCTAGAAATTATCAAAAGAATAGTATTAGAAAAAATTTAATGAGTCCAAATAATAATTATAGTAACTTTTTGAATGATAATATGAGAAAGAGTCCAAAAAATATTTATTTATCATCTTTAGATACATCAGGAAATCAAAATGAAAGACCAAATATTAAATCATTATCAATTGATTCATATTCTCAAACTGATAATAATGATTTTGAAAATGATAATAATAAAAATAAACTATTAAATCCTCAATTTATTGGAAATCAAAATCAACAAATGAATATAAATTCAAATCAATTAAATCCAATTAAATTACTTAATGAAATTGATAAATCAAATTATAATTTAAAACAAGAATTAGAAAAAGAAAAAAATAATAAAAAATATAATTTTAATTATGAGTGTAATCCTCCAATAAATAATACTTATAATTATAATTATTGTGATAATTATAATAGAAATCAAGAAATATTAAAATATAATAGACCAAATTCTTATAATCAAAATTCATTAAATAATATGTCTAATATTTCAAATAATTTTTATTACAATCCATATAGACAACAAAATATAAATCAATATGGAAGTTCTAATAATTCTAGTTTCAATTTAGATAATATGAATATGAGAGCACCAATTAGAAGAAGTAATAATATATGTTATTGTCCAAATTGTGGTAGATGTCATTACATTTGTGATTATTCTTATTATGATAATTGTGGAAATTATTCTAATCAAAATTTTACTAGTGGATATTATAACAATTCATATTATTATTAAAAATATTTTTTAAAGTTATGTTTTAAAATATTTTTTAGAGGTTTATTAAAATTAAAATATATAAAATTAACTCTTTATTTATTTAAATAATAAATTATTCATTTTTTTCTTTAAATGAAATCAATGTTCTAAAAAAATATGAATTTTCAGTTGAAATAATAAAAAATTCATCATATAATAAATTAAATTTAACTATATACACTTTTTTATTATCATAATCTATATTAAAAAATAATAATAATGGGGAAATATCTAATATTAATTCTGGTTCATAAATAATTAAATCAAAATATTTTGAATAATCCAAAAATATTATATCATTTTTATCAATTTTAAATTTTAACATTTTATTATAAAAGAAGAAATAAATATTATTATGAGATTTATCATCATAAATATAAATTATTTTTTCATAGAATAAGGATTTTTTAGAAAGAAAATATTGATATTGTTTTTGATTTAATATAATATTATTTTTTATTTTAATTAAATTTTCATCAGTAAAATCATTATCAAAGCTTTCATTTTCAATTATTTCATTTATTTGGAAATCAATAGAATATATTTGAGAGGATAAAACAGATGAATTATTTAATGAGTCATCATTTAAGATAATTTCACTTTTTTCTTCTATTAAATTTTTACCATCATTTTCTAAATCTAAAAATTCTTCTCCATAGTTTTTTAATATAACATCCTTTGCATTATTAATTATATATTTTATATTTTTATAATTCCTTTTCAAATATTTATAAATTTCTGATAGATTAGATAAAATTTTACAATAATAATCTAATTTTTTTTCTATTTCTTCTAATAATTTTCTATTTTGAATAGTAAATGGTATTAATTTTTTGTTTGGGTCAAATTTTTGAATAATCTCATAAATTTGCTTTCTTTTGACACATATTTTTTGGTATAATTCAAAATTATTCTCAAATTCATTATTTTGAGATTCATTAAAGAGATTAGAATCATATGAGATAATCTCTTCAATTTTTGACTTTATTAAAACCTTAAAATTATCTATGAAAATTTTTGATTGTAAAGCACCCATAACTATTTTTTTTTTTCAAAGTAAGTAAAAAAATAAAATTATTTTTGAATCTGTGTAACAAAAAAAAAAAAAATAATTTTTTTAAATTATTTTTTTTTATACCTTTTCTACAGCAAAAAATTTGATTTTTTTGATTGATTTTTTATTATCGATATCCTTTTAAATATTTATTATAAACTAGAAATATTCTTATTTTTCCTATAAATTTTAATGCTTTCAAATTATTTTCCATAAATAATTTGAAATATATATCTTTCATCATTTTTTTTCAATATTTACATTTCATGAAACAATCTTTTTTATTTAAAAAACATTAATTCTATTTTTTTCCATTTTTTTTACATTTGATTAAGATAACTGATCCTTTAAAGCATTCAAAAACTTTTTTGACTTATATATTGAATAGATTCCTTTTTATTGGATATCATGATCTTAATATAAATCTCTTTATATTTATTTATTTTTTATTATGAAATAATATTTAAATAATAATTAAAAAAATAATAATTAAATAAAAAATAAATTAAAAAATGGAATCAGAATATAGATATATATTCAAAGATAAATCACTTGGTAAAGGAATATCAGGTGAAGTGAGATTAGCATATGATCAAATAATGGAAAAAGAAGTAGCAGCAAAGCATATACCTAAAAATCTAGTAAACAATGATAAAGAAATGCAATTATTAACAAATGAGATATTAATATCAACAGATTGTGAATGTGATAATTTAGCAAAAGTATATGATATATCTGATATAGAAGGTGAAAAATATTTACTTTTTGAATATTGTAATGGAGGAGATTTAGCATCAGCATTAAAAAAATATAGATTGAAATATGGTAATTTTGTAAAAGAAGAAATAGTACAACATATAATATCACAAATATTAAATGGATTACAATGTTTACATGCTCATCAAGTTGTTCATCATGATATTAAACCAGCAAATATTTTATTAAAATATGATAATGAGAAAGATTTAAATGATTTAAATTTTTTAAAATGTAAATTTAAAATTTCTGATTTTGGTTTATCAAAATATAAAAATGAACAACAAGAAAGAATGATTGGAGGAAGTCCTTTATATATGGAACCTTCATTATTTGATAGAGATGTACTTTTAAGTGTAATTGAAAATGAAAAAGTTGATATTTGGGCACTTGGAATAATGACTTATGAATTATTATTTGTTAAAACTCCTTTTGAAAATACTAGTTATGTTCCTGAAAATGCAATGCAAGAATTAGTTTCTAATTTAAATAAAGGAATTTATTTTATTAATTTAGAACAATGTAATAAATTATCTTTACAAATTATTGCTTTTATAAATTCTTGTTTACAGTTTGAACAAAGTAAAAGATGTTCTTCTGAAGAATTACAATTAAGTGAATTTATTACTAGAGAAATTCCATATTTTGAATTTGTTAGTCAAAATAATTTATCTAAAATACCTTCTCAATATATTATTGATAATATGATTAAACTTAATATTAGAGATGAAAGAAAATTAAATCAATATCTTGATTTATTATAATTTTTTTTTATGATTATAAAATTAAATTTTAATTAAAAAAATATTATTAAGTTAATTATTTCATTAAAATATTATTTTTTTGATAATATTTTTTTACAATTATCTTCATATTCATCAATAGATATATCAAATAAATCCTCATATTTTAAATTCTGTAACATTGTTAAAGATACTTGAAATTGAATAAAAATTGGTTCTTGAATTACATCTTCTTTATAATATTTTATATAAGTAAGATTTGTCCATAATTTTTTTGATTTAGATTTAATAAGACAATAAACAAAAATAGGAATTATCTGAGTTGATACTATCATATTTTTATTCTCTAAGCTAAAATTTATGATATTTTCAATAATATGAAAAATAATTGAAAGTTGATTTAATTTTGCATTTGGAGAGCTTATATTATCTAAATTTTGAATAAGTAAAATTATTTCTTCAAAAAAATTATTTTCAATTATTGCTTTTTCATGTATTATATGTTTTGGTTCAATCCAATAAAATTTTATTATTTGTTTATATAATTTTATATCTTCATATGAAGATTCAATTGGAAAAATTCTTAAATATAATTTGCTCATTATATAAGTTTCAATTTTAGATAATAAAAACTCATTTAATTTATTTTTAAATAGTTTGAGATAAAATTCAATATCACAATTTGAATTATTTTCTTTTTCAAAAATTGCAAAATTTAATATCATGTATTCATTTAAATGTTGATAAAAACCATCATATATTAAACATACATTTTTTTTTTTTAAATATAAATCGGTTTTCTTTAATTCATAATCTTTATATTTTGATTTAAAATCACTTTCTTTTAAAATTTGTGAATCTTTTAATTTGTCATTAATAATATTAAAAAAATTTAGAATAAATTGAGGAATAAAATCATCTTTTTGATAAACTAAAGATTTATTTTTTCCGTTTTTTTCTTTTGTTGTAACATTTGGAAAGATTTCAATTAAATTTGATACTGAATTTATTTTAAATGTTGATTTTCCATTTATTGAAGTTTTATTTAAAGTTAATATATTATGAATATTCACATTTTCAAAAAAAAATTTTAATTTTTTATTTTGTTCAACTTCTAATAAACATTGTTCAACATAAGTTAATAATTCTTTTTTTTCATTTATATATTTAAATTTTTCATAAATCGAAACAAAGATTTTTGGATCAAGAAAATCAATTGATTCTTGAATTTTCATTTTTAACATAGATAATATTTCATCATAGTTATTTTTTTTATATTTTTCAGGTAGATTGATTAATAAAGTAATTAAACTTTTTCCATACCATTCAGGAGGAACAGAAGAATTAAAATTTAATCTTCCTGTTTTTAATATTTTAATCAATTCATTCAATAATTTAATTAAATCATTTGAAGCAATTTCAGAAAAATCTCTTTGATTTAATATTCCATAAGTATATAATAATTTTACTAAAAAATTATCAATTTTTATTAAATTATTTTCCAATAATTCGTCTTTATTATTTACTAAACTAATTTCTTTTATTGTATAACATATAGTTTTTTCAATTTTTTTATATTGTAAAAATTGTTTATTAAAATTTATAAATGGTAAAAGAAAATAAAAAACTTTATTATCCTTTTCTTCTATTGAAATAATTTCATTTATTTCTGTTAAATAATTATTAAACCTTAATAATGTTGCTTTATTATTTCTTAGTTTTAAGATTTTTGCTTTCTCATTTTTATCTAAATCTTCCTCAAATTCAATATTTAAATTCTTTGCTTGAGAAAATAAAATTTTTAATTCATTCAAATTAAAACAATAAGAAACAACTTGAATTAATTCATTTTTATTTTCTTTAAAAAAATCATAATAATAAATATTATCATTTTGGCTGATTTTTTCTAAAAATGATGAAAATTTTATATTTGTTAATTCTTTAAATAATTTTGAAATATATGGGAGTATATCTTTTAAAAAATAAGAATTAAATGGAATATAAGAAAAATTATTTTCTGAATTAAAAAATTCAAAAGAAAATAATTGTTTTAAAATTCGAATAATTTCTTTAAAATTTTCTTGAGTTTGTTTAGATAAGATAAATGAACCAATTAAACATTGATAATCTATTGATTCTAAACTTTCACAAATTAAAAACTTGAAAAAAAATTTTCCAATATATAAATTTTCTATTAATAAAGTACAATTTTCATATTTTTTATTCACTAATATTTTTATCATTTTACAAATGATTTTTAAAGATGGAGAGATTAAATGTATTTTTTCATTTAAACATATTATTATATAATCAATCACTCTTTTAATTGTTAAAAAAATATTTTTATATATTAAAAAAATTTTATGAGAGTTTTTAGATTTTTTTATTTCATCTATTAATTTAGAATTAGAATATAAATTATTATTTATTTGATATAAATCAATTTGTTTTTTAATATATTCTTTAATAAAAAGATCTTTTTCTTGTTCATATAAATTTTGTAAATCATTTTTAGATAAATCTGACATATATTTATCATTAAATTCTTTATTTACCTTTTCTTGATTATTGTTTTCAGAAAAAATCGTATTATCATTATATTGTTCTATATTATTTTCAAAATCGTTAATAATTTCAAAAATATTTATAAACAATTTTTCATGAAATTTATTTTCAATTTTCTCAATTATTGGTGTCAAAATTAAATGAAAAAAATATTTAATTCTAGGGTTAATAATTAATCCTTCAAATAATATTTTTAAATTTGAATTCTCTAAAAAATTTTCAGGACCTGATATATTGTTAATTTCATTTTCTAAACATCTATAAATAACAGATAATAATTCATCTGAAAAATTATTTGAAAAAATATTTTCAAATAAATTATTTATAAAAAAATAAGATAAATTCTTTAAATTTTGAGGTTCACAATTAATTATAAATTTATAACAATATTCTAAATCTTCTCTTAATGAATTTAAAAAATTAACAATAACAGGTAAACCTTGTGAAATAAATACTCCAGTATTTTCAACAAGAACTAAATTTTTTTTTTTATCTATGTTTGTTTTGTTTTCAAAAAATTCATTTATCATTATTTTTTTATTATGTATATTATAACATTCTTCTTTGATTTTATTTTCTAATTCTTCTCTAGTTTTTACAACTATAATAAATTATTTTAAATTAAATATACAAAGCTCATTAATTGATGCTTCTTTATTTATTAATATTTGCAGTTCTTTTAGAATTTGGAATATATTTTTATTTTCCTCATTATTTAAATTATTTTCCATCAATTTTTAAATAAAATTTTAATTAGAATATTCATATATTTAATTATATAAATTATTAAATAAGAAAATCTTTAATATTAAAAATAATATATTTATTTTTAAACTCAAAAATTATTGTATTAAAATGTTATAAGAGGTTCAATATCTTCCCATTTGTCATTTTTATCCGAAAAAATAAATTCATCAATTGTTTTTAAATCTTTTGATAATAATTTTTCAAAATATAAATTAAATAACTTTATTTGAATTTCTTTATTCCATTTGTGAATATTTTTATATTTTTTAAAAATTGATATATTGAATTTATTTGCATTTTCTTCTGAAGTCACAAATATGTCAATTATAATTTTATTATATTTAATAAATATATTTTTAAATGTATAAAGAAATATATTCATGCTATATAATTGTTCAATATTATCATTACTTTCTATTTCAATATTGATAATTGTGGATTCTTTTTTACTTAATTTAGTAATAAAATTTGTTTTAATTATTAAATTTCTAGAATCAATTAATAAAATATAAATTGGGAAATTAATGAATTTTCCTTTATTATAGATTACTAATTCAATTGTTTTTTTACTCATAAAAGGCATTGAAAATTTTCTTTCAACTTTTGAAATCATCAATTCTAATCTATATTCATCATTCAATTTATTTTCATTATTTATATTTAAAAAACAATTAAAATCACTTAATGAATTAATACTAGGATAATTCGATTTTTTAGAAATGACAAACATAGGATGTTGATTTGAATGTAATTTAAAACAATTTTCACATAAGAAATAATTATCACATATTATACAAATAAACATATTTTCTTTTATTCCACAATTACAATTAAAACATTTTATTAAAAAATGATTTTGCTCATCTAAATAATTTAAAATTTGTGATTCTTTTAGTAAATTTTCATTTTCATTATCTTTCCTGAATTCTTTTACTAAACTAATTTGGTCTATTTCACTCATTGTTATATTATTAATTAAACTTTTTTCTTTAATTTCTAATTCAAAAATGAAAGGTTTATTATTATCACAATTGCTTTCATGATATTTTATTATTAATTCTAAATCTTTATTATTATTAATAATAATTTTATCGTTTGAATTTTGCAATTCTCTATAATATAATATTATTATTTGATCATCAAGAATTTTTAAATTTAAATTTTTTATCATTAAATTCTGAAGATAATTTAAATCAAAATCTATGTCAATGTTGAATTGAAAAGATTCATTCTTATATAATATAATAAAATTTTTTGTTGATTTTTTCATTAAAATTAAAAAAATTAAATAAAAAAAACAATAAAAATTAATATCATTAATATTAAAATATATATCCTATGATGTAATTGAGTAGATTATCTACTCATTTTTCTTATTTTATTTGATTTTACTCATATTTTTAATATTATTATTTAAAATGTACTTTTTATATTTTTTTTATATTTGATTTTTATTTTTATTGGAAATAATTTTTTTCTTTATCAGATAATGTTATATTTTTTATATTATCATTTTCTTATATAAATTAACTATTTTATAATATAAAAAATTAATTTATAATTTTTTTATGCTTCTTATTTTTAATATTTATTTTAGAATTTGTATTTTTAAATATATTATTTGTAAAACTTTGAAATAAGATTTTATATAAATTTATTCTTTATTCAAAGATTACAAAAACAATATTTGAAATCTTTTTTAAAATGAAAACAACTTAATTTATTAAATATAAAAAAAAATATCAAAAATATCTTTCATTTATTAAATATTTCTAAATTTATTCTAATTTTATAGAGATAGTATTTTTATTTAATAATATGTAAATACATTTTTTCAATTTTAAACAATTTTTGCAAATACTAAAAAATAAACAATTATTTCAATTTTCTCTTTTTTATTTTTATATTATATTTTCTTAACATTTAAATTATAAAATATTTTCAATTTAATTGCTTCTTTAGAATTTCAATTTTCCATTATTATATTTAAAGGTAAATAATTTATAATTTAAAACCATAAATTTATTTATCATAAAAAGTAATAAATTAGAAGTTTTTGAAATATCAAAATTGTCTGACAGAAAATATTCTTTTTAAATGAATATTTTTCCTTAAATACAATTTTAAATAAAAAAAATTATTATTAAAAATTAAAGAAGAGAA
>JAEEGK010015687.1_pt1 | contig 16749 bp, 13 predicted proteins | sample 8958771 | NCBI WGS metagenome assembly JAEEGK01 (sample SAMN16246547, study PRJNA631951) | gut metagenome | biome: gut microbiome; feature: rumen; material: SC-attached | host: Bos | place: Iran: Karaj | collected 2018-10 | reverse complement strand
GAGAACGGCGGCGGTGCCAGGTTGGCCCTGAGGGGCTGCGATGAAGGCGCGGGCGCTGTCGAGTCCCATGACCATGTAGGCAGTGGCCATGGCATCGGCCAGCCAGCAGTCTTGTTCAACCACCGAGACGCTGAGGAGCGAGTGCTGCACAGGGCGGCCGGTGGAGGGGTCGATGGTGTGGGAGTAGCGCACGCCGTCGCGCTCGTAATATTTGCGGTAGCTGCCCGAGGTGACCACCGAGCAATCGTGTAGTCGGATGGCCGTCTGCACTACGGGGGCGCTGCTGGAATCGGCGGCAGGCTGCTCGATGCCCACGCGCCAGGGGCTGCCGTTGGCTTTGCAGCCGCGGGCCGTTACCTCGCCGCCTACGTCGATAAGGTAATCCTCGATGCCCAGGCTGTCTAACATATGGGCCAGCAGGTCGACGGCGTAGCCCTGTGCAATGGCGTTAAAGTCGAACTCGGTGTCGGGGTCTTTCTCCGTCAGGCGGTGGCAGTTGACGGTAAAGGATGCGTGGGCAGCTTGCAGCATGGCTTCCAGCGTCGTGCTGTCGGGTTCGCTGCGTTCACGGAAGCTGAACCCCCAGGCCTGCACGATGCGGCCCACGCGGCAGTTGAAAGCGCCACCGGTATAGTTCTCGATAAAGATGGAGTTGGTCAGCAGAGGGTAGAGGATATCGTCGAGGCTGTCGGTGAGGTTGGCGTTGAGGCGTCGCAGCAGCGAGTGGTCGACCCACAGGGAGGCCGAGCGGTCGAAGTCGGCCAGCAGCGAGTCGACAGCGGGCTGTAGGTTGCGTTGCTGCGGGTCGTAGTACTGCACGCTGTAGTAGGTGCCCTGGGCCTCGCCATAGAGGCGCACGGGTTCTGCGTTGCGGTGGCAGCTTGTCAGGGCTGTCATCAGCAAGAGGGGTATTAAAAAACGTCCGACACCGGGGTGCCGGACGTTTTGATTGTGAGTCACTGTATTCATTTATTTATTGACAATGAATGTGCGGGTAGTGCTGTTGCCATCGGTGCCCATGATGCGGAGGGTGTAGTGGCCCGTGGGCAGGCTGCCGAGGTCGAGCACGAGGTGGTTGCTGTTGCCGTTGCGGGTGATGACCTGCTGACCTACGGTGTTGTAGATGACTACTTCGCTGATGCCTTCGGCGCTCTCAAGGTTGAGGTAGCGCGAGGTGGGGTTGGGGTAGAGGTTGACCTGCAGACCCTCGGCATCGTCAATGCCCAAGTTGGTGGTGATGGTAATCCAGTTGATAGCGGTGCAGTTCTTGTAGCTGGTAGCCTCGAGGCGCACGTCGGTGTTCTCAGTGACGGCGGGCACCACCAAAGAGTCGGCATGGGTGGACTGCATGGCGTTGTTGATATACCAATTATAACGTTTAATGGACTCGCTGGGGGTTGCGTGGAGCACGGTGCCGTCGTTGGGGATACTCAGAGCCCACTCGCCGGTGATGGTGACTACGGGTGTGGGGTTAATGGTGAGCACCAGGTGGGCGGAGTCGTCGCAACCATCAGCGTTACGGCCCAAGCGGATGTATTTGTCGACGGAGTGGGTGTAGTAGGTGGAGTCGACAGGCCAATAGAACATGTCGCAGGCCTGGGTGTCGGTGGTGGTAATGTTACTGTAGTTGACGACGATGTGCAGGCGGACGAGGGAGTCGAAGCAGGCGTCATAGGTACGGTCGTAGGGGTCGGTGCTCAGAATGGTGTCGCAGCTATGATAGATTTTCGGAGTGTACTCGCCGTTGAGGAGAACTCTCACGTCATTGCAGCCGACGATGGTGTCGGGAGTCTCGGAACGATAGGCCATAACGGGCGACTTGATTTTGAGCTTGAGGGTATTGGCGGTGAGGCAACCTTTGCTGCTACGTGAATAGAGGGTGTCGCCGTTGTCGCTGACGGTGTAGTTACCGGTGGTGTTGAAGTAGGCGGTATCCCAGACCCAAGCGTTCTGGTTGAAGCGACGGAAACGGTAGGCGTAGTTGGTGTCGCAGATTTGCTTGCTGTCGTTGGCGGTCTTGGAGTAGAACTGCAGTTTCAGCACATAGTGGTCGTTGCAATGTGCCACGGTGTCGGTGAGGGTGACCACGACAGTGGTGTCGTAGTAGCTACGACCGGTGGCGTTATAATAGGTGTAGAGCGACGAGGCACCGGGGAAGGTGGGGTGTCCGCTGGTCCACCTAAAAATGGTGTCGCAGGAGCTTTCATAGGTGGTGTCGTACTCATGGCCGGTGTAGCTCAGCACACGGAGAGCAGCCAAACTGTCGCAGCCAGCGGCCACGGTGGTGAAGGTCTGATAGTGAACCTTGTTGGTGTCAGTGATGGTGGTGTTGCCCCAAGTGTAGCGGCAGCCGGTCTGAGGGACGTCAACGACGGCGACCAGGGCGGTGTCGGTAAGGGCGTTGTCGATGGTGAGCTTGAGGGTGCGGTGGATGATGCACTCTGTGTGACCGTTGGCATCGGCGTGGTAGTTGCCGGTGGTGTCGGTGACGGGAGCCTGATCATAGTTGCCACTCGTGAAGATGGTGTCGCGCCAGGTGGGTTTATAGAAATCGCAGGCAGCGACAGCGGTGGTGTCGTAGCGGTGGCCACCGTAGGCATTGACCGTGAGGGTGACGATGCTGTCGCATCCACCGGCAATGGTCAGCGTGTCGGTATGGGGCAGCAAGTCGATGATGGTGTCGGTCTTGGTGCCGTGCTGCCAGATGTAGGCGCAGCCACCATCGGCAATTTGAACCTGCTGGTTGAGATACTCGGGGTTGACGGTCAAATTGAGGCTGTAGTTGTAGTTACAGGTCGGGTCGGTCGCGCTGGTGATGTTGGTGTCGATAATGGAGACAGACTCGGTGTAAGTAGTGCCCCAGGGAGCGGTAAAACTGCCGCACACCGTACGGGTGAGCGAGCTGTCGGTCTTGGCCAGGACTACAACCACCTTGATGATGCTGTCGCATCCCTCTAGAGGATGAATGGTGTCGCGGGCCGTCATGGAACGGGTGTAAGTCTTGTTGTTGAAGGTGGCAGAGCACTCGCCGAAGACCTCTTTGGTCACACGGTTGTAGAGGTCAATGCGGCCACCATTGTGATAGACCAGGACGAATGTGGTGTCGCCGTTGGTGTAGGTGACAGTGGTGTCACTGCTGTAGGTGGCATTGTCAATCCATGTGAAGGGGGTGCACGTCGAGGTGTCGAGCGTGACAAACACTCGGTCGGCATCGGCTTGAGCAAAGACTGTAGGCAGGCACACAAAGGCCATGATCAGACTCAATAATGCTTTTTTCATCTTGTTTAGTATCTGTTATTATTATTATTATCTTTACTATATGCTATTAATAATTAGCAAATTGTATCTACTTTCGCCTTTTTGTTTGGCGGGTAGAACAACGTGCAAAGATAATACTTTTTTTTTAAATGCGCGGTAATTTGTTAAAAAAACGGTTAATTTTTTATTTTTTTAACGCAGGATGAGTTCGACGATATTTTCCACATGTTGGGTGTGAGGGAACATGTCGACGGGTTGGATGCGACCAATCTGATAGCGTTCGCTGAGGAGCTGCAGGTCGCGTGCCTGGGTGGCGGGGTTGCAGCTGACGTAGACAATCTTGCGAGGTGCGGTCTGCAGTAGTTGACGTACGACGCTCTCATGCATGCCGGCGCGAGGTGGGTCGGTGACCACAACGTCGGGACGTCCGTTGGCTGCGATAAACTCAGGAGTGAGCACTTTGGCCATATCTCCGGCATAGAAGACGGTGTTGTTGAATCCGTTACGCTCGGCATTGATGCGGGCGTCGGCAATGGCTTCTTCTACATACTCGATACCTACCACCTTCTTGACCTGTGAGGCAAGGAAGAGGGCGATCGTGCCGGTGCCTGTATAAAGGTCATAGAGAGTATCCTCAGGTTGCAGTTCGGCCAGCTCGGCAACAAAGCTGTAGAGACGTTGGGCTTGAGCCGAATTGGTTTGATAGAACGACTTGGGGTTGATGATGAAATGCAACTTTCTGTCTCCGGCCTCCATCTCTTCCTCGATGTGGTCATCACCAAGGTAGGTGTGTACAGTGAGGTCAGAGTATGAATCGTTCATCTTGTTGTTGATAATGTACTGAAGTGAAGTGATTTGCGGGAACCGTTCATGTAGCATGTCAAGCAGAGGGAAGAGACGGGCGTTGTCTTCTTCAGCCACCACCACGATGACCATCCATAGGCCTGTAGAAGTGTTGCGTATCACGAGGTTGCGCAGGAAGCCCGTATGGTTGCGGATGTCATAGAAGGAGAGCCCGTTCGTATAAGCATAATCTCTCACAGCCAGACGGATAGAGTTGCAGGGCTCGGATTGCAGGGCGCAGTGCTCGATATTGAGCACCTTGTCGAAGAGTTGCGGGATATGGAAACCAAGGGCACCTTGTTCTGGTTGGACATCGTCGGGATTGGTGCGCCAGGCACGGGTGGAGAATGTGAATTCCAGCTTATTGCGATAGTAGTAGATGTTTTCAGAACCGCAGATGGGGCGCATGCCGGAGCAGTCAATACCACCTAGCCGTTCGAGGTTGTCGCGCACCTGTCGCTGTTTGGCTTCTAATTGAGCAGAATAGCTCATTGTCTGCCACTTGCATCCTCCACACACACCGAAATGAGGACAGGCCTGTTCCACGCGAAGGGGAGATCGCCGATGGAAGCGTACGGCGCGCCCTTCGGCATAGTTCTTTTTCTTTTTGTACAGTTGTATGTCGACCACATCGCCCGGCACTACAAAGGGGACAAAAATCACGAGCCCGTCGACGCGTGCCACAGCCATTCCTTCGGCACCGGCATCTATTATCTCAACCTGCTCAAGCAGGGGCAATTCCTTATTTCTTCGACTCATATTCAAAGGGGTATAAAAAAAGAAGTATCTTTCGGTACTTCTTTCAATTAGCAATGCCGTTGCATCTTAGCGCTCGTCGGAGACGGTCAGTCTCTTGCGGCCTTTGCGGCGGCGTGCAGCCAGCACTTTTCTACCGTTGGCGGTAGACATTCTCTTGCGGAAACCGTGCTTGTTGACTCTTTTCCTCGTCGAGGGTTGGAATGTTCTCTTCATGATATATTTCCTTGTTTATTTGTTGCTATTCTAAGGTGCTTTTGGGCACAATTATCCTCAAATTTGGAAGTGCAAAAGTACACAAAAAAATTAATACGGCAATAAAAATTTCACTTTGGGAAGGAATATTTCTGTTTAAAACACTGTTAATAAGTGTGTAAGAAAATGAAAATAAATTCTTTTTTTTTCATTTCAAAAAAAAATAGTACCTTTGCACGTCCGATTTCAATGCTAAAAGTTGTTAAAATGGATAAGAAAGAATTTGTGAACAGATTGTCGCGCCCGGAGCGTTTCACGTCGCAAGACAGGGGTTGGTTGAGGGCAATGTTGGCGAAGTATCCGCACTCGTCGGTGGTGAGGGTGATGGCCTTGTTGGCTGACAGCGCCTTTAAGTTCGATTCTCCCGAGGAGCATCGTGCTGCAGCATTGTCGATGTGCAACCCACAGGGGTTAGGTTCAATGCTGGCCGGTGCATCACAGACGGTGGCAGAGCAGCCGAAAGTAGATATCCTCAATGAAATCAATACCTTCCAAGAGGTTTCCTTTAAAACGGCACCGAAGAGTGTCATCTTGTCTAATTTCTTGCAAATTGCTACTGCCGATGGTCAGGATGTGTCGTCGGAAGCCCCCACTCCGGCCGAGACATCGGACAAAAAAAGCCTCAAGGCGGATGTTTCGTTAGGCACTGAAACACTTGCTGTTATATTGGAAAAGCAGGGCAAGTTCGACAAAGCGTTGGCGATTTATGAGAATTTATTGGCTCATAATCCCGAAAAAAGTAGTATTTTTGCACCCCGAATTGAGCATTTAAAAGAATTAATGAATATAAAGTAATAACAGAAATGAACTTTTACACTTTTATCGTAATCCTGATTCTGATTGTCTGCGTTCTCCTTGCTTTGGTTGTCCTTGTGCAGAACTCGAAAGGTGGCGGTTTGGCTGCCAACTTCGCAGCTCCCACCCAGGTGATGGGTGTGCGTCAGACGGCCGACTTCCTTGAGAAGGCTACCTGGTGGCTCGCCGTTATCCTGGTGGTGCTCTGCCTCGCTGCCACAATCTCTATTCCCCGTCATAGCGCCGACAATGCTATCAATACCGAGGTGACGACCACCAATACGGCCAACCCCGTGGAGGCCGCTAGCCCCATCGCCACTCCGGCCCCCACCGCTGACCAGCAGTAAGTGTGGCTTCTCCGAGTGTAGAACAATCGGTAGCCAAGCTTATCCTATCACACTTCCCGCATACCCCAACCGACGGGCAACGGGAGGTGTGTGCTTCTATGTCCCAGTTCCTGTATGATAAAGACCCTCGTTCGGCTTTTTTGCTGCGAGGGTATGCTGGTACGGGAAAGACCTCTCTGGTATCGGCTCTTATTCAAACCTTACCTCAACTGCGTGTCAGTTGCGTTTTGCTGGCTCCGACGGGACGTGCCGCCAAAGTGATTAGCGGATATGCCCACCGACCGGCATACACGATTCATAAGAAGATATATATGACGGCAACCGATGCCTCAGGAGCACTGCGCACTGTACGTGCTATCAACCGTCATTCCCACACGCTTTTCATTGTCGACGAGGCCTCTATGATAGGTCTGGAACCTACCTCTACCCGGCAGAGCTTGTTGGAGGACTTGGTTGATTTTGTGTACGATGGCAACCATTGCCGCCTGATGCTTATCGGTGATACGGCTCAGCTGCCTCCTGTGGGTCAGAGCGAAAGCCCTGCTCTCGACGAGCGGTATCTCTCGGCATCGTTCGACCTGACCGTCACCTCGGGCGAGCTCACCGAGGTGGTGCGTCAGCAACAACTCTCTGGTATCCTGAATAATGCCACCTCCCTTAGGGGCCAAATCGCCTCGATTATGGGTGGTGATGAGGCAGAACTTCCTCTGTTTCAACCTGCCCCCGATGTGGTGAGGCTTATGGGTGAGGACCTGATGGAGACATTATATCGTGAGTATGAGACCTATGCCCTCGAAGATGTGGTAGTGGTTACTCGCAGCAACAAGCGCGCCAATCTTTTCAATCAGGGCATCCGCAATACGGTTCTTTTCCGTGAGGAGGAAGTCAACGCTGGCGATTATCTGATGGTGGTGAAGAACAATTACTTCTGGCTTGATAATGACAGCAGTATCGGTTTTATCGCCAATGGCGATATCGTCGAAGTTCTCAGCGTGCGCAACGTGCAGGAACTCTATGGCTTCCGTTTTGCCGATGCTACCCTTCGCTTCGTTGATTATCCCGACGAGCAGCCGCACGACTGCAAGCTGATTCTGTCGACCCTATATAGTGAATCGCCATCGCTCACCTCCGACGAGCAGGCTCGTCTTTATACGACGGTGATGGAGGATTATGCCGACTTGCCGCACAAGGCCGACCGACTGCGTGAATTGCGTCAAAATCCCTATTATAATGCGCTGCAGGTGAAGTTTGCATATGCGCTTACCTGTCACAAGACGCAGGGTGGTCAATGGCGCACGGTGATTGTGGATCAGGGGTTTTTACCACCCGACATGAAACTTGACCGCGAGTATCTCCGTTGGCTCTATACCGCTTTTACGCGTGCCTCAGAGAAGGTGTATCTGTTGAACTTCGAGAACCGTTTCTTTTAGTTTTTCATCCGTTTGGCCGAGATGACGGGAGCCGCGTAGGTCTCAATCATAATCTGTCGCATATCGGGATGAGGCAGCATATCAAGGCGTTGCAGGAACTGAGAACGGGTGCGCTCTTTGTAGCGGCCATATTGTTCATGTCCTGTCAATAAGCTGTATGCCACATAGTTGGTGGGCATCAGCTTGTAGCCCGATTGAATGTGCCGGTCGAGAACTGCGGCTGCATGTTCGGCAAAATCCACACCTTCGGGTGCTTGGAAATCACTCCGTTTCAGGGGGCGACCGATGGTGAGGTGAACTTTGCCTTTGGGGCCGATAATGCCCGTCACCACGCTTTTGGTGTCCTCGTGCTTGGCTTTCTGGTAACCTCCGTTGCGGCTGAGGTAGAGCTCGTTAGCTTTCATCAAGTCGCAAGGGTCCCACTCGTAGCTGATGCTCACGGGGACGATATGCAGGTCGGCAAGGGCTTGCGTCGGGTTGCCGTTACCGCTGAGGGTGAGCATCTTGATGACGGCAGGAGCGGTAGTGTCGACACCGTCTTTTGCGCGTCCGTTTTTCTGGGCAATCCATACCGACTGCTGTTGGTCGACTACCAGGTGACGGATATAGTCGGACAGATGGCGAAGGCTTTCGTAGAATGCTCTCGGCGTACCTCCGCGAGCCATGGGTATCAGCTTGTTGCAACGAAACACATCCTCAATGATGGGGTGTTCCAGCAGGTTGTTGCCGAAGACGATATAGGAGGTCTCGTCGCGATGTTCGAGCAGCAGATGTTGCAGTAGGAAGGCATCAAGCGTGATGTCGCGATGATTGGAGACAAAAAGGTAGGCAGCACCGCGCCGCAGATGCTGAAGGCCTGAATATGTGAAGCCGTCGGTAGTGGTTTGGATGATGCGGCAGATGGCATCGTTCATCAGCGACGCCTGCAATTCATGAATACTGTTGACGGAGGTTAGCTTGCGCTTAATCGGCTCGATATCAGCGTTTGGGTAGATGAAACGCAGGGCTTGTGGGAAGTCGGCGGCTTGGGTAAGACGTTGCAAAGCCGCAGGCACTTCGGCGTCGGTATAGGGGCGGATGTCGTCGAAATTGTTCATCAGAAAACGTTGTCAACCAGGTATTCCATCTCCTTCTTGGGGTCGGAGCCTTCGTAGAGGATACGGTAGACGGCTTCGGCGATGGGTATCTTGTCTGTGGCGCCGAAGCGCTCGTAGATAGTGTGCATGTTTTTGACCGAATAGTAACCTTCGGCCACGCTTCCGGTACGGGCGAACACCTGTTGAGGGGTTTCTCCACCGGCCACAGCTACACCCAAAGCGCGGTTGCGACTGTGGTGCGACCAGCAGGTGACCATCAGGTCGCCCAGATAGCAGTAATCCGACATCTGGCGTCCCTCGTAGGGGATGAATTTCTCCAACTGCTCGCTGATTTCGCGCAGGGCGGCGCTAGTGAGTACGGCATTGAGGTTGTCGCCGTAACCGAGCCCTTGACAGATGCCAGCGGCGATAGCATAGATGTTCTTGGCCAGCACGCAGTGCTCGATGCCGCTGAAGTCGTTGGTGGTGGAAGTATGGCAGTAGCTGCAGCGGAGCATATCGGCCACCTCTTGTGCAAAAGCAATATTACCCGAAGCAACGGTGAGGAAAGTGGGCATCTCGGTGGCCACTTCTTCGGCGTGACTCGGGCCGCTGACCACGCAGATGTTGTCGGCGGGCACAGCCATCTCGTGTTCAAGGTGATAGGATACACTTGAGCAGCAGTCGGGTATGGTGCCCTTGATGGCCGAGATGAAGCGTTTGCCGCGATAGGCTTGGTTGGGGAGTTGCGAAAGGACGTCGCCGATATAAGCCGAGGGAACGGCCAGCAGCAGCAGGTCGCTTTTGGCGACAACGGTAGCCAGGTCACCGTTCAGGGTGATGCGTGAGGGGTCGAGGGTGAGAGAGGGTAGGTGGTGCGAATTGTGTCCCGTGGTGGCGATGGAGTGCCGTGTTTCGTCGTTTCGTACCCACCAATTGAGTGTCCGAGTCTTCTCTTCGAGCAGTATTTTGACTAATGCCGTGGCCCAACTGCCACTGCCTATGATTCCTATCATTTTGATATTCGTTGCTTTATAGTGGTTTCAGCCACTTGGTGGGGGCAAAAACCAAATTGCAAAGATAGGACTAATTTTTCACATTTTATAACATAATTCTGTTAAAATAGTTTAATGCGACATGCTGCCAAAACCCTGTTAACCCCCTACCAACTATCGCTGTTCTTATGCTGTTCTTATGTTCTAAGCCTTAGAACAACATAAGAACGGTCGAAGTGGGGCGATGTCGGGAGGGTGTCAAGGGGATAAAAAAAGGACGGACCGCAATGGGTCCGTCCCTTTTGTCATTTAGTCGAGAAAACCTTATTTCTTCTTGGCGGTTTTCTTCTTGGCGAGGAGGCTGCTACCAGCTTTGAACTTGGCGACCTTCTTGGCGGGCACCTTTACGGGCTTGCCAGTCTGCGGGTTCTTGGCGGTGCGGGCTTTACGCTCGACGACGCTGAAGGTACCGAAGCCGATCAGGGTCACTTTCTCGCCTTTGTTCAGTTTCTCCTGAATGCTGCCGAAGCAAGCGTTCATGGCGGCCTTAGCGGCAACTTTCGTCATACCGGTCTTGGCGGCAATGGCGTTAACAAGTTCAGTTTTGTTCATGCTTGATGATGTTTAAAGGGTTATTAATTATGTACTTAAATTTTTCGATGCAAATGTATGAATTTTTTTTGATGTGTACCAAATTTTTTTTCAAAAATTTTCAAATATTTTTCAAACAATTTTGTACTATATTAATTCCCAGTTACTTATATTGTTGCCGCGAAGAAAGTCTTCGACGTTATTTTTCTTTTTTCCAGCCATTTGGAGCTCCAAAATCTCAACAAATCCGTCTGTTGCAGCGATTTTTAGCTCGTTTTTTCCATTGCAGATAAGGGTTTTGGGAGTGGTTTTCGGGGCTTTTACGGGCTTTACGCGATAGATCTTGAAGGGAACAATGTCGCCCTTGGGAGAGTGCAATTGGAGGATGGCTGCAGGGTAGGGTGAGAGGCCTCGCACGAAGTCGGCTACCCGGTCGCAACTTTGGTTGAAATCGATTACGCAATCCTCTTTGAATATCTTTGGGGCGGGACACGGTTCCCCTTCCTGTGGTTTGGGCAGGAGGGTGCCGTCGGACAATCCGTCGAGGGTGCGCACCACAAGCCCGCGACCCATCGTGGCCAACCGGTCGTGCAACGTGCCTGCCGTATCGTCGTCGGCGATGGGAGTGGCCTCTTGCAGCAGGATGGCGCCTTCGTCAATATGGTGGTTGAGCAGGAACGTGGTGACGCCTGTCTCGTGTTCTCCGTTGATGATGGCGTGGTTGATGGGGGCGGCTCCCCTGTAGCGTGGTAGCAACGAAGCGTGCAGGTTGAAAGTGCCGTAGGGCGGCATATTCCACACCGCCTCGGGCAACATACGGAAGGCTACGACGACAAAGATATCGGCCTGGTAGCCTTGCAACGCCTCGAGGAACGATTCGTCGCGCAGCCGTTCGGGTTGCAGCAGCGGCAGGTTGTGGTCGAGGGCGTACTGCTTCACAGGGCTGAACACCACCTTCTGTCCGCGTCCCGCCTGCCGGTCGGGGACGGTGACGACAGCCACTATCTCGTGATGCGACTGCATGATGGCATCGAGGCTCTCGACAGCAAAATCGGGGGTGCCGAAATAAACTACTCGCATCAGAAGGGTAATTCGGGCATTAATGATTTGCGCAAGTTGCACATCTTCAGTGCCGTGATGGCTCCTTCGACGCCTTTGTTGCCGTGTTTCCCACCGGCGCGGTCGAGAGCCTGCTGCATCGTGTCGCAGGTCAACACGCTGAAGATAACGGGTCGTTCACGCTTGAGGGCCACATTGGTGATGCCTTGCGACACCGCCTGGCAGATGAACTCGAAGTGGCGCGTTTCACCCTGAATGACGCAGCCGATGCAGATAACGGCGTTGATGCGCGGGTTGAAGTGGAAGAGCATATCGGCGGCGCTGGTCAGTTCGAAAGTGCCGGGCACATGCTTCACGATGATATTCTCCTCCTTGACTCCGTGTTCGCGAAGAGTGTCGACGGCGCCTTCAAGCATTGCGTTGGTCACCTCGGGGTTCCATTCGGCAGCCACTACGGCGATGCAATAAGGAGCTCCGTCGGGCACTGCCGAAGGGTCATAGTCGGATAGGTTGGTTTTCTTCATTATATATTATATGATTAGAAGTCTTTCGGATTGATGGTGGTCGGTTGGTTCTTGGGGCGCTTCTTGCCCTCACGTATCATGCTGCGGTCGGCCTTGTAGTCGAGGGATTCTCCGCGTCGCGGTTGACGGATGCCGAAATAGGTCTTGTCCAGGTGCAGTCGACGGGTGCGGAGGGTGTAGCGCTCGAAGTCGAGTATCCATTCGGGGTCGAAGGGCTGGTATAGGAAGCGGCACTCGAAGTGCAGGTGGGGGCCCGTGGAGTTGCCCGTGTTGCCTCCCTGACCTATCACCTCGCCCGCGGTCACCTGCTGCCCGTGTTTGACGTTGATTTTCGACAGGTGCCCGTAGAGGGTCTCGAGGCCGTTGGAGTGACGCACCACGATACAGTTGCCGTATCCGCCCATACGTCCGGCTATGCGCACCGTACCGCTGAAAGCGGCTCTGATGGGGTCACCCGTGCGCAGGGCGATGTCGACCCCGTGATGCCCTCGGTTCCAACGCCACCCGTAGGCGCTCGTTTTGCGTCCTTGGATGGGGAAGCAGAACTCCGAGGTGTCGCGTATCAGCAGCAGGTTGATTTCGTCGGGCAGCATATCCACCTTCGTGCGCCCCATCGGGTTCACTCGGTGCTGCGGGAAAGCGTCGTACCAAGTGGGGACGATATAAGCCTCTTTCGGAATCGCAGGTGCCTGTGCGACAGGTGCCTGTGCTTGTCTCGCTTGCTTGGCCTCCTTGCGTGGCTCCTCCTTCTTCTCCACCTTGGGTTGCACCTTCTCGGCGGCTTTGAGTCGCATCGCGATGATGGAGTCGTAGTACGAACCCTGCGCCTGCAGACAGCACGGCAGCAGCATCAGCAACACCAGGATGACTCGCCTCAGGCGGGCCACCGGGATACCCAGCTGCTCACGGTATTTGGCCACCGTGCGACGAGCCAGCGGCACTCCTTTCTCGTTGAAGATGCGCGCAATGGCGTCGTCCGACAGCGGTGTCTGCTTGTCCTCCTTGCCTATGATGTCGGCTAGCTGCTGCTTGATGTTCTCCACCGACACCTCCTCGCCTCCCTCGGTGGCCATCCCCTTCGAAAAGCATTCCTTGAGGGCGATGGTGCCGAAGTCGGTTTGCAGGTACTTGTTGTTGGCCATACGCGACACCGTGCTGATATCCAGCCCTGTGGCTTCGGCCACTTCGCGTTGCCTCATGGGCACCAGCTGGTCGGTGTCGCCCGTCAGTAGGAAACGGCGCTGATGCTTCACAATGTAGCGCATCACACGCACAATCGTATCGTGACGTTGCTGCAGCAGGTCGATAAACGCCTGTGCATCCGATTGCTTGCTGCGGAGGAACTGCAGCGTGGCTTTGTCGCCTTTGGCGGCCTCCATCTCGTGCAGCATATCGGTGTAGTAGCTGTTCAGGCTCAGGTGCGGCAGGTGGGTGTCGTTGAGGTAGAACTGCAGCTGCCCGTCGTGCTGGGTGAGGATGATGTCGGGAATGATGGGGGTGGCGCTGTTGCTGTCGTTGTCCGACGAGCCGGCAGGCTTGGGGTTGAGGTGCCGTATCAGGGCGGTGGCCTCCTCCAGCTGCTCCTCGTCGATGCCGAGAGCCGAGCAGATGCGCTCGTAGCGGTGGTTGGCAAAATCGTCGAAGTGGTCGCGCACGATGGCCGTTGCCACCGTCACATCCTCCTCTCTCCGTTGCAGCTGCAGCAGCAGGCACTCCTGAAGGTTGCGGGCACCGATGCCGGCAGGGTCGAGCGTTTGCACGATATGCAGCACCTCCTTCACCTCTTCGGTCGATGCTTCTATACCCTGACGGAAAGCCAGGTCGTTGGCTATCAGGTCCAGGTCGCGGCTGAGGTATCCGGCGTCGTCCAGCGTGCCTACAATCTCGGTGGCAATCCTCTGCTGCCGTTCGCTGAGGGGCCGGATGGCGAGTTGCTGCATCAGCCGCTCGGTGCACGACGGGGTGTCGCTCACCACAAACTCGCGCCTCACCGTGTTGGGGTCGTTCTCCAGGTGCTCGCGGTAGTCATAGTCGAAGTCCTCCTCCTCGTCGCTGTCCCAATCCGACTGGTCGTTGTCGGGCAGGGGTTGCACATCCTGCTCCTCGACCTCCAGCAGGGGGTTCTTCTCAGCCTCCTCCTTGATGGCTTGCTCCAAGTCGGTGACAGGCAACTGCAACAGCCGCATCAGCTGTATCTGCTGAGGCGAGAACTTCTGCTGCAGTTGCTGTCGCTGGACTTGTTTCATTTACCTGACAATATCTATCTCTTCAATCAGGTTCTTGGCACCGGCATAGACGTCGATGACCCACAGCATGTAGCGGCTGTCGAGACAGATGCAGCGCTGCAGGTTCTCCTCGAAGTCGATGTCGCCGCTCATAGCCTCACTGTTGCCGTCGAAGGCCAGGCCGATGAGCACACCCTTCGAGTTGATGACCGGCGAGCCGCTGTTGCCGCCCGTGATGTCGTTGTTGGTGATGAAGCAGGTGGGCATCTCGCCGCGACGGTTGGCATAGGCGCCGAATTCCTTCTTGGCATAGAGCTCTTTGAGGTGTTTGGGCACAATGAACTCGCTGTTTTCGGGGTCTTCCTTCTCCATCACACCCTTCATCGTGGTGTAGTACTTGTACGACACCCCGTCCTTCGGCTCATAGCTCATCACGTTGCCGTAGGTGAGGCGGATGGTCGAGTTGGCGTCGGGAGCCGTCAGGCGGCGGCCCTCGTTCATCAGCAGTATACCGTCGGTGAAGTCGCGTATGCCGCGTTTCAGGTTGTCTTTCGACTTCTGGGGCACTGCATCGCGCAGTTGGTTGACAATTTCGGTAATCTCATTGCTCGCCAGTAGCATGGGGTCTTTGGCCAACTGCTTGGGGTTGGGCTTGAGCATGTACTTGCCCAAGTTCTCCTGGTTGGCAAAGATGCTGGCCTTGTACAGCTCGTCGGTGTACTTCGTCCAATCGCCTTTATACTTTTTGTTGGCCACCTTCAGGAAGTTGGGGCAGCGGTCGGGGTCCATGTGGGTGTAGACATACTCGAACATGGCGGCGGCCACGCGCTTGTCCACACGCTCGTCATAGTCCTTGAAGAAAGTGTCGAAGGCTTTCTGATAGGTGCTCAGGTCGGTCTCGGGGTTCTGTTCCAGCACACGGCTCATGCGGTAGGATTGGGCCAGGGCTTCCGAACCGCTGATGAGACCCTCGTTGATGTAGAGCTGGGCTTCGCGCACCGAACGGCGGGCTTCATAACCCTCCTTGATCAGGCCGAGGGCGTTGCTGTACTTGGGGCTGCGCTGGAAACGGGCCCAATCCGAATACTCCTTCTCCACATCGCGCTTCACCTGCATGGTGTTCAGGGCGTTGAGGGCCTTGTTCTGCTCGTGGCTCATCTTCCAATAGTTCGAGCACGAGGCATACTTCGAGTCGTATTTGATGCGGACGGCCTGGTCGGCGGCCATCTCCTCGCGCAGGATATTGATGCGTACCGTGCGCAGCTCATACACCAGCTTGTTGTTGATGTCCATCGTCTCCTCGAGGCCGTAGGTGGTCACAAAGCGGTCGGTCGAGCCGGGGAAGCCCATCACCATAGCGAAGTCACCGTCGTTGATCTCACCGGCGCTCACGGGCAGGTGGTGCTTCGGGGTCAGGGGCACATTGTCCTTCGAATACTCGGCGGGGCTGCCGTCGGGGGCAGTATAGATGCGGAACATCGAGAAATCGCACGTGTGGCGCGGCCACGACCAATTGTCGGTGTCGCCGCCGAACTTGCCCATCGAGCTTGGCGGAGCGCCCACCAGACGCACATCCTTGTACACCGTGTAGACAAACAGGAAGAATTGGTTGCCGCTGAACATCGGCTTCACCTGGGCGGCATACTTGGTGCCCTCGGTGGCCTCCTTCTCAATCTGCTCGCAGATCTTCTTGATGGCGGCCTCGCGGTCACCCTCGCCCATATCGTCGCTCAGGTTCTCCTTCACGCGGTCGCTCACATCCTCCATGCGCACCAGCACCGACGCCGTCAGGCCCGGGTTGGGCAGCTCCTGCTCCATCGTGTAGGCCCAGAAACCGTCGCGCAGATAGTCGTGCTCCACCGTCGAGTGCTGCTGCAGGTTGCCGAAACCGCAGTGGTGGTTGGTGCTTACCAGACCCTTGTTGCTGATAATCTCGCCCGTGCAGAAGTGGCGGAAGGGGCGGCTGGCGTTGCCCAGGCCCACGATAGCGTCCTTCAGGCAGCTCTGGTTCACGCTGTAGATATCCTCAGGCGTCAGTTGGAAACCGGCGTGCTGCATATCGTCGTAGTTCTTACCGATAAGCGACAGCAGCCACATGCCCTCGTCGGCGCGAGCTACGCTCGGTAGCATCGTCGTCAGGGCCAATGCGATTACTAAAGTACGAATTTTCATTGTTTTATTTGTTTTTATTATTAAAATGCAACCAAAATAACAAAATGCAAATATACAAAAAAATCCCGAAATGTACACGGTTTATGAAAAAAAAAACGATGTTTTAGCGCAGCAGTGTCACCGTGCCGGTGCCGTTCTGACGGAAATCGTGGGCGTCTTTCATGTACCAGAAGTAACGCCCTTGCGCGTGGTTTATTGTATGTGGTACGTTCTCCTTAGTCGTAGATAGTAGGTGCCAACACCCACTGTTTTTCAGGTGTTTAACTGCTGTTCTTTTACTGTTCTTTTACAATTTCTAAAAGAACAGTAAAAGAACAGCAGAATAACAGAGGGTGAACAGTAGGTGTTGGGTACTGCTTTTCGGCAAGTGGATAGCGGTTGTTTAACTACTGTTTAACTAGGATTTGTAGTTAAACAGTAGTT
>JAEEGK010015685.1_pt1 | contig 16752 bp, 14 predicted proteins | sample 8958771 | NCBI WGS metagenome assembly JAEEGK01 (sample SAMN16246547, study PRJNA631951) | gut metagenome | biome: gut microbiome; feature: rumen; material: SC-attached | host: Bos | place: Iran: Karaj | collected 2018-10 | reverse complement strand
CGCGATCTCGCTTACGTTGAAGGCGGCCTGTTCGACGACTACATCCACGACATGCGCATCGTGCAGCGCTTCGCCGCGCTCAACCGGGCCGCGATGATGGACGAGATCGTCCGCGGGCTCGGGCTGACCGTCGAGGAGCGTTTCTGCACGATCCACAATTACATCGACACGGACGCGATGATCCTGCGCAAGGGCGCCGTCTCGGCCCGCAAGGGCGAAAAGCTGCTGATCCCGATCAACATGCGCGACGGCAGCCTGATCTGCGAAGGCCGCGGCAACGGGGACTGGAACTGCTCCGCGCCGCACGGCGCGGGCCGCCTGATGAGCCGTGCGGCCGCCTTCAAAACGCTGTCGCTCGAACAGTACCGCCGCGAGATGAACGGCATTTACAGCACCTGCGTCAGTGCCGAGACCCTCGACGAGTCGCCGATGGCCTACAAGAGCCTGGAAGAGATCGCCAATGCGATCACGCCGACGGCGCGCATCATTACCCGCGTCAGGCCAATCTACAATTTCAAGGCGGCGGAATAAGCGCAGCGTGTGTTATAATGAACGTAAAGGAGGGGATAAAGATGCCCGTTGCTGAAATAAGAAGCAATAAAAAGACGAGCTTTTGGCGCTCTGGCACTTGGGGAACTGCTCCTGAGAATGAGGCTCAAAAAAACGAACGGCTTGAGTGGATAAAGTCTTATCGCGGAAAGTACAAGGGCGTTTTCACCCCGGTTGACGAATTCATCCGCAAGCGCAACAGCGGTGAGCTGTAAATGTATCTTCTCGATTCATGCGCGGTGATTGCCTATTTGATGGACGAGACAGGCGCGGAAGAAGTGTTTCAATGCTTTGCTTCAGGTGATTGCTGCATCCTTTCCCTGAACTATATGGAAATATGCCTGGATTTGATGAGACGAAACAACGAACTGCCTGTACATTTGATTGCCGAAGATTTGGACGAGTTGTTCACTCTGAGAGGCATCAAGGTCATCGAATCAGTCCCTCTTGCAGTCGCCCGAATCGCCGCGCTGCGAAAGATCGAAGTCACCAGCACGCGCGATGAACAAGGCAGAAAGCGCACCATTTCATGGGCCGACTGCTTTGCGTATGCCTTTGCAGAAGAGTATGGTTTGACACTCGTGACCGGCGACAAGGAGTTTTTATACCTGTCGCAGTCGCATCCAAGCGTGAATGTGCGATTTTTCAAAGAGCCAGGAATAAGATAAGCCGTACCTCCAGCCGAGGTGCGGCTTTTTTGTTAAGCGAAAAAACGTCGGCCGGTCTTTCACAAACGAAAGACCGGCCGCCGTTTATTCAGACGTATGAAAAACTACTGCTCTTCCGGCTTGTAATCCGGGACCTTCTTCGACATCGCGAAGAACAGCACGACGACGACGGCCGCGCCGATCGCAAACGAGACCGGCTGGCTCTGGCCGAAAGCGATGGCCGAATAGGCCGCCACCGCGCCAAGTCCGGCGAGCAGGGCGTAGGGCATCTGTGTGCGGACGTGGTCGACGTGGTCGGCGCCGCAGAACATCGACGACATGATCGTCGTGTCGCTGATGGGGCTGCAGTGGTCGCCGAACACGGCTCCGGCAAAGACGGCGCCGACGGTGGGCAGCATGTAGGTCATCATGTCGATGCCTTCAGCGGCCGAGACCTTGGCAAGCAGCGGGACGACGAGCGGCATGAGGATGCCCATCGTGCCGTAGCTGGTGCCCGTGCAGAACGAGACGACCATGCCGGTGAGGAAGGTCAGCAGCGGGATCCACGCAGGCGTCAGGAAGTCCTTGGTGACGTTGACGAGGTAGGCGGCGGTGCCGACGGATTTGATCGAGGAACTGATGCCCCAGGCGTAGATGAGGATCATCGAGCCGACGAAGACGGACTGGCCGCCCTTGAGGAAGCCGCGGAACAAACGCGACAGCGAAGCGGCACCCTGCACCCTGAAGAGCAGCAGCGTCATCACAGCCGAGGCGTACGAGCCGTAGATCAGCGAGCGTGAGCTGTCGGAGTTGGCCATGGCCTCGCTGAGGCTGACTTTCGGATAACCGCCGGTGACGAGCAGCATGCCGACGATAAAGGCGACGAGGAACAGCACGGGCAGCACGAAGTTGAGCACGCGGTCGGGAGCGTTCTCGGCAGGCTCAAGGTCGGGATCGCCGGCTGCGGACGTGAGCGGCATGGCGCCGTCGCGCAGGACCTTGCCCGTCTCGCGGGCGCGGCGTTCGGCGTTCAGCATCGGGCCGAAGTCGCGGCCGGAGGCGACAACGAGGGCGACGAGCAGCAGGGCGAGCAGGTTGTAGAACACGAACGGCACGGACTGCAGGTAGGTGTTGTAGTAGCTCGACGTGATGCCAAGCTCGGTGAACTGCTTGCCGATCTGGCCGACCATGTAGGCCACCCACGACGAGACGCCGGCGATGGCGGCCACGGGCGCGGCGGTGCTGTCAACGAGGTACGAGAGCTTTTCCTTGGAAACGCGGTAGCTGTCGGAGATCGGGCGCATCGTCGTGCCGACGACGGCCGCGGTGACGTAGTCCTCGAAGAAGATGACCACGCCGGCCAGAGCCGTGAAGAACTGGGCGCTGCGGCTGCTCTTCACCTTGCGCGAAAGGGCCTTGATCGCGGAACGGACGCCGCCGCCGGCCTGCATGATGCCGACCATGCTGCTCATGACGATGCAGGTCATGACGATGCGCGCGCCCCACGGGTCGCCCAGGGCGTTCCAGATCTCTTCGATGGCCTTGCCGAAGCCGTAGATCGGGTTCCAGCCGCAGACCATCGTGCCGGCGATCCAGCTGCCGACGAACAGCGAGGGGATGACTTCGCGCGTGATCAGGCAGAGCGCGATGGCCGCGAAGGGCGGCAGCAGCGACAGCGCACCGAAGTTGGGCGCGGGCGCGTCGCCCTCAGCGGCGAGGGCGGCACTGGCGAGCGCGGCGACGATGACGGCCGCGAACGCGAAAACGGAACGGAAACGACGGAATGACATGTGCAAAACTCCTCCTCAGTAAAAATATGGAACAGTGCTGTATTCTCACGAAAACGAATGCTTTCGATTGAGACGGTATCGATACTTACTCCTGTCCGGCGGCCAGCTCTTCGAGCGTCTGCCGGCGCACGACCGCGCGGGCGGCGCCGTTGTTCGCAAAGACCACGGCGGGACGCAGCGCGCAGTTGTAGGTGCTGAACATCGAATAATTATAGGCTCCCGTGAGCGGCACGGCGAGCACGTCACCGACTTCAAGCTCCGGCACGGGCGTGTCGGCCGTGAGCAGGTCGCCCGATTCGCAGCAGGGACCGGCGATCGCGGCGCGGCGGTCGACGGGACGGTCCACGTCGTTCGCCAGCCGCACGGCGTAGCGCGCTTGATACAGCTGCGGACGGGGATTGTCGGTCATGCCGCCGTCGACGGCCACGTAGGTGCGCACCTCCGGGATCTCCTTGACGCCCTGCACGGTGTAGAGCGTGATGCCCGCCTCGCCGACGATCCAGCGGCCGGGCTCGAAGGCGACTTCCGGCCGGCGCAGTCCCAGCGCTTCGCAGCTGGAATCGACGCGGTCAAGGATCTGCGAGATGAACTCTTCCGCCGGCGTTCCCGGCTCTCCCGGCAGTTCGGGGATGCCGAAGCCGCCGCCGAGGTCGAGCTCGCGCGCCTCAAAGCCGAGCGAACCGCGCAGCTGCGCGAGAAGCTGCGTCAGGCGCGACACGGCCTCGAAATGCGCCGCCGTGTCGTGGATCTGCGAGCCGACGTGCACGTGCAGGCCGGCCAGGTCGATGTGCGGCGACGACAGCGCGGCTTTGACGGCACGTTCCAGATGCGCCAGCGGCACGCCGAACTTGCAGTCCTTCTGCGCCGTCTGCACGGCGCTGAACGTGTGCGCTTCGATGCCGGGCGAGACGCGGAAGAGGATCTTCTGCGTTTTGCCAAGCTCCGCGCAGAGCCCGTCGAGCCGGCGCAGCTCGTCCTCGCTGTCCACGACGACCGTGCCCGCGCCCCACTCCAGCCCCGTGCGCAGAAACGCCTCGGTCTTGGCGTTGCCGTGCAGCGTCACGCGCTCCATCGGGAAGCCCGCCTTGTGCGCCAGATACAGCTCGCCGAGGGAGACCGTGTCGAGGCACAGACCTTCTTCTTCGATCAGGCGGGCCATCGCCGTGCACAAAAACGCCTTGCCGGCGTAGCAGACGCGCGCGTTCCGTCCTTTTACGGCCTTGCTCAGGCGGCGGCAGCGGTCGCGCAGTTCCGCTTCGTCCATCACGTACAGCGGCGTGCCGTACTCGCGGGCCAGCCCGACCGTGTCGCAGCCGCCCCAGATCAGATGATCGCTCATATTCTTGTCCTCCTTCGCGAAAGACGGCGAATAAAAACGCGCGTCCCCGCGTATTCATGCGAAATACCCAGGGACGCGCTCATCGATCAGCGCGCGGTACCACCCTGCTTGGACACGCGGCTTCGTCCGAAGCGGGGGCCGGTCCTGCGGCGGAACAAAAAATCCCGTCCCTGCACAACCGTAGGGACGAGATCGAAAGTTTCAGTCTCGCGGTACCACCCTGCTTGGACGCGCTTCGCGCATCCCGCTCGGACCCTTTGACGGGGGTCAGTTCGGGAAGCGTACTCCGGCCGTGGAACAGCCTTTCCGCCCCAGCTCCCCGGGCCTTGCCGCTCTCAGCCGCCGCGCGAAAGCCCTTTCAGCCGCGGAGCTTTCTCTCTGTGCGCGCGCGAATCAATGCCGCGAGCGGGTTCCGGTTCATCGCCTTTGCCTGTATTATGGAATATTTTCGTCACATTATAATCCGCAATCCGATTCTGTCAAGGGCAAATCTTGAAATAATTTCGCCAGGCGGGAGAAATATCAGCCTTTTCAGCGCCGACGGCGTGTTATAATGGACGTGTACTATAACTTCTCAAAAAGGCAGGTAATCGCACATGAAAAAGGATTTAGGCGCCGTGCAGGCTGTTTTCCCCATGCCTGTGCTGATGGTGGCGGCGTACAACGACGACGGCACGCCCAACGTGATGAACGCAGCCTGGGGCATGATCTGCGAGCAGGACCAGATCGCCCTGTTCCTCGATCCCGAGCACAAGACGACGAAGAACATGCGTGCGCGCAAGGCGTTCACGGTCGCGCTCGCTGACCGAGCCCATATGGCCGAGGCCGATTTCTTCGGCATCGCCAGCGGCAACACGATGCCCGACAAGTTCGCGCGCAGCGGCCTGACGGCCCGCAAAAGCGCGTTCGTGGACGCGCCGGTCGTCGAGGAGTTCCCCGTCGTCATGGAGTGCCAGCTCATCGACGTGATCGAAAAGGGCAGCTTCTTCTGCGCCGTCGGCCGCATCGTCAACACGGCCGCCGACGAGCGCGTGCTGAACGAAAAGGGCACGATCGACGCGGCGAAGCTCGACGCGCTGATGTTCGACACGTTCGGCCACGGCTATTATTCCGTCGGCGAGAAGGCCGGCCAGGCCTGGAACGCCGGCGCCGGACTGATGAAAAAAGACTAAGCGCCCACGCTGCAAGCAAAAATCCCGCAGAAGCCCCGATCGTCAGGGCCCTGCGGGATCCTTTTTTCTGCGCTGCGCTACAGCGCCGCGCGGTAGATCGCTTCGATGTCGGCGGCAGCGAGTTTTTTCACCACGCCGATACGTCCGCCGCCGACGGACGCGGCCGAGGCGGCCATGCGCGCGATCTGCGCGTCGGTGGGCTGCACGCCGAGCTCGCGCAGGTTCGTCGGCATCCCGACGCTGCGGTAATACGCCTCCATCGCCTCGATGCCGGCCAGCGCCGTGGCCTCGTCGCTTTCGCGCGGGGCAACCCCCATGACCTGCACGGCGAAGCTGACGAACCGCGGCAGGCACGCGCCCATCACGTAACGCGCCCAGCTGCCCCACACGGCAGCCAGTCCCGCGCCGTGGGTCACGTCGAACATGCCGCCCAGCTCGTGCTCGATCTTGTGCACGGACCAGTCGCCGCCGTCGCTGCCGCAGCCGGTCAGACCGTTGTGCGAGAGGCTGGAGGCCCACATCACCTCGGCGCGGGCTTCATAGCAGTCGGGATGATCGCGCAGGATCCGCGCGTTTTTCATGACCGTCTTCATCAGGCCGGCGGCGATGGCGTCGGTCAGTTCCAGCGTGCCGCTGGCGTTGAACCAGCGCTCCATCGTGTGCATGAGCACGTCGGCGCAGCCGCTCTGCGTCTGCCAGTCGGGCAGCGTGAGCGTCAGCTCGGGGTTCGTCACGGCAAAGCGCGGACGGCTGAGGTCGCTCTTGCACGAGCGTTTCAGCCCCGTTTTCTCGTCGGTGATGACGCTGCTTGAGCTCATCTCGCTGCCCGCGGCGGCGATCGTCAGCACGACGCCGATGGGCAGGCATTTAGCGGGCTTGCGCGTGCCGGCGTCGTCGTACAGCTCCCACACGTCGTGCTCGGGCTCGGCCGCGCCGTAGCCGATGGCCTTTGACGAGTCGATGACGCTGCCGCCGCCGACGGCGATGATGAAATCGACGCCTTCGCGCAGCGCCAGCGCGATGCCCTCGCGCACCTTGCCGAGATGCGGATTGGGAACGACGCCGCCAAGCTCCACATGCGCCACGCCGGCTGCGTCGAGCGATGCTTTCACGCGCCCGATCAGGCCGGAAGCGACGGCGCTTTTGCCGCCGTAATGGATCAGCGCCTTATGAGCGCCGAACGCTTTCGCCAGCTCGCCCGTGCGGCTCTCCGTGCCGCGGCCGAAGACGATCTTCGTGGGCGTGTAGTATTCAAAGTTGATCATGAACGATCTCTTCCTTTCGTTTTTGTGTCGCAAAGAATGACATGTTCATATTATAGCGCACTTTCAGCACGTTTAGGGACAAAAACGAGCCGGACGAGCTTCCCGCATCGCGGTCCCGTCCGGCTTGATCGTTCCGTTGTCTTTTTGATATTACCGGTCCAGCGTCGTGAAGATGCCGCGCACTTCGTCGTCGGTCAGCTTGATCGGGTTGCCTTTCATGGCGGCGTCGTTCTGCGAGTTTTTCACGAGCAGATCAAGGTTGTCGCGCCAGGTCTTTTCGTCAACCTTCAGCTCGCTGCGGCAGCGGGGGAAGCCGACCAGCGTCATCAGGTCGTTCCAGATCTTCAGCAGCCCTTCGACGGCCTTGTGGTCGTCAGCTTCCTGAACGCCCAGGTAACGGGCGATCGTCGCGTACTCGGTCAGGCAGGTGCGCGAGTTGAGGCGGATGACCTGATCGAGCGGGATGGCGACGGACATGCCGTGCGGGATGTGGACGATCGTGGCGATCTGCTTGCCGGCGCCGTGCGAGGCGCCGCTGCCGCGGCCGGCCAGGGCCATGCCGCCCATCGTCGCGGCGATCTGCAGCTCGGCGCGCGCGGTGAGGTCCTTGGGATTCTCCAGCGCCTTCGGCAGCCAGTCCACGACCTTCTTCATGCCTTCCAGCGCGAAGCCGTCGGTGAAGATGTTCTTGGGGTTTTTATTGACGTAGGCTTCGATGCAGTGCACGAACGCGTCCACGGCCGTGCTGGCGGTGACGCCGCGCGGGCAGGTGACGGTGAAGCGGGGATCGAGGATGACGTAGTTGGCGATGAACTGATGGTCGGCGATGCCTTTTTTCACCTGCGGGATCTTGGGATCGCCGCTGGGCACGTAGATGACGCCGATGGGCGAAACTTCCGCGCCGGTGCCGCTGGTGGTGGGGATGGCGACGAGCTTGGCCTTGCGGCGCAGCGGCGGCAGGTGGAAGCGGTCGTACAGCTGCTCGTTGGTGATGTCGGGGTGCTCGTAATACACCTCCATGACCTTGACGGCGTCGATGACGGAGCCGCCGCCGATGGCAAGGATCAGGTCGGGCTGGTGCTCGGTCAGCTTTTTGGAGTTCTCCTTGATGAAGCCGAGCGTAGGCTCCGTGCCCTCGCCGAAGTACAGCCAGTGCTGCGCGCCCATCGTGTCGAAGATGGAGTCGATCGCGGCGAACACGTCGGGATTGAACTTGTGGAAGATCTCGTCGGCAAAGATGACGACGCGTTTGGCTTTCAGAGTGGAAAGGAACTCGAGAGAGTTCTCGCCGTAGACGATCTTGGCGGGGAAATTGGCTTGCAGCATGGAATGATCGCTCCTTAAACAGTCGTTTTTCGGCGTTTCCCCCGCGCGCAAAGCGCGGCACGCCGCCTTGTATTCTAGCCGTTTTTCGCCAAAATGAAAATTCAGATTGTTTATCATTTCGATAGAAAAGCATTATCATCGGAACGGACGAAGAAGCGCAACACCAGCGTTTTCAAACTTTTCGATGAGTTCACGCCTTAAAAAACGCTGAAAAACGATAGTTCGCGTTTATGATCGGCGTTCTCCGGCCGGTTCATAGCTCTGCGCTCTTGAAATGATAGAAGTTTTTTGCTGTATCGGGGCTGTTCGATAGAACTTGTGGATAATCAAAGCAGAAATCGCGCTTCGTTTCTTGCTGCTTCTGGCTTCGTTTGTATTTTTGACAAATCGCAAAAGGCGTTTAAAATCACGATAGATCGCTTCAATGATAGCGAACCGATTTACCGTTCAATAATTCCATCAAGGGAGTGCTTTTTCATGTCCGAACACAAAGTCGCTACGCCCGAAGAGCTCGCTCTGCTCGACGAAATGGTCGCCAAGGCCCGCAAGGCCGCCGCTGTCATCGCCACGTATGATCAGGCGCGCGTCGATCATCTCTGCCAGGCTGTCGGCGCCAAGCTCTACGATCTCAAGGTCTGGGCTCCGCTCTGCGATGAGGCTGTCGATGAGACGGGGCTGGGCGACAAGGTCACCAAGCGCAACAAGCGCAACAAGGTGAAGCTGATCCTCCGTGAGTGTCTGCGTCACAAGAGTGTCGGCGTCATCGAGACGATCCCTGAGAAGGGGATCACGAAGTATGCCAAGCCGGTGGGTGTGATCGCTTCGCTGGTTCCCACGACGAATCCCTGTCTGACGCCTGCGGGGCAGATCCTCTACGCGATCAAGGCGCGTGACGTGCTGATCTGCAGTCCGCATCCCAGAGCGAAGGTGGTCACGAACAAGTGCATCGATATCATCCGTGAGGTGCTTGTCCGTGAGGGTGCTCCGGCTGACATCATCCAGGGGATCAAGAATCCGACGATCACTCTTTCGCAGGAGCTGATGAAGCGCTGTGATCTGACGATCGCCACGGGCGGCCGTCCGATGGTGAAGTCGGCGTACAGCACGGGTGTGCCTGCCTACGGTTCGGGTGCGGGCAACGCGACGGTGATCATCGACAATACGGCGGACACGCCTGAGCGTCAGGCTGAAGCTGCCCGCAATACTCGTATCAGCAAGACTTCCGACTTCGGTTCGGGCTGCTCGTGCGACGGCAATCTTGTCATCCACGAGAGTGTCTATGACGCGATGGTGAAGGCTCTGATCGCCGAGGGCGGTTATCTGGCTACGCCGGAGGAGGCCGAGAAGGTCAAGAAGGTCATGTGGGACGAGACGGGCCATCGTCTGCCGGGCACGGTCGCGATCGCTCCGCAGAAGCTGGCCGAGGCGGCGGGCTTCACGATCCCCGCGGACCGCAAGTTCATCATGGTGACCGGCGGCGGCAAGAACGATATCGGCAAGGAGCATTTCTTCAGCAGTGAGAAGCTGACCACCCTGCTGGCTCTGTTCAAGTACGAGGGCGAGTTCGAGAACGCTCTTGACATGATGCGGGCGATCTTTGAGGTGGGCGGCAAGGGTCACAGCTGCGGCATCTACAGCTGGGACGACAGTCATATCGACCGTCTGGGCATGGCGGCGCCTGTGTCGCGTATCATGGTGCGTCAGCCGAACAACAAGGGCAACGCGGGTGCGCCGAACAACGGCATGCCTCCGACGAGCTCGATGGGCTGCGGCACGTGGGGCGGCAATATCGTCTCGGAGAACATCACTCTGAAGCACTACATGAACACGACGTGGGTGTCGCGCGTGATCCTCACGGATATGCCTCCCATGCAGGAGCTCTTCGGCGAGTTCTATCACGACGGCATGGATGAGGAGTAAATAAACTCTTTCTCCGTCATCTTTTCGAGAGTCAGAGTATCGCAAAGTTCCGCCTCGCTCTTTCCGTGCTTTTCGCGCGGCGGGGCGGAACTTTCTTTCAGGCTCTGTTTGTGAAAGACCGTACAAATCATTCCATAAGGAGAGTTAAGACCATGACATTTGCAAGCATTTTCCAGGACCTGATCCTGCTGTTCACGTTCCTGATGGCCGGTTTCGTCATCCGCGAGCTGGTCAAGCCGCTGCAGCGCTTTTACATCCCCGCCTCGATCGTCGGCGGCATCCTTGCCCTCGTGCTGGGGCCGCAGGTGCTCGGCTGGGTGACCATCCCCAAGTCGTTCAGCTCGATGGCCGGCGTGATGATCACGCTCGTGCTCACGGCCTCCGTCATCGGCGTCAACGTTGACAAAAACAAGCTCAGCACCTATCTGATCCACCTCTGCATCACCGTCTCGCTGTACGGTATGCAGATGTTCGTCGGCCTCGGCCTCGGCTCGGTCATGGAGAAGACCGGCATGTGGCCGCAGCTGCCCTTCGGCTGGGGCTCGGAGGCCGTGTTCTCCTACTGGGGCGGCCACGGCACGGCAGCCGGCGCCGGCGCGGCCTGGGAGCACTATCAGATCCTTGGCAACACCGACATCGGCATGGTCATGTCCACGCTCGGCGTCATCGCCTGCTTCGTCTTCGGCATGCTGATCATCAACATCGGCGTGCGCAAGGGCTGGGCCACTCAGGCCGTCAGCGACTACAAGGCCGATCCCAGCTTCTTCGGCGGCCTTCTGCCGGAGAACAAGCGCGCCCCCATCGGCGTTGAGCGAGTTCCCAGCACCGGCATCGACAACTTCTCGTTCCAGCTGGCCATCGTGCTGTTCTGCATGTTCCTCGGCAACAAGGGCATGGGCTACCTCAAGAGTGTCATCCCGCAGCTCAAGCCCCTTCCCGGACTGATGAACGGCATCCTCGCCGGTATGCTCGTGTGGAGCATCATCAAGCGCACGCCGCTCAAGAGCTACGTTGACCGCCGCACGATCAACACCATCTCCGGCCTCGGCCTGGAGATCACGATCGTCTCCGCCGTCTCCACGATCAACCTCAAGCTCGTCACCGTGCTGATCGTGCCCATCCTCGTGATGAGCGCCGTCATCATCCTCCTTACGGCCCTGCAGTGCCAGTACCTGTCGAAGAAGTTCCACCGCAGCAACTGGTTCGAGAAGTACATCGGACTGTTCGGCGCCGCTACCGGCTCCGTCCCCACGGGACTGGCCCTGATCCGCTGCGTCGATCCCGACACGCGCACCGATGCAGCCGACACGCTGGCTATCGGCCACTCGATCTGGGCGCCCGTTTACGGCTCCATGCCCGCGCTGCTGCCGATGATCTGTATGACGATGGGCGTGTTCTACGGCGCAGGCCTCGGCTTCCTCCTCATGGCCGTGCCGATCGTCGTCCTGTTCGTGTTCTTCCGTCAGTAAAAACCAAAGGTAACACTTGCGTTCCCGCTCAGCGTGAGCAGAACTACCGGTATTCTTTTTAACAATTCAACAATTTCAAGCCTCCATGAGTTTTCATCGGCACGGTTGTCAGCCGTTCCTGTCTGAGCTCATGGATTTTTTGTCCCTCGAGAATAATTCTTCCCCAGGATATCGCCAAATTTCCGCTCCAGCAAGACCGGACGCGCATAATACAAAAGCCGGCCTCTGTAAAGAAGCCGACTTTTGCGCGCAAATATCAGATACGATTGCAGCAATGAAATTAGGGCAAGTGCTTACATGCCTTTGTAAAAGTTGATCAGACTGCCAGCCAAGAGGACTTTCTTTTCCGCTTCGGACACGTTCTTAAGCCCCAGCTCTAGCGGACGCGTGCCGCCGTCGGCGGCGATAACCGTGGCGACAATCTTCGTTTCGCCGCGCGCGATACATGCGCGCACTTCCGGTAACCAGAGCCATTCGCCCGGCTCCAGATTGATCTCGGCATCGGGGCAAGTGAACGGTAGGATGCCCCAGTTGACGCAGTTGCTGCGATAGCGTTTGGTCGCGTATTCGATGCAGATATTGGCGAGGCCGCCGAGAACCTTCTGGCAGCTGGCCGCGTATTCGCGCGCCGAGCCGTCGCCGGGGCGCTTGGCGTAAAGCACGGAGCCGAGGCCGGTCGTTTTCGCCAGTTCTTCCGTGTTCGCATCCACGCCGACGGCTTTGAGCAGGGCGTATACTTCACCGGCTTTGGCGAGGTCGCCAGCCAGGCGCGCTTTCTCGTATGACTGAGCCGACTTTGCGCGGCCGACGTACTGCGGGTCCTTGCGGATGAGCGTGAACTCGGAGATCTTGTAAGGATTGGAGCGGTACGACGCCGTTTCGCCCGAGGGGATCAGCTCGTCGGTGGTGGTCACTTCGTCGCGAATGACGCTGGCGACCTGCAGCAGCAGATTTTCGGTGAGGGCGGACATCTCGGGCCAGTCCTTGATCGCCGGCCCGTAGACGATCTCCGTCTCCGGCTTTGCTTTGCCAAAGCCGTTGTAGACGATGTTGTCGTAGATCTTCTTGTTGAAGCGGTACTCCGGCACAGCGTATTCCACGCCTTCCAGCTCCTCGGCCGAGGTGAGCAGGCCGCCGTTGAAGGCCGTGGCGGCGATCGACTTGCTGTCCATCAGCGCGACGGAAGCCACCTGCCCCGTGGCGGGATTGCTGCCCTCGCGGTTGGGGAAGTTGCGCGTGCTGTGACGGATGCAGAAGTCGTTGTTGCCCGGCGCGTCGGAAGCGCCGAAGCATGGGCCGCAGAACGCAGTTTTCACGCGCGCGCCCGCGGTCATCAGGTCGTTCAGCACGCCCGCGCGGTTCAGCTCGGTCATCACCGGCTGCGAAGCAGGATAGATGTTGAGCGGGAACGTGCCGAGGCCGGTGCCGCACGTGCGCGCGATCGCGTCGACGGCGCAGATGTTCTCGAACGAACCGGCCGCGCAGCCGGCGATCGCCGCTTGGTCGACTTTGATGCGGCCATTCGGCTGGATCTTGCTCTGCAAATCCAGATGAATGTCCTTGTTGTTCTCAAAGACACGCATGGCTTCGTTCTCGGCGAATTCAAGATATTTGCGCGGCTCGGCGATCACGTCCTTGAGCGGGAACGCGTTGCTGGGATGGAACGGCAGCGCGATCATCGGCTCGACTGTGTTCAGGTCGATCTCGACCACGCCGTCGTACAGCGCCGTACCGAGCGGATCGAGGCGCTTGAAGTCCTCGGGACGCTGGTGGATTTCAAAGTATTCTTTTGTTTTGTCGTCGGTACGCCAGACGGAACTGAGGCACGCCGATTCCGTCGTCATCGTGTCCACGCCGTTGCGGAAGTCCATGCTCAGGCTGCTCACGCCGTTGCCGATGAATTCGAGTACGCAGTTTTTCACGAAGTTGTTCTTGAACGTCGCGCCGATCAGCGTCAGCGCCACGTCCATGGGGCCGACGAACGAACGGGGCGCGCCGCGCAGGACCACGGCGATCACCGACGGATAGTCGATCTCGTAATACTTGCCCAGCATCGCTTTGGCCAGCTCCGGGCCGCCCTCGCCGATCGAGACGCTGCCCTGCGTGCCGTAGCGGGTATGCGAGTCGGAGACGATGCTCATGCCCCCGCCCTTGACGATCATCTCGCGCATGTACTGGTGGATGACAGCTTCGTGAGGCGGGACGAAGATGCCGCCGCTTTTGCGGCAGGCCGACTCGGCGTATTTATGCACGTCGGTGTTGATCGTGCCGCCGACGGCGCAGAGGCAGTTGTGGCAGTTGGTGAACACGCAGGGCATGGGGAATTCCTTCAGCCCCGAGGCGTAGGCCGTCTGCAAAATGCCGACGTAGGTGTTGTCGTACACGCCCATCGAGTCGAATTTGATCTGCAAATGCTCCATGTCACCGGAGTGGTTGTGTGCGGACAGGATCTGATACGTGATCGTGTTTTTACGCGCCTGCTCCGGTGAAACGCCGACATTTTCGCCGGCGGGAACGATGCGTTCGTCGGGCGTGACGAAATGCTTGCCTTTGTACAAAGTAATCATTGATGAAAACGCTCCTTTTGATTTGGATATAAAAAGGGACGAACAAAGACGTTCGCCCCATACTTTATTTGATTGATTTTAGTTCTTAGAAAGGAATGACGCCGATTAGCGTGGAGACGATCAGAGTAATGACGCTGAGCAGCCAGACGTACTTGAGGCTGTACTTGATGTGGTCGCCGATGCTCACGTCAGCAAGGCCCAGACCCACGTACACCGCCGCTACCGAGGGCGAGATCGGCGTGCCGAACGTGGCCGTGAGCAGGAACGTGGCCGCGACGCTCTCAGGAGCGACGCCGAAGGGCTGCACCACGCCGATGATGATCGGCAGCATCGCGTAATAGAACGCGTCCGTACCGAGGATCATGATCAGCGGAACCGAGAACAGCGCCAGGAACCAGTGCATGTGCGGCGCGATCGAAGCGGGCAGCACGTTGACGATGGTCGTGGCCATTTCCTTGACCATGCCCGACTTGGAGATAACGCCCATGAACACGCCCACCGAGAACAGCGTCAGCGTCATGACGATGGCGTTGCCGCCCAGCGTCTTGATCTTCTTGTTCTGCTCCTTGCTGTTGGGGAAGTTAACGACCAGCGCGATTGCGTAGGCGATCATGAAGATCGAGTACAGAGGCAGCTTCAGATTGAGGAACAGGCAGGCCAGCATGACTAGCGTCAGGCACAGATTGAAGTAATATTTGCCGTCGCGCTTCTTTTCGGCCTTAGCTTCAGCCGCGGCTTCTTCGACAACTTCGGGGTTCAGGCCGTGACGATGCTCGGCAAAGTAGACCATCGCGGCGTTGACAAACGCCAGCACGGCGATCACTGCCACGCCGGGAATGATGAAGTTGTACAGGTCGGCCGTTTCCACATGGGCCACCGTCGCGGCGCGCATCGTCGGGCCGCCCCAGGGCACCAGGTTCATCACCGCGTAAGGCACGCACATCAGGCACAGCAGAGCTTCGCGGCGATAGCCGAGACGGCGGAAGATCGTGATGAACGCCGGCACGACGATCAGGAACGTCGTCGCTCCCGAGCCGTCAAGGTGTGCCACAAACGTGACGAGGAGCACCGAGACGAAAATCATCCAGTTTTTTTTGCCGCCCTTTTTGGTCAGGAAGTTGATGACCGGGTCAAACAGGCCGATCTCGTCCATCAGCGTGAAGTACGAGATTGAGAAGATGAACAGCACCGCTGTGTTCAGCATCGAACCCATGCCCGCCTTGATGAACCCGCCGATGTCCTTCACGCCGAAGCCGGCCGCGGCCGCCGCGATCAGCGGCAGAATGATAAACGCCACAGGCGGCGACACCCAGCCCTTGATCAGCACCACCATCAAAACGACCATCAGAACAAAACCCACGATTGCCAATGTACTCATGTCCACAGCTCCCTTTTTTGAATTTTAGCACTCGCCCTGCGAGGTGTTTCTGCGTGTATGATACGGCCGCAAACGTCCTGAAACAAATATCGAATCCGCATGATGGGGGCATACAGATTTGATATGACCGCGTCCGCCGCATTTTTGCGCATCCTCCCCCGCTGGCGATTCGATTCTAAGACTGGACAACCATTCTGTAAAATCGTAAAATCTAATTGACGTGATTCTATTATAGAATGGATAGGAGCTGTACGCATGGATGACAAAGATCTGGAAGCTCTGAAAAAGCTGATCGAAACGGGCAACGTCACGCGCGCCGCGCAGGAATTGTTCACTACGCAGCCGAGCCTGACGAAACGGCTGCAGAAGATCGAGGCCGAACTGGGCTGCGAACTGTTCGCGAGATCGAAAAAGGGCATTGCCCCGCTGCCGGCGCTGGAACGTTCGCTGCCGAAGATCGAGAGCGCGGTACGGCTGATGGAGGAGATTCGCGACGAGACGCGTGCCGCCTCGGGCGAGGTGGCCGGCAAGCTGAAACTGGGGGCATCGGTCAACTTCGCGCGCTATAAACTGCCGGCATTGCTGCACTGGTATATGAAGCACTATCCGAAGGTCCAGGTACTCTTGCAGGCCAATCAGAGCATGATCGTTTATCGCGCTCTTGTGCGCGGTGACATCGCCGTAGCTGTGGTGCGCGGCTCTTATCCCTGGAAAGAGGGAAGAGTCGAAGTCTCCCGTGAAGCCGTCTGCGTGGTGCGCAGGGCGGAGAGTGCTTCACGGCCCCTTGAAAAGCTGCCGTTTATCGCGCGCCGTTCCGATCAGGGCCTTGAAGACGATTTCACGCGCTGGCGCAGCGAACGCGGTCTGCTTGGAGACAGCGACCAGAGCCGCCTCGTCGTCAACGACATCGGCACGTGCCTGGAGATGGTGCGTCGCGGCCTGGGCTGGTCGCTGCTGCCGAGCATCTGTCTGGAAGGTTTTGACGGCGTGGTAGAACCGGCGTTTTTCAAGGACGGCACGCCTCTTGAGCGCGTCACTCACGCGCTCTGGCGCGACGAGACCGCCGAGTTGCCACAGGTAAAAGCGTTTCTCGATTGTCTCATGCCGGAGAGATAGAGCTGTTTCACGTAAAACAATCACGGCGTAAAAAGGCCGTCCTATGCGGATAAGTTTCTCCGCTTCGGACGGCCGGTCGTTCGTTATTGTCAAACGTGAAACTATTTGTAATTTCGTGAGTTATTTCCCTGAGAGTTTTTTGCACAGCTCGACGACGGCGCGGGCGCCTTCTTCCGGGCTTGTGAGTACGGGAACCGGCGTTTCGCCAAGGAAG
>JAEEGK010015684.1_pt1 | contig 16755 bp, 17 predicted proteins | sample 8958771 | NCBI WGS metagenome assembly JAEEGK01 (sample SAMN16246547, study PRJNA631951) | gut metagenome | biome: gut microbiome; feature: rumen; material: SC-attached | host: Bos | place: Iran: Karaj | collected 2018-10 | reverse complement strand
ATATTTCACTCCTTCAAAGTGCAATTCCAAAGAGCGGTTTTTCACTTTGGAATCTTAATCTAATCTTCATAATGTCCTCTACATGAATATATAATTAGGTTCTTGTTTTCATCAAAGTTATATACTAATCGATGTTCTTGAGCTATTCTTCTACTCCAAGCTTTGCGATGTCTTAATGGTTCTGGTTTTCCAGCACCGTTTTGATAGACCATTTCTATGAATATCTTTTATTAGTTCATTGATTTTTTGAACGACTTTTTTATCTTCAAGTTGCCATTCAATATATTCTTCCCATGCTTCATCGGCGAAAATATTACTCACTTGCCATCGCCTCTAATTCTTTCATAGATTTTTTAACAACTCTTCCTTGATCTACTTGTCTCATAGCTTTATCTATTTTCTTCAAGTATTGTTCATTTCTTTGCATTTTAAGAAATTCATTGTATTGATCAAGGCTTATTATTACCACATTTTTTTCACCTTTTCTGGTTACAATGATAGCCTCGTTGTCATCTGTGGCTTTATCACAGTATCCTTTAAGATTATTTCTAATTGTTGAATAATTAACTGCTACCATAAAAATCACTTCCTTTCATGTTGTACAGTATATTGTACTATTTATTGTACCACAATTAATGCATAGTGTCAATGTATCAAGTAGTAAATATAGTTTATATAGCAAAGAAAAAAGCTGTTAGATAAATCTAACAGCTTTTTTGGAGCCAGTGATCTGAGTCGAACAGACGACCTACTGATTCGTACCACTACAACTTTCGTTGCCACAAATGTGTTTGCAGTCTGGACTTGCTCTTTGCCATAGCTTACGCCTTAGGCACACCGTATAAAGTCTCTACACTCGGTATTGCTACCTAGCTCGGGATCAGCATGTGCTAAGCATTTAGCTTTCCCCGAATTAGCGGTGTCCACCTTAAATATTTCTACTTAAGGGTGCAATTTTGTTTACAAGTCAGTTGCTCTACCAACTGAGCTACACTGGCATATTAAAATGTTTGGTGACCCGCAGGAGAGTCGAACTCCTCACTCCGCCGTGAAAGGGCGATGTCTTAACCGATTGACCAGCGGGCCTAAAAAATGGTGAGCCATCCGCGATTCGAACGCGGGACAACTTGATTAAAAGTCAAGTGCTCTGCCAACTGAGCTAATGGCCCACAATCAATAACTTGTCGCTTGCGACTAATACATAGTACAACATTTCTTGAGCTATGTCAAGAAGTATTTTTCCAAAAATAAGGCATTTTTGGAGCTAAATTGAGTTTGGGGCTAAAAGCCGTCGGAACAATACTTATATCACGGATTGCAGGACAAAATCAATAGAAAAACAAAAAATGGTAAAAAATGGTAAAGCATGCAGAAAAATGGTAAACAAAATGCAAAATTTCTGTTGACTTTATAAAAGACCGCTAATAAAATGAGGCCATAAAAAAGCAAATCGAGGGATGAATAAATGCAATTATTAAACTTCACTTTTGCGATATTATTGTTTATTATTTGTTACTTGGGACTGTCCCGATGGCTTACCAAAAGAGAGCTTATCAAGTTTCAAAAGAGCAGTAGTACAAAATACAAATCTAAAAAATCAAATTTAAAAGACTTTATTTCAAAGATTAATTTTTTAAAAACAAAAGACTTGTTTCTTCAGAAACAAGGTTATCCACTACGACTAGATTCGATAAGATACTATTTATTCAAAGTGATACTTGCAACATTGTTTTTATACGCAGGCATCAAAAATTACGATTCGATAATTTTCCCAATTATTTTAAGTTTATTAGGATACTTTTTTGTAGATATCTATATCTATTTTAACAAAAAGTCGCGTGATGCAGAGATTTGCTCTGATTTATATAGTGTTGTCAATTCACTATGTTTGCAGCTTTCAGCGCATGTTACTTTAAAAGATTCTTTAAAGTACCAATTTCAAAATTGTAAAAACAGAGATTTAAAAAGAGCATTAATAGAGTTTTCAACTTGTTATGAGCTTTCTGAATTAAACATAGACGAGGCAGTTAAAGTGTTAGAAAACAAGTTTGACATACTTGAGATTAATATGTTTTGCAATGCTTTAACAGAATATAACAAAACTTCAAATGTTATTGAAGTGCTTGAAAATCTTGGAGATAGCTTAAGCGAAAAGCAAATTACTAAGATGAACGAAGACACTCGTACAAAAGTTATTTATATCACATTCGGCGTTCTAATCGCCTTAATGAACATTATTCTTTTAGTCTTTTATCCATTGTTCACTTCGCTTGGACAAGGATTTAATAATATTTTCAAATAAAGGAGATTTTAAAAATGAAAAATCTAAAAATCAAAAATCTTAAATCTAACAGAGGATCTGAAATCCTTCAAGTTATTCTAATCGCTGGTATTCTACTTGTTTTAATCATCACTTTATTCTATCCACAAATGCAATCCCTTTTCACTGAAATAGTTACAAAGATTTCTAACTGGTTCTCAAACACAGGTAGTCAAGTTTTTAATGGTTAATTATTTGGAGGAAAAATGAACAAAAAAGTTAGTTTGCTAATTCTTTCAATCGTTTTAGCAGTTGTTGTTTTTTGTATTTCAACATATATTCAAAAAAAGGCCGTTAACTTTGTCCCAACCTTAAAATGCTTAGTTGCAAGCAAAAACATTGAAGAATACACGCCTGTTCACGAACAAGATTTTGAAGTTGTAGATATGCCAATTTCTATTGTGGCTAACACTAGGGTTGTTCAAAGCTATGATCAAATCGAAGACTTATATCTAAAAGACAAGGTTTACAAGGGCCAGATTCTTCTCATTGATCAATTTGATACTAAATCGAATCTGATGATTTTTAATGGAGAAGAAGGAAAAGAGAAAATATCTATCAAGGTTAAAAGCCCTGAAAATGCGGCATCATACATTGTTAAAACTGGCTCTCTAATCAATGTTTATGCAACATTAAATAGCGACTATGCTTTTGATGGTGTCCTAAAAGATACACCTCGTGCAGTAATTGGTGAAGGCACATCTGGTTATTCAATTGTAAAAGTTTTGTCAAATGTTAAAGTGTTAAGCACTTTTGATGAAAATGGTGAAGAAGTTCAAAACACTTCAGAAAAACAGATTGATACTATTCTTGTTTTGGCTACACCAGAAGAAGCACAAGTTATCAACCTCATCAGAGAAGTTGCTAGCTTCAACATAACTGAAATCTAAAGCATTGGAGAATAGAATGAAAAAGGTTTTTATATTATTAGTTTTAATCTTAACATGTTCAGCTTGCTTTGCAGATGATGGTTTTTCAGATCTAGAAAATCATTGGGCAAAAGATATCATTTTAAAAATGTGTAGAGATAGTGTTGTCAGCGGTTACGAAGATGGTACATTTAAGCCAAGCAAAGAAATTAGTATTGCTGAGTTTATCAAAATGCTTGTCGTTGAACAAGATTACAAGCTTGATGTTACTGGCAATAAATGGCCAGATTGGTATGTTAATACTGCAAAAAAGAATGGCTTGATTTTAGAAGATGAGTTTGAAAACTATTTTGAACCAATTAAAAGAGCAGAAGCTTGCAATATTATAGCTAGATATATCGGCCTTGATGATGTTAAAAAAGCTTCTAAATCGTTTTCGGATTTATCTAAAGAAAACAAAGATGTTGTGCTTAAGCTTGTAAATCTAGGCGTTATCAATGGCTACAAAGACGGATCTTTTAAAGAAGAAAACATAGTTACTCGTGCTGAAGCATGCAAGATTATAGATGCTTCTTACGAAGCAAGGATTAAGCTCATTGAGAAAAGAGAATACAAGCCAACTGCACTTAACACCAATATTGGTGAGCCTTTATCAGGAGATGCTTTCAACAAAAATAGATATGTTATTAAAAATAATAGAATATACATCAATGATGATGGTAGGTACGCTAAGCTCAAAAATGCCACTTTAAATCAAGAGTATATTAAAGATGCACAAGTTATAAAGCTTATAAATAGCCTTGTTGACGACAATTCATATACAGCTTTAATGTACATTCCAGATAAATACATCATTAATTCTTTGAATGTTTGCTATGGCAATAGACAAGGTTACGTTAATAATGGCGACTATATTTTTCAAATAAGATTTTACGAAAATGGTTATTACAATGTTAAAAACGACACCGGTATTGATGATTTTTGCGAAGATGCTTTTATAAAAATCGATTTGTTTAAAATGTGGGACAAACTTTCTCAATATGATAACGATTTAAGAGCAAGCGATAAAAACATCAATAAGCTTGAAAAAGCCTTAAAAGCTCTATTTGGAGAAAGTGTTTCAAAAGACTTGATTAAATACATTAAAGAAAAACTGATTTTGGCAAAAAGTATTCCGAATGATGATTCAAAGCCAAAGTTTTATGAAGTTAAAAAATATGGAAAATACACTTTTAACATTATTTGTATGCGTGATGAACAATTACAAATATATGTTAAAAGATTAGATAAATAAGGTTTCACTTTTGTGGGTGTAATTTCACCTACATTTAGTCATACAAAAAGGAGATATCCTTTTGAATATCTCCTTTTAACCCCTTAAATTCTGGCCTAAAAAGCCATAAAATATAGGATTATACAAACATGAAAAAATTATTAAATATACTATTTATTTCAATATTTACTTATACTCTAGCAACATCTTGCTATGCCTATTCTAATACTTTTGACTACATGCTTTCTGTTATGGATGTTAATATTGAAAACATTCATGGACTAAAGATTAATGAAGATGTTTACAATAAATACTCTTTATTTGTTTACGGCTCTCCGGAAGAAATGCATCAAGGACAACGTTGGAAGGATGTTGAAAATGGTTTGTGGAACAATGGAAAAGCTCAAGGTGAATACTGGATTTTGGGTGAAAACTATAATGGCTATGAAGTTCATAATCATAAGTTCCCAGCAGATATTGAACCTCCAACTACACCTGAACAATGGCGATATGCTTTGATTAGTAATGCTCAATCTTCGTGGCAAGATCAGTCAAAATATATGGATGATTTTCAGCGTGATTATATGCTTAATACAAAGCTTATGAGAAATGAAGTTACGTATAACATCACTGCTTTAGATATTGGCTTAGACAAAGTTAGACTTGAAAACTATGCTACCTGGAAAACAAAAGGCTCTGTATATACGGAACGTTACGACAAAGATAATAAACGTTGGGCTGCGAATTTTATGACTATGCCAATGAGTGCAGACAGCAAGATTAACAGCTTTGCAGAATTCCAAGATGGAGAAGACTATTTTGTTCCAAGCGGCGATTCATCAATTAGCATTCCAATTACATTTGGCGCAGAGGCTACAGATTTATCTGAATTTGCCAGAAAAGAACATGTTAAAGAAATCAAATCTGAAATCTATATTAATGATTTATTGATTGATAGTGTTTCAGGTAGCGAAAGGTTATATGTTTCAAAAGAAATTGAATACAGTGTTTTAAAACCTATCGAAAGCAACATTCTAACTCTTAATATTGAGATTAAATCACATCTTACAACAAAATTTACTACTGATGGTGCTTTAGTAGATATAAAGTATTACACTCTTACAATTTATTTTGGCGTAGAAAAAGAAGAAAATATCGAGGAGGAAGAAGAACTTCCAGAAGACGACTACATAGAACCAAGGACATACTATAATGGTGTTCTAGATATAAATAGAGCAGACAATGAATTAGTTCCTCCACCGGTTATAGAAAGCATAAAAGTTCACAGAATTAAAAACGGAAATGATGTTGAGCTCTTAAAATTAAAAAATTCTACTCAAAAGTTTGTGTGTGCAGGTGAGACAATTAGTGTAGAAGTGGTTATTTCTAATAATGTGTCTTTTGTAGAAATGTCGTTTAATGGAGATTCTTCAATATTCACATTTGATACGGTCACTAAAAAGGTTGAATGGGATGAGCCACGAGCGAGAAATAAGTCAACATTTAAAAGTACACTCAAAGAGTTTGAACAGATGTATCAAGGTTCGGTAAGAATGAAAAAGATTTCTTCAACAGACACTACATCAACTTTCTATTATAGCTACATCATTCCTTCTGAAACAAAACAAACTTTGAACTCATGGAACACCTTGAGACAAAAGGCTGGAGATGCCTTTAAAATAAATGATAATCAACTATTCACAAGAATTCGCTCGCCATATGAGATTGTTATTTATGCAAAGGGATTTGGCGGAGAAGCAACTAAAAGAACATCGTTAGATGTATTTGAAAGATGGGATACAATCTATAATAGAGATATTTCCCAATATGTTTCGAATTTAGATTAATAAAAAAGAGGACTATATGAAAACTAAAAACAATAGAGGAAATGGCTTAATAATATGTGCTTTTTTTGCAGCAATCTTTTTGATTATTATCTTTTTTATTGGAGCTGTTTTTATAAGTGAAATGAATTCAATAGCTTACAACATAAAGCTAGACATGTATTCTATTAATAAGTCGGCGATAATTGCTGTCAATAAAGGAGCCACCAGTAGAAGCGGATTTAGCTACGACTTGAAGACTTATAAAAATGAAATTCAAAAACTCTTAAAAGCTAATTATGGTTTGAATGATAATTTAGAGAGTCAAAACGGTCTTGTTCAAAAAGTTGAGTTAGTAGATTATGAGATTCTAAGAAAAGGCAATAGAGATAATTACAGTAACAATAAAGTGAAAGACCAGACATTGCATACTGTTTTAAAAGTTAAGATTAAACCAATTTTTAACATTAAAATTTTAGAAGATGTTTGTACATTTGATATACATGAAGATGTTGTACTAAATGAATTAATGACATAGAAGTAGGAGAGCATTTATGAGAATAAACAAAAAAAGAGGAAGTGAAATAATTACAACACCAATAATCATAGCTGTTGGTATGATCATGGTTGCAAGCTTAATTGTTTTTGCCATAAAAATTTTAACTCCATATATTTGGTATGAAAAACTTTCATCCACTTGTTTAAAATATGTTTTTGTAATGGAAGAGTATGGATATCTAACAAATACTGAAAAGAACAATTTGATTGCAGAGCTTGAAGAACAAGGCTTTGAAAAAGCTAACCTCAAAGTAACTTGCACAAATAAAAGACAAAATTATGGAAGCCCCATCTATTTGCATGTTGATTATACATACAAAACAGAGCTTCCAGTAGTTGGTGAAAAAATAATTCCAATGAGCATAAAAAGAGAATCAGTAAGCAAACGTTAATATTATTAATGCTGGTGCACAATGTGTATCATCGTAAAAATGTATTCGTTTGATGTTAAAGGCACATTAGTATATTACTAAAGAAAACAATCTGCACGATTGCTTCTTGTATAATTTGCTCCGAAGTATTCTTAATTTTGCAATACGAGGAGCAAATATTACAAGAAGCTGAGCTCAAGCCGTTTTCGTAGTAATATACTAATGCGCTAATAATGTAAGAAAAATTTGTACTTATTTATGATACGTCTCATTATTTAATATCTTATACGCTCTATATATTTGTTCACAAAGTATCAATCTAAATAGTTGATGTGGGAATGTTAGTTTTGAGAAAGAGATTTTTACTTTAACAGTATTTAATAATTCTTTATCAATTCCTAACGAACCTCCTATAATAAAGTCGATAGTGCTGTAGCCAGAAACGGTTATGGCACTTATTTCTTGCGCAAATTCTTCTGATGTCAACTCTTTTCCAGCTAAATCAAGTGCAATTACAAAGTCTCGAGGATTGATACATTTTGAAATCTTCTCAGCTTCCTTTTTCTTAACTTGCTTTGCTTCTTTTTCTGATGGATTATCTGGTATTGGCTCATCAGGCAATTCAACAACATTTATTTAAACGTATTTAGAAAGTCTTTTTAAGTATTCATTTATACCATCTTGCAAATATTTCTCTTTGATTTTTCCAATACAAATAATATTGATGTTCATAATAATCTCCTTATAAAACATGGCGCCAATTAGAAAGGCGCCATTAAATTTATAGTGTTATCATCGGATCTATAAAATCCCTTGAGGCAACTGATAAGTTGCATATATTTCCATTTTCCTGAAGCTCATTTAACACTGTTTGATAAGCAAGCTCTGGAAAATTATTTTCTTTACTTAAGTGTCCCAACACAATGTTTGAAACGTTATTTTTAGATAAATAAGAAATTGCCTTGCTTGCAGATTCATTAGATAAATGCCCGTCATCACTCATAATACGCTTTTTAAGCTGATATGGATAAGGACCGCACTTTAATGTTTCTTCATCATAGTTTGCTTCTAGCAATAGTACATCCGAGTTTTCCATTTGATGAAGTACACCATCAGTAATATGTCCTATATCTGTTGAAACAGTAATCTTTTTATCTTCAGCATAGATTGAAAATCCACAAGGATCTGCTGCATCATGAGGAATTGAAAATGGATGAATTCTAAAATCTCCAATTTCAAAATCTGTATTTGTGCTAAACGTAAATTGCAAATTCTCGCTAATATCTAAGCTTTGCATCATCTTCCAGGTTTTTGCATTAGCAAATATTGGAATGTGATATTTTTTTGCAATTATTTTTAGTCCACTTGTGTGGTCAGTATGTTCATGTGTAATTATTATTGCATCTATATCATCAAGCTCAACATTTATTTCTTCAAGAGCTTTAATTATCTTATTACAACTAACTCCAGCATCCACCAAAATCTTGGTGTTTTCAGTAGCAACGTAAGTTGAATTGCCAGAGCTGCCACTATATAAATTACAAAAATTTATCATGTGTTTCTCCCAAATAAAATTTATACAATCAAGTAAGCATAGAATTTAGTCGATTTCTAGGCGAACGAACGAGGCAACCGGAGGCGTATCAGGTATACGTTGAGGATTGCCGAAGTGAAGTTCAACAACGAAATCGGCAAATTATATGCTTACGCTCACTCAGATACTCGACGAATGTCTGCTCCTAATGCTTGAAACTTCTTTTCAATATGTTCATAGCCTCTATCAATATGTTCGATTCCTAAAACTTCTGTTGTTCCTTTGGCAGCAAGCCCTGCTAAGATAAGTGCAGCTCCTGCTCTTAAATCTGTAGCCATTACTTGTGAACCAGAAAGCTCGTTTACACCTTCAAATACGGCACGTTTGCCTTCAACGCTTATATTTGCGCCCATCTTGTTAAGCTCTGCGGTGTATTGGAATCTTGAGTCCCAAATACCCTCGGTTATATAGCTTGTGCCTTCTGAAATTGAAAGAAGTACTCCAAACTGAGGTTGCATATCTGTAGGAAAACCAGGATATGGCATTGTTTTAACGGATGCTTTTTTAGTTCTTTGATCACAATAAACTCTAATTGCGTCTCCGTCGTCATTTTCTTCTATCATAACGCCCATTTCTTTAAGCTTTGCTGAAATAGGGTCTAAGTGCTTTGTAATACAATTTGTGATTGTAATGTCGCCTTTTGTTATAGCAGCGGCTAACATATAAGTTCCTGCTTCGATTTGGTCTGGAACGATTGCGTAAGAAGGACCTCCTTTAAGCTCTTTAACACCAGTAATCTTAATTAGGTCGGTTCCTGCACCTCTAATGTTTGCTCCCATCATATTTAAGAAGTTTGCTACGTCAACGACGTGAGGCTCTTTTGCAACGTTTTCAATCTCGGTAACACCTTCGCAAAGAGTTGAAGCTAAAATAGCATTTATTGTAGCACCAACGCTTACGATATATAGATAAATATGATTTCCTTGCATGTGTTCGCCATTAGCAGTAATTAAACCACCTTCACAATCTACAGTAGCGCCAAGTGCTTCAAAAGCCTTGATGTGCTGGTCGATTGGACGGTTACCTAAATTACATCCACCAGGGCTACCAACTTGAGCTTTATGAAATCTAGAAAGAAGAGCACCTATAAAATAGTAAGAAGCTCTGAATTTTCTAGTAATTTCAGGTGAAATGTCGGTTTTATTTATATTTGTTGAATCAATTTCTATTGAATCTGGGGAGATATATCGAATTTTGGCACCAATGCTCTCTAATATCTCACAGCAAAGCTTGATATCACTTATATTTGGTAGATTTTCGATTATACATTTTCCGTTAATTAAAGCGGCAGCTGGAAGTATTGCAACAGCAGCGTTTTTAGCACCATTGATAGCAACAGTTCCTTCTAATCTTCTTCCCCCATTAATTATTAATTTTTCCAATAAAAACACTCCCCAAAACAAATAATTTCATTAAAAATGCACCTTTTAGTGCATATAAAGTATACCATAAAAACTCATAATTGCAATAGTGTTCGTAGCGGCGACCATTGGCGCCATATAAGTAATGACATCTTGCTTTTTTAATAGTAAAATGTAAAAAGGTGGTGGTTTTTATATGTCTAATCCTCGTAAATACATGTTTGTTTCAGATATTCATGGAAACATCGAGATTTTTAATAGAATTATTGAGATTTTTAAAGCCGAAAAAGCTGATATATTGGTTCTTTTGGGAGATACATCTGCGGGATTTTTTAATTCTGAAAACAACGAATTGATGGCAGATGTTTTGAACGAAATGCAAGATAAAGTTGAAGTAATTCATGGAAATTGTGATTCTTCAGATTTTGAGGATTTACTTGAATTTGAAGTGTTTGATGATGACACGTTATATATAAATGGAGTTTTTGTGACTATCACTCATGGTCACATTTATGGCAGCTACAACTTGCCACCAAATTGTGGAAAGATTTACATTCAAGGCCATACACACACACCACTATTAATGAAACGAGGAGATAAGATTTTAGCAAATCCTGGTTCTCCGACAAGACCAAGAGGAACTGATTTAAAGTGTTATTTAATAATTGATGAAGATAGCATTAAACTAAAAGAGTTTAATGGAGTAGTAATAAATGAAATTGAGTTTTAAGTGTTCGAAGATGATTATTTTTGTAAACAAGAGGGCGATTTTTTATGAAAAAAATTGTTGTTATAATAATTGTATTAGTACTACTGATTTTATTGTTTTCAATAGACCTGGTGGAATCCAATAAAAGAAGGTCATACTATGATTCACGTTTGACGAGTGACCAGCCTTCACAATTGATTGAAGGCGAAAATGTTGAATCAGGAGAAGATGAAGAAAGACTAAAAAAAGAATTAGAGGAAAAACTACCGACCAATGCATTGTGGGATATGGATTTAGCCTTTTTAAGATACGAGAATCAAAAACAAAATATTGTGTATTCTTCTTCATCAATTAAAGACGCACTAAAGTTCATCGAAAAGAAACTTTATTATAATAATCACGAAAATCAGATATATGGATTAATAGGAGATTATATAAGCGAGAATGCCTCTAAAGATGACTTTATTATTATACCATCCCTTAGTTCTCCAATAAATGACATGGACGATTTCAATAAGGATACTTCTGTTTATCGAAACAATTTTTGTATAGAATGGGAAAAAGTGGAAAATTCATATCTTGACTATATAAAGGGAGGTTTTTCTACTTATGGTAATTATGGATTTGCTCTTTTTCAATGGAAATCGAGTTTTATAAATGAAGATTTGGATAGAAATCAAATAATTATGAAATTTCCTAATGAAAACTTGCCGGCAGTTTATAAGCCTTATGGAATAGATAAGATGCGTTTTGCAAATGACAAAGATAAAATACGCTCAAGTGTGGTTGTTAATGCGGTTATAAATAATTATGATTTATTTAATGATTTTGGTGAGGAAGGCGTAAGAAAGACATTAGAAGAAGCATTCTTTCAACAACTTGAAGATCCTAAACAACGAGACCTATATCAAAAATCATTTCCAAATACTTCACCAGAAGAATGGATTAAGGTTTTTGAAGACGATTATCTAAAGGTTATAGCTGATAATTATCATAAGTGTGCAAGTTCAACGGATTTTTTATGCTATTCGGATGATGACTATTTGGTTTTTGGAAAAGGAATTGGTTATGTATATCAGTATATAGGCATAATACCAAAAAATGAATCACTTGAAGATTTTATTGAAAGCACAAATATAAAAAAGATAAATGAATTAATTAGTAAGTTGAAAACTATCGAGTCAAAGAATTTTAAGGATGGTGTTGCAACTATAATAGATGGCCAACTACCTATATTTAAAATTCAGTATTCATTAAATCTTACCGAAGATTTAAAGCAATTAGGTATTACTGATATTTTTGATCCAAGTAAACATGTAATACGTAGATACTTTGACAACTATAACACATTTTTTGAAGATACAAGGAGCATTCGAGATGTTGTGTTTTCTCAAAATGGAATTAAGGCTGCGGGGTTTACGGTATTTGCTGAAGGAAGCGGAGATTCAGATGAATCCAAAATTAAAGATTTTGATTTTTGCGAGAAAGATATAAATCCTTGTCGAGCAATACAGCCTAATAATAAAACTAAAAAAGTAAGCGGACAAGAAGAATTTGAATTTAATTATATTTTTGAAGTTCCAACCGAGACTATAGATTTGACATTTAATAAACCGTTTTTATTCTTTGTTTTTAATAAAAAAGATGACGAGGTTGAACTTGCTGGCGCTGTTTATGAACCAATGCTTTGGAAAGATGGTAACTATCATTATTGATTTTTTTGTGATACAATATTATTGAAATAAAAAAGGGGGACTTAATACATGAAAAAAATTATTGCAATTATTTTTATTATAGCAATTATTGTTGGATTAACTACCTGGTTTATAATAGCTAATAATACACACACATCTACGTATGTTCCATCACCAGATAGACTTTCTGAACCGTCTCAAACCAATGCTGAAAACAATACAAATGTTGAGGCTGAAGAAAATAATAACGAAAATGAAGAGCAAAATCTGGAAGAAGAAACACTAAAGGATGAAAAGTTAGAAGAAGACTATGTTTTAACAGAAATATCACCTGCCACAAATGGTTTGTCGGATTTTGATTTAAGCTTTTTGAAGGTAGAAAACAAAAAAGAAAATATGGTATATAGTCCTCTTTCAATTAAGTATGCCTTAAAGATGCTTGAGGAAGGCGCTAATGGCGAAACTAAGAATCAAATTACAAAACTAATTGGAAATTACACACTTCCAAAGTATAAAAATAGTAAGAATATGTCACTAGCTAATAGCTTCTTCATCAAGGATACTTTTAAAGATAGAACGAAGCAAGACTATATTGACTTACTAAAGAGTAAATATGATGCTGATGTGATATTTGATACATTTGAAAGCGAAGAAAATATTAATAACTGGATAAAGGAGAAAACTTTAGATATAATTCCTAAGCTATTGGGAGATAGAGAAGCAGAATTTTGGCAATTTGCTTTAATAAATGCACTTGCAATAGATATGGAATGGGAAGAATTCTTCTTAGACGAAGATAGCTGGGAATCTCAGCTTTTACTTGATTTTCCTAATGAAATATTAAGTAGTGTATATAAACCTTGTGAAGTCACAACGATGCGATTTGAAGGAGATAATAGTAAGGAATATTCTGGCATGTGGGTAAATGCAGTCGTAAATAATTATGACATAGTAAAAGAACTTGGCGAAGACACCATAAAAAAGACACTTGAGGATGCTTATTGGAAACAATTAGAAGAACCACATCAGCAAACGTTATTTCAAAATACTTATCCAGACATTTCTCAAGAGCAATGGATAAAGGACTTCGAAGAAGACTATATAAAGACTATAGATCAAAACTACCATAAATATGCTAGTTCTACAGAATTCTCGGTTTATTCAGATGATGAATACTTGCTATTTGGAAAAGACCTAAAAGAGTACGATGGCGCAAGATTGCAATATATTGGTATAATGCCAAGAAACATGTCATTAGATGATTTTACTAAAAATGCCAATAGCGATTTGATTAATGAATTAATTGGTAAGATGAAAACCATTGAGCCAAGTAATTTTAAAGAAGGTGTAGCAACTGTAATTAGAGGCACGATTCCAAAGTTCAAATTCAATTACTCTTTGAATTTTCTTGAAGATTTACAGAAATTAGGCATTAAAGATGTTTTTGATTCAGAGTTAGCTGATTTAACGAATATTTCTAATGTTCAAAAGGGTGATCCAGATTATTACAATATCTTTATTCAAGACGCTAAACACGTTGCGGATATAGACTTTTCTCAAAAAGGTATCAAGGCTGCTGCAGTAACATTGTTTGGAGGCGGTGGCGGAGGTGGTGAACCTGAAGAATTTGAATTTTACTATTCTTTTGAAGTTCCTACTGAAGAAATAGACTTGGACTTTAACAAGCCTTATGCATTCTTAATTAGAGACAAAGATACGAATAAAACTTGGTTTGTTGGTACAGTTTATCAACCACGCTTATTTAGTGATGAGGAAACAGATTTTGGTGGTGGAGTATAAAGAATGATTTTGCGAGGGTAACCCCCTCGCTTTTTTATTGCTATTTTAGGCTTTTTGTGGTACAATCTTTCGCGTAATAAAGATGCTTCATGAAAGGAGGTAAGCCATGATTTATTGCGGAAATGACATTACAAGCGTAAAAAGAATAGAGAACGCCATAAAAAAAGGGCGGAGAAGGCTTTTTAAAGCGCGTTTATACAGACGAAGAAATCGAATATTGTGAGTCGCGTCGAATGCGGAAAATATCAAAGCTATGCTGCTAGATTTGCCGCAAAAGAGGCAATGTACAAGGCTTTATCTCCATTTATAAAAGATGAATATAATTATACAGATTATGAAGTAACAAAAGACGAGAAAGGTAAGCCAGTTGCAAAGTTTAATGGCAATTTAGCTAAAATAAAAGAATTACAAAACATCAAAAGCCATGATTTAAGCTTGTCACATGAAGGAACATATGCAATTGCATCATACGTAGTAGAATTATAACCATATGGGCGATTATTAATCGGCTGAATGTTAAAGGGGGATGAAATTATGAACGAACTAATTCAAAAAGCTTTATTATTTGCAAAAGATTTTTTTAAAAACGAATTTAGCGGACATGATTATTACCACACCTTGAGAGTTTATAACAATGCTAGATTAATTGCACAGGATGAAGAATGCGATGTCGAAATCGTATATCTTTCAGCTATTCTTCATGATGTTGATGATTCAAAACTTGTTGGAGAACAAGTTAATCGTTTTGAAAATGCAAAAAGATTTTTAAACAGTGTTAATTATCCTGAGGACAAGATTGAAATTATTTGTCACAACATTGATCAAGTTTCTTTTTCAAAAGGAGTTACACCTGATACCATCGAAGGAAAGATTGTTCAAGATGCTGATAGATTGGATGCAATCGGTGCAATTGGAATAGCAAGAACATTTGCTTATGGTGGCACAAGAAAAAGAGATATTCATATTCCAAAAGAAGATTATAGTGATGATATGACAGATGAAGAAAAAGAAAGATATAACACTACTACAATTCATCATTTTTATGAGAAATTGTTTTTACTAAAAGATTTGATGAATACAGAAAAGGCTAAACAAGTTGCAGAAGATAGACATAGATTCATGGAACTATATATTAATGAATTTTATGATGAATGGAACGGAATCAAATAAGGAGAGCTTATTTATGGACGATATCGAAGTAAAGACAAAACCTAGTCCTATAGGTTATATCACGACAGCTATAATTATATTAATTATTGATATAGCAATAATCGCTAATATTTTTAGTCCATTAGGTACAGCTTTTTTATCATCATCAAAGATTTTCGAACCCATATTTGTACCGCAAATGAATCGTCCACTTTACACTTTGTTTATTCCAATATTAATTTTAGGGATTCCGTTTCTTGTTTTACCAGCATTAATAATAGTTTGTGTTCAGGAGTCTTTTAACGAAGCGAAGATAAGAAAACATAGTATATTTTTGAACACCATAAATCCTTATGTAGATTTTTCAAATATAAAAAGAAAAGATGCAAATCATATGATTGGTCAACTACATATATTAAAAGATTATAAAAAAGGTTTTGGAATTGGGACGCTTGATTTGTCAACACTAAGAAACTTTACCCACTATGCATCTTTAAATGATAAAAGGGATAGAGAAAAAGTATATGAGGTTAATAAAGAAGCTATAATGGAAAAACATCCAGAGATAGACTTTAACAATTTGACTACAAAAGATAGAATAATTATAAATGATGAATTGGATGTTTTGATGTATTCGAAAGAATTTTTAGAATTTAAATAGGAGGTATATATGAAAGTATTAATTGGTGGCGCTTGGCCATATTCAAATTATAAATTACATTTAGGTCATGCTGCAGGTCTAATTGGTGGAGACTTGCTAGCTAGATATCATAGAGCAAAAGGAGACGACGTTATTTACGTTTCTGGCTCTGATTGCCATGGTACACCTATAACAGAAAGAGCTAAAAAAGAAGGAATTACACCGGCTGAAATTTCAAATAAATATCACAAGCTATTTGTTGAAGCATTTAATGCTTTAAACTTTTCATATGATTTATACACTGAAACAGAAACTGATTATCACAAATCACATGTAATGGAAATCGTTAAAAAGATTTATGATAACGGCTATATCTATGAAAAAGTTGAACCACAAGCATTTTGCCCAAAGTGCAACAAATTTTTAGCAGATAGAGAACTTCAAATTACTTGTCCTAACTGTGGAAGAATTACTAAATGTGATTCTTGTGATTGCGGATATGTTCCAACAGAAAAAGATCAAGAGAATGCTACTTGTACAGATTGTGGAACAAGAGTAATTAAAAAGGACAATAAAAATTTATATATTGCACTT
>JAEEGK010015683.1_pt1 | contig 16755 bp, 9 predicted proteins | sample 8958771 | NCBI WGS metagenome assembly JAEEGK01 (sample SAMN16246547, study PRJNA631951) | gut metagenome | biome: gut microbiome; feature: rumen; material: SC-attached | host: Bos | place: Iran: Karaj | collected 2018-10 | reverse complement strand
AAAATTTGATAAAGAAGGAACTGGATTAATTGATGTTATGGAAATTAGACAAGTTTATAATTGTTCAAAACATCCTAAAGTTGTTTCTGCTGAAATGAGTGAAGAACAAGTTTTTTCTTTATTTTTAAAAAATTTTAATGATAAAAATAATACTGGAAAAATTGATAGAAAAGAATGGAATGATTATTATGCTGCTGTTAGTTATTCTATTGAAAATGATGATCATTTTGTTATTATGATGAAAACTACTTGGCAATTAGATTAATTTTTTTTAGCTTTTATCATATTTTAATCAATATTTTTTAATATTTAATTGGTTTTTTTTTGATTAATTGAACAATTATTTTTTAATATATTTTTTTTTTTAATTAATATTTTTATTTATAACCTCTTTTCTAATTTTAATAAAACTTACCTAATATTTACCCCTAAAAAAAATTTTTTAGTTTCATTAATTATTATTCTTAATTATATAAATTGAATATAAAAATAATAATTCACTCCATTAAATAAAAGAGTAATTTAATTTTAAATGAAAATGAATTTCCAAATTGTTTTTTCAATATAAATAAAGTATAAAATATAAATCCATATTTTTAATTAATTAAGTCAATAATTTAAATTTAATATTTTATTTTTTTCATTGAAAAGACTACTTAATAAATCCCCAAATAAAAGAATTCAAAAAAAAAAATATATATATAATACCAACTAATATGTATTTATATTATTAAACTAATTTATCATATTTATGATTCCTATATAATCAAATTATAATTATAAAATAAAAATGAATAATAACACATTACATATGTTTTAAAAAATTAATTTGTCCATCGCAAATATCAGAATCTAAATAAATTTCGATTTGCTTTGGTTTAATTAGATGATAATATTCACCATCAATATTTAAATAAAGATTACTTAAACTTTTTTCCAAATTAATATCATCTTTAAATTTAAGCAACCAAGGACCATTACCTTGATATAATCTTTTAGCATTTCCACCAAAAACATTTTCCATTCCCATTTTAATAGGAGAATCAAAAGTAAAAAATTCTAATTTTTTATCATTATATTTTTGTTCAGTTCTTTCTTTAAAACTTCTTAATTCTTCACCAGATAAATAATTAATAGGAATTTTTTTCCAAATATCTTTAACACCACCAAAATAATGATAAATATTTTGTGCAACAATATTCATAAAATATTTATTAAGTGGTATTTTCTCATATTTAATATTAAATTTTATATCAGTTAAACAATCTTTTGAATCAAAAGAAGTTTTTTCACTTGTACTTTCAGAACTACTAATTTTATTATTATAATATTTTTTAGGAAAAAATATATTTTCTCCAATATAAAATCCTTCAAATAAATCACAAAAATTTGGTTGTTTTTCAAAAGTAGCAATTCTAATTCCAGCTTCATATGCATAAATTAATTTATTAATATATCTACTACTACTTCTTTTTTGTTCAAAAGAAAAACCACATTTAGCATCAAAACCTAACGAAGAATAATTAATAAAACTTCTAGAAAAAGTTTTTATTAAATTTCCAAAATTATCTTTTTTTTCTATTACTTTACCAGAATTAATTTCTTCAATATAACCATTATCATTCATTTCAACTGATATTTTCCAAATATCAATTTTAATAATTTCAGCAATTATATATGAATATAATAATTTTTGTAAATTTAATATATTACTAATACTAATATCATAACCAAAATTTAATGTATTTGAAAGATCATTTCCAGTTCCCATTGGAAGACTTCCAAAAATTATTCTTTGTAAATTACATAAATTTCCTAATTCTGATACAAAACTTAATACTGTTCCATCTCCTCCTGCAATTAAAACTCTTATTTTATTCATTGAAAAATAATTTAAGTAATCTTTTATAAAATTATTACCTTGTGTTAATTCTTCTAATTTTACAACATTAAAAACAACTAATGAAAAGTTTTTTGTGCTGTCAAAATTAGAAGATTTTATAATTTTTGTTTTTTCTTGTGGGAAATTTACAATGTTGAAATTTGGAAAATTTTCATTTCTGTATTTTTGAGATAAATCACATATTTTTACTCCTCTTTGAGAACCAGATTTTGGGTTTACAAATATTACTAGTAATTCACCATCTTTTTCAAAATCGTTTTTGTTTTTTTCTGGAAGTAAATCTTTGTAATTATTAAAATCAAAATTTGAAGTGCATTCATCATACACGTTTTCCATTCTTATTTATTCAATTTATTTTTTTGTATTATGTTTTAATTTATATATGATATAATAAAATTTTTTAATAATGAAAAATTAATGACGTCTTTTAACAATTATTATAATTTTTATAATTACTTTTATCCTTTTAATTAAATCTTTGTAAATTAATTATTAAAAATTAATAAATTTTAATTAAAATTGTTTCTGCATAACATTATGAATTAAATTACTTTATAACATATTATACATATTATAAATTAAAATTATTTATTTATATAATAATTAAATTTATATATGAATCAAGTTTCAATTTATAATTTCTATTTATTGACATAATCATATAACTCTTTTAATCTATAAATTTTACTTAATTATTTTATATTAATAAATAATACAAGATTCACAACATATTTCATCATCATAAGATGCTATACTATTTGATTTATAATAATTTAATTTATTTTCTTTTTTATAACTAATAACATCAATTATTTCTACAAAATTATCTAATTTATTTCGTGTAATATTTTCACAATTTTTATTTATTATATCATCTTTTAATAAAATATTATCAGCAAAACTTATTCTTTGTTTTCCTCCTTTTTTAATTTCTTCACCAAAAATATCCTTTCTTATTTCATTTGTAGATGAATAAGTTATTATTGAAGTACTTCTAGTTTTAAGTTTTTGAAATGATAATTCTTTTATTTTAATTATTGATATATTATTAATAATATTTGATATATTTGAATCAGTATAATCAGTATTTCTATTTATATTGTTTTCGGTCATTTTTTATTAATTAATTACAAATTTTATATTTACAATATTTTGATAAAAAAAATAATAAAAAAATAGATATAAATTTAAAATAAAATAACTTTAACTATCTCCTCCATCACCATCTTCTTCATTATTATCTTTTAAAGATGGGAACCAACTTAATTCTTTTTTCTCAATAGTTTCCATAACATAAGAATTAATAGCATTTGTTTCTTGAATATCAACAAATCTCAAACCAAGAATATAATCAACATAAGTCCATAAATTATGAACTTTATTAATATGTTCTTCAAATTTTTGACCATTTTTTTCACAAGTAACTTTATTAATACCACAAATAAAACAAATTTCATTTTTATCTTTCTCAATTTTTTGTTCTTTATTTCTCAATTCAGAAAAAGCTTCAATAATAATACCAAAAATCATTCCTTGTAACATAACAGTTTGACTTATAAAATAGGCAACTTCATAAAAGAATCTTGCAAGATAATAAGATTTATTTAAATTATATGATCTAGCATTCATTCTATCAGCAATTCCACCATCAAATCTCATTCCATAATCCATATGAGTTGCAAAACAATATGCTAAAGTACCACATTCACTTTCTATATGTGATGGTTCTGTATATATTCCTCCTATTAAATCATTTAAATAATCAAATCCATCTGGATAATTATGAGGCATTTTTGAATCTATTGCTCTCATAAAATCTTCTTCAAATTTAAAAAATGCAACTGCTGCTAAACATAAATTTATTACTATTGATAAATAAAATACTGCACCTAATTGACTAGTTTTTACTGTCATTGATGTTATTAAATTTCTTAATGTTTGAGATAAATTAAATATTATAAATAATTGTAAAATATATATAAAGTATATTTCATAAAATGTTGCAAATGCTGATAATATTATATTCCATATAAATGCAAATAATTTATTTTTTTTAATTAATACTATATATGCTGCTTTTATTTTATCTCCTGTTGTTAATATAATTTCCTTATTATCTTCATCTTCATCATTTTTATGTTCATATTCTTTTATCATTTTTTGACATTCTGTCATATATAATAAATTATATTTTGCAATTAACCATAAAATTATACATAATCCATTAAAACCTAAATTAATATATCCTAAATCTTGAATTACAAAATTAATATGATTATCACCATATATTGCATCACCTTCTCCTTTTAATACACATAACATTATTAAATTTATTGTTAATGTAATTAAAAATGCTAATACTTCTAAATAATAAAAATTAATATCATTAATTAATCTTCTAAAACAATTAGCTTTACCACTTTGTTGTCTATATTTAATTTCTTCAAAGAAATTATCACATCTTTCCATAAGTGAAAGTAATTTAGAATATCTATCACTTCTATCAACATTATCAATAAAATCTTCTTTAGATATTTTAGATAATAAAGGTACAATAGGATTAATAGTAAAAATAACAGAAACAGGTTCATCTTCATCTTCTTTATTAACAAAAATTGTTCTAGTAATTGATTCAAAGAAATTAACACATAAAAATTGTTCATTAAATTTTGCTTCTGCAATAGCAGCATTAGTAACTTTATTAATTAATTTAATATTTTTATTATAATATGCTTTTGATACTTGTTCTTCAGTAAACATATCATATTTAAAATAAAATTCATATACATAAGGATTTTTAAAACTTGTACTTTGACCTAACATTTTAAAATATTGATACATTCTATTTGCTAATGCAAATTTATCATTTGAACCAAAATCTAAATCATTAAAATATAAATCTGAAAAAAATTTTTTCATTTCTGGAGTAAAACTATAATTTTTTTTAATAACTAAATTTTCATTATTATTATTATTATCTTTAACTTGATTATCTTCTTCATCATCTTCATCTTCTTCTTCATTTTTATTTTGTTTTTCAATTTCTTCAATATATAATTTATTCATTGTAGCAATTATAGAATCTAATATAGTTCCTGGTAATAATGTAGATGATATTTCAATAATTCCATTTGATGGAGTTGCACTTTCTTCTAAAAATGCCATTAAAAAATCCATTAAATCTTTTCTAATTACATAATTTAAATCATTATCAAATGAATCATCAATTAATAATTTATTTACTTCTGTTAAAAAAATTGAAAAAAGATATTTTTTTTCTTTTCATTTGTAAAAATTTTTGCTAAATTTTCACTTGAAGTTCCTTGAATTGTTTCAATTAAAAATTCTAAAATTACAAAATAAATATCATAAAAATATTCATCTGGATTATTATCTCTTTTATTCATCCATTGAGATAATAAAATTATTTTACCTAAAATACTTAATAAATATTCAAAAACTGAAGCTTTTCTTGAATAAACTGCACCATTAACATTTGTTTCAGTTGATAATTGAGAACCTGTTGAAATTATTGTTTTTCTTTTATGATTAACATATTCATCATTATCATCATTTATATTTTTTTTTCTTTTTAATTTTTTTATTTTTAAATGATTTTTATATCTAACTATTACATCTTTTTCACTATATTCTGTATTATTAAAAAATAATGTTTGAAAATGAGGATTATGTTCTTCACAAAAATATTTCATTATTTTAATATCCATTATTGAATAAAAATATTCAATTCTATTTTCATAACCATTAAAATTAATTTCTTTTAATATAACATAAATTACACTTGAAGTAAATGAATCAACTAAATTATTAAAATCAAATAAAGGTTCTTTTCCTTCATTATTTTCTTCAATTTCTTCAAAAATTTGTTGAATTTCTGTAGTATCATATTGTAATAATCTAAATAAAAACCATAAAACAGTTTCTTTATATTTTTGACGATGAGCTTTATTATAAAATAAAATACATTTACATAATAACATTCTATAATTTGTATTATAATGTGCACTTGTTTCAGTTAATGCTTTAATAAAAGAACTTGTATTAATAACACATTTCATATTATAATAATGAAATATTAATGCAAGAATATCTTGTTCAAATTGAGTTTTATATTTTCCTTGTTTTTTAAATTTTGTTATTATACTTTTTTTCTTTTCTTCATCATATATTTGATTCTTTTTTTCAAAATAATCTTTATATCCTTCTACTTGTGGAAATTCTATAAAATTTTGAGTATGAGATAAAAATATTTGACGTAAATTTGCATAATTTAAAAATTCAAAATTTTCATCTTTCATTCTTCTTAAATCAAAATTTACTCTTTCTTCTTCATTTTTAGGATTTTTTATTTTATTTTTTTTTTCTTTTTTTAAATATTTTTTATCAAATTCATTTGTTTTTTCTTTTTCTTTATTATCATCATGAATAATAATTTTATCAGGATTAATTAGTTCAACAGTATTATTTTGAGTACTAAAAAATACAACTTTTTTTTTTTCTACAAAAGAAAATACTTCAGGTCTAGAATAAATATATTTTTTTAAATCTAAAAAATAATAAATAATTTCATATAAAGAAATACAATTATAACCAGAAGAATCAAATATTAAACTAGAAAATTTAGAAAAATAAACAACAACACTTTTAACAACAACTTCAATATATTTTTTAATTTTAGATTTATCAGTAGTCATAGTTAAAACACCTTGAAAATTTAATAATTCAAATTTAACAACATTTGCTTCATTTTCAAGTCCAATTAATCCAGTATAATTTCCACTTTTAACAAAAAATTCAAAGAATTTATAATATTTTGGATTTTCAATTATTTCATCTTTTTTTTCTGGTTTAAAATCATTTATTAATGCAGATGCAAAATAATTTGTATCTTTTGTATCTAATACTGTTTCTAAATAACATTTTCTATAATATTCTAATAATTCTGTTCTTAATGATATATTTATTGTTTTTGCATATAATATTCTTTTTAATTGTTCTTTTCCTGTTATTGTTTCTAAAAATTCTCTTTCTTCTATTATTTTTTTTGATGTACATAATTTTGTTAATATTCTTAAATATTTTTTTATTAATTTTTCTGTTTCTTTTTTAAAACATTGTAATTTATCATTTTCACGTGATGATGCCATTAAAATAAAATAGTTTTTGAAAGTTAAATGATAGTTAAATACTATTTTTAACATTTTCATTACTTTCTTTCTCATTTTTTTTTCATCAATAAATTCAACATTCTTTACCATTGTTTGAAGAACTTTTAATGCTTCATTTAAAACTTCTTGATTATAACTTTTTAAAATTGATATTTTTAATAAATGACTTAAATTAGTATTATTATTAATAGGTCTTTTAGAATTAGCAATGAAAACTAAACAAGTATTAATAAGACATAAAGCTTCAACTAATTGTCCTTCATTTAATAATTCAAAATTACAAGTAAAATCACTTTGTAATATAAAAAATGAATTTTCAGGAGAATTTAAAGTAAAATGATATAAAATTTCCATCATAATTCTAAAAATTGATTGTTTAATAAAAAATTTTTCAGGAGGATTTTTTTTTGATATATGATCATAATATAATATATGAATATATTTCATCATTGATTGAAGTAAATATGATTTTGTTACTATATATTTATTATTAAAATTATTATTAGTTTTAGGATTATTTTCTGTGTTTTGTATATTTTCATTTCCTGATGCATTCATACTATTTTCATAATTCTCCATTTCTTCATTTATTTGTGAAAGATTTTCCATTCCATCTAAAAATTTTGAATTTTCTTCTTCTTCTTTTTTCTTTGAAAAAATATTTTCATCTTCATTAAAAAATGTATAATTTTTATTAAATTCAGTAATTATATCTTCATATTTTTGTATAAATTTATCAACATTTGCTTGATAATTATATTCTTGAAAAAAATTATAATATGTTTCTTCTAATTCTTCATTAAAATAACGAACTTTTTTTATAAAATCTCTTTCATTAGGAAGTAAATTACCTTTAATAAATTTATATAATATTTCTTGATCTTCATCAATTAAACGAACCATTCCAGATTGATAACATTCTTCTATTTTTAATGGTAATTCAAGTAAATGATTACAATAATTAATTACATTTCTTAAACATTTTATATATCTTTGTTTTTGAGGTAAAATTTCTTGAATTTTTGAAACTTGATCTGAAATATAATCAATATTTGCTTCTTTTGATTTTTCTCTTTCTTTTTGTCTTGCAATTGTTTCTGAATCAAATCTTTGAGTAAATGTTAAAGCTAAAATTGCATTTTGAGTGACATTTTTACATATTTCTGTTTTTCCATGAAAAAAATTACATTTTTCAACTACTCTTTCACCTTTTAATGCACTAATTATTATTTGATCATTATAATAATATGATAAAAATAAAAGTGTTTTTATCATTGGACTTACAACTTTAATTTTTAAAAAATCAATATCAGCATTTTTTTTTTCTTCATCATAATATGTTAAAATTTGATCATTTAATTGACATAATTTAGATAATTGTTCATGATTAAATAGAGAATATTTTGCAAATAATTCACAAATCCTATATAATTTTGCAAGAATTAAATGAAATATAATTGGTTTTTCTTCTGAATTTAATAAACATTCAATTGAATTTAAAATATTATTTAAATAATTCATATTTAAATTATTTACATATTGTGATACTTTAGTTTCATTTTCTATATTTGTTATTAAAATATATCTTTGTAAAGGAGATAAAAGTGAAATATCTCTTATTTTAAAATTAGGATAACTTGCAAAATCTTTTGCAATATAAAAATTATAAAATATTGAAGTTAAATAATATTTTAATTGCCAAATATTTCTACTTTTATAATCAAATTTTCTTTCCATTATCTTAAAAAATATTTTTTCATTTAAAATATTTTTGATAATATCATTATAATAACATATTGTTCTACATCTAATTTTTAAACTTCTAATTTCTCCTCCTTCAATTCCAACTGTTAAATTTTTAGCTGGTTTTTTATCTTCATTATCAATTTCATTTCCTTCTTCATCAGTTTCATTTTTTTTTTCTATTCTATTTTTACATGAATAAACATTTTTACATCTTTGAGCAAAAACTAATAAAACCTGAGAAGTTAAATGTAAATCATTTAATGTATTATGATCTTCAAAATAATAATTAAAATTTTGTAAATTTTCATATGTTTTATTTATTTTTTCTGAAAATGAATGAAATAAATTATAAAAACTATTTTTAGTTGAAGTAAGAATATTTAAAAATTGAACAAAAGTCATTCCTTCAAAATTATGTATTTTCAAAAAATTATTTTGTTTAGCAATTGATCTTAATTTTCTAAAAATAATTCTTATATCATTATGATTATGATGAGTACAACAACATTTAAAACCTTTTAAATCCATTAAAGGTTTTTTAATAAAATTAACATCACAATTATAACAAATATTAAAACAAATTAAACAAATTTTAGTATTAGAATCATTTAAACTTTGATAACAGAAATTTAAATCATTAATTCCTGCTAATTCACCAAAAGTACAATTTTTTTTATATTGTTTATCTTCTTGATCACTTTCAGAAAATAAAGAATGACATCTATAACCACAAATACAAACTGCATTCATTATTCCTGATTTTATTAAATTATGAGGATATTCATTTCCGCTTTTATGACATAAATTAAAACAATTTTCACATATTGCATTTGTTCTCTCTGGATCACATTCACATATATAATATGTGTCTTTTATTTCTTTTATTCCTGATGTTAATATTTTACATTGTACTTGGAAAATTTCTTCTGAATAATCTATTATTTCTTCTTTTTCAAATGCTTTTCCTACTTCTTTTGATGTTTTTTTCAGTATTGATAATTCCATGTTTTCAGACATTTTTTATTTTTTTGGTTTTTTTTTATATTAATTTTTCTATAGTTTTTTTTCATTTGTTTTATTATGATTTTTTTAATAATAAACCAAAATTTGAATTAAAAAAAATAAAATATTATTTAATGGATTATAAAAATGCACAAACTACTGAAATTTCTGTTCTTAATGTAAAAAATAATAATTCAAATTTAAATAATCAAAAAGAAGAAATACCTGAACAAAAAAAATTCTCATTAGTAAAACAAAGATTAATATTTTTACCATTAGTGACAATATTAATGACTTTAACATGGTATGAATGGAGATTTTATACAAAATATACATATCCAACAGATGAGATAGATAATTCAAATTATTTAATAGATTTTTCATATATAATAGCATGTATTACTTATTTTTTATGTTGTTTTGTAATACCAAAACAAAGTAATGTTGATAAATATTTTGATTCATCTAATAATATTTTAAATGTTGATCAAAATCAACCTGGAAAAGAAATTAAAAGTTTAGATCCAAATGATTGGTCATATTGTAATTTTTGTAAACATAAAAAATTTAAAAGATCTAGTCATTGTAGAATGTGTAAAAAATGTATTTTATTAAGAGATCATCATTGTCCTTGGATTGCAAATTGTATTGGATTTCAAAATGTTCAATATTTTGTTAATTATAATTTTTGGTGTGTTTGGTCTTGTTTTTATACTGTATATTCTTTTGGTAAATTATGTATGAATTATTATTCTATTAAATTAAAATATCCTTATTTAAATTTAAATTGGCAAAAAATGACATTTTTTAGTATATTAACAATGTTTCAAGTATCAATTTTTTTAGGATGTATATTAACATTAATTAATATTTTTGGTATGATTTATAATAATTTTACATTTTTGGAATTTTTAAAAAATGTTGATACTGAAAGATATACTTTTTGTAAAAGAAAGGATTTAACAAAAAAAAATTATAATCCTTATAATATTGGATTTTTAAGTCATTTTTATTATTTAATTGGACCTTCATTATTACATGCTATTTTCCCTCTTCCTAAATTTCAAACTAATATTTTAAATGAACAAAATCCTATTTTTGCAAAATGTAAACAACCTACTAAATTAGAAGTTGTTAAATTACTTATTGAACAAGATAAAAAAAATGAAAATTTATTAGGTGGTAAAGAAAATGATCCTGATTATTTTCTTGAATTATGTCATCAAAATTATGATGGTAGAGAAATTGTTTAAAATAATATTTTGTATTGATTAATAAATTTGGTAAATTAATTAATAAAATTTAAATAAATGTTTTAAATTTTCATTATTTTTTTACAATATAAAAAATATATCTTAACAATCAAATAAATTGATTAAAAACCAAAAATAAAAAAAGATAAGCATTCCTTTAATTAAAATATATCATTAAAACCAAAATAATAAACTCAATAAAAGAAGAAAAAAAAACAAAAATTCAAAAAATCAAATTTTTTTTTTAAATTAAAATTTAAAAATTTTAAAATTTTAATTACCAGAAGCAATTTTATTAACAGCTTTAGCTCCTTCAATAATAGCATGTTTAGCTAATTCACCAGGTAATAATAATTTAACAGCAGATTGAATTTCTCTAGCACTTAAAGTATGTTTCTTATTATATCTAACTAATTTAGAAGCTTCAATAGCAATTTTTTCAAAAGTATCATTAATAAATGAATTCATAATAGCCATTGATTTTTTTGATATTCCAGTATCATTATGAACTTGTTTCAATACTTTATAAATATAAACTGAAAATGTTTCATGTCTATTTCTTTTATGTTTTGTTCCTTCTTTTGTTGTTTTTTTTACTGATCCTTTTACTTTTCCTCCTAATGGCTTTTTTGCTCTTAAATTTCCTCCTTTTTTATTATGATATGTATTCCATTCATCTTTTGTTATTACTCCATCTTTATTTGCATCTATTTTATCAAAATCTTCTTTTTTTGACATTAGTTTTTTTTTTGGTTGTCTTTTTTTTTTTTTGAGTATTTATAATGATTTATTTATATGAGCGGGAAGTTAGTTATTTATTATATCTTTTTTATTATTTTTAATTTTTAGTTTTTTTTTATTTATTTTTTTAAGGGGGATTAGGGGAAATGTTATAAGGAATTATTTTACATTAAACAATTTATTTTTTTTAATAATAATAATATAAAAAAAATAATTATTTTATATTTAAATATATTAAATAAAATAATTATCAATTATTATTTTAATGTTTAAAGGATTAAGTTCATTAGATGAAATATTTAAAAATAGTGGATCAATTTCTTTATTAGATGGAGATAAATATAAAATAAACAATATTGATTTAATAAATATAAAAACAAATATAAATGAATATAATAAAGAAAATCAGAATAAAATAAATGAAGAAAATAAAAATGAAAATCAGAATAAAATAAATGAAGAAAATAAAAATGAAAATTTAGTTAATGATAAAATAAGTACTATAGAAGAAACAAAACCAAATGAATTAAAAAAAGAAGAAGAAGAAATAAAAGAAAAAACAGATAATAATTTAAAAAAAAATACAATAATAACATATCCAAATAGTACAATTTCTCTTCCAAAAGATTATTCAACAAATATAGAAAAAGAAAAAGAATTAATAGAATTATATAATGAAGATCATTCACCAGGAAATAAAAATAATTGGGAATTTGCAAAGAAAGAAAAAGGATTAGAAATATATTATAAATTAACAGTATGCCATGATAAAGAAAAAACCCGTTCAATTATTTTAAAAACATTTGGTTCATTACCTTTTCCACTTCATATAATATGGAATTATTTACTTGATTTTAAATTTAGAAAAGAATATGAACCTGTTTATAAAGAAGGAAAAATTATTGAAGAAAATGATGGAAATCCTATTATTAAAATTGTTTATGGATATATTAAAATGCCATTTTTTATGACTGATAGAGAAATTTTAAGTAAACAATATTATTTTAAAAATTATGCAGGAAAAGAAAATACTAATTTATTATTAGAACATAGTATTGAAAGAGATGATTTTCCTATTAAAGAAAAACCTTTAAGAGCTGAATGGGAAATTAGAGGTATTTATCTTCAACAAAAAAATGATAAAGAAACTATAGTTAAACTAGTTGGATTATTTAATATGAAATTTAATCAAGATTTTGTTGTTAATAAATTAAAAACTAAAGGCCCTGAAGGACAGGAAAAATTTTTTACTGAAATTACAAAATATATTAAAGAATATATTAAAAAAAAAAAAATAAAAATTTAAAAATAAATTAATATTCATAAAAAATAATTATTATTTAATTTATTAGATATTTAAATGAAGAATTAAATGAAGTTGTAAATGAAAATAACTAAAAATATATATCTAATATTTTTTATTTTTATTTCATTAAGTAATATGGATTTAGCTCAAAAAATATTATTAGTTACTGGAAGTAATAAAGGAATAGGATATGCAATTTTAGAAGGATTATTAAAAGAAAAATCAAAATTAAGAATGATATTAACATCAAGAAATGAAAAATTAGGTCAAACATCTTTAAACAATTTGATAACAAAATATCCAGAAGCAAAATCTCAATTGTTTTATCATCAATTAGATATTTCAAAAAAAGAAAGTCGTGAAAATTTAGCAAAATGGATTAAAGAAACATTTGGAAAAATTGATTATTTATGTAATAATGCAGGAGTATATACAAATCCTAAAAAAGAATTAATTGAAATTAATGTATTTGGAACATTAAATTTAACTGAAGAATTATTAAAAGGTGAATTAATAAATAAAAATGGTAAAATAATAAGTACTGGGAGTGATATGGGAAATTCATATTCTACAGTTGGAAAACATGCAAATGATTATAAAAATGCAAAATCATATGATGATTTAATTAATTTAACAAATAAATATTTAAGAAATGAAATAAGTGGTTCACCTTATTCAGTTTCTAAATTAACAATTCATGTTTATATGAAAATTTTAGGAAGTAGAAAAGATATTGTTGATAAAAATATTAGTACTTATTCAATGGATCCAGGTTGGTGTAGAACTGATATGGGTGGTAGTGGTGCTCCTTATTCTGCTGAACATGGTGCTGCTACTAATATTTATCTTCTTAAGTTACCTGATAAAATTGATCCTAGATATCAAGGAAAACATTTTAGAGATTCTAAAGTAACTAATTTATTCTAAATTAAATTCCATTCAAAGTTAAATTTTGTTTAATTTATTTTTATTTTTTTATTATTATTTTTTATTAATTTTTATTATTTATTTTATTTTTTTTAAATAAATTTATTTTTTTATTTTAATATTTTTAATTAATAAATTTTTATATAAATTTTTTATTTTATTAAATACAAATTTATAAAAAAATATAAAAGATAAATATATATGTATTTAAATATAAATAAAAAAGAAATAAATAAATTAAATAAAAATAAATATCATCAAACAAATTTATATATATAAAAAAATAAAACTTTATTTTTATTGTTAATTGATGACAAATTAATTTTATCAAATCATAATATAAAATCTCCAGAAAATGAAAAAGAAAAAGCAATTATTCTGAGAGTGGATTTAATAATTATATTATATTGAATTTTATTAAATTTTTTATTTGATATATTATTTTATAAATAAAATAAGATTATATTAATCATTAATAAAAAGTCATTCATTAAATGAACTTTTAAAAAATTGTGATAAGATTTATTCTTCATTTTATATTAAAATAATACAAAATCACTAATTTGAAAATAGAAAAATAGGAATTTGTGTATTATATTCATATAAGAATAAAAATTTAAAAAAATAAAAAAACTTTTAAAACACATAAAAGTAAAAATAGAAAAAAATGAAAGACTCAAAAATTTTGCAAAAAAATGAATAAAGAAAATAATAAAGGAGATTTTATTTAAATATTAATAAAAGAAGTAATAAAAATCAAATCGAATAACCTAAAAAAGAAACTATTATTAATAAAGGAACAACAAATACTATTTTTAATTCTTTTACTAATAATACAAAAATGAAGAGTTTATTATTATTTTTTAGATATTGATGGAGGGATAAATATAAGATGGGAAAATATTTCAATTTTTTTAAATAAAAAATTTTTCTCAATAGGATACTCATATTATATAAAATATAATTTAAATTATTTTGCAATTAGTTCAGATTATGGTTGTTATGTATTAAAAATAAACTAAAAAAAAAAAGAAAACAAAATAATATAAATAAAACAATAATATATATTCAATATTAAATAAACTTATTTTTTCATTTCTAAATATTCATCATAACTCATTTCAACTTTAATAGCTTGATATCTAGTTAATTTAATAGTATCTTTAATTTCATCTAAACTACCATAAAATCCAGCTTTCATAATTAAAGATTCCAAAGTTTTTTTTTTATCCCAACCTTGTTCCTTAGCAACATGAGGTAAAAAAGTACCTTTATAAGAATTATTATCACCAAATTCAATTTCAATTCCATGTTTTCCAATTTCCCAATCATAAATATCATTAACATCTTCAAAATTTACTAATAAAGAAATTCCACAATGTAAATTTTTAACTTCTTTTAATTCAATTGGATTAAATCTAAAATCATTAAATGCTGCAACTAATGAATAATTTTGTAAATTTGATTTTAAATTTGATGATTCAAATGTTCCAATACAACCTCTTAATTCTTTTTCTTTTCCTATTTTCCATGTTACAAATAATGGATATTCTTGTCCTTTATATTTTTCTGGGAAATTTGGATTTATGTTTGATTTTTTATCTAAAACTGATATTAAATTATCAAATGCAAAAATACAAAGTAATTTTAATTCTGGATCATTTGATGATATTGAATTTGGATTTGACATATTTTTTTTTATATTTTTTTATTTTATATATTTTTTTGATTTAAATTTTATTTTTTTTTTATCATTAAACAATTAAAGTATAAAGTTCCTAGTAATTGGGATGGATATAGAGTTTTGACTTCTTAAACTTAATTTTTTTTTTGGTTGAATATGATGAAAATTATATTAATTATTATTTATAAATAACTAACCTAATTTTGATATAATATTTGAATATATTATTTTAATTATTATCATTTTACAAATTATATTTTTATTTGATTATAAATTAATTTAATTTTCTTTTTTTTATTTTATTAAATTATTATGTAAAATTATTTTAGAAAGAAGAATTGAATTTCAAAATATTAAAGTAATTAAAAGCTTCAACATTAATAGGAATTTACAGGAATTTAATTGAGAGAAGTTTATTTGAAAAAAAATTATAAAGAAGAAAATACTTAAATAATTATCATAGATTAAATATGTCATAAAAATAAATATTTTAGAAAAGAAATTAATACTAACTAAAAGAGTTATATTATTAAAAGTTAATTTAATAAATATATAAAGAAAGAGAAAAGAGAAAAGAGAAAAGAGAAATCTGCATGAGTTAAGCGCCCCGCTCTGATTAGAGTGGGGCGCTTAATGTTATATACCAGTTTTTTCTTTCTTGAAAGTAATTGATGACGATTGGTTATTCAGTCTTAGAGGATAAGGAGTGTCAATATTCAAACATACTGCCGCCAAGGAACTCGCGCAGCAGGCTGGTAGGCGGTATCTGGCTCTCCTGAATTGGTTTGATGTATCGCAGGAAGTGGAGCAGACGGTGCGCCTCAGTGTATTCTTCGCAGTTCTCGGGTACCTGCTCCAGCAGAGGGACAGCCTGAGTCTTGATGACCGACAGCTCAAAGAGCATGGCGGTGTTGAACATCATGTCAGCCTTCTCCTGGAACGGGAAAATCCATTTGTCCTCGCCAGCCCTTACCGATGACCACCTCTTCAGAGTCTGCTGTGCG
>JAEEGK010015682.1_pt1 | contig 16756 bp, 14 predicted proteins | sample 8958771 | NCBI WGS metagenome assembly JAEEGK01 (sample SAMN16246547, study PRJNA631951) | gut metagenome | biome: gut microbiome; feature: rumen; material: SC-attached | host: Bos | place: Iran: Karaj | collected 2018-10 | reverse complement strand
TTCACCGAACGTGACTTCTTTAGATAACAGTTTCTGTATTTCTTTATTCTTTTCCGACCAATCTTTATCCATAAGCTTATTCCGATTTCTTCTCCGATTCTTTGATTCTATAGTAATCCTAAGCAAACTACCGTCTCCGTATTTGCGGTCCAGGGGAACTGGTCCACGGCGCAGGCACGGACCACGCGGTAGCCGGCGGCCTGAATGGGTTCAAGGTCACGGGCAAGACTTGTGGCCTTACAGGAAATGTAAACGATGTTTTCAACGCCGTAATCAAGGATTTTGGCAAGCGCCTTCGGGTGGATTCCGTCCCGGGGCGGGTCAACGATGATAAAGTCGGGCTTCTCGGTGATTTCATCAAGCACCTTCAAAACGTCACCGCAGATGAATTCGCAATTATCAATCCCGTTTTCATTTGCGCTGATCTTTGCGGCCTCCACCGCTTCCTCAACGATCTCCACTCCGATAACCTTACTCGCCACAGGAGACATTAACTGTGTTATGGTGCCGGTGCCGGAATAAAGGTCAAAAACGGTTGAATTTTTCTTTGTGCCCGTAATATCCCGGACATAGCCGCGAACCGTATCATAAAGCACTGCAGCACTCCTTGAATTTGTCTGGAAAAAAGAAAACTCACCGATCTTGAATTTAAGACCCAGCAGGTTTTCTTCGATGTAATCGCGTCCGTACAAAAGATAGGTCACATCGCTTTTGACCACATCCGAAAGAGAGTCATTCACTGTATGCAAAATACCCGCTATCCTGCCGGAAAGCTTCAGTGAAAGAAGCATATCGACATACGGCTTTAAATCAGGCTTTTCCTCACTTGTAGTTACAAGTGCCACCAGGATTTCGCCGGTGGCTGCAGACTTTCTCACCAGCAGATGCCGTAAAAAGCCCGCATGATTCATGCGATGATAATACTTTAAGCCCGTCTTAAGCCAGTATTCTCTTGTCGCACAAAGAATCGTTCTATAGTCTTCGTCACTTATATAGCAATCCTTCACGTAAAGCACGTCAAACATGCTTCCGCGCCTGTGAAGGCCGAGGCTTAAGGGGCCGTCCTTATACTCGTCTCCGAAGGAAAACTCCATCTTGTTTCTGTAACCCTCGAAAACAGGGCTTGCCTTTATTCCGTCCCAGATAAACTCACCGTTCACGGCATTTTTTAAAAGCTTGACCACCTGAGTTTCTTTGAGTTTAAGCTGATCCTCATACTTCATGGTAAGGAAGGTGCAGCCGCCGCAAACACCGAAATGGGGGCACCGGGAAGGTACGGCATCCGGCGAAGGCTTGAGGGTCTCCAAAAGCATACCCTCGGGCTTACCCTTTCTCATCTTTAAGATCCTCACGGACACGGTCTGACCGGGGATCACATTCTTTACCGAAACGGGGCCTTCCTCGGTCTGAACCGTTCCCTTGTTGGGAAAATTAACCTCGGTTACGACTCCCGTGATCACATCGCCTTTTTTCATCCAAAACCTCTTATCAAAATATACTGTATTCCCATTCTACCAAAACAAAATCGCCTGTAAAAGAGAAAATCCCGAATAAATACAAAAAAGGGATGCCGCAAAGCATCCCTTCAAAATCTTATGTCCAACGGAAAGGTTATATCAGTCGTCCTCTAAATCAGAATCCTCGAATTCATCCTCATCCTCATCGAAATCCTCATAATATTCGGAATCTTCGGGGGTAAAGAAATAGAATACCGCATAAGCGATCGCGGCAACGGCTGCGATGGCACCGATAACGGCAAATACGATCACGCAGGGATTAACCTTCTTCTTCTCTTCAACCTGCGGTTTGTGATAAAGACCTTTCTCGGCCAGCAACTCCTTGATCTCATCGAGTTTTTCGTTGAGTTCCAGGTTCTTGGCACGATTCTTGATATTATTAAACTGGGTAACAATATAATCTTTAACCATGGCTATACTCCCTTCCGGAAAAATCCTACATTTATTATGCTACATTTTTCCTGTAAACACAAGATTAAATAGTCTGTAATTTTGCAAAAGAGGCATACATTACTTTCTGTCCGGCCTTGTCAAACTGAACGGTGACCTTGTCATCGCGGGGTTCCTTAACCACGCTTATGACGGTTCCTTCCCCGAATTTGATGTGTTTTACGCGGTCTCCGGCTTTAAGCTTCCCGCCGCTTCCCGACATTTCGGAACCTTTTTTAAGTGAACTTAAGGCTGCAGCCTGGGAAATAAAGGGCTTTTCTTCCTCAGGGGTTTTCCTTGCGGAAGAAAAAGCACGAGGCCTGTAGGGCTGTGAAACATCTATTTCGGCGCTTCTCTTATATCCGCCGTAAGAGTCACTCTCATCGGCAAGACGCTTAAATCCGCCATAGGAACTGTCGGCATCGGAGTTTCGTTTGTATCCGCCGTAGGAACTTCCGCCCTCATAATCGCTCTTGTACCCGCGGGAATATGCGCCGTAAGATCTGCCGCCGTAAGAACTGCCGTAGTCATCGCCGTAATCGTCGTAGTCGTCGTAACTTTCAACCTTCTTACGTTTAACGGGAGGCGTGTCGAAAAGATCTGTGGGAATCTCATGTACAAAGCGGCTGACTGCATTGTACTGGGTTTCACCGTTGACCATTCTTGCCCTGGCAGATGAGATTGTAAGTCCTGTCTTGGCTCTGGTGATGGCAACATAGGCCAGTCTTCGTTCTTCTTCTATGCCCTCTTCTCCCTCGGTAACCGATTGGTAACTGGGGAATAATCCCTCTTCCATGCCCGAAAGATAAACGTTTTCAAACTCAAGTCCCTTGGCCGAATGGATGGTCATAAGAAGGACTTTGTCGGCACCTTCCTCTACGGAATCGATGTCCGCAATAAGAGCTATCTCTTCCAGCAGCCCCGTCAGCGTGGGCTCATCATGTTCTTCACAGTAGGAAGTAACCTTGCTTAACAATTCTTCGATGTTGTCAATTCTCTCGGCAGCCTCTTCCTCGGTTTCGACATCCATCTGGTTGATGTAATCAGTCACATCAAGGATTTCACGAAGCAGTTTCGCAGGTCCCTCTGCGGCATTTACCGCTCTGAGCCTTAAGATCATGGTTTCGAAGGAATGAAGCTTCTCTGCCGTTGCTCCCTTGATTCCTGCCGCGTCAAGCTGCGTCAGGGCATCAAAGAAAGAAATACCCATATTGTCGGCAACGACCTGGATCTTGGCCACCGACGTCTGTCCGATGCCTCGCTTGGGAATATTGATGATTCGCTTCGCCGCCAGATCGTCCTTACCGTTATCGACTGTCTTCAAATATGCAAGCAAATCCTTGATTTCGCGCCTTGCATAGAAGTTTACGCCGCCTACAATCTTGTAGGGGATGTTTTCCTTCACGAAACGTTCTTCCAAGAGTCGGGACTGTCCGTTGGTACGGTACAAAACCGCGTTGTCGCCAAACTTACACTGCTGTTTACGAACTGAGCGTTCGATGGCATCGGCAATAAATTCGGCCTCTTCTCCGGCGGTATCAAACTGTCTGAACCGGATCTTATCGCCTTCCCCGTTCTTAGACCAAAGACTCTTGTCTTTTCTGGCAGAGTTATTACGGATCACCGCGTTTGCGGCATCAAGCACCGACTGAACACTTCGATAGTTCTGCTCTAACTTGATAACCTTTGCCTTGGGGTAATGTTTTTCAAAATCAAGGATGTTTCTGATGTTTGCGCCGCGGAACCTATAAATCGACTGATCATCGTCACCCACAACACACAAATTCTCGCTTCCCGAAGCAAGAAGTCTTACCAGTTCAAACTGGGCGGTGTTTGTATCCTGATACTCATCCACCATGATGTATTTCCAGCGCTCGTGGTAATTTGAGAGCACCTCGGGATGCTCGTGAAAGAGTTCCACGGTCTTCATAATAAGGTCGTCAAAGTCTAAAGCATTATTCTTCTGCATGGCAGCCTGATATTCAAAATAGCAGGCTGAAATCCTGCTTCTGTTATAATCACCCGAAGCACCCATAGCGAACTTTTCGGGAGAAACAAGCTCATCTTTGGCCGAAGAAATGGCATTCAGGATTGCCCGCTCTTTAAGTTTCTTCGGGTCGATTTCGAGTTTCTTCATAACATCGCGCATTACCTGCTTCTGATCATCGGTATCGTAGATGGTGAAATTAGTGTCATACCCGATAAGATCCACATATCTTCGAAGGATACGAACACACATGGAATGGAATGTCGAAACAAAGATCCTGTCCGCTCCAAACCCGATAAGCTTGTCTATTCTTTCGCGCATTTCCTGGGCTGCCTTGTTGGTAAAAGTGATGGCAAGGATGTTATAAGGGTTAATGCCCGCCTCATCCATTAGATAGGCCGCTCTGTGTGTCAAGACACTTGTCTTGCCTGATCCCGCTCCCGCCAGTATGAGAACCGGGCCGTTGGTCTGAAATACCGCTTCTTTCTGTTGTTCGTTAAGTTTGTCGTAAATACTCATATTACACCCAAATATTTATAATTAAGTGTTCTGCGCTCGCTAAATCGCGGCTGCGACTATACCCGCTATAACGACAGCGGCGCAAAACAGCTTGTACGCAATGTTCTTTTCTTTAAATATGATTCGCCCGCCGATAATGGTCACAACGCAGCAAATCTGCTTTAGAAGCGTCATGACGGTCACGCGCGAACCTGCATATCCGTTGGCAATAAACAGACATCTGTCTGCCACGATAAAGAGTACCGAAATAAGCCACACATAGCCGTTCTTCCAGACACTACGCGTGATTTTCGTACGGGTAATCAATACATAGATGCCGTAATAAACCACCATAAAAAGCATGTACCAGAACTGAAGCTGTCCGCTGGAAACCTTCCCGGTCCGCATGATAATCTTATCAAGGATTCCGGAAACCGCATTCAAAAAGGTCGAAACAAAGGCCATTACCACTATTGAAACGGCCAGCCTCTCTCCGCCCAGGGATATTCCCTTTTTACCTGCAGGCGCGGATTCTTCGGGCTTCCCGAATAAAAACTTCGGCTTAAACTTAAGTAACAAAAGTCCCCCCGAAACCAGAACAAGACCGATGATCTGCCCAATGCCGAGAGTTTCCCCCAGAATGAACACGCCCAGTATCATCGCAAAAAGCATGCGTGACAAATCAAGGACACCGTAGAGACTGACGGGCATCTTGTCAATTGCGTGGAAACTGCAGAGAAAGGCTATGAAAATAATAAAAGATTTAAAAGCGATAAGAAGCATTTCCGGCCATGCAAGACCGCCTGCCTTCGGAATCTCCGGAGTTACAAAAAGAAATGCCAGTAAAGTATATACAAAAAGTACTTCCGTAACACCGTTTTTCGTAAGTGCTTTTTTCTTCGCAATATCGCGCACTCCCTTGAGCACGCCGTAAATCAGAACAAATAAAATCCACATAAGCGCTCCAAACACTTGTTCTATTCTCTCATTGAACAGAGTGTTTGTCAAGAAAAATAGCCCGAAAGTCAGAAGTTGTTTCTGACTTTCGGGCCATGCAAATTACTGTTTTATCTCTGTACTCTTCCGGAAGCGTCGCCGCCTGCGAGAGTGTCAACTTCCTTGCGGGAAGCGAAGTTGAAATCGCCGGGGATGGTGTGCTTAAGAGCGGATGCCGCAACGCCGAACTCAAGGGCAGCCTTAAAGTCCTTGCCGTCAAGGAGTCCGCAGATAACACCGCCTGCGAAGGAATCGCCGCCGCCTACGCGGTCCACGATGGGGTGAAGGTGGTAAACCTTTGAATGATAGAATTCCTTGGTATCTCTCTTGTAAATGCAAGCGCTCCAGCCGTTGTCGGAAGCAGAATGGCTCTCTCTCAAAGAAGAAACGCAATACTCGAAGTTGTAGTCCGCAACCATCTGTTCAAAGATTGACTTGTAGCCTGCAAGTTCAAGCTCACCGCTGGTAACATCGGTATTGCCGGGCTTGTAACCGAGAACGAGGTTTGCGTCCTCTTCGTTACCGATGCAGACATCAACGTACTTCATAAGGTTCTTCATGACCTTCTGAGCCTTCTCGGAGGTCCAAAGTTTCTTACGGAAGTTAAGGTCTACGGAAACCTTTACGCCGTGCTTCTTGGCTGCGATAAGAGCCTTCTCGGTAAGTTCTGCGGCCGAATCGGAAAGTGCGGGAGTGATTCCGGTAAAGTGGAACCAGTCCGCATCCTTGAAGATATCGTCGAAATCAAAATCCTTCTCGGTAGCGGTAGAAATCGAAGAATGTGCTCTGTCGTAAACAACCTTGGAAGGACGAACGGAAGAACCGCTCTCAAGATAGTAGATACCGAGTCTTTCACCGCAGCGGGCAATGTGCTTGGTAGCTACGTTATATTTGCGAAGTGCTGCAACGGCGCAATCGCCCAGCTCGTTGGCGGGAACTGCGGTTACAAACTCCGCATCGTGACCGTAGTTTGCAAGAGAAACGGCTACGTTGGCTTCACCGCCGCCGTAGTTGATATCAAACTCATCGGCCTGAATAAACTTCTCAAAATTTGGGGTGGAAAGACGAAGCATTATCTCACCCATGGTAATAACTTTTGCCATAATTCCTCCTATTTGTTAACAAGATGAACGGCAAATCCGCCGATCTCTCCGTCAATATAGATTGCATTGAGCTTGCCGTTTTTGTAGTTGGCGCTCTCTTCAACAAACTTAAGACCCTTAACGGTTTCAAGATAGTTCTTGGCTCTCGCTACGGAGTTGGTTCCGATGGCGATATGACCCTTGGCACCGCGGCCTACGGACTTCATTGCTTCGATCTCGATGCCTGCAAAAACGGAGCTGTTGCCGTTCTTGGTGGTGAAACCGAAGTTATTGTCAAAGAAACCTGCCACATCCAAAGCATCGTTTTCGGATTCGCAGTTGATTCCGATGTGTCTCAAAGAAAAACCAAGCATGGTGCGAACGGCTTCCTCGGTAAGTCTTTTGATCTCGTCAAACTTTCCTGCAGCCACCAGGTCTTTCTTTACCATCCATGAACCGCCGCAGGCGATAATCTTGTCAAAAGCAAGGTAGTCGCAGATGTTACCTGCATTGACACCGCCGGTGGGCATGAATTTAACATTTACGTAAGGAGCTGCCATAGCCTTGATCATGGCTACGCCGCCGCTCTGCTCTGCGGGGAAGAACTTTACAACATCAAGGCCGAAAGAAAGGGCTGCTTCGATGTTGCTGGGGTTGTTGGTACCGGGAACCATGGGGATGTTCTTGTCTACGCAGTACTTAACAACTTCGGGATTAAAGCCGGGGCTTACGATAAACTTGGCGCCGGCGCCGATGGCTCTATCCACCTGCTCGGTGGTAAGAACTGTACCCGCACCTACAAGCATGTTGGGGAAAGCAGCTGTCATTCGACGGATGCTTTCTTCCGCAGCGTCGGTCCTGAAAGTTACTTCCGCACAGGGAAGACCGCCTTCACAGAGAGCCTTAGCAAGGGGCTCCGCGTCCTTGGCATCGTCCAAAACAACTACGGGTACGATACCTATGTTACTGATTTTTTCCAGAATAGAATTCATATGTTTCTCCTGTATTAACCTACGTTCGACGCGCCCTAAGCAACTTTCTCTCGGGACGCTCTCGCTCGGTCGCCTCCATGTAGCCTCACTAAACTCGAAAAAACCTCGTTAAGTGAGGACAGTCGGCGAAGCCCTCGAGAATAGTTCTTAGGGTGCATCGAACTTACTCTTTGAACTCATTGAGTTTAAAAATTATTATGCCTTAAATCTGTAAAAAATGCATTACTTGAGTAATTCTTCCACGCAAGCTTTGATCTTGGCATCTTTGCAGTTTGCTGCAAAGTACTTAGCAAATCCTTCTGTGGAAAGTGCACCCTTTACCAGGTCTCTGTCAAGCTCGGGAAGGATATCGCAAAGATCTCTGTAGGTGTGCTTCTTCACTTCATCGAGTATCTTCTTGTTTCTTTGTTCGGGAATGACACGCTCCGGAGGGTATCCGCCGCCGCCTTCTTTTTCAAAGAGGCGTTCGAATACATATTTTAGATTAAGTTCTGCACCCCATCCAAAGCCCTTGGCAAAAGGCATTGCGATGGCGTTACCGTCGTTGATCTGGCTGAACATGAATGCGTCACTGGCATCCACCACATGTCCGCAAAGGACTCCGGGGAAGGAGTTGCAGGCAAGCATGGCGCCTTCGCCGGTGCCGCAGCCGGTGATCACATAGTCTGCAGCACCCGAATTAAGAAGCACTGCGGTGAGGATACCGATCTGCACATAGGTAAGCTGAGCCGCATCCTCGGCTGAATACATACCGTAGTTGAACACTTCGTGTCCGAGAGGTTCAACAACCTCTTTCAAAGCCTTTTCGATGACAGCATTCTTTGCTGCCTGGCTGTTTTCGTTTATAAGAGCTATTTTCATATTGTTTTCCTCAATCCTTAACGATTACGTCGGGCTGGTCTTCTACTTCATCGGCGAACTTGGAAACATCAAGGTTTCCGGGATCCTGGCCGATGTATGCGGAGATACCGCCGTCAATATAAACTACCTGACCGTTGATGAAATCGGATGCGGGAGAAGCAAGGAATACCGCAAGGCCCATAAGGTCTTCGGTACGTCCCCATCTCTGAGCGGGGGTCTTACTTCTGATGAAACGGTCGAAGGGATTCATGGAGCCGTCCTCACCCTTTGCACGAAGAGGTGCGGTCTGAGGAGTTGCGATGTAGCCGGGTCCGATGGCGTTACACTGAATGTTGTACTGGCCGTACTCGGAGCAGATGTTTCTGGTGAGCATCTTAAGTCCGCCCTTTGCTGCTGCGTATGCGGAAACGGTCTCACGTCCGAATTCGGACATCATGGAGCAGGCGTTGATGATCTTTCCGGCCTTCTTCTCGATCATGTCGGGAAGAACTGCCTTGGAGCAGATGAAGGGACCGGTAAGGTCTACATTGATAACTGCGTTCCAGTCGTTAACGCTCATTTCGTGCATGGGGATTCTCTTGATGATACCCGCATTGTTAACCAGGATATCGATGGAGCCCACTTTCTTCTTAACGTCGGCCACAAATTTGGTAACGTCTTCTTCCTTGGTAACGTCGCAGACAGCACCGTAAGCGTCGATTCCGCGCTTCTTGTATTCTTCCATACCTCTGTCAACGAGTTCCTGTTTGATATCGTTAAATACGATCTTGGCGCCTGCCTCATGATATGCGATTGCGTAAGCAAGGCCCAATCCGTAGGAAGCACCTGTGATCCATGCTACCTTTCCTTTAAGTGAAAACTTGTCAAGAATGTTGCTCATTGTTTTTCTCCTTTGCTTTGTGAAAAATAAGTTGACTGTTATCTTAAATCGATGGGACGGATGTCGTCCATGTCGTCAAAGTCCTGATTTTCTCCGACCATGCCCCAGATGAAGGTGTAGTTCTTGGTGGAGCATCCGCAGTGGATGGACCAGCTGGGAGAGATGACCGCCTGCTCGTTGAGCATAACGATGTGACGGGTCTCCTGAGGTTCGCCCATGAAGTGCATGAGCATCTGATCCTCTGCCATGTCAAAATAAAGATAAACTTCCATTCTGCGGTCGTGGGTATGGCAGGGCATTGAATTCCAGACGCTTCCGGGCTCAAGATGGGTCATTCCCATTTCAAGCTGGCAGGTCTCAACCTGGCCGGGAAGAATGTATTTGTTGATGGTCCTGTGGTTTGCTTCCTCCAAAGAACCCAGTTCTTTCTTATTCTCGGGTTTGATGATCACCACATCATCGGCAGGTGTTCCTTCGGGCTTGATAAGAACGGTCTTGCAGGTTCTGTGAGCCGGTGCGGAATTTATGTAGAACTTTGCGGGATTCGAAGGGTCTGCGCTTTCGAAGACCACATCCTTAGTTCCCATGCCGATGTACATGCCTTCCTTGTGGCCTACCTCATATTTCTTGCCGTCAACGGTGATATAGCCCTTTGGTCCGATGTTGATGACACCCATTTCACGTCTCTGCAGGAAATATTCGGCTCTTAACTCCTCTCCTGCGGTAAGTTTCAAAGGCTTAACGGGAACAGCCGAGCCTGTGATTATTCTGTCGATGTGACTGTAAACGAGCTTGATCTCGTCCTTTTTAAACAGGTCGTCAATAAGAAACTCTTCTCTTAAACGCTCTGTCGTGTAGTGCTTCACATCCTTGGGTGATGCTGCCGTACGTAATTCCATGTTTTCCCTCCTGTACAGTGTGCATATTTACTGCTACATCATACAGTATAGCATACTATTTTCAAGTTTCTTGTAGTATTATGGCAAAAATATTGAAAATCTTGTACAAGAATCCATCAGAATTTTGCATTGATGATCCCGATGTTTTTGATCAGCAAAGAAGTGGTTCCGTCGGGATTTGTCATAAATTCGATGTTTCCTTCTTTTTCATACTGGTCCATGGGGATCTTTATCTCGATTCCCGTGTCGGTAACCAGGCACTGCTTCTGATAGCGTCTGGTGGTGCTTTCCGCCTGTGGAAGGATCTCCTCTTTGACCAGATTGTACTGCTCCATCCTGTCCTGATAAGCGGTGCGGAGGTCTTCTCTTCCTTCAAAGACCAGGTCTCCCAGTTCTTCCACCACAAAACCGCCGTTCTTCTCAAGCTGCTCGTTGATGACGGCCTTTGCCTTCATCTGGGGCTCGTACCTGCTTGTTTCCTCGTAAGCGTTATTGTTTACGCTTTCAATGGCTTTCTGCACAATGGCAAGCTTCTTTTTGTCCGAAAGACGTGTCCGGCACTTAAGATAAAGCTCGCTGAAATAATCCTCTTTCTTTCCGTTGATCTCGGCCTTCTTTTCAACCAGGCTGATACTTAAGTCGTTAAGGCGTATAACACAGGCTTCCGAAAGTTTCTGACTCTCCTGGGGAAGAATTTCTTTGTACCTGAAAACCTCGTTGTATACACCATCCTCCCCGGGGATCGAGCGGTGGGTATACATAGCCTTGTAGTTCATCTTAAGGATCGCCAGATATTCAAGGGAATCCGCACAGAATCTGACCACAAAGAGGTCCGCACCCGGAATGTCGATGTTGGCGTTCATGATCTCGTACAGCTTCCCGGCAAGGCTCTTGCTTATTTCCACGAACCGCTCGTCGTCATACTCGTTCAAAAGCTCGTAAACATCGGATTCTCTCTTGTGAAACTCGCATTTCTTGCTGTCGTCTCCCGAAGAGATCTTCGCAATGTGCTCCTTAATGAATTCCTGAAGCTCAGGCCCCGCCTCCAGAGGCTTATCCGAAAGCACGGGCTGACCCTGAGTCGAGTCCAGTATATGCAATATCACGTTTCTTAATCTGATTTCTTCTTTAACCATCGATGTGTTCTCCGTAATAATATTTTAAGAGCAGGTCCACGATCCTCGAATATGAATCGATTCCGTCCTCCACTCCGTTTATCGTAAGACTTGCATCGATAAAAGCATCCGATGCCGCGCTCACCTTCTCCGTAGAAAGCAGCGCTCCTTTTTCGATCTTGGCACGTACCTCATCCGTTAAGAAAATGCAGTCCGTGACCACCAGATCGTTTTTCTTGGTGATCCTGTCGTACAAAGAAGGGTCTCTGTCAATAAGCTTCATTATCTCGACGTTCACGTAGGAAAGGGCGTTTAAGATCCCGCTGTACTCAAAGAAAGGGTCTCCCGAATTTACGCAGGCAAGATAGGCTAAAAATGACGCCTCATCCTCATAAATAAAGCCCTTCAAATGGCTCAGTTCATGGCACATGGTGTCGGGAACGTTGGAAATGTACATAAGTTTATTGTAGTTTGCTTCAAGACTGAAGGGAAAGAAATATCCCGCGATCCCCTGCTGGCTGAAAAAAGAGGATGTGGCAAGGGGTTTGGGCTTTGAATTGTACCCTGAAAGGAGCTGCAATTTCCCGTCAAGAGCAGTTTCGGTGCCGGCCTTGATCCTGGCCTTTGCTTCGTCTCCAAGGCGTCTTACCGCCGCTACGGCATCGGATTTAATATCGCCTTCATAGACTATAAAGCCCTTATCATCTCTGTTAAACCGGTAAGAAAGCTCGTTTGCCCTGGTAACAAGCCGCTCTCTTAAATCGATGATTTCCCCGGCGCCCGCCTTAAACTCTGCGTACTGCGAGTCGGCATACAAAGGCGTCGTATGGTAAAGCACGAAACAATTGAGGACCTGAATAAGAAAAACAACCACCACAAGATCCGCCAGAACTCTTATGTTTTTAACGGATGCGATAAACGGGTGCTTTTTGCCGAAGGGAAGTATAAACAGCCCGATCAAAAAGAAAAGGGCCGAGAACACCACATACCCCGCAAAAACATATAGCATGATTTCTCCGACGGAAAATGGGGCGAGTGCGGTGAGACGTCCGTAGGACTGACCGCAGAGAGGATAGACGTAACGGACGTATAAGTCTGAAAAGCCCGATACTTTCCACGAAAGGGCAAGTATCAGGGCTGCAAAAGCAAGTATAAGCGAAAAAACAAAAAAGCGTTTCATTAAAGCATTATCCTTTTCTCCAGGTGCCGATGTAGAAAAGCACCATCATGGGGAATATTTCAAGTCTTCCGGCCAGCATGTCGATAAGAAGGGTTATCTTGGACACTGCGGAAAATGCCGCATAATTGCCGGTGGGGCCCACAACCGAAAGACCGGGACCCACGTTACCCAGCATGGAAAGGACCGAAGTAAAGCTGGTGGTAAAGTCGAAGTTGTCGCGGGATACGATAAACACGGAAACCAGCAGAACCAGCACATAGGCGATGATAAAGGAATAAACGGACTTTGAGACCTCTTCGTTCACGGTCTGACCGTTTAAGCGCATCTTCTTTACGCTTCTGGGGTGCGTAAGGTGTGCCGCTTCTTTTCCGAGGGTCCTAAAGAGAATGACAAGTCTCGAAACCTTGATACCGCCGCTGGTGGAACCCGCACAGCCCCCGACAAACATCAGAAACAGCAATACGGTCTTTGAAAGCATGGGCCATGCGTCAAAGTTTGCGGTGGAAAAACCGGTGGTGGTCATAATGGAAACCACCTGGAAGGTCGCGTCATGTCCCGCCGCCGCAAGGCTTGCGTAGCTTCCGCGGATCTGGATCGTTATGGCAGCCGCACTCAAAAGGAGGATGATGAGATAGAGTCTTACTTCCTCCAGTTTGAAGAATTCCTTGGGCTTTTTATTTATGAGCAGGAAATATGCGTTAAAGTTGACTCCGCAAAGGATCATGAAAATGATACATACAACCTGGGAAGCATGGGAATATCCTCCGAGGCTGGCGTTGAGATTCGCAAAACCTCCGGTACCCATGGTGGAAAAAGCAATGATAAAGGCATCATATACTCTCATGCCCGTGCAGATGTAGCTTACGATCAGGACTGCGGTAAGTCCGATGTAAATTCCGTAAAGAATCTTCGCGGTGTTCTTGACTCTGGGCACCAGTTTTCCGACGGAAGGACCCGTGCTTTCCGCACGCATCAAGTGCATGTTATAGTTTCCCGAAAGGGGTAGGATCGCCATGATGAAAACAAGCACTCCCATGCCGCCGATCCAGTTGGTGAAGCACCTCCAGAACATAACGGTCTGGGGCATGCTTTCGACATCCGTAAGAATACTTGCTCCGGTGGTGGTGAAGCCGGAAACCGTCTCAAATACAGCATCAACGATGTTAGGTATCTGACCGGTAACCACAAAAGGAACCGCTCCGATGAGGGAAAGAAGTATCCAGGAAAGAGAAACCGCCACAAAGCCTTCCCGGGCGTAAAACGCCGTGTTTTTCGGCTTAAACAGTGTGATCAGAGTACCGACGGCAAAGGTAATCGCCGCGATGATCAGAAAGCTGATCCCTTCTTTTTCCCTGTATATGACCGACACAATTATGGGGAGCACAAAGAACGCGCCCAAAAACTGCATAACTCTGCCGAGAATATATCTTATTATCGATAAATTCATCTGTTAATCACCCAAATCCTATCGCAAAATATCGCTTAAGTCCTCGAAGCCCGTCTCCGTGGTCACGAGGATAACCCTGTCTCCCATTCTGATGACCGAAGAGCCCTTGGGCGTGTCGATCTGGCCGTTGTGAATGATGCAGGCCACCAGCACGTTGGGTTTCAGTCTGTCTTTAAGGTTCATAAGAGGCACACCGATGAGTTCCGAAGAATCGGTAACGGTGAACTCCATGGCCTCCGCCTTGCCCGAATTAAGCTGATAAAGAGCTTCCATGTTGCTGGAAGTCGAATTCGACATGGCGCGCACGTATTTAACGACATTTTCACTGGTAATGAGCTTGGGGTTGATGATACTTCCGATGTTCATATCGTAGATAATGTCGTCGTAAGCGCTTCTGTGAACCTTGGTAATGAGCTTGGCGCCGGGATTCATCTTGCCTGCGTACATTGCCATCATAACGTTTTCTTCGTCGTGATTGGTAAGTGCCAGGAAGGCTTCCGTACGGTCGATTCCCTCTTCCAAAAGAAGGCTCTTGTCGGCTCCGTCGCCGTATATAATCGTAGCTTCGGGAAGAAGCTCCGCCAGTTCGTCGCATCTTTTCTTGTTTTTCTCGATGATCTTAACGTCCACGCCGGTGGAAGAAAGCATGTCCGCAAGATAATAGGTGAGTTCTCCGCCGCCGATGATCATGCAGTTTTTGACTCTGCCCTTGTTAAGGTCTACGGCCTTTAAGAAGCGGGCAGATTTCTTGCCCGAGGCAACAACTCCGATCTTATCGCCGGGTGCGATCCTGAAATCACCTGTGGGGATCATGGTTTCAGTGCCCCTCTCCACAAAGCAAACCAGGATATCACATTTAAGTTCCTTCGGGATATTTTTAAGTTCGATCCCGCAAAGAGGGCTTCCCTGGGTAACCTCGAATTTCATCAGGTCAACGCGCCCGTTTGCAAAGGAATCGATCTCCATGGCCGTGGGGAATTTAAGGAGTCTTGCAATCTCTTCCGCCGCATTTAACTCCGGATTTACATGTAAAGAAAGTCCGAGATCGCTCTTGATGAGCTCGATTTCGTCAAAATATTCGGGGGCTCTCACGCGGGCTATGGTATTCTTGGTGCCTGCCTTCTTGGCGATCAGGCAGCATACCAGGTTTCTTTCATCCGAATCCGTAACCGCAATAAGAAGATCCGCGGTGGCCACTCCGACCTGGTTTAAGACCGTTAACTGGGTGCCTCCGCCGACTATTCCCATTACATCTATGTCGTCCGATAATTCTCTTACCGCACGTTCATTTGTATCTATAACCGTAAGGTTATGTCCTTCTTTGCTCAACTGTCTGGCGATACTTCCGCCGACATTGCCGCAGCCTACAATGATTATCTGCATAATACTAAAATACCCTACATCTCTTCGGGTACAAACACCCCTTCCTCAATGGCTCTGGTCATACAGCCTTCTTTTGCATTGCCGATCTCGCATATGGTGGCCATGCCCTCTTCCTCGCAGCTTTTGCATGCGGGACAAGGCATCGATTTGCCGCAAATCTCACGGGGAACGGCTTTGCCTCTTGCATTGTGCCTGCAATCATAGCACCAGCAGGATCTGCACTGTTTAAACAGCATCTCGGGCCCCGCGGGCTCGGACGTGTCCTTTTTCAAAGTTTTAACAGGCTTGGGCTCGGGCTTGGGTTCAACCTTCACAGGCTTGGGCTCCGCCTTGGTTTCAACCTTCGGGGGCTCGGGCTTTGGCTCGACATTCGGTTCCTCCTCCGCAGGTTTCTCAGGCTTCTCAAAAAGAAAGTCCTTAAAGCGCTCGTCGTTTTCGAAGGAAATCTGCGTAAACTCTCCCGAATCCCGGACCGCAGATCTTCGTCCACCCGGTTCACGTACTCTGACCTTGGCGCCCTGGTCGTCCGTATATTCATTTAAAAGGCCCAGGAAATCCAGCTGGCCGTCAGAAACCTTGATTGACATGATAATAATCTACTGTATCTCTTAATTTACTCCGCTCAAGCGGCGCTCAGCCTGTCGACACTCATAGTGTCGACAATCGCCGTTCAGGCTGTCGAGCATCCGCTCGACCATTTACGCTCAAGCGGCGCTAGCCTGTCGACAACTGCGTTGTCGACAAATTATACCACATTCTTCCATTTTTTGAAATATTTAAGCATGGACGACACGTGGAGTGCGAAAAGTTTAAGACTCTTATGGGACCCCTTCTCCCAGCGGTGGATTACGCTTGCATAGGGGCAATACCTGAGTTTCGAGACCCGGTTTACTCTCCTGCAAAGATCCGCATCCTCCATATAAAGAAAGAATCTTTCATCAAACCCGCCCAATTCCTTTAACAGATCCGTCTTAATGACTAAAAAACTTCCCTGTGCAAAGGGTACGTCAAAGGGCTTCGTATAATCCATATCCTGCATGGTATGCTTTGCGCGACGCTTTTTAAACCCGCCCTTTATAAACATGCGGATAAACATATCAAAAGCCGTGGGATTTAAACGATATACGGGGGTAAGATTCCCTTCTTTGTCAAGAATACGGGGAACCGCCATGCCGGCGCCATCCTCCTCCATGAACTTTAAAAGGGGCGTAAAAGCGTCTTCCGTAAGCTCGATATCCGGGTTTACGAAGGCGTGGAACTTCGAATCAAGTTCACAAAGAACCTCATTGTGACCGGCTCCGAAGCCCACATTCTTTGGCATCGCAACATATTTCACATCGGGCCACTTTTCAAGCGCGTTCTTAAAATTCTCGGACTTCCCGCCGTTATCTATCACATATATGGTTTTAGAAACAAAAGAAGGGGTGTGCCCTTCGACGGATTCCACCGCCTTGAGCACATCCTCTTCATCATTGAATGCAACTATTGAA
>JAEEGK010015678.1_pt1 | contig 16758 bp, 6 predicted proteins | sample 8958771 | NCBI WGS metagenome assembly JAEEGK01 (sample SAMN16246547, study PRJNA631951) | gut metagenome | biome: gut microbiome; feature: rumen; material: SC-attached | host: Bos | place: Iran: Karaj | collected 2018-10 | reverse complement strand
GACTATGGGCTGCCACCAGAAAGCAACGCTAACTATGCATGGATTCTGCCCATGCTGTCGCACCTGAAGCCGCTGTCGGGTGTAGCAGGATTCCTGTTGGCCAATGGTGCTTTGGGAGATACCGATGCACTTGAAATCCGCAAACGCCTGATACAGAACGACAAGGTGGAAGCCATCATCATCCTGCCCAGGGAACTGTTCATCACAACAGATATAAGCGTAACGTTCTGGATTCTGAATCAGAACAAGAATGGCGGTCGTTATCATGGGCGAGAGTTGCGCAACCGTGAACACGAAATCTTGTTTATGGACTTGCGACGTTGGACGGAGAATCCCGTAAAAGGCGAACAGAAAAAGAAGGTACAGCTCATTACGGATCAGATTCAGCGTGTGGCAGACCTCTATCATCAATGGCAGAGTGTTGGGACAGACGGAAAGAATTTTGCAGAGCCAGAACTATATAGGAGTGTAGGCATTGAAGAGATTGAGCAGAACAATTGGACGCTGGTGCCCAGCAAGTACATCGAGTTTATCGACCACGACTTGGAGATAGACTATCCCAAGGAGATGGCTCGCATACAGCAGGAAATGCGTGAGTTGATGGCAAGGGAGAAAGAATCACAGCGTATACTCGAAGAGGCATTTAAAGGTATTGGGTATGGGATTGAGTAAGTATCGTATCGGGGACCTTATAGAGCCGTTTAGTAAAAAATGCGGTATTTCAGACCTTCAGCCTAATGATGTCTCTGGCATAAATATCGACAAAGAGTTCTTTGAGCCGGCTAAGCAAGTTGGTGAAGATACTTGTGGATATAAAATTGTACCACCTAACTATTTCGCATGCAACCTGATGCATGTCGGAAGAGATGAGGTGTTACCTGTTGCACTAAATCACTCAGGTCATAACAAAATTGTAAGTCCTGCATATTCTGTATTTAGGATTAAGAATGAAGATATCGTTATGAAAGAGTATTTTTTCATTCTACTCAAATCCTCAGAAAAAGATCGTTATTTTTGGTTCCATACAGATTCTTCTATTAGGCAAGGCTTACCTTGGGAAGATTTTTGTGACATTGACATTACTCTCCCTTCCATCGAGCAGCAACGCAAATACGTTGATGTCTATCTGTCGCTCCAAAACAACCTCGCCACCTACCAAAGTAAAGTGGATGATTTGAAACTTGTCTGCGATGGGTATATTGAGGATTTGAGACGAAAGATGCCATGTGAGAAAATAGGTTCTTATATAAGAGAATGTAACGAAAGAAACGAAGAACTTTCGATTTCTGAAGTTCAAGGTGTTGAAAGCTCAGGCAATTTTTCTGAGACACGAGCCAATACAGTAGGACTCGATTTTCATAACTACAAAATTGTTAGACCTTACCAGTTCGCATATAATCCATCTCGTATTAACTTAGGTTCAATAGCAATGAGAGACGCCTTATCTACGGATTGTATTGTTTCACCTATGTACGTGGTTTTTGAGGTTGTTGAACATGGGAAATTGCTGCCTGACTACTTGTTATTGTGGCTTACAAGATCAGAATTCTTTAGGAGTACTCTATTTTATGCGTCAGGTTCTGTCAGAGACACTTTTGGCTTTTCAGAAATGAAAGAAGTCGAAATACCTATTCCTAATATTTCGGTTCAGCGTGAAATAGTCAACATTCATCGATGCTATATCGAGCGTCAACGTATAGCCGCCAAATTGAAAGAGCAGCTGAACAATCTTTGCCCCATACTCATCAAAGGCTCACTACAAAACTAAAAACAAGAATTACGATGGCTAAGAATCTGAAGAATATCAATGGTCGTTTCGTGGAGAGCGATTTCGAGAATGCGCTTATTGCTTTCCTCGAAGCTGAAGGATGGAAGTATATTTATGGCGACGACATACCCAGAGCCAACAGAAAAGAGGTGCTCCACATGGATGACTTGCACCATTTCCTGGAAGAGCAGAATCTCAAACTGACCAAAGACGAGATCCGCCAAATAGCCGACAACGTAAGACTTGTGGGTGCTGATACTGATTTCGCCACACTTCATAAAGTGTATGGCTGGATGGTGAACGGCATTCAGTATGTGACTCAGGCAAATGAGCCCATGATGATTCCCCTAATTGATTTCGACAATCCAGATAACAACATATTCCGCGTGGTCAACCAGTTTACCGTTGACTATGTGAACAATGGCGAAACGAAGAACCGAAGGCCTGACGTGCTGCTCTATGTGAACGGTATTCCCGTATGCTGCATAGAACTGAAAAGCCCTACGGATGCCAACGCCACGATAAACAAGGCTTGGGAGCAGATAAACATCAGATACTGACGCGACATTCCTCACCTGCTGCACTATTGCCCATTGGCGTGTATCAGCGATGGCGTGAAAACCCAGTTGGGAACCGTTCGCACGCCATACGAACACTTCTATGCCTGGAAACGGGTGGAAAACAAAGATGAGGTGGCTACAGGTTCGTTCGATGAGCTGATGACCATGGTGAAGGGCGTTTATCGCCCAGAGCGTTTCTTGGAGATATTCAGAGACTACGTGTATTTCCAAGATGAGAATTATGACAGCGATGAAAAAGAGGTCGTATGCCGCTATCCACAGTTCTTTGCCAGTCGCCTTCTGAAAGAAAGCATCAAAGAATCCGTAAGAACAAAAAGTGGAAAAGGAGGTACGTATTTTGGAGCTACAGGATGTGGAAAGACCTTCACGATGGCTTTCTTGGCTCGTCAGCTTTCTATGCGTTGTCCAGAATTAGGCTCACCAACTATCTTGATGATTGTTGACCGCGAAGATCTGCAGAAGCAAGGAGCCAAGCTGTTTACCAAGAGTACAGAATATCTGGGGCTTGGAGAAGTGGGCATCGTCCCTAATCGAAAGAAGCTGCGCCAAGAATTAGGTCAGCGTCAAAGTGGTGGTTTCTATATCTGCACCATTCAGAAGTTTTGCGACAGAAAGGATGACCCCATTGGTTTGATTAATGACCGTGCTAACATTATCTGTTTCAGCGACGAGGCACACCGTACTCAGATAGAAGGCTCAAAGCGAATACAGTTCAGCGAGGATTCTGACGAGAATATGAAGGCTATGATTTCTAAGCCATACGCTACTGTTCTGCGCGAAGCATTGCCCAATGCCACATTTGTTGGTTTCACAGGTACTCCTATTGCTGAAACCTATCAGACCTTTGGCGACGAGATTGACCGCTACACGATGGATCAGGCTGTAGCTGATAATATTACAGTTCCCATCAAGTATCACCCAAGAATAGCCAAGGTACTGCTGAACTCAGAAAAGGTGAAAGAGATAGAAGCCTATTATGCAAATTGTGCTGAAGAAGGCTCTACAAAAGATGATATCGCTAAGAGTAAGAAGGCCATGAGCTCGTTGGAAGTCCTTTTGGGTGAGCCTGAGCGATTGGATAAACTATGTGTGGATATTCATAATCACTATGTGGCATCGGTAGAAGCTGACCCAGGTAGAATTCAGAAAGCGATGATAGTCTGTTCTAACAGACAGATAGCCTATAATTTGTTGCTTCGATTCAAAGAACACTATCCAGAATGGTTTGTTGAGAGAAAAGCCCCCGAAGGAATGGAGATCCCGCCAGAAGAGCTAAAAAAACTGAAGGAGGTGCCAATGATTGCGATGGTGGCCAGTGTGGGTAGCAACGATGAACCTGAGATGTACAACTATCTTGGTGGTGTGAAGAACGATCAACGCTCGGATAATTTGGATGCTGCTTTCAAGCAGGAGCACTCTAACTTCCGCATTGTGATTGTTGTAGACATGTGGATTACAGGCTTCGATGTGGAATGTCTTACCTATATGTATAACGACAAACCATTGCAGAAACATTCGCTGATACAGACTATCAGCCGTGTCAACAGAAAGTATCCAGGAAAAGAATATGGACTAATCGTAGACTATATCGGCATTCGTGACCAGATGCTGGAGGCGAGAAAGATGTATGGAGGTGGTAGCTCTGTTGCTCCCAATAAAGACGATATTGAACAGGCAACTATCATCTTCCGCGAACAGCTTATTATACTAAAGTCGTTGTTCAAGGACTACGATTTGACACCATTCCTTGATATCAATACTGACCCAGCAGTCAGATATATGTTATTGGCAAAAGCTGCAGAGTACGTGTTTGCCTCTACTGAGACACTGAACTCTGAAAGCAAGGATGGCAAGAAAACGAAGAAAGTTTCGTTTAAGACATATTTCTTGCAGGTGGTTAAACGAATGCGCAAGGCATACGACCTATGCCAACCATCAGGCGAACTTAGTGAAGAGGAGTCGGCATTGGCTCAGTGCTTCATGGGAGTAGCAGGCATGGTCTATAAGATGAATGGTACAGATGCACCTGATACGGACACCATGAACAAACGGGTGGCTAAGATGGTGGAGGAAGCGCTGAAGTACAACAACGTGGAAAGTATTCTGGAAGATGGTGAGGAAATGGATATCTTTAGTCCAGAGTTTGCAGAACGTCTTTCTGACATTAAGATGCCAGCATCGAAACTTGAAATGCTTATCAAACTTCTTCGTCATCAGATTACAGAGTATGGTAAGACCAATCAGGTGGCATCAAAGAAATTTCAAGAGATGCTGGAAGAGACTATCAAGTTCTATCACGAACGCCGTAAGTTCTTATCGGAGCAAGAAGCAGGAGCAACTCAGGAACATGCAGCCGACGATATTATCAAAAAGGCTATGGATGAAGCCCTGAAGATTCTTAATGGTATGAAGGCTGATCGTGAGAGCTTCCGCAAATTAGGGCTCACATTTGAGGAAAAGGCCTTCTATGACATTCTTATCCATCTGAGAGACCAATATAATTTCGTTTATGGTGAAGACAAGAAGGAAGATGGCGTGGTTATCAATGAAAAATGCAGAAGCCTTGCACGTAAGATAAAGGAACTGATAGATGCCAAGTCATCTTATGCAGATTGGCTCAATAATACCATAGTTCGAGAAGATCTTAAGAAGAATATCAAGATTTGCCTGGTAAAGAATGGCTATCCACCACAGTACACCCCAGAGGTTTTCCGTGAGGTGATGGACCAAGTTGAGAATTTTAAGGAGCATGCTGAGGTGGTATCATTTTCTGGTGTAAATGATATTCAGACGCAACAAGAGAACAACTCTACGTTAGAGCTTCCTCTCTTTGATGAATATCATGAGGGATGTGTGCCTCTATATACATTGCGGGCAGCCTGCGGATATTTTGAAGATGGAGAATTGCCAGAAGAAGAAGGTTGGATTGATGCCATGGGACACAGTTTTACGCCTGATCCCAAGCGCCATTTTGTGATTCATGCGAAGGGGAACTCGATGTTACCAAAAATAAAGGATGGTGACCTTTGTCTGTTTGAATGGTACAAGGCTGGCTCGCGTAATGGAGAAATTGTACTTACCCAGAGTAGCGAGTTTGATCCGGAGTATGGTTGTAAGTATACTATAAAGAAATACCATAGTGAAAAAGTAGTGACCGAAGAAGGGTGGCAGCATAGTAAGGTAGAATTGATTCCGTTGAACAAGGAATACAATGTGATCGTGCTGGACGAGAATACTGAGTACAGGACCATTGGTATTTTCATAAGTGTATTGTAGTTCGTCTAATATGAAATATGAGCATATGAGAAATGTTAAAATAGAGAATGCCTATGCCTACTAACAAGAACGCTCTGTTGCGTTTTCAGATACTTGACCGATGCTTCAGCGATTTCAGCAAGAAGTACGAGATTCAAGACCTTGTTGACAAGGTCAACGATGCACTCTATGATCTTTATGGTATAGAGGTAAGCTTGCGTCAGATTCGCGAAGATATTAAATACATGCGTGATCGAGTATCATATAATGCACCAATTAAAGCTTATCCTCTTGTTGGTAAAAGGTGCTACTATCGCTATGAAGATAGGAGATTTTCAATCTTTAACAATGAGTTGTCTGTAGATGATATCACTAAGTTGCAGTCGACCATAGAAATGCTTGGCAAATTCAGAGGAACAGCAACTAATGCGTGGCTTGAAGAGATAATCTCTAATTTGGAATATAGATTCGGATTAAAATCAAATCCAGAGCATCTTGTTGAATTCGAGCAAAATGAAAAATTAAAAGGTATAGAAAACCTTGCTGCACTTATCGAGTCAACTGTCAATCATCAGACTCTGGAGATAACATATCTTACCTTTAGAGGAAAGGAGATTCAGTTAGTTTTTCATCCCTATTACGTTAAACAATATAATGGTCGTTGGTTTTTATATGGTCTAAACGATGAATTAGGCGTAATTAGTAACTTTGCGATGGATAGAATTCAAACCTTTCACATGTCACCAATTCCCTTCAAGAAAAACGAAATATGTGATTTTGGTACTTATTTTGACGATGTGGTTGGTGCAACCATTCCCAATGATGATGTTGTGAAAGAATCTATAGGTTTGCGTTTTGCGGAGAATCGTTTTCCTTATGTCATTTCAAAACCACTTCATAAGTCACAGAAAATAATAGATAAAGACAAATATGAGATTGAGATACAAGTTAGGCCTACACGGGAGCTTGACCAACAGATTCTTTCTTTTATTCCTGATGTTGAAGTGCTCTATCCAGAATGGTATAGACAGCAGATTATAAAAAAAATCACCGATAATCTCAAAAATTATTTATCTGTGAAGATTGACTGCACTAATATGTTTTAAATTTGCAAAAAAATTAGGAGAACAGCACTATGACAATTGATCACATCGCATTAGGAAATATCCTGCAGTCTCGAGGCATGAGTAAGTTACAAAGCAATTTCCCCTTGTGGAAATTCAAACTTACAGATGATGAGTATGAAAGTCTTAAGCTTGATATACAAAGTCATGTCGGTTTTATTAGTTTCTTTGGGGTAGAAGCGGCACTCTGTTATGCAGAGTGGTGGAGACGTGATTATAGAGGAAATATTCCATCTAAAGAAGATGTCGCTGTCGGCATTGGCTTGACGCGAAACTACGGAGAAGATTTATATATGGCTGCACGTAGGGCTTTGATTATACATGGGTATTCTTTTCTTCATTCGCTAAAAGGGACGGAATATTTTCGTACTCTGCTCAATCAGGGAGGCTTGCCAGTAAACTACATAAAGAAGAACGACAGTAATATGGGAAGCTTCACAAGATTCCTTAAAGGACTTGTGAGAGAGTTATCTATTATTAATTACGACTGGAGTAATGAAGATAATTCTATCATTCAACAGTTCAGTTGTATATCATACTTGGGAAAAGCTTTCAAAAATGAGAATATCTATGATGTATCCATGCAAATTGCACATGCCATCATCATGGATGATAATGCACTTTTGCCATACGATGACACAGACACTTCCCTTTCAGAATTAACAAAATCACTAAAAAAAGAATATACGCGAGCAAAGAGTGATAGAAAGGCAAGGCCTTTATCATTACATTGGAAATTGCGTACTTCGGGGGATGGAGAAGGATTTCTTTATGTCAATCTGGATGTTGTTAAGGAAATTTCATCTGATTCCATTCCAGAACTCAACATTTCTACTTGTTATACTTTTGATGTATTTGTTGCTGGTACACTCGCTGGTAAATATGTCCGTAAGAGTATTAATCGCGATGAAGAAGGGAATATAATCAATGCGACTTATACAAGAATTTCGGTTGGTGTTACAAAAGATATTCTTTGGAAAGGGGAGCCGGTAGTTGAAGTAAAAATACGATGTGACAATGATGAACGCCTCTTTCTTACAATTGCCGGTTGTTATCCGCCTAACTTTGAAATGCCACAGTTGTTCCAAATGTTAGATGAAAACCTCTATAGTAGGAGTGAGACAGCTAACTCAGAGGAGAATATCGCAATTTTCAATTCTGATTGGGAGAACGATGCTGCTAATCCGATTGTCATATCAGGCTTGTCACTATTCTATGTTAGATTTGAAAAGTCTGTAGAAATCACAAATACCGTCTCTGGCGAGCAATGTGTCCTCACCAATCAGTTTACGCCATATACTGCAGAATTCTCGGGGAACTATATTCCTTGGATTGAAGATTCTAATTACAAGTTGCTTGATAGAATTCCAATAATTCGAGTATATGATAAGGAGAAAAACAGAGTCCATAATTGTAAGGTAAGATATAGGAGCAGAAATCAAAATACATTGCAGTGGAGATCTCTGAATACTTCGTGTGTTATAGAGCCGGGACTCGTTGACATCAAGATTGAACTTCCAGATGGGAATTCAATCATTGAGACTTTTTATGCAATTGGAGATTTGGCATTTAATTCTTGTAATGAGTCGATTTATTCGACGGAACTCATTTGCTCGTGCTCACACCGTATGCGAACAGAGATACAGGCTATTGATGATGTAGAAATAAAGAATATCGACAAAGCACATTGGAAAATAACTCGTAAGAAAAATTCTTTGATATGTCCTTCTGTATGTTATTTCCGAATTTACAATCAAGGGAATCCAACTCTTCGTATTGCCGTTGCCATACCGTTTGATGGGATAATGATTACCGATACAAATGGTAATATTATTCCAAGGGGCAAGATTGTTTCGTTTGCTAATCTTAGTCATTTCTGCATTATTAGTCATGGAAGTAAAAACCGCAAAGTGGATGTTTCATATTATTCTGACAGGATAGAGAAATCTGATAAACTAAAACATCTGCAAAGTAGTGTTATTAATGGCTTGGTATCTTTAGCGGATTATAATGATCTAATTTTGAGGATGTTCAATTTATACGGGGCTAATAGCTTTGACCGTAGCAGTTCTGTCGTACTCAATGTTTCTGGGCAAGAAATATACGTGCGTAAATTTGTCCTTGATACTACAATAAATAATGGAACAATAGTTGTATATGACGATACTGAGGTTGATACAACGGGGTTTGAATATGAAGGCGACTTGTATGCTTTCCCTGTTGGTGATGATTTGCCTACTGATGATTTTTTCTGTGTAAAACTTAAGAGAGACAATGATAATCATAATGTCTTTCATTTGCCGGATGATTTTAACCACAATGAAGTGGTAGTATTCTCTGGTCCGGAGTTAAGGCGAAGAATTATTCCTAAGTATTATAATATAAATGAAAATGACTACGATAAGTCTATAAGATCCGCACGTTCTTCTGATTTAAACAAATTGTGGTATGAGATGCTTATTCAGGAAAACGTGATGACTGGTAAACATTGGCGAGATGTATGCAAGGCATTTGAAATATGTAGCCATTACAATTTGCCATTTTCGACATATAATGGCCTAAAAGTTATTGCTCGTAGCCCCAAACTTTTGGCTAATTTTGTTGTGGCCATGTGGATTAATGAATACAAAGATGTTCTATCCATGGAAATTGATCGTTTTGAGCAAGAAATGGTTATTGGGCTACATTGGGTACCTACAAAAATGTGGGAAAGAAGTATTAATTCCGTCTTAGAGACTGTCCCAGAAGCATTGATTTCAATGATGACAATTAAACTTCAAGGGCTTATGGTATTATTACAAGACTTGTTTAATTCAACTGTATCAACTGATATTTCTTCTGAATTCACAAACTATGTAGCCACTGGTGAGATAGATAAAGGCTTCCCGATTCTAAATTCAGATATAAGCAACTATAAAATGAAGATTCGTGGCCTTTCTGACAACAATCTCGATTTACCAACAATCAAATTTCAAATACATGGAAATTATTACCCGCAACAAGATATGTTGCCATCATACAAGACAATGATAGAGTCGGCTATGTGTGCAGCAGAAAATACTTGCGATGTAAAGAAGCATCTTGATTTATTTTCTCCAGAAGGTAAGGAGCATGCTCGTATTGTAAACTTCTATCGGAAATATTTCAAGGAAACATATAGTGATATATTCTATAGGACAGTGAAACTTATCTCTAATAAATAAAAAATATATGAATTATTCAGAGTTCTATATATCTGCAAAGAAAATGCTTGTTGATTCTTTAGTGTCTCTATGGTTTAGAGGTAATGGTAAAGAACAAGAATACATGCGCCATATCCTGACAGAAGATGAACCATTACTGTCGGAGCCTGTTTTTCAGTCCATCTTTCCATGGGAAGAAAGTAAAGAAACATTTGAGGAGCATTCATCAAAACTTAATATTCTATCTTCTTCTTTTGTTGAAGCACTTAGCAGTGATTGTATTGAAGAAGAATTACGTTTCCCACTTGATCGCCACCCTTATAAACATCAAACGAAGAGTTGGGAGGTTATGCTTTCTGGCAGGGATAAGACTATTGTGGTAACTTCTGGAACAGGTTCAGGTAAGACAGAATGCTTTATGATACCTGTTTTACAGGATATTGCACAGCGAAATGAAAAGGACTGTGTTCAGGCAATATTTCTCTACCCCCTTAATGCGTTAATGAAGAGTCAACAAAATCGTATTCATGCTTGGTGTAACTCGTTGCCTAACAAGATAACCTATGCTATCTATAACGGAGATACAGAAAAATCGTCGAAAAGCCCAAGTACAACGGCTCCTTATTTTCCACAACTAATAACTCGTCCTCAGATTAGGCAAACTCCACCACAGGTACTTTTTACTAATCCCACGATGCTTAACTATATGCTGGTTAGGGCAGAGGATAAACCAATTTTGGAAAAATCCCAGGGGAAGCTAAAGTGGATACTTCTCGATGAAGCACACACCTATACAGGTTCTTCTGCAGCAGAACTGTCTCTTCAAATAAGACGTGTGTTGGATGCATTTGGAGTCACGATTGATCAGGTGAATTTTGCCGTAACATCAGCTACTATTGGGGATGATAAAGATCCTGCTACACAATTAAAACTTAAAACTTTTGTTTCACAATTGACAGGTAAACCACTTGATAGTATAGTTGTAATTGGAGGAAAACGAATCATACCAGAAATGGAAGAGCGAGTAGCTCTATCTGCAATAGAAAAAATAAACAAAAAGTTTGGTACACAGATAAAGTTAACTGATATAGAACGATTGAGAAAGCGACTTAATTCTACAGCGGTCCTCTCAACAAGAGATTTGGTTAAAGATCTGGATACTATTCTTTCAAAGAATACGGAAAAGTCCCTTGGGCTTATTGATGCCCTTGCCGACAAAGTTCCTGGACTCAACAAGAAAGATGGGAGTGACATTGCACTACTTCCCTCTCGTGCACATTTTTTCATACGTTCGATTAGTGGAGTTTATGCCTGTGTAAACTCAGAATGCGAGCGTCATAAAAAGATACGACTTAATATTGGTAATTTGACTACATACCAGAACACGAATTGTCCTGCATGTAAATCCAGATTACTGGAGATAGCAACCTGTCCTTCATGTGGTGGTATCATTATTGTTGGTGAAACAAGTACAAAAGGTTTTAGGATGCACACAAATGTTGTGGACCTCGAAAAAGAACTGTTTTTTGAGAATAAAGATACGGATATACTTGAATATGAAGAAAAACAAAACGAAAACGTTGCTCCTGAATATGGGCAAGATGGTTTTACTCCCTTCTTTTTCGCAAAACCTGCAGTAAAGTGTCTTCGTCATCATACGCATGAGGATAGACATGTTTTCAATCATGAAAGAGGTAAAATAGAAATCGCTCCGGAAAATGCAGAAAAAGGAGAGTTCTTTGTCTCGTTAAGACACGAAGAAACAAATGCTGACTTATGTCCTCATTGCGGTAACCGAATAACTCGCCTTGATTATTTAAGAATTAGTGCTACGCAAATGGGACGTGTATTATCTACATTATTACTTGACAACGCAGATGGTAGCAATAAGAAAGATTCTGAGATACTATATAACGGAAAAAAATATATAACTTTTACAGATAACAGACAAGGCTCTGCGCGTTCTGCTATGGGTATGAATCAGGATGTAGAACGTTCTTGGGTACGATCTTCAATATTCCATAAATTGGCAGATTTGCGTATTGAGAAAGTTGAACCTGCAGGATTATCTGCAGAAGAAGAGCAATCGTATATCTTTTTAAAGGGAGTACCTATTGATAGCCTTCCTCCTATGATGAGGACTGAACTTGTTCGATTGGAAGCGAAGAAAAATGGTAATGGCGGTATTCCTGTATCTCCTGAAGTTTCTTTTGGAGATATTATTCAGACAATGGAGAATAACTCTGATTTTAGAAAACTCTATAAACATCTTAGCAATGCGCGCGCTTATAGCAGGTTTGATAACCCTTCAATGTATCTAAAAGCATTGCTCGTTGACCAGTTTGGATGGATACCAAAACGCGCAAATTCTCTGGAAAATATGGGCTTTATACGATTGGTTTATCCTGACCTGAAGAGAGCAAAATGTCCATCCTTATTGGTAAAAGAAGGGTGTTCTGATAAGGATTGGCAGGATTTCTTGAAAATCTGTCTTGACTATCTCATTAGAGGTGGAAGACACTACATGATTTCCAGTGAATATAAAGATTTCTTGACTCAGAATACGTATACTTCTGCCATTTATCCAAAGGACTCTGATTTAAGGAAAAAGGGACAACCTGTTAGTAAGTGGCCAACAATGAGAAGGACTCTTTCTGGAATACAAGAAGATCAGTCAAGGCTTATCTTGTTATTATGTGCTGTTCTTGGATACAATGAGATTGAAACTTTTAATGAAGAGAAAATCGCAAATATTAATAGCCTGATGACAGATGCTTGGGGCTTTATTACATCAAACATTCTTGAAATGGTAGATGTGGACAATAGAGGTTTCATGCTTGACCTATTCGGCTCTAAGGTTAAACTTCAGATTATTGATAAAGCTTATTTATGTCCTGTTGACAAAGTTGTCGTTGATGTGACTTTTCGTGGCTATAGTCCACGTATTAATGGATACATTGGTAAAACGAATTTTGATAGATTCAAGGTGGTTAATGAATTCTCCTATCCATTCTTCCCATTTAAATCGTCAGAATTAGTAGAAGAAAAAGTCGTTGAATGGTTGTTGCATCATTTCGATAATCAAAGAAAGGCAGGTGTTTTCTCCAATATGCATGAACGTGTCTATAACCAGAAACCTATATTTATTTCTGCAGAACACTCTGCACAGCAATCACGCGAAGATCTTGATAAATACGAAAAAGAATTCAATGAAGGTTGTCTCAATGTTCTTTCATGCTCAACAACAATGGAAATGGGCGTAGATATTGGCGGTATTAATGAGGTGGTAATGAACAACGTTCCTCCCAAGTCTGCCAATTATCTACAAAGAGCAGGACGTGCGGGAAGACGAAATGAGTCAAAAGCTCTTGCGCTTACGTTTTGTTCCCCCAATCCGATAGGCTCTTATACTTGGAATCATCCAAAGTACCCAATGACTCACATTACTGAGACTCCGCTACTCAAACTCGAAAGCAGGCAACTTGTTCAACGTCATGTTAATGCTTTAGTATTTGGAGATTTTGTTACATCACAAGGAGGAATTCGTGTAACAGCCCAGTTAATGGACTTTTTTGAAACTACAGATAATGTGTCATATTATGATCAATTCTTAACTCACATAGATAAAGTAATAGGAGGACAGTGTGATAGTATAGAAACTCCCTATCTTCATCTTGTCAAAGGTACTGCTCTTGGCAATTCTCCTATTGGTGATGCCGTATTTGCAACGAAGAAAGATATTGCTCAAGTATATAGTGTCTATAAGAATCGATTAGACTCGATTAATAAGTCTATCGAAGCATTGAGAAATGAGGATGGGGGTAATGCCGCTATAAAAGCGTTGGAACACCAGAAGGATAATTATCTAAAGATATCGTTATTGACGTTCCTTGCCGAGAATTCCTTCTTGCCAAGTGCCGGAATACCAACTGGGCTTGTAGAGTGTATGTTGACATTAAGTGGAGATAATAATTATCCGACAATGCATTTGAGTCAGGCAATTGCTGCATATGCTCCTGGTAGTCAAGTCGTTAAGAATGAATGGATATATGAACCTGCCGGTATTGTTCTTAAAACAAAATACGACGACAATACATCAAGGTATGTCCTTCAAAACTGTAGCCGTTGCGGTTACACAACTATTGACTCTGGTTCGGCTAAAAACAATTGCCCCAAATGTGGTGGAACAGATAGCATGCATGGTATAAAGGATATGAGTCTTGGAGAACAGCGATTTACGGAGATTGTTGAACCTGCAGCTTTTTCTGTTGCTTGGGGAACTAAACCTACACGCAAGATGAATGGGCTGGGATCCATGAACTTCATTCAGCCTGTCCTTCTTGAAATGGAAAAATGGGAAGAAAAAACATCATCTGCCAAGATGATTGTGCGTTGTTCTACTTCAAAGTCAGAGATCCTCTTTTATAACAGAGGACGGAATGGGTTTGGTTATGCTTTCTGTCCGTATTGCGGAAGAATGGAGTCTGAAAAGAGTATTGATTCTACTAATACCGTTATGGTACGACATAAGCATTTAACCAATGGGCTTGTCTGCCCTGGTAGTGGAAATGTACGTCGGCATGTATTACTTGTTGGCCGATATCAGACTGATTTTGTTGAGATAAAATTCTATAAGGCAGATAACACCATTATAACTGATGCAGATACATTATACTCCTTGGGAGTCGTTCTTAGTAGAAAATTGACAGAACTGCTTGGTGTAAATGATGGCGAGATAGACTTTGGCTATAATAACAATAGTCATACAATCTTTATATATGACACAGCCCTTGGTGGTGCAGGGTATTCGCCGCTGTTTCGTGAATACAAGGATCAAATTTTGGAAATGGCTTATAGTTCTCTTAAGCATTGTGATTGTGAAAGAGCATGTACTAAATGTCTTATAGATCGTCGTTCGCAATGGTACTTAAACTACTTAAACCGTCAGAAGGCGTTGGAATGGCTCGAAATGGAGTTGAAATCTCGTATAGCTCCAGAATCTATATCATCCTTAGTTCCTGACGCATCTTGCGTGACCACCGATTTTGCGACTGAATTATACCAACTTTCCCGTAATAAAGATATTAGTAGCATTAGTTTTTTTGTTAGTAATGATTATTCAGAATGGCAGGTTAGCGAGTTTCCATACAATAAGTTATTGAATGAGTTAAAAGCAAATGGTATAGAAGCTACAATAATTCTTAATAAACCTATAGATTTCAATGGTTGTAAATCTACAGATAGAGCTTCTTTATTATCGGCTTTATTCCAATACCGTTTTGGCTATTATACGGAAGCTATGCCTAATATGCTATCACCACTTTTGTCCGTTACGTTTAATGATGGTAAAACAAAAACATACTTTGGTGAGAACATTAATATGGCGCTATCTGGTTGTTGGGGTAGAGGAGACGTTTATTCTACAATGAGCAGAAAACAGTTGGCTTATTATGAAATTGACGTTGTAGACTTGGTTCAGAGAGCAGCTGATGGAGATGGCTCGGTAATGTTTGATTTGCGTCTTGATAATGATTGTGCAATCAATAATCTTTTTGATAAGCTTATTAGTTATAAGGCAGGAAAATGGGATGTTATTAGGAATTCTTTGCGTGGAAAATCAGTTGCGATTGAGTATTCTGACCGCTATCTATATACACCTTTAGGATGTATGATGCTTGCACATTTCATATCAAGATTACATCAGGTATTTGATGTAAATATCTCGATGATAAGTGTATCTGTTACGAAACCATCAGGAAATGAATCTTTTTTCATGGATTCAACAAAAATATGCGAAAACTTCCATAGTAGTGATGTAAGAAACAAGTTCATTGAAGATTCTATTAAAGAAATGGTCGGTGTTCTGCCAACTGTGAACGATAGTGGCTTCATCCATCATGAACGTTGTTTAACAATCAAAGCAGATTCTCAGGAATTATGTATTAGACCAGATGCTGGTATAGCATATGGTTGGAAACCAATTGGACGTGAAAACTTAGAGTGTACAGACGAAGACTTTAGATACAATTGGGATTTGGAGGTGGATTTGTATAACCAACGGAAAAGGCATGATGGAATACTATATACTATTTCTTTTAATAATTGATATATATGCTATGTATATTACAAAATATAGAAACACTGTTCAGTAGAATGATGATGAAAGCGAGTCTTTTCTAAAGGTGAATTAATTTAAAACTCCGACAACTATGAGATGGCTTATATATAGTTTTATCCTTAGATATCCAACAGCAGCCATATGCATATTGGTTTTGTTCGTTATCATCATGGGAGTTGTTTCGGTTGGGTGGCCTGCCTATGTATTTCTTGGCATGTGTGTGATAATGCTCATGGCCAAATACTATATCGATGGTAAGGTTGAAACGTTGAGTAATAAGACTCTCAGCGATTTTGAACTTGATACTATAGAAAAGAAAAACAGGTGGATTATGGGATTGCTGTCAGTATTTGCGTTGTTAGGTATAATAGTCAGCATGCATTTAACGATGCGATGTATTAAATATGCAGCAAATTCTACAACTGTAATATGTACAATGGCCTTATTCCATTTCTCTCTTATAGGAATCCCGTACATACTTATGAATATGGTAAAGAGAAAATATAGTTTTTGGTATGGCTTAATGTTTCCTATTTTACTGACTGCTATAATCCAGTTTATGTGTTGCAATATGTTAGCAGAATCGAATGATGATATTATAATAAGGTTCACTTCTGGAGACTTTGAGCGAATAAAAGAAAATTGGCTCATAACAATTCCAATTCTTTTAGTTCCTATTATCATGCTTTTCGATTCCTTGGGTAAGGCTTTTGGATTTAAGGTGAAAGAT
>JAEEGK010015677.1_pt1 | contig 16758 bp, 10 predicted proteins | sample 8958771 | NCBI WGS metagenome assembly JAEEGK01 (sample SAMN16246547, study PRJNA631951) | gut metagenome | biome: gut microbiome; feature: rumen; material: SC-attached | host: Bos | place: Iran: Karaj | collected 2018-10 | reverse complement strand
CTTCGAGAAATTTGTTCTTTTCCAAATTTAAGTGTAAATTTGCACGGGAATTCATGATTTATGAAAATGTATCAGCACAAAATTCACATCATTGCCGCAGCATTACTGTTATGCGCCTGCGGAGAGACAGAAGAGACTGTCACGTTCGAAACCGTCACAGCCGAGAAGATCGCCGCCCTCAGCAGCGACTCTATTCCGCCCACTTGTAGTGTGACCATCCGTCTGGAACAAGCAACAGCCAAAAGTGGACGTCCGGGAGAGATTATCAACTCCACAGTCGCCAGTCGCCTCTTCAACCGTGGTGATGACGGTTTGAAAGATGCGGCACAGGCATTTGCCGACGAATACACCGCCAACTACATCAAGAACCTGAAGTTACTCTATAACCAAGACAAATCCGACACGACGAAACTCGTCTGGTACTATTACCATTATATTATTAATTCCAGAACCCAGGCCGGCAGCAAAGGCACTCTGGTCTATCTCACCGACATCAACTACCGTGAAGGCGGAGCCCATGCCGTCAACCAACAGGTCATCATGAACTTCGAGGAAAAGACAGGTCGGCTGCTGACTCTCGACGACATCTTCGTCGACGGCTATGAGCCACAGCTTAAGAATCTTCTCCTCAATGCCTTGAAAGAGAAAACCGGTCTGTCCACCAATCAGGCCCTCCATAGTCAAGGGTATCTACGTTCTACAGACCTATACGTGCCGGAGAACTTCATCCTCTCCGACAACGCTATCACCTTCGTCTACAATCCCGATGAGATAGCCCCCTACTCTCTCGGCAGCATAGAACTCACCATTGGCATGCCAGCCCTTGAGACGCTGTTGAAATCCACCTTTGAACACTAATCCACATGCAGGCAGATATCATACAGCATTACTTTCCTGACCTCAGCGACCGTCAACGGGAACAGATAGAGGCCCTTGACACCCTTTACCACGAGTGGAACGCTAAGATCAACGTCATATCCCGCAAGGACATCGACCAGCTCTATGAGCACCATGTGCTCCACTCGCTGGCCATCGCGAAGGTCATCCGCTTCCGTCCGGGCACCCGCATCCTCGACTTCGGCACGGGCGGCGGATTCCCCGGTATCCCCCTCGCCATTCTCTTCCCGGATTGTGAGTTCCACCTCATCGACGGTACGGGCAAGAAGATCCGCGTAGCCCAAGAAGTGAGTCAAGCCATTGGTCTTACCAACTGCCATCCCAAGCACATGAGGGGGGAGGACGAGAAAGGACAGTATGACTTCGTGGTCAGCCGGGCCGTCATGCCCCTGCCCGACCTGGTGAAGATCGTCCGCAAGAACATTGCCCGTCCCCAGAAGAATGCCCTGCCCAATGGTATCCTTTGTCTTAAGGGCGGCGATTTGCAAGCCGAAACAAATCCTTTCCACAACATTATTGAAACAACAGAGATTAGTACCTTCTTCCACGAAGAGTGGTTCAAGCAAAAGTATATTATTTATCTGCCATGTTGACCATCAAGACATTCCCATTCAACCTGCTTCAGGAGAACACCTACGTCGTCAGTGACGAGACACGCGACTGTGTCATCATCGACTGCGGTGCCTATTATGACGACGAACGTAAGGCCATCACCGACTATATCAGCAGCCAAGGTTTGAAACCCTGTCGTCTCCTGGCCACACACGGCCATTGGGACCACAACCTTGGCATCGACACTATCTACCAGACCTACGGTTTACAGGTGGAGGCAGCCAAGGAAGACGAGTTCATCATCACAGATATTCCTCGTAACTTCCAGAGCATCATCGGTGCCCCGCTCCGCAGGGAATACCCTCCCGTAGGCCGTTTCTTCGCCCCCAACGAGGTCATCCGCTTCGGCAACCACAGCCTGCAGGTGCTGAAGACGCCCGGCCACTCGCCCGGCAGCGTTGTCTTCTACTGTGCCGAGGAGCACACGGCCTTCACCGGCGACACCCTGTTCCGCATGAGCGTCGGCCGCACCGACTTTGAGGGCGGCAGCTATGAAGACCTGATGAACAGCCTCGCCAACGTCCTGGCGAAGCTTCCCGACGAGACCACCATCCTTCCCGGCCATGGTCCACAGTCGACCATCGGCTACGAGAAGAAATACAATCCTTACATGGCTTGATGCCATTTGTTGAATTTACTTTACACTTAGAATTATCGGGCTTTAAACTTGGACTTTAGATAGACTAAAGTGGGAGTTTACTTAGCCTAAACTCCGACTTTACTTAGCCTAAAGTCCCATTTTACTTAGCCTAAAGTCCCATTTTACCCAGCCTAAAGTTTGGGTTTTATAAGTGATTGTATATCAATTAGATACAAGCACGTTATAATCAGGCGTAATATTGCGAAATATATTTACATGGCATTCGCCTTGTCAAAGCCGTTTGATACGGATACGGTACTTGTCTGTCAGCATGATCTGCATCACACGGGGCAGGGCGAAGCGAGTAGAGGTGTCCGATGCCGATAAAGCCGTGCTGGCCATTTCAATGGCTACATGTCCCATCGTGCGGCGGAGGTTGATCTCAACACACGGATGAATCAGGAAACCTTCGGCGCCGGGCTTCGAGAGAATCATCATATCAACCCCCAGCGGCCCCGTGTAGCGACGGCCTATGACACAGCTGAGCGCATCCGTCACCATTGCACGAACATCATCCAGCAAACCCGCTGACACATAGCGACTTATCATCTCGCGCTTATCTTCTTCCGTAGCGATGATATTACCCGTATAGGTCCCGTTGTGAGTCTCGAAGAGCGAGAGGCCCAGATACTGCATCCGGCCGTCGGGCAAAGCCTCGAACTCCATCCCGAAATCCTTAACCTTCGGATAGTACGGCTCGACCATCACAGAGCCCTGCAGGGCAATGACATTCCTGAGCCAGCCACGATGGAAGTCGGAGAACTCGCCGTCGACGAAGCGCACCCCGCGCCCGCTGCTGCTCCAAGGTGCCTTGACGACCAGCCGTCGGCAACGGGCAACACAGCTCTCAACCTCATCGATGGAAGTCGCCTCAACGGGGTTGTAGAGGTAAGAGGATTGAGGATCGAGGAAGGAGATCAGCCGATGCAGCACCTCGGCCGCATAGCGACGATGGGAACACTCACGGACGGCCGCTATCACAGCCTCATCGGCACAAGCATCTGGACTGACGCCATAGCGCACGAGGGCGGCTCGCAAGGCCAGGTCCCAACCCCAGGGCTCCACACGATCGATAGTGAGATGCGGCAAAACGGACTTGTCGACAAACCGCTTGGGCATGCCTCCTACCCTCGCCCGCAGACGGCCATAGGCCCGCCGCGCCTGTTCGACGTTCTCCACCAGCACGCAGTCGTCCTCACCAGCCCACAGGGCCGGCAGATAGCCAAGGTCAGCCCTCAGCTTCCGTCCGGCATGCGGAGCGGTGAAATTGCTCAGGCCAGAAGCCAGAGCAAGGTCGTGTTCGGGGTTAAATATATGTAATATCATCCGTTTTTGCCACAAAGGTAACCAATATTTTTATTTTTTTGGCCTTTTTATTTTGTAATCTCACATAATTAGCTTATTTTTGCACCAAAAGAAACAAATAAATCACATTATGCCAACAAAAATCCTCAGTGTAGACGATGAAAACGATCTCGAATTGCTCTTGACGCAATATTTCAGAAGGAAGATCAGAAAGGGAGAATACGAGTTCGATTTCGCACACAACGGTCTTGAAGCATTGACAATGCTTCTGAAGAAAAAGGACTATGACATTATACTCTCTGATATCAACATGCCAGAGATGGACGGGCTGACGCTGCTGACGAAGATCAACGAAATGCAGAACCCAGCCTTGAAGTGTATCATGGTGAGTGCCTATGGGGACATGGGCAACATCCGTCAGGCGATGAATAACGGGGCGTTCGATTTCGCCACGAAGCCCATAGACCTGGACGACTTGAGCGTAACCATTGAGAAAGCGATCGAACAGATTACTTATATCAAAAAGATGCAGATGGAGCACAATGAGTTGGAGGGGATCAAGGGTGACCTGGCGGTGGCTCGGGAGATACAACAAGCTATATTGCCGCGTATTTTTCCGCCCTTCCCGGAAAACGCAGAGGTACTGGACATTGCTGCATCGATGAATGCCGCCAAGGACGTGGGAGGAGATTTCTACGATTTTTTCCGTATCGATGATGACCACATCGGGTTCGTGATTGCAGACGTCAGCGGAAAAGGCGTACCGGCATCTATCTTCATGGCCGTCAGTCGGACGCTGATCAGGGCAACGGGCATCAGGGGAGTCAGCGCTTCGGAGTGTATGACATACTCTAACGGTCTGCTGGCCCAGGAGTCGGCTAACAGTATGTTCGTAACCGTGTTCTATGGCATCTACAATATCAAGACAGGTGAGGTGAGATACACGAATGCAGGCCACAATCCGCCCTACCTGATGAAGACAGACGGCAACATCATTCAATTACCCTTGTCGAAGAATTTAGTGGTGGGCGTGATGGATGATTTCGAATTCACAGAGGAAACGCTCACGTTGGAACCTGGCGATACGCTGTTGCTCTATACCGACGGTGTGACAGAGGCTTTTAACTCTCATGAAGAGGACTTCGGAGAGAAAAGGCTTGAAGAGGCGCTCAGCAAGCTGACTCAAAAATCCTGTCAGGAAATCGTCGACGGCGTGAAGTCGGATGTATCGGCCTTTGTCGGCGAGACAGAGCAGAGTGATGACATCACGCTGTTGGCACTGAAGAGAGTATAAAGCGAATCATCAAGGATGAGAAGGCGAGAGATCACGGCGTATTGTGCGGGAGTTCTGTTGGCGGGATTAGCAGCCATGGGACTCTGGAACTGGCAGGAGGAACACCGGCGTGTAAAGTCGTTGGAGGACATCGTGGCGGAGCTACAACGGCGCGAGAAACGCTCGGCTGTGGATCGGAGCATCAGCAAGCAGATGGAGGAGATCGCCTTTGAACAGAAAATCATCTCTGACGAACAGCGTGAGCATGCACTACAGCAGACACGCGTGGCGAACGAGATGAGGGAACAGTCGGAGCGGGAGCGGCAGAATGCGCTCACAGCTGAGCGTAATGCGGTGGCCTCGGAAAAGAGGGCTCTCGAAGCATCGGCACAGGCCGAGAGGGAACGACTGATGGCCGAACACCAGCGTATCCAGGCAGAGATGGCAAAGCGGGTGGCAGATACGTTGAGTTACATCGCACTTGGACGTTCGTTGGGATCCATTTCGACCATACAATATCAGGCGGGAAACGATGACATCGCCAACATGCTGAGCTATGCCGCTTATCTCTACACATCAAGGTATCATGGTGACATCTATACACCAGCTGTATTCCAGTCGCTGATGCAGTCGAGCAAGAGTATGACAACATGGTCGGAGCATACCGGGGCGGTGATGAATCTGGAATACATGCCAGGAAAGAACAATACGCTGGTAAGTGTGAGCAACTATGGCGAAATATTACTGACCGAAAGAAAGGGGAAAGTGCTGGACACTAAAGTGCTGTTCAGAAACAGCACATACGACTTCCGTGACGTGCTTGTCGACCAGAAGACAGAAAGCATTTATGCCGTCAGCCGGACGGGGCACCTGGTGGTCGTCAAGAATGACTTGAAGACCGTGAAGACCGTTACTCTCGACAACATGGTTCATCCCATACGACTGCATGACCTAAACGAAAAGAGCCTGCTGGTGATTGGCGAGCAAAGCATCGGGCTGTTCGACCTGAAACGAAACATCCTCGTTAAGACAAAGATGCTGCCGTTCCGAGTCATCATGGGATCAAGGAAAAGTAAGTTGCCTTTGCTCTTCGACGACAAAGGACAGATGCATCTGGTAACGGGACTTGAAAATATCAGTACGGAGCAGGTACCGGTGAGCGGAAAAGTGACAGCCTACTGCGAATCGAAGAATACCGGGGTGGAAGCCTACGGCATGAACGACGGTACGATCTGGCTGGTTTATCAAAACGGAAAGACGCAGAAACTGTTAGGGCATCGCTCACGTATCTCAAAGATGAAGCTGAACGGCAGACGACTGTTCTCGGCGAGTTACGACGGCAGGGTGAACCTCTGGATCACCGACAATGAGAAACTGGAGCCCATGACTCTCCTGGATAACAACAACTGGATCATGCACTTCAACTTCGATTCGACCAAGAACACATTCTGGATGGGCGATGTGAAAGGTAACCTGACAGCCGTCAACATCTCGGTAACGGAAATGATTGAGGAGGTCAAAAAGAAACTGAAACGCAACCTGACGACTGACGAATGGCAGTATTATATCGGGAAGGATGTGCCTTATGAAAAATTTGTGGAATGAGGAAAGTTGATTATTTCAATAGAATGATGTCGTTGTTTCATTTTAGGAAGCATGACTACCGTACATGGGCTTGCATGGTCATCATCATTGCTCATGTCTCATTCCTGATTCCCTATGCCGACGGACAGGGACTTCCCTTCCTGAAGAACTACACGGCCAACGACTATCATGCCCATAGTCGTAACTTCGACATTGAAGTGGGTGAGCACGGATTCATCTATGTGGCCAATTTTGAGGGACTGATATACTTTGACGGTGCCAGATGGCATACCATCCATACGCCTGGCATTACCCGTGTCACCGTGGTTAAGCGTGACAAGAACAACACCATCTGGGCAGGAGGATACAACTATTTCGGCAAAATCATAAAGAAAGCAAACGGTGATGTCTGTCTGCAACGGGTAGGCGATGACAAACTGTTCCGTGGTGAAGTGCTGGAGATTATGGGAAAAGGTGATGAACTGTGCTTTGCCGTCAACAATGGTTATGTCTATAAGGTAGAAGATGACAAGGTATCAGTGAAGGCGAAGACCAATAGCGAAGCCTATAGCCTTGGACTGTCGGATGTCATAAACACCGAAGAATTGGAACAAGGCAACCAAATGGTCGTCTTGGAAGACGTCACTCAAGAAATACCAGTGGGTAACGGCCAGAAAATCATCGTGAAGAGAGGCTGCGGTCTGACTGTGGCCGATGACAACGGAAACGAGCTGTACACTATCACCGAGGAAAACGGCCTATGCTCAAACAATGTGGTTTGGGTGGTCAACGACAACCGTGGACTGATTTGGGGTGCCACCGACGACGGTGTGTTCTCAATAGCCCTTCCGTCGGCCTACTCCCGTTTTACCAAAAACGAGGGACTTACAGGTGAAGTGATGGCTATCGGTGACTTCAACGGCAGAAGGTATGTAGGAACCAACCACGGACTGTTCCGACAGGTGGGAATGTCTTTCGTAAAAACTGGTGTAGACCATGCCTGCTGGAGTATCGTAAACATTCCACAGGGACTGTTGGCTGCAACTGCTAATGGCATCTACAGCATAATGGCTGACGGTAGTATCAGGCAACAGACCACTTCAAGTACAACCACACTGATGGTAGATGACAACCTACTCTACAGCGGAGAAATGGATGGTCTCTATCTGACCAACCTGACAGACAACAGCCGGAAGAAGATATGCGATTTTGAAAAAATTTCCAAGGTCTTTAAAGACAGCCAGGGAACCATATGGATACAGAACATGTATGGACAAGTATGGAGCAAGAAAGTCTCAGAAGACCATTTCAAACCATCGGGAAGCGACAAGGAGGGAGAAACCGTAGCAACACTTGTACAGACAGAAGGACAGGTATATACCGTCAGTGTGGAGACCACAGAGCCATTCCCCTACCCTCAGTTCTCTTACTATGACAACAGCGGTGTGACCTGGCTGACGAACAATGAAGGTAAAGGACTCTATAGATGGAAAGGTGGTAAGAAGCAAGACGAATACGAACAACTGGTCTATCCCTTAAAAAATGTGGTCATCCGCTCGATGTACATCCATAAGGACGAGATATGGTTTGGCCATGATAATGGCTTTACCCTGATTAACGTCAACGTCAAAGATCCGGCTTTAGAGACTACACCTCGCCTGCTAGTACGTAATATTATCCTAGGGAGCGACAGCATCCTCTGGGGCGGATACGGGAAAGCACCTGAAGCATTGCCGATTATAGGAACAGAATACCGTAATATAACATTCACTTTCTCACTTGACCATGAACCTATCTTCGCTCCAACCCTCTATCGCTATCAACTGGATGACGGTGGATGGAGTGCCTGGAACACAGACCACGATGCTGAATTCGTCAATCTGCCATATGGTTCATATACCTTCAAAGTACAGGCACAAGATGCTTTCGGAAGACTGTCGGATATTACGGCCATCAGTTTCAGGATTTCCTATCCTTTCTATATGCGGTGGTATATGCTGATCATCTACCTGTTATTAATAGGCCTGTTGTTCTACCTCATCATCCAACTGAGATTGAGGAGACTGGAGCGTGACAAGATGATGCTGGAGAAGGTGGTGCAGGAGCGTACTGCCGAAGTGGTACAGCAGAAAGACGAGATTGAGGAGAAATCGAGAAGTCTGGAAAAAGCCCTCGACGAATTGGGCCAGGCCCAGCACGAGCTCATCAGGCAGGAGAAGATGGCCACCGTGGGTAAACTGACGCAAGGCCTTATCGACCGTATCCTGAATCCCTTGAATTATATCAATAACTTCGCCAAGTTGTCGGAAGGTCTGCTGAAAGATGTAGAGGCAAACATCGAGGACGAAAAGGAGAAAATGGACGAAGAGAACTACGAGGACACCAAGGATGTGCTCGACATGCTCAAGGGTAACCTACAGAAGGTAGGAGAACATGGACAAAACACCACCCGCACCCTAAAGGCGATGGAGGAGATGCTGAAGGACCGTAGTGTGACGCTTGTCAAGATGGACTTAGCCAAACTGCTCAGACAAAATCAGAAGATGGTTGAGACATACTACGCCAAAGAGATTGCATCTGACGGCATCAAGGTTTCCTTTGAGCTGCCAGAAGAAGAATTGTCCATTAACGGCAATGCCGAACAACTGAGCAAGACCATCATGAGCCTGCTGGCAAATGCCATATATGCCGTTGTGAAGAAAGCACAACGGGAGAAATACCAGCCGGAAGTGAGCGTCGCAGTCAGAACTACAGACAACAATATCCAGTTGACCATTCACGACAATGGCATTGGCATAGAAGACACAATCCTCAATAAAATCTTCGACCCATTCTTCACCACTAAGACCACCGGTGAGGCTTCTGGCGTAGGACTCTATCTCAGTCGTGAGATCATCCAGAACCATGGCGGTGACATCAGTGTAGCATCTGTAAAGAACGAATACAGCGAGTTTACCATCACATTACCCACAATAAAAGCATAGGCTTTATGGACAAGGAAATAGAACAACTCAAAGAGCAACTGAAAAAGCAAGAGAAGCTGGCTTCACTGGGACAACTCAGTGCCGGTATTGCACACGAGATTCAGAACCCGCTGAACTTTGTTATCAACTTCAGCAAGATGTCTGACAAGCTGCTCAAGGACCTGACAGAGATTGTGGAAGACAATAAAGACAAACTCACCGACGACACCTGTGAGGAAGTAGAAGACATCATGACAGACCTTCAGGAGAACCTGCAAAAGATTGTTGAGCATGGCGAACGGGCTATCAGCATCATCCGTGGCATCCTACTCGTCTCACGCGGCAAGGAGAACGAGTACATCCCAACAGACATCTGCAAACTCGTCAAAGAGTATGTATGGCTCTCCTTTCACGCTATGAGAGCAAACAATAAGCAGTTCAATATCTCCATCCATGAACAATATGAAGAAGGTATGCCGATGATGACGGTCATTCCCCAGGACTTGAGCAGGGCCGTACTTAACGTGATGAACAATGCCTGCTATGCCGTATGGGAAAAAGCGCAGACTGCCCCCGATGGATACAAGCCCGAGGTGAACGTCAGCGTGGGTATCCGCGACAGTCATATCGTCATCACGATAGCAGACAACGGTGAAGGGATGACCGACGAAGTTAAACAGCGACTCTATGAGAATTTCTTCACGACCAAGCCCATCGGACTGGGAACCGGACTGGGAATGGCTATCACTAAGGAAATCATAGAGGAAAAACATGGTGGCAAAATCAGTTTCGACTCCACTTATGGAGAGGGAACCATATTCACATTCACTATACCTATCAGGAAATGAGACTTAGGCTACACCTTATATTATATATATTATCAGCACTGCCACTGACTGTATCCACGGCCTACGGTCAGGATAATACCTCACGCCAGATATATAACCAGGCGGAAGTCGAATATGATATCGGACAGTTGGACCAGGCGATTACCACCCTCAGAAATGGCATGAGCAGTTTTGAGGGGACTATCCGGCAGAGTGCATACCGTCTCATGGCTCTCTGTTGGTTGGCGCTCGACGAGCCGGGAAAGGCGCGGGAGTGGACCCGGAAACTACTGAACGACGACCCCTACTACACGTCCTCGGCGCAAGACCCGCAACGCTTTGCAGAAATGATAACGGAAATGAGGTCGGGACTAACGGCAAAGATCACGACGGCATCCAGCCAGGCTGAGAGTCTAAACGAGGTACCTGTGCCCACAACACTGATTACGGAAGAAATGATTCACAACTCAGGGGCACGCAACCTCCAGGAGGTGCTGGCAGCTTACGTTCCAGGCATGAATATCGTGGACTGCAATGACGATATCAACATCGCCATGCGTGGTATCTACAGCAACGGGCAGGAGAAAATCCTCATCATGCTCAACGGTCATCGGCTGAACAGTTACTGCACCAATATCGCTTCGCCCGACTTCAGTATCAGCCTGGAGAAGATCAAGCAGATAGAGGTGCTGCGTGGCCCAGCCTCCTCTATTTATGGCGGCGTAGCCCTGACTGGCGTGGTGAACCTCATCACCAAACAAGGTGCCGACGTGGATGGCGTGATGATCAGGGGCGGCATCGGCAACTATGGACAACTGCGGGGCGATATGATCTTCGGCAAGCGCTACTTCGACCTGGACCTGCTTGTCTGGGGCAGTATCTACAAGGCCAGCGGCGAGGAAAGGGAACTATCGCAGGAAGAGATGGAACAGGACATCTACGATATGCCTGAGAATACCATCACGATAGGTCGTATTGGGAACAAACCGTCATACGACTTCGGCATACAGTTGAAATGGAAGAACATGCAGTTTCTCTATGACACTCAGTTCTCGCAGATCATTGCACCCTACGCGATGACCACACTGAGCCGTTCGTATGCCCACGATAAATACAAGACTTTCAACGGTCACTCACCCAGTTTCGCCACGCAGTCGCACCACGCTAACCTCAGTTATAGTCGGCAATTCGGCGAACTGTACCTGAAAGGAACGCTGATTTACGACAATAGCGACCTGACGCATTATCAAGTGCTGTCGGACTCTCCTATGCCAGAGTTAGGTTCGGCATTAGGGTTTTCAGAAGACAATCCCATAAACATTTTCAACAACCCAGGACTATACAGATACATCAACGGGCAGGAACAAGAGTATGGTGCACAGCTGAAAGGCGACTTCAGCTACATCAACAGCAACCAGCATAAGGGATCCGTGGCGTTCGGCGCCGAATTCTCGCACTTCGAACTGGATGATGTGCGCTATATCCTCGGCTACAATTTCAATGAAGCACTGGCCGAAAACGACCTGATAGCAGACAGGGGTAAGGGGCATGAGAACAGCTATAACACCTTTGTGCAGTTGAAGCACCAGTGGCGCTCGCTAATTTTTAATGCTGGTCTGCGCTACGACCATAAGAAGCGTACGGACAACTATACGGTGAACGAATTGTCGCCCCGTGTGGCATTGATCCTGCTGCAGCCGAAGTGGAACCTGAAGATGAGTTTCTCAAAATCGTTCGTCGACGCGCCCTATCTGTATCGCAAGACGAATGAGTTGCTGCCCATACTAACAGGCGAGAACACTGTAACTGACGACTCGGATGCGACACTGCTGCCAGAATCGGTGAATTCGTTCCAGCTCACCTTTGCAGGCATTGAATGGGTGAAAGGACTTTCCTTCGAGGTAAACGGCTTCTACAACCACGCCAACAATATGATCACGACGCACGTCATCAAACATGTGAACGAGGGAGAAAACAAGACTGCGGGCGTGGAGCTGATGGCTGTCTACCGGAACCGTAAGCTGACTGCAAACCTAAACCTGACGTGGACGCGGACGTTTGAAGCGAACATGTATATTAAAGACATCGATGCCAACAACAACACTCCCTCCTTCATGTCGCATGCCGTAGTAAGCTGGAGGGCTACCCCCCGACTGAAACTTTTCTCACACATCGAACTGGAAGGGAAGCAGACTTCATACAATCTGGATGTGGTGCAACTGATACACTACGAACAACTGTTCAAAATGTATACAGACGCCTACATGGACAACCGCTTTGAAGAGGCTGTAGAATGGAAGGAGATGGCAGAAGAGAGGTTGAACTACCTGATATTCCAAAAAGAAATCGACGCACACATGATCCTGAACATAGGAGCGGAATACAATCTTGGAAAGGTGACACTGGGCCTGAACGTACGAAACCTCTTCAACACGAATTACAACCGTAGCGGGATGAACACTAAACTGATACCTCAGCGTGGAAGATGGTATATGATAAATGTTGCTTACAAAATTTGACCAAAAACAATAAAAATTCATCATTTTAGGAAGATTTTGCTATTTAGACTTTGCAATTTGCGGGAAAATGTGTACCTTTGCACACGTTTTTATACAAAGCAAGGCAAATGGAGGCTTTTTTCAGGACGCACAGATACCTCGTTGAGCATGTCAATGCTCCCGTCCGTCGGACTCTGATGGACGAGATTGACTGGAATGACCGCATGATCGGCATCAAGGGTACGCGGGGTGTCGGCAAGACCACCTTCCTGCTGCAATATGCTAAAGAAAACTTCGATATACTAGACAAGCAGTGCCTGTATATCAACATGAACAACTTCTACTTTCAGGGTTTGGGTATAGCCGACTTCGCCGGCAGCTTCTATAAGCGCGGCGGAAGGGTGCTGTTGATCGACCAGGTGTTCAAGCAGCCAGACTGGAGCAGTGAACTGAGGAAGTGTTACGACCTCTACCCCAACCTGAAGATTGTCTTCACGGGCTCCAGCGTGATGCGACTGAAGGATGAGAACCCCGAGTTGAACGGCATCGTGAAGAGCTACAACCTGCGTGGTTTCTCCTTCCGAGAGTTCATCAACCTGCTGACGAACAACACGTTCCGTCCCTATACCCTCGATGAGATCCTTCACGACCATGAGCGGATCATCAAGCAGATACTTCCCAAGGTGTCGCCCAACCGCTACTTCCAAGATTATATCCACCACGGGTTCTATCCCTTCTTCCAGGAGCACAGAAATTATTCCGAGAACCTGCTGAAGACGATGAACATGATGACAGAGGTGGATATCCTGCTCATCAAGCAGATTGAACTCAAATACCTCACGAAAATCAAGAAGCTCTTCTACCAGATTGCCGAGGAGGGACCTGCCAAAGCACCCAACGTGAGCCAGCTCGCACATGACATCGAAACCAGTCGCGCCACTGTGATGAACTACATCAAGTACCTCACCGATGCACGCCTGCTGAACCTCATCTACCCCATCGGACAGGACTTCCCCAAGAAACCGGCCAAGATTCTGCTCCACAACTCCAACCTCATGTATGCCATCTATCCTATTCAGGTAGACAAGCAGGAGGCGATGGAAACATTCTTTGTGAATTCCCTATGGAAAGATCATAAGGTCAATACGGGCAATCGCGACTGTAGTTTCATCGTCGACGAGAAGTTGAAGTTCAAGATTCAAGATGCCAAAGCGCTAGGCAAGATGCGTCAACTGCCTGATGTCATCTATGCCCGCTACAATACGGAAATAGGCATGGGCAATCAAATCCCACTGTGGCTGTTAGGATTCCTGTATTAGAAGTGAGAAGTGAGAAGTGAGAAATGAAAAGTGAATTGTAAAAAGGTAAAACGACTATCAGTTATAATTAAACAAATACATTAGTTAGTAATTCATTTTATACTTTATCAAAATGGCAAAAGAAAAGAAGTTTATCACCTGTGATGGTAACGAGGCTGCGGCTCACGTGAGCTATATGTTCTCGGAGGTAGCTGCTATCTACCCCATCACCCCGTCTTCGCCTATGGCGGAGCATGTTGACGAGTGGGCTGCCCGTGGTCGCAAGAACCTCTGGGGCCAGACCGTCAGTGTTCAGGAAATGCAGTCTGAGGCAGGTGCTGCCGGTGCCGTTCACGGTTCGCTGCAGGCTGGTGCCCTCACCACTACGTTTACTGCTTCTCAGGGTCTGCTGCTGATGATCCCCAACATGTACAAGATTGCCGGTGAGCTGATTCCCTGCGTGTTCGACGTTTCTGCCCGTACGCTGGCCAGCCACTCTCTGTGTATCTTCGGTGACCACCAGGACGTGATGGCTTGCCGTCAGACTGGTTTCGCTATGCTCTGCGAGGGTTCTGTACAGGAGGTGATGGATATGACTGCCGCTGCTCACCTGGCTTCTCTCGAGACCTGCGTTCCCTTCGTGAACTTCTTCGACGGTTTCCGCACCTCTCACGAGTATCACAAGATTGAGCTGCTAGATCAGGAGGATGTCCGTCCTCTCGTGAAGGAAGAGTACATCAAGCGTTTCCGCGATCGTGCTATGAGCCCAGAGCGTCCTATCACCCGTGGTACCGCTGAGAACCCCGAGACCTTCTTCACACACCGTGAGGCCTGCAACCCCTACTACGATGCAGTTCCCGAGGTGGTTGAGAAGTATCTGGGCGAGCTCTCTAAGATTACCGGTCGTGAGTATCACCTCTTCTCTTACTACGGAGCCGAGGATGCCGACCGCATGATTATCCTGATGGGTTCTGCTACCGATGCAGCCCGCGAGGCCATCGACTACCTGAATGCTCAGGGTCAGAAGGTGGGTATGATCTCTGTTCACCTCTATCGTCCGTTCAGCGTGAAGCACCTGCTGGCCGCTGTTCCCAAGAGCGTGAAGAAGATTGCCGTTCTCGACCGTACCAAGGAGCCCGGTGCTAACGGTGAGCCTCTGTACCTCGACGTGAAGGATGCCTTCTTCGATGTAGAGAATCGTCCTGTTATCGTGGGTGGCCGCTACGGTCTTGGTTCTCATGACACCACTCCCGCTCAGATCATCAGCGTGTTCAACAACCTCGCTATGCCCGAGCCCAAGAACCACTTCACCATTGGTATCGTAGACGACGTGACCTTCACCTCTCTGCCTGAGGTTGAGGAGATTGCTCTCGGTGGCGCTGGCATGTTCCAGGCTAAGTTCTACGGTCTGGGTGCCGATGGTACCGTTGGTGCTAACAAGAACTCCGTGAAGATCATTGGCGACAACACCGACAAGTACTGCCAGGCTTACTTCTCTTACGACTCTAAGAAGTCGGGAGGTTTCACCTGCTCTCACCTGCGTTTCGGTGATACACCTATCCGCTCTACCTATCTGGTGACCACACCTAACTTCGTGGCTTGCCACGTTCAGGCTTACCTCCACATGTACGACGTGACTCGCGGTCTGCAGAAGAACGGTCAGTTCCTGCTGAACACCATCTTCGATGCCGACGAGCTCGAGAAGTTCATGCCTAACAAGGTAAAGCGCTACTTCGCACAGAACAACATCACTGTATATACCATCAACGCTACCAAGATTGCACAGGAGATTGGTCTGGGCAACCGCACCAACACCATCCTGCAGAGCGCATTCTTCCGCATCACCGGCGTGATCCCCGCTGAGCTCGCTGTTGAGAAGATGAAGGCTGCTGCCCTGAAGTCTTACGGTGCTAAGGGCCAGGACGTGGTTGACAAGAACTACGCCGCTATCGACCGTGGTGGTGAGTACCAGCAGCTGACCGTGAAGCCCGAGTGGGCTAACCTGCCCGACGATCCAGAGAAGGTTGACAATGCTCCCGCATTCGTGAAGGAGCTCGTTCGTCCTATGAACGCTCAGGCTGGTGACCTGCTGAAGGTATCTGACTTCGTGAAGCACGAGACTGTTGACGGTTCTTGGATGGTTGGTACAGCCGCCTACGAGAAGCGTGGTGTTGAGGCCTTCGTTCCCGCTTGGAACAAGGACAACTGTATCCAGTGTAACCAGTGTGCTTACATCTGTCCTCACGCTGCTATCCGTCCGTTCGTTCTGACCGACGACGAGCTGGCTGGCTTCGACGGCCTCGAGACCCTCGAGATGAAGGCTCCTGCCGCTATGAAGGGCATGCACTTCGTCATCGAGCCTTCTGTACTCGACTGTCTGGGTTGCGGCAACTGTGCTGACATCTGCCCGGGTAATCCTAAGCTCGGTAAGGCCCTCACGATGGTTCCGTTCAACCCCGATGCAGCTGATATGAAGAAGATGGCTGCCGACTGGGACAAGCTGGTGAAGGTTCCTTCTAAGCAGGCTCTCGTTGACATCAAGTCTAACGTGAAGAACTCTCAGTTCGCTCAGCCGCTGTTCGAATTCTCAGGCGCTTGCTCTGGTTGTGGTGAGACTCCTTACGTGAAGCTGATCTCTCAGCTGTTCGGTGATCGTCAGATGATTGCCAACGCTACTGGTTGCTCTTCAATCTACTCTGCTTCTGTTCCTTCTACACCTTATACTAAGAACGAAAAGGGTCAGGGTCCTGTATTCAACAACTCTCTGTTCGAGGACTTCTGCGAGTTCGGTCTGGGTATGGCTCTTGGTAACAAGAAGATGAAGGAGCGCGTAGCTAAGCTGCTGCAGGAGATGATCGACG
>JAEEGK010015675.1_pt1 | contig 16761 bp, 14 predicted proteins | sample 8958771 | NCBI WGS metagenome assembly JAEEGK01 (sample SAMN16246547, study PRJNA631951) | gut metagenome | biome: gut microbiome; feature: rumen; material: SC-attached | host: Bos | place: Iran: Karaj | collected 2018-10 | reverse complement strand
GAAGTGTGTAATCTATTATTTCCATTTGTATTCTAATATTTTGACTGCAAAGATAATCGAAGTTTTTGGTAATTGCAAATAAAAAAAATACTACCTATTCAAATCCCTCAACTGTTTCATCCTCGCCGACGCAAACACGAAGTCGTCAAGCTCCTTGACGCCGGTGTTGAAGATTTCGTTGCTGCTGCCTTCCCACTTCTTGTGCCCCTTGTAGATAAAAATGATTTTGTCGCCAATCTCCATCACGGAGTTCATATCGTGGGTGTTGACGATAGTAGTGATATTGTATTCGATGGTGATTTCTTTGATAAGGTTGTCGATGACAATGGACGTCACGGGGTCGAGGCCTGAATTTGGCTCGTCGCAATACAAGTATTTGGGGTTCAATGCAATGGCACGGGCAATGGCGACGCGCTTCTGCATACCGCCCGAAATCTCCGCCGGGAATTTGTCGTTGGCGTTGAGGATGTTCACTCGCTTCAAACAGAAATTTGCCCTCTCACGGCGTTCCTCGTAACTCATCTTCGTAAACATCTCCAAGGGGAACATCACATTCTCCTCCACGGTGCTCGAATCAAACAACGCCCCGCCCTGAAATACCATTCCCATCTCCTTGCGGATTGCCTTGCGCTGCTTGTCGTTCATATTGGCGAAGGAGCGTCCATCATAGAGAATGTCGCCCGACGAAACAGCGTGCAGACCCGCAATGCATTTGAGCAGGACGGTCTTGCCCGAGCCCGACTGACCGATAGTCAGGTTGGTCTTGCCCGGCTCAAACTCGGCGCAGATGTCGTTCAAAACCTGATGCCCCGAAAATTCCTTATATACGTTCCTTACCTCAATCATAGCATCAGTTTTGTCAAAATTACATTAAAAAGCAACACCACGATGCTGCTGTAAACTACGGCGTGTGTTGACGACCTGCCCACATCCAATGCGCCGCCGTTGGTATAATATCCGTGATAACTTGATACAGAAGCAATTATAAATGCAAATACCAACGACTTTATCAACGAATATGTCACATAAAACGGTTGAAACAACGACGTGATGCCCACCACATAATCGTGCGGCGTAAGTCCCTTAGTACCGAAAGACGCGATGTAGCCGCCCACCATACCCGTCGCCATCGAAAATATCGTCAATACAGGGATGAACAGCACAAAGGCGGTTATCTTGGGCAATATCAGGTATGACGCGGAATTGACGCCCATCATCTCCAATGCATCGACTTGCTCGGTAACGCGCATAGTGCCAAGTTCGGAGGCAATGTTGGAACCGACTTTTCCGGCGAGGATGAGCGCGACTATTGTGCTTGAAAATTCCAAAAGCATAGTTTCGCGTGTGCCAAGTCCGATGAGATAGCGCGGAATGATGGGGTTTTGGAGATTGTAAGCCATCTGAATGGCGCACACTGCCCCCATAAACATTGATATTATCAGCACAATTACAATGGAACTCACGCCCATACTGTCCATCTCGCGGATGGTCTGCCGCAAAAACACACGCCACCTTTCGGGTCTCGAAAACACCCGCTTCATCAGCACAAAGTAGCGACCTATATGGAAAAGAAGTTTCAGCATATCAGTTAATTACAATTTTCTAACAATCGTCAGACCGTCCCTGACCGGCACGATGACATTCTCCACCGACGGATCGTTCTGCACGATGTCGTTGAGGGCGATGATGCCGGCGGTGTAAGGGTCGTTGTGCTTAGGCTCGGTGATTACCTTGTCGTACCAAAGTACATTGTCGATGATGATGTAGCCGCCGGGCTTTATTTTTGGGAGGACAACGGCATAATAATCGGGATACTGACGCTTGTCGCCGTCGATGAAGGCAAGGTCAAAGGTCATATCCATATCCTTCACCACGTCCACGGCATCGCCAATATGCAGCGTCACGCGGTCGCCGACGCCCGATTTTTCAAAAAACGAGAGCAACGGCTCCTCCATTTCGTCTTTAACCTCGATGGTGTGCAGCATCCCGCCGTCCTTCAATCCTTTGGCGAGGCAATACGCCGAATAGCCGGTGAAAGTGCCGATTTCGAGTATTGTCTGCGGTGCAATCATACGGCTAAGCATCTCCAAAAGTTTGCCCTGCACCGGTCCCGACAACTGTCGCGGGAAGGTGGTGGTGAGGTTGGTGTGGCGGCGCAATTGACGCAACGCCTCATCTTCGGGGGTCGTGTGGTTTTCTATGTATTCTTCGATGTCCATAATAGACTATTGGTGGCAATGTTATATCAATTGTACTGCAAAGATAATCTTTCTTTCGGAAAATTACAAAAAGTAAATAAAAAAAGGTTGAAGTCTCATCAACTCCAACCTTTGTAGTCCCTACGGGAATCGAACCCGTATTACAAGAATGAAAATCTTGCGTCCTAACCGTTAGACGAAAGGACCATCCTTTCTGTCAATTCTTTCGATTTGACGGTGCAAAGTTATTGCAAAAAAACGAATTGTGCAAATATTTTGGCACTTTTTTTTATTTTATTTTATAATCCTCTGATACGTAGAAGCTTAAAAGTGCGCACAGACGCATCGCGAAATCATAGTTGATGGGGCGTTCGTCTGTGCCCCGGGTGCAGGACATAGCGGCAACAGTGCCGTCGGCGATGAAATCAGCCCCGCCTTTGAGTTGGCTGTCGTTGTGGATGATTGCCTTGATGGACGAAACAAGGTTACCCGACACCAAAAGACCCGCACGGTCGGCTATCATCGCTGTCAATTGCGACAACGCCGCGTACTCCATCTCCTTGAGGTTGTCGGGACGGTTGCCGGCAAATCTGAGGGCTGTGATGGTCTTCTCCAATATTTCGGCGGCGGCGTTGGTGTCGTCAATCTCAAAATTGAAATATCCCTCCACAGACATCAATTTGCCATAATTAAGGATGCGTGTGTAACGGTTCACGTCCTGTGCAATGAACGCCGGCTCGGGCGCAAACAACGATATAACATCCTGACTATGAACGCCATTCACGGAATAATTGCGCCACTGCGGATGGCAGGTCAGGCGCGAGAGTCCGAGGTTGAGGCTTGCAAATTCGCGGGCCATCTCAAAGAGCAACTCGCTGCCGTTCATATAGTTTTTATTGTCGGTGTCGAGAAGTTCGGAGTCAATTATAATGTACTTGGAATCGCCGTCGTCGTTGGAAATGATGCCCTGATTGCGGTTTGACAACACAAAAACATCGACGTCGGTATCAAAATATTTGGTGAGCGACTCGTCAAATTCGTACAAGAGATGGAAATTGTTGGTATTGACAAATTCGCCATAAGACTTGACGGAAGATATTGACTTGTCGGGCGTTACCCTGTCCACCCAATCCGCAAAACCCGAATAAGCCCTGCGACGCCTTGTACATTCAGGCATAAAGGACGACGAACTTATCTTGCTGAATTTGCCTTCCAATGTCTGCGACGATGTGTAGGAATAATTATTGAACCTCTCCACGTCGAATACCGACTGAGCGGCGTTCAAACGCACCTTGACGGCATCGTTTTGACAATATTTGATGGCGTTGGACAAATTGCTCTCTATCAACGGTTTGAGCATAGTCATTTCAAGGGCGTATTTATAACGCTCCTTGTCGGACTCGGCGGCGCGGTAGAGTTCTTCGAGGGCGGCGTACTGAAGTCCCGCACCCGAATAAGGCATATCGGGCGTGGTGTCGAGACCGGGGGCGAGCATTGCCGCAGACATATCGCCGCAAAGCTCCAACGCCTCCGCCGCAAATTTGCCCGCGTCCTTGCGTGCGCCTATCATATTGAGTTTTTTGGCGATGCTGACGCAGATGAAGGCGCGGTCGAGGGAGTCGTTGTCGGTGTCAAAATAACGTTTTTTGAGCCCCGACATCATCTCCACAAAGAGGTTGGTGTCGTCGAGACGGTTTCTCACGCGGCTGATTACAAATATCAATGTAGCCAATTCCAACGACGAGAAGTTGAACTGCCCGACGAAGGTATTGATCTTCTTCTCAAATTCGTCGTCAGAGAACAGCGAATTGGCGCATTCCATCAGTTGGATTGCCACCATCTTATTCACAACCTCCGACTTGCCGTCGAGCGAAACGCACAATTCAACCATCTTGGCGGCAAACTTTGCGAAGGACGATCCGTCATTCTCGGCATATATATTAATAAGGTGCGACGAATATTCGCGGTCGTCCTGACTTTCGCCCATATTGAAATGCAATTGACTGAATGTCAGCAACTTTTCTTGAGGCTGCAATGTATTGGCTCGGCTCACTTCGTCGAATAGGAAGTCATTGTCGCGGTTGGTCATCCACTTGGTGCCGCCGCAGGTGACGGGGTCGCGCCCTATCTCCGCCTTCACGGTCATCGGGTCGGAAGTGAGGGTTTCGATATATTTTTCCTGAAGATTTTTGTCCAATACAAAGAGGTACGAGCCGTGCGTCGTGGACAGGTAAAACGCCATATCCATCTCGCCGGTCTGCGCGTTTGACTTGGAGGCGTCGATGCGGTAGATGTCGAGTTTTGCAAGGATGCGCTCGCCGTCCTCGATGTGCGACGCGAGTATCGTGGCGAGTCCCGGACTTGTGGAATAGAAGTAACGTCCCTTGGGTTGCACCGTCTCGGCGACAGCCTCGGGGTACAGGCGCATAATGTAATCCTGCGCAAACTCATAGATTTTGTCGGTCTTGCCCGACGATATTATCTCCGAAATCTTGCCTTCGGTGTAGTTGGGATTTTCAATTTCCTTGGCGGGGACGATATTGATGTAGAGGTGAGCGTCCAAAAGGCAGAACACAACAGCCTTTTTCATCAGTCCGAGCCCTATTGGCGAAAAGGTTATTGACTTGATGTCGTCGCCGTGCTGCGCCTCGGTCGCGGATGCGCGTAAGGTGTCGTTTATGTACGAAAACAACGACTTGGCGAAGTCGTTGGCATCGAAACTAAAAGGCACGGGGAATACAAGCGCATTATTGAGCAAACTTATCTTGACCTTGGCGTCCTGCTGCAAATCCACGTTGTTGACAAGCCCGCTCAGGATGCTCTGCTTAATCGCGATATGGTTGGTTGCAAGGTCTTTCATACTTAATGATGCTGCTTAAAACTTCTTGAACTCTTTGGCGGGGAAGAAGTTGAATTTCATCTCCAAAACGTCCTGAAAATCCTCGCCGTACTCCAACAGCTCGTCGTCGTCATAGTACCAATTGATGACAACTTCCTTGCCGCTGTCCCGGATGTTGGTGAAGTATTCCAAGAAACGAATCAGATATTTTGCCGAACTTGAATTGAAATATTCGAAGTCCACCCTCACGGTCGTGGTGTCCTGTGGGGCGGCTATGTACTCTTCGAGCCACTCTATAAGGGGACGATAGACGCTCTCGGTGTTTTCCGGGATGGAACGTCCTCCGAGTTCTATCAAGCCTTTCTCCGGGTCGAGGTTGACCCACGGCGTCTTCATATTTCCTGCGCTAACGATATGCTCCATAGTGGTTCTTTGATTATTATACGGCTGCAAAATTAATAACTATTAACGGATAAACCAAATTTTTTTTCAAATATTTTTTTCCCTCAACCTATCAATTCCTCCATCAACTTGAGGTTTTGTGCCTCATTCTCTGCCTTGCCTTCGGGGGTGGTCATCATTTCCAAAGCCGACTTGTAATTGGCGACCACCTTGAAGCGGATGATCTTCAAAGTGGAATTCACCATACCGTTCTGCTCCGAGAATGGCTCCGCGACGATGTGGAACACCGAGGGGATCCATTGCTTGGGAAACATATCCTTGTAGGCGTAGTCGTCGGTGAAATTGTAGAACGACTTCGTGACCACATCCAAGAGTTTTTTGGCGGAGGTGATACCCTGCTCCTTGGCGTACTGCTTGAGGCGGTCGCGGTCGAGAGTGACGAGCGCGGTGGTGTATTTGCAATGGTCGTTGTAGAGTACGCATTGCATTACGTAATCGGAACAATTGGTGATGGCGTCCTCAATCTCCTCGGGCGAATACTTCTCGCCGTCAGAGCTGATGAGCAGCGCCTTCTCGCGTCCCGTCACGTAGAGGAAGCCGTCAGAATCGATGTAACCCATATCGCCGGTATTGAGGCGGCCGTCAATTATGGCCTCGGCGGTGGCTGCATCGTTCTTGAAATAGCCTTTCATCGTATTGAGACCCTTGACGGTGACGAGTCCCTTGGTGTTGGGCGGGAGCTCCTTGCCGTCGTGGTCGAGTATTTTGCAATCAATGCCCGAGAGGATGCCGCCCGACGAGCCGAACTTGTGCCTGTGCCTTTGGTTGACGCTGATGATTGGCGACGCCTCGGTGAGTCCGTAGCCCTGCATCACCGGCGCGCCTATGCAGTTGAAAAATTGTTGCTGCTTGATCTCCAACGCCGCACCGCCGCAGATGAAGAAGCGGAACTTGTCGCCAAAGACCTTCCTCACCTTGCTGAAAACCATCTTTTCGGCAAGGCTGTAAAGCGGATACCTGACGGCGCGGCGCATAAGGCTCTGCTTTTGGAAGCCGTCGCCATAATACAAGATGCCGTGTCGCAATCCCTTCTTAAACAGCCAATTGGCAAACTTGCCCTTCTTGGCGACTGCGTCCTGTATCTTCCTCATAAAATTGGACATCAACGCCGGAACGCTGAGCATAAATTCGGGCTGCACTTCCTTTATGTTGGGGACAATGTTTTTGAGTTGGTTGCGCAGACCGCCACGCGAATCCACAAAATACAGCGACAATCCACACAGCAATCCGCAGTAGATGCCCACCGTGTGCGCGAACGAATGGTCGAGAGGCAGTATGACGAAGAGCCTCAGATGGTTTTCGAGGCGGAAATACTGCACGGCGTCGTGCGAATTGGACCAATAATTAAGGTGCGTGAGCATAATGCCCTTGGGGTTGCCCATAGTGCCGGAGGTGTAGCTGATAGCCACGAGGTCGTCCTCAGTCACCTGCGACATCCTCTCGTTCAATACTGTGCCGTATTCAGAATAATGCAGCTGACCAAACTTGACCAAGTCGTCATAAAACATCAATTCCGGCAATTGCGCCCTATAACCTTCAAGCTCGGCGTCAGACTTGTCGAGATAGACAATCTTGATATTGGCGTCGCGGAGCTTGTCGGCGATGGCGACCGCCTTGTTGATGCAGTTTTTGGAGACGATGAGGAATTTGCTCTCGGAGTGCAACAGGCGGAATGCAATCTCCTCCGGCTGCAACTTGATGCTGAGCGGCACGGCAACGGCGCGGGCTTTCAGGATCGACAATTCAGACACAATCCACGAGCCGCGTCCTTCCGACATCAGACCCACCTTGTCAAACGGGTGGAGGCCTTCTTTGATAAGACCGATGGCGAGGTGCGACGACACTGCGTCCACCTGTCCAAACGTCTGACCCTCCCATCCATTGTCGGTCTTGTCGGACACGTAGTAACTATCCTTATAATCCTGAGACGCAGTCTTGAGCATCTCCAATACAGTACGCTTCATTTTAGTAATTTTGGATACCGTTTTTTGCGGTTGGCACGGCAAAGTTATAAAACTTCGCAATCAAAAACAACTATCTTGCATAAAAAAAAACTTTGCCACTCACCTTGCGCGGCGACTTGAAATCCACCGAATTGACCGTGAAACTGTCCTTGAACACCTCCGTGCCGCCCGCCGTGGTCTTGGTCTCGATGGACTTGACGGCGTATTTGCCTTGGAATTTGGCGTACTTGACGTCGGCGGTGATTTTGGTGGGTTTGCCGTCATTATTTTTTAGCGTCAATCCGAGGTCAGAATATCCGCTCAATTCCACAGTGTATTTGGCGGCGGTGATGGCTTGGTCGGCTTTATTGACGGTGATAGTGCCGCTGTACGCGCTCGGCGACCACGCACCCGAATTGACGAGGCGGGGTTTCTTGCAATTGAAATTAATCACGTATTCTGTTGAAGTTTCGCTTTCGATGGTAAAGTCGAAGTCGCTGAGAGTGTAACTATTGAGGACATTGAATTGATACCTGACAATATCAAATCCGCACACTTGGTCAAAGTGGTTTTTGCCCGATTCGTAGTCATTGGCCTTGTAATCGCGCACCACGCTCGCAAATTTGTAATTCAATGCGGCGAAGGCGTTGTTGCCGTCGGAGCGGGTGTAGCCGTCGGCGTCGTAGCCAACCACGTGATAAGTGGTTTTGCGCCCGCGCTCTGCATACACGCCCTCGGCTACGTAAGTGCCGTCATACGAAAAATCGCGGCTGATGTAGTTGGCGGCTGCTTTCTCCACCACGTCCTTCAATACGCGGCGACCCGCCTGACTCTTGTCGGTGATGACCACCTCATTGATTTTATAATCGACGGGCGTAAGGGCTACGGTCATCCTCTCGTCGGACGAGGTGGGCATCGTTTGGGCAATTGGCGAATACCCCACGGACGAAAACGAAAGCTGCTTGCCTTCCATACCGGCGGGCACGTTCAGACGAAATTCGCCGTTCATATCGCTGATGGTGCCGACAGTGGTGCCCGACACGGCGATATTGACGAAGGGCAGCACGTCGCCCGTGGCAGAATCAGTCACAATGCCCTCTACAATGGTCTGTGCACCGGCCGAGACTGTGGTCAGCGCGGCGCATATTGCTATCAAAAATTTTTTCATAACACTATATAATTATTCCAATGCCCAAAATTAATATTAAAATTTGTTTTTTTGCAAAAAATTTGCAATTATTACAACAAAAATGCTTACCTTTGACACGGTTATCGAAAGTTTTTTAACCACAGAAAGCACGGAAAACACAAAATAATAGAATAATACATCAGTTATGAAAAGGATACTGACATTAGCAATATTGGCATTATTTGGATTCTCGATGACAATGACCTCGTGCGTTGTCAGCAAAAAAAAGTACAATACAGCCGTCGCCAACGGCCGCCACTCGCTTGACAGCCTCAACAGGGTTTTCAATAAGACCGTGGATGGTTTCAATCAGGCCACCAACACCCTGAAAACCAACAATTCCTCCAAGGACATCACCCTCGACAGCCTCATCCGCGAGAATCAGAAGTTGGCGGGCGACAAGGCCACTCTCAATCAAAACCTCATCAACTCCATCAACGAATTTAACGAGGAGCGCAACAAGCTCGCCCGCAAGACCCGCACCGCAGACAGCCTTATGAACATACTCGCGATGCAGTCGGAGGCGCAGGACAGCATCCGCAACCTCGACGAGGGCCGTCAGCACGAACTCGAAACGATGCTTATGACCATCAACAAGGCTCTCACCGGCATCAACCAAAGCGACGCCAAGGCAAAGATTGCAGGACCGGGTGTCATTGTCACAATCTCCAACGACTACCTCTACAAGACCGCCACCGGCACTGAAATATCCACCAAAGGCGCGGCACTCATCAGCAAACTCGCAGCCGTATTCACCCTCAATGAGGGCATCCGCATCAACGTAATCGCCCACACCGACAACAACGGTACTGCCAAGGCACTCCTCGAACAGAGCGCGCGCAAGGCTTCGGCGGTAGTTACGGCAATTGCGGAATCGAGCACGCTGCCCGGCACGGCATACACGGCATCGGGTCGCGGTATGTACAATCCCGAAGTCACCAACACCAACGACGCCAACAAGAAACAAAACCGGCGCACGGAAATAGTCATCATAATGAAATAACACCCGCTGCAAATGATACTCTTCATCCTCATATTATTCGTGTTGGGAGTATGGCTCATCAACAAATTGTTGTTTGGCGAGTTGTACAGCGGCGACGACGATGCCGGCGCCACCATCAACGACTCCCGCCGCCGTCAGCAGCAGCAATACCAACAGTATCAGCAATACCAACAATTCCAACAGCGCGAATACGAGCGTCAACAACGCCGTTACGAAGACGGCCCCATCATCATCGAAAAAGCCGACGCCCCAAGCGTCAAGCGCGTCAGGAAGGCAATAGGCGATTTCGGCGAGTACGTGGAGTTTCGGGAGGTGGAAGAATAAGGCACAGTATTTGCATCAATAGCTGTGTGAAATGATGTTTAAGGTTTTAGAGATTTGTTTATAGATGGATGAAGGGCTGTGGCGATGCGCCGCAGCCCTTCATTATTTTTATTCCTTTATCAACAATGCTTTAAGCGTTACTTCAAGTGCGTCCCCCCTGAGATCTGTCGCCAAGATTTTTCCATTTAGATCGATGAGGAAGTTGCTCGGAATCTGCTCGATGCCAAAATCGTCGCATATCGGCGAGTACCAACCCTTATAATCACAAATATGATACTTCCACGAGAGGTTGTCGCGGTTGATGGCCTTCACCCAATCGTTTTTGCGCGAATCGAGCGAAATGCTGAAAATCTCGAAGCCGTCGCCCTTGGTGAAATGCTCGTCCTTGTAAGTCTCGTAACACTTCACGAGTTCGGGATTCTCGGCGCGGCACGGCGGACACCACGACGCCCAAAAATCCACAAGGACAACCTTGCCACGCAAATCCTGCAACTTGAACTTCTCCATCTCGGGCCCCTCGCCCGAAATGTCAGGAATCACGTCGCCAATACGGATGCCGGTCTGCTGCGCCGAGACCATCAGCGGCAGGAGCATCAACGTCAGTATGTAAAACAAATGTTTCATAATCGTTTGCAAAATTAGAGTTCATATACATTAATTATAACCACAAAAACGCCCATTTTGTTGTAAAAAAACCGCCTCCGCCCGCAACTTTTTGCAATTGACATCCGTATAACACCTAAGAATCAGGAAGTTGGCAAAAATATTAAAAAATATAAAAAAAATCCCCCTTAAACACTTCCAATTCTAAGATAATAGATTAACTTTGCAAGTTGAAATAAACTATAATATTAGTACATAAATTAAAAACAAAACAACAAATTTTCTGCTATGAAAGGATTCTTTAAAAGTTCTATCGGAAAGAAGTTGATAATGAGCGTTACCGGCTGCTTTCTGATACTGTTCCTGACGTTCCACATGTGCATGAACTTCGTTGCAGTAATAAGCGCGGAGGGCTACAACAAGGTGTGTGAATTCCTTGGCACCAATTGGTACGCCTTGGTTGGCACAGCCATCCTTGCACTTGGATTCGTGTTCCACATCGTCTATGCCACAATCTTGACGATTCAAAACCGCAAGGCTCGTGGCAACGACCGCTACGACGATCAGAACCTGCCCGCAGGTGTAGAATGGTCGTCCAAAAACATGTTCATCCTCGGAGCAATCGTGCTTCTTGGACTCGGACTTCACTTCTGCCAGTTTTGGGCTAAGATGATGTTTGCCGAGCTCGCCGGATGCGAAGACGCAGTGCCCGCAGGCTTTGCCACCGAAGGCTGGACCAACGCCGCAACTGACGGCGCGGCTTGGATCAAGTATTACTTCTCCAACTGGGTCATCGTGCTCATCTACTTGGTATGGTTTGCCGCCCTCTGGCTGCACCTCAACCACGGCTTCTGGTCTATGTTCCAGACCGTAGGCTTCAGCAACGACAAGTGGCTCCCCCGCTTGAAGACCATCAGCACGGTTTACACCACAATCCTCATGCTCGGCTTCGCCGCTGTTGTCATCGCAGGATTCATCCAGGGCAGCGGCTGCTAACAGGCAGTCCCCGACAGGATTTTGCAAATTGCGCAAAACCAACACAAACAATCAATTAACGAAATTCTATTAAACAAGAAAATTAATATGGCAACATTGGATTCCAAAATCCCCGAAGGCGACTTGAAGGACAAGTGGACCAACTATAAGGAACACCAGCACCTTGTAAACCCCGCCAACAAGAGGAAAATCGATATTATAGTAGTCGGCACGGGTCTTGCCGGCGGCGCAGCCGCTGCAAGCCTCGCAGAGATGGGCTTCAAGGTAAAGGCATTCTGCTATCAGGATTCGCCCCGCCGCGCCCACTCAATCGCAGCACAGGGCGGTATCAACGCCGCCAAAAACTATCCCAACGACGGCGACTCGGTTTACCGCCTTTTCTATGATACAATCAAGGGCGGCGACTACCGCGCACGCGAGGCTAACGTTTACCGTCTCGCAGAAGTTTCCAACTCAATCATCGACCAGTGCGTCGCTCAGGGCGTGCCTTTCGCACGTGAGTACGGCGGACTTTTGGCCAACCGCTCATTCGGCGGTGCGCTCGTATCAAGAACATTCTACGCCCGCGGTCAGACGGGACAGCAGCTCCTCCTCGGCGCATATTCTGCACTCAGCCGTCAGATTGGTCTCGGCAATGTAGAAATGCACAGCCGCACAGAAATGATGGACCTCGTCATCATCGACGGCCGTTGCCGTGGTATCGTAACCCGCAACCTCGTGACGGGCGAAATCAAATCGCACTTCGCACACTGCGTAATCTTAGCTACAGGTGGTTACGGCAATGTTTACTTCCTCTCCACCAACGCCATGGGCTCCAACGGCTCGGCAGCAATGAAGGCTTACCGCAAGGGCGCATACTTCGCTAACCCCTGTATGGTGCAGATTCACCCGACCTGTATCCCGCAGCACGGCGACTACCAGAGCAAGCTCACCCTTATGTCGGAATCGTTGCGCAACGACGGCCGCATCTGGGTTCCCAAGAAGAAGGAAGACGCAGAGAAGCTCCGCAAGGGCCTCATCACAGCCAACGACATTCCCGACGAGGACCGCGACTTCTACCTCGAAAACCGCTATCCGGCATTCGGCAACCTCGTGCCCCGCGACGTGGCTTCGCGTAACGCCAAGGAGCGTTGCGACGCAGGCTATGGTGTCAATAGCACCGGCAACGCCGTATTCCTCGACTTCAAGTACGCCATCGAGCGTCTTGGCAAGGACGTTGTTGAACAGCGTTACGGCAACCTCTTCCAGATGTACCAGAAGATCACCGACCAGGATCCTTACAAGGTGCCGATGATGATCTACCCCGCCATCCACTACACCATGGGCGGCATTTGGGTCGATTACGAACTCTCGACCACAATCCCCGGTCTCTTCGCAGCAGGCGAGGCCAACTTCTCCGACCACGGCGCCAACCGCCTCGGCGCATCCGCGCTCATGCAGGGCTTGGCAGACGGCTACTTCGTACTGCCCTACACCGTTCAGGAGTACTTGGCTGACCAGTTCAACGTTAAACGCATCAACCCCGCCGAAAACGACGCCTTCAAGAAGGCTGAGAACGACGTCAAGGAATACATCCAGAAGCTCATGTCCATCAACGGCAAAAACTCCGTTGACCACTACCACAAGGAGCTCGGCAAGATCATGTGGAACAACGTCGGAATGGCGCGCACCAAGGAATCGCTCGAGACAGCCATCAAGGAAATCAAGGCTCTCCGCGAAGAATTCTGGAAGAACGTCCGCATCCCCGGCAAGGCCGACGAACTCAATGTGGAACTCGAAAAGGCCAACCGTGTTGCCGACTTCCTCGAACTCGGCGAACTCATCGCTCGTGACGCACTCCACCGCAACGAATCCTGCGGCGGACACTTCCGCGAGGAGAGCCAGGAGGAAGGCGAGGCCAAGCGCGACGACGAAAACTTCATGTACGTAGGCGCATGGGAGTACAAGGGTTATAACCAGGAGCCCGAACTCCACAAGGAGCCGCTCAACTACCAGTACATCAAGGTTCAGAAGCGTAATTACAAGACCGGCAAGTAACATTCCGGAGTTGTGATGGACAGTTTTTAATCAAACAAACTTAATCAGACACTAAAAATGGCAGAACATAAAGGATTAAACCTTACACTCAAGGTTTGGCGACAGGCAGACCGCCACTCCAAGGGAGCGTTTGAGACATACGAAGTCAAAAACATCTCCACCGAGGCTTCTTTCCTTGAAATGATGGATATTCTCAACGAGCAACTCATCAACGAAGGAAAACAGCCGGTAGCATTCGACCACGACTGCCGCGAGGGCATCTGCGGCATGTGCAGCCTATTCATCAACGGACGCGCACACGGACCAGACGACGACATCACCACTTGCCAATTGCACATGCGCAAGTTCCACGACGGACAGACCATCACCATCGAACCCTGGCGTTCGGGTGGTTTCCCCATCATCCGCGACCTTATGGTGGACCGCTCAGCATACGACAAGATTATGCAGGCGGGCGGTTTCGTATCGGTTTCCACCGGCGGCGTACCTGACGCAAACGCAATTCCAATCCCCAAGGCTGACGCCGACGAGGCTATGGACGCAGCGGCTTGTATTGGCTGTGGCGCTTGTGCCGCTACCTGCAAGAACGGCTCCGCAATGCTCTTCGTATCGGCAAAGGTTTCGCAACTCGCACTCCTTCCGCAAGGCAAGGCAGAGGCTGCAAAACGCGCCAAGGCAATGGTAGCCAAGATGGACGAACTCGGCTTCGGCAACTGCACCAACACCGGTGCCTGCGAGCTCGAATGTCCCAAGAACGTCTCCATCGCCCACATCGCAAGGCTCAACCGCGAGTTTTTGAAGGCCAATATCAAGGACTAAGACGCGAGATTAATTGACAATCGATAATTAGACAGTTGACAATGCAGAAGTGTTGTCAACTGTCTTTTTTTTATATCTCAGTAATTCTTTAATTTTTAATTATGTTAACAAATACAAAAATAATTTATCCATACTTTACTTTCTAATATAATTACTTTACAGTATTTAATATATACGCTGATATTTTGTCATTTATTCCTCTAAATCGGCACTCAAACACCCCATTTTAGAGAAATAAACGATTTTATTTCTCTAAATCGAATATTATTATTACCTTTGCAGAGGATTAAAACACATTTACTATGGAACTCATTGGCAGAAACAAAGAAATAAAGGAATTAGAAAACCTTTATCGGTCGGATAGTCCTGAATTTGTGGCGGTCTATGGAAGGCGGCGCGTGGGAAAGACTTTCCTTATAAAAGAACTGTTCCGTGATAGGTTAACATTTTGGCACACAGGACTTTCTCCTTTCGACAGGGACAAGACGCACCTCTTGCGCGACCAACTGTTGGCGTTCTACTATTCGTTGCAGGATTATGGATTGCACGGCTGTCAATGCCCCAAAACGTGGCTCGAAGCGTTCCGGCTGTTGCAACAACTCCTTATCGAAAAGGACGACGGCAGCCGGCAATTAATTTTTATCGACGAAATGCCGTGGATGGACACCGCGCGGTCGCGTTTCATTCCCGCATTTGAATATTTTTGGAACGGTTGGGCGTCCAAGCGCAACAACATTATGCTTGTTGTGTGCGGCTCGGCGACTTCGTGGATAGAAAACAACCTCATAAACAACAAGGGCGGACTTTACAACCGTCTGACCGCCGAAATCAAACTGTCGCCTTTTTCGCTGAGGGAAACGGAATTGTTTTTCCGCCGCAAAAACATCGCTATGCGTCGCTACGAAATCGCCACTGCATATATGGTTTTTGGCGGAATACCGCATTACCTCAACCTGTTTGAAAAAGGTCTTAGTATGGCGCAAAACGTTGACAACCTGATGTTTGCCAAGAACGCAAAACTCAGAATAGAATTTGAAAGGCTGTTTGGCTCGCTGTTCAAAAACGCCGACGACCATATCAAGGTTGTGCGTTGTCTTGCAACACGACGTGGCGGCTACACGCGCAAGGAAATCCTCGAAAAAACCGGCATCAAGGACGGCGGCGACGCTTCAAAAATCATCAGAGGTTTGCAGGAAAGCGACTTCATCACCGAATATCGGCCTTTTGGCGGCGGCAACATTCCGAGGTACAAACTCACCGATCAGTTTTGTTTGTTTTATCTGCAATTCGTTGACAAAAAGTCTAAAAACGACACGCAGTTTTGGCAAAAAAACAACCTTTCGCCGCACCTTAATGCCTGGCGCGGATTGGCGTTTGAACATCTGTGTTTTGCGCATATCAGTCAGATTAAGAGCAAATTAGGAATTTCGGGCGTAACATCGTCGGAGTCGGCTTGGATTGTTGAAAACGACGGCAAACCACAGTCGCAGATAGATATGCTCATCGACCGCTCCGACAACGTTGTCAACCTGTGCGAAATCAAGTTTTACAACAAGGCCTTCGCCATCGACGGCAAATATGACGAAATCCTCCGCAACCGTATTCAGGCACTTGTAGAAGCCATTCCGCCAAGCAAAACCGTCTATCTGACTTTTATTGCCTCCTTTGGACTGTCAGAAAACGAGTACAGCGGACAAGTGCAAAATGTAGTTACGCTCGACGATTTGTTCGTCTAAAAACGATATATATTAACGAGTGTTAAAAATAAATACATACACTTTACAAAATTATATATTCACATATCAAAAATTATAAAATACTTATAAATCTTATCGTTTATTCCTCTAAATCGCTACTCATACGCCCCATTTTAGAGGAATAAACGCAATTATCTGTTCAAATCCCTTAATTGTTTCATCCTTTCCGACGCAAAAACGAAGTCGTCCAACTCCTTGACGCCGGTGTTGAAAATCTCGTTGCTGCTGCCTTCCCACTTCTTGTGTCCCTTGTAGATAAAAATGATTTTGTCGCCAATCTCCATCACGGAGTTCATATCGTGGGTGTTGACGATGGTGGTGATATTGTATTCGATGGTGATTTCTTTGATAAGATTGTCGATGACAATGGACGTTACGGGGTCGAGTCCGGAATTAGGCTCGTCGCAATATAAATATTTGGGATTCAACGCAATGGCGCGGGCAATGGCGACACGCTTTTGCATACCGCCCGAAATCTCCGCCGGGAATTTGTCGTTGGCGTTTATGATATTGACGCGCTTCAAGCAAAAATTTGCCCTCTCCCTGCGCTCCTCGTAACTCATCTTTGTAAACATCTCCAACGGGAACATC
>JAEEGK010015674.1_pt1 | contig 16761 bp, 10 predicted proteins | sample 8958771 | NCBI WGS metagenome assembly JAEEGK01 (sample SAMN16246547, study PRJNA631951) | gut metagenome | biome: gut microbiome; feature: rumen; material: SC-attached | host: Bos | place: Iran: Karaj | collected 2018-10 | reverse complement strand
CCTGTTCACCGATTTCGAGCTCCGCAATGAAGACCGTTCCGTCCCCATGCAGTCGACTGTGGCCGACGTCACCCTCGACTACATGCTTCTGCCCGACGATTCCAAACGCTACACTTATCGCGACCGTCGCATCATCCTCGACGGTATGTACGAGCCTGCCGACTTCTATCATCCTGACTACAGCCACATGACTCCTTCTCAGAAGGTGAACGACTACCGCCGCACTCTCTATTGGAATCCCAATGCCCGCCTTGATGCTGACGGCCGATTTACCGCCACTTTCTACAACAACGCCAAACCCACCCGTATCAAGGTTACCACCGCCGGCATCCCTTCGTTTTAAAGAAAATAGGAAAACGAGTACAATATAAGAATTTATTTTGTACCTTTGCAATGTTTTCTCACTTTTCTGCGTATATATAGATAAAGAACGAATCGATGATGACCGAAACCGAAGCCAGTCTGATAGTGGGTTTGCGGAAACAGAATCGCAATGCCCAACAACAGATGCTCGACTGCTACGGACGTGATGTCTTCTCACAGATTGCAAGACTCATACCTGCCGTTGAGGATGTCGAAGAGGTGTATCAGGATGTCTTCGTCAAGGTCTTCAGGAACATCGGGCAGCACGATGCAGACAGGTCGTCGCTCCGCACGTGGATATTGCGCATAGCCTACAACGAGGCCGTCAGCTTCCTGCGCCGCAAGCAATTGCCTGTCGTCTACTTCGAGGACCGTGGTCATGAGGCCGAGAAGCTGTCGGATGCTGAGGTGGACGAGGCGCTGGGGCACGCCAATGCTGAGACGGTGCAGCTGATACGCGCTGCCCTGCAACACCTGCCGCCAGAGGAGAGGACGCTCATCGCGATGTTCTACTACGAGGAGCGGAGTCTGAAGGAGATAGCCGACATCACGGAGTCGATACCCACAACGGTGGCTTCGCGTCTGAGCCGAACAAGAAAGAAACTTTGTAGAATCATAAAAATGTTACAGTCATGAAGGAGGAACAACTCAACAACCTACGCCAGCAGGACAACGCCCTGCGCGAAGCACTCAGACAGGACGAGGCTGAGCTGCCGCAGATGCCCGCCGACCTGAATGCCCGACTGATGAAGCGGATGGCGCAAGAGAAGCCGGTGGCCAAGACCAGACGGCTTTGGCCTTGGGTGGCTGCAGCCTGCGTCGCCGCATTTATCATCGTCAATATCATGCCGCCAAAAGGCTCAACGCCAAACCCATTCCCGCAAAAAGCCTCACCCCCAACCCCTCTCGCAAAGGAGAGGGGAGTGGTTACTCCTGAAACGCATCAAGTGGTGAAACCCATGATGGCGGAAGTGGGGATGGAGGCAGCGCAGCCTGCTGTTGCTCCGACCAAGGCTAAGAAAGCGAAGGCGCGAGCCGTCGTCGCCAAGCGCGACGCTGCGTTCCTGGCACAGGAAACGACGGCTACAGAACCTGTAACGTCTGAAGTGAAAGCTGAGGAGGAGACAAAGCCGGAGTTGGCGCAGGCCGTAACTCAGGATGCCAAGACCGTGACGCTGACGGAGCGCGACATCCCCATCACACGCCCCGAGAACTATAAGTATACCCCCGAGGAGATAGCACTCCTGAAAAAGCAGGCCGACGAGGCTTACCTGAAGTGGGTGGAACTGGAACTCGAAATAGCCAAACATCACTTAGAGCAGACAGCTCAACAATAGTTATAACGACCACTAATTTAACGAATTAAACGAATTTATAGAATATGAAACGAATACTTATCATGCTGCTCATCGCTGGCAGCACAGCCGCGCCAGCACTGGCACAATCAAAGTCTAAAGCACAGAAGAAATACGACCTAACCGTCACTGTGAACAAGGAGCAGCAGTATCCGCTCCGCGTATTCCGCCTGCTTAAATCCATCCGCGAAAAGTTTGGCATGAAGGAAGGGCAGACCTATTCCGTACTGAAGAATCCCAACACCAGCCTCATCGAGGCGGCCGAACGCATCACGCGCTTCAGCTGCCACGTTGATGAACTGAAGACCATCGACCAGGAGTTTATGGCCGACGAGCCATACAGCTATCAGATTCTGCACCTCCTGCCCGGCAACACCCAGCAGTTCGACATCAAGGTCGTTTCAGCCGACGGACAGCGCAGCACAACGTTGCCTATTCGCACGAAGAGCAGGCAGGAGATGTGGTATCTGGCTACGAAGAACCTGGATAACCCCCAGCTGCGCGACGTTTACGCCATCGTGTGGCAGACAGACGATATCGGCGCGAATGCCGAAGGCACCATCTATGGCATTTCCTCGCTGCGCCCCGACCTTTATCAGAAGAACATGTCGAGCGCTGGTCTCTTGAGCGACAATAAGAATACGTTTACCATCGACGGACGGGTGGGTTATGACCTGAAGGACTCCCTCTACGTGGTCTATATGGCCGACACCGCTGAGGAACTCAACAATTTGAAGGACAGCGACTTTGTGGCTACGATGCCCGTGGTGAACAAGCGTTTCACGTTCAGCGTCGAACTCGACAAACCCAAGGTAGGCCGTATCCGTACCGTCATGCCTGACGGCTCGCTCTGCGAACTGTGGACGAATCTCGACTTCGTGCCTGGCGAGACCTACCGTATCACCACGCATAACGGTTACTACGATGAGGATCGCGACTATGAGCAGCGGGTAGGACGCTACTCAGGCAAGAGCCTGCTGAACGAACGGCAAAGCCGCGGAATAGACGATATGGTAGTTGACGATGGGGTAGCTGATGATGTTATGGTAGTTGATGATGTGGAGATTGACACGATACCCGGCTACAGCGAGCCCGTCACGCCCCGCCAGTCTTCAAGATGGGAGCCGACACCCGAGCAGAAGATGCAGGTAGAGGCGAAGGCAATGGCCTTGAAAGCCAATATGGATGCCATCAAAGCCACATACGCCTCCTTAGAACCACACTTCAAGATGAAGTCACTCACAGGTTCAGACCGTATTTTCGAGCAGATTACCAAGCTCAACAAGGAGTTGGACGCGAAGTTTCAGGACTTCATCAAATACCTAAAGGGTCTCGACGTACCCCCAACTGAAATAGTAGAGAAGAACAAGGCCATTGGCGAAATACACAAAGAGATTCTGAAATTCTACACCGAGCAGAACCAAGGATTCACGGAAATGTACAAGGAGGTGGGCGTGCTGACCAAGGCGGCGCGGAAGACTCAGAAATACATCAACGGCCTCACCGAGAAGTACCTGAAGGAAATGAGCAAGGCCGTGATGGGAGCAGAGTAAGTTTTTCTTATGATACCCGGGATACAGGCACGGACCGCAGCGACTGCGCTCCGTGCTTCAATCAACGGGAACCTTTCTTGAGCCAAAGTTACCGGTATCTCACTAAACGGAAGGCCAGTCGTGTGATTCAATACGCTGGTCTTCTTTTATTCTGGGTGCATAATAACCATTGAAATCTGCGTAGAACCTCTGGAGTTCCTCGGAAAGGCTCTCGTATTCCAAACTGTCTGTCTCTGGGTCAAAAACCTCAGTCTTACCATCTTTACGTTCAAATATTAACTTATTGATACGGCAATTCTGGAATTTGACATAGAACGTTCCCTCGGGCTCCTCAAACTTGAAATACTCACACACTTTGGAAGCATCATGTTCTGGACGGAATATCCACTCTCGCAACTGCCTCATTACTGCTTTCGTGGCATCAGTCTTGGGAATTGTGAAGTAGAAATGGCACATGCCTATCGACGATGTTGTGCTCATATCGCAATGCCCGATGAACGGCTTGTCTTCAATCCAGTCGGTGAGCATCTGTTGCTTTTGTGCTAAGTTCTGACTGACATTGCGCAAAGGAACTTGTATGGTCTTTGTAATCAGCAGCTGCTTTTTCCCTGGGGCATATCTATAAGTCAGCAGATTATTTTCGTCGTTTGCATAATACCATTTTGCTTTGCCTGTCCCAAAATCGAGTACTTCTTGTTTTACACTACCAGTCAGCCACTTGATTCTGCGTTCCAGCCATGTTTTTGGCGAGAAAAACGACAAGCCGGCAATCAGCAGAACAAGACAGAAGATAATGAAAATGCCAATATAGGTGCCACCATCTACCTGCATAAACGGCAATATGGACACACCCACGAGCAGAATAACAAAAACCAGCGCTACAAGCAAATAAGCCACGCCACGCCCTATCCTATTGACTGGTTCCGACTGGTTTGGGGTGGAAACTCTTGCCAGTATGTCATTGGCCAGACTGTCTTGATAGCGTGTTCTGACACGCTTGAAGTCTTCGGCAGATATAGAACACAGGTCCTCGATTTCCTCATTCTCAGCTGTTTTTGACAGTCCTTCAAGCGACGCATACTCTTCATACAGTTCGTCGTAGCCTTCCCTTTCAACATAATATGGCCCACCAACGTAGGCTTCGTCCATTTTGCCGTTAACATAATGAATGTAGTAATAGTCGTCTGACTCCTTATCCAGGAATGTCATATATGAATCTGTAGAATCCTGCTCTTTGCTCCCGACGGGCTGTGCTGAAGCAAGTTCGAAGAAGCCCATTTCGTCTTCCTCTGTTTCCGCTGAACTTTCTACTGCCTTCTGCTTCCGTCTCTTTTTCAAGAAGTGTGCAGGGTCGATAGCGAGTGCCAGCAATGCTATAAATAGCAAATACATCCATTTCCTGGAATTACCAAAATCCATTTGCAGCATAATAACCAGCACGAACACTGCTGCCACAACAAGGATTAATGAAACGACCTCAATCTTTCTCATGATTATGTCAAATTGTCGATGCAAAGTTACAAAAGAATTTGTAGAAAGTACTATATCTTTCAAAGAAAATAAAATAAAACTTCTTTTCAGTACTTTTGATTGGGGCCTCAGCCGATTAAACATTGCGGCAGTTTTTACGTCTATTGTATTAAATTGCACAACTAACAACGCTTTGAAATGACAAGAAAACTGCTTTCACTACTATTTATCGCTCTTACCGCAACGGCGGTGCAGGGAAAGGATGACGGAACAAACAGTCTCGAACAGATTATCATATCAGCCGATACGGCCCTCAACGCCCGGCAGAAGGTGACGGCGCACATGAAGACCGTCGGCTACGACGGCCCCATCGGCATCAAGCTGCGCGGCAACAGCTCGCTCTCGTTCAACCAGAAGAAATACACCATCGAGCTGCGCGACGAACAGGGCAAGGAGTTCGACGCCCCGCTGCTGGGCATGCCCGCCCACAGCGACTGGGTGCTGCTGGCACCCTACAACGACGTGTCGGCCGTCCGCGACCCGCTGGCCTTCCAGTTGTGGCGCGACATGGGCCACTGGGGACCGCGCACGAAGATGGTGGAGCTGACCGTGAACGGCGACTACCGCGGCATCTACATCCTCTCGGAGGCCATCAAGCGCGGAACTGACCGCGTGAACATTGCCAAGCTGAAGAAGAGCGACACGGCGGGGCGCGACCTTACGGGCGGCTACCTGCTGCGCATCGACACTTACAACGAGGACGACGCCACCTTCCCCTCGAAGGTGCCCGGCATCGGCGACGGCATCATGACGAGCCAGATAACATGGTCGTGCATCTACCCGAAGAAAAAGAAACTCAGGCCCGAACAGCTGGCATACATTGAGAGCTATGTGGACACGGTGGAACAGGTGATACAATCGGACTACTTCGCCGACCCGCAACGGGGCTATGCCCGCTATATCGACGTGCCCTCGTTCGTCGACTACTTCATCCACACCGAACTGAGCCTCAATGCCGACGGCTACAAGCGCAGCGCTTACTTCTATAAGGAGAAGCAGAAGGCCGACGGCACGGGCGGCAAACTCGTGGCCGGTCCCGTGTGGGACTACAACCTGGCCTACGGCAACTGCAACTTCGCCAATGCCAACAACCTGGAGGCCTGGTGCTTCGAGGGAGCCAACACCAACCCGACGCCGGCCCTGTGGCAGCGCCTGCTGCAGGACCCCGCCTTCCGCAAGGCGGTGAAGGTGCGCTACAAGGAATTGCGCAAAAGCGTGCTGAGCAGCAAGGCCATCAACAGCTACATCGACCGTCACGCCCGTCTGCTGGCGCCCTGCGTCGACCGCCACTTCGAGAAATATCCCGAACTGCTCGTCAGCGAAGAAGAGAAGGAGCAGTTAGCCTCGCAGCCGTCTTTCGGCGGCTTTGGTGGTTTTGGCGGTTTCGGCGGTGGCTTCCCCCCGATGGGTGGTGGTTTCCCGATGCCCGACTCTATTCCACAGTTCCCCGGCGGCTTCCCCCCGATGGGTGGCGGATTTCCGATGCCCGACTCCATCCCACAGTTCCCCGGCGGCTTCTCCCCGATGGGTGGCGGTTTCCCGCCAATGGGTGACTTCGGCGGCTTCGGCGATTTCGGCGGCTTTGGCGGATTCAATGCCGTCAGAATGTTTGCGGCCTACCGCGTCAGTTCCTACGACGAGGAGATCAAGGTGCTGAAGCAGTGGATAGCCGACCGCCTGGACTTCCTCGACCGCAACATCGAGCGGTTCGACCGTGACTGGCAGCCCCGCATCCAGGAGCTCAGGGAAGTTAAGATGCCGCAGTTTGGCGGCTTCGGTGGTGGCGGTTTCCCCTTCTGATTCGGGAAATTATCTGCGTTTCTTCTTGTTTCTCTGTTTTTTTTATTACCTTTGCAACCTGTAAACCTATAACTATATGAAAGGATTCATCATAGTGTGCGTGACTGCACTCTTGGCAGGTTGTAGTGCTGCCGTAGATACGGAGCAGCTGGTGGACGAACTCTACGACAGGATGTCGCAGGAGGAGCGTATCGCCCAGTTGAGGAGTATGTATATGGATGAGCTCTTCGACGAGCAGGGACGGTTGGACACGGCTAAGTGTCGTGAGCTGATACCTAACGGCATCGGTCACTTCTCGCAGTATGCCAGCCAGAAACCACGTGACCCCAACGAACTGCGCGACCGCGTGGCTGCCGTTCAGGAGTGGTTGATGAAGCATACGCCCAACGGCATTCCGGCCCTGTTCCACGAGGAGGTGCTGTCGGGGGTGAACACCCGTGGTGCCACCATCTATCCGCAGCAGATAGGGCAGGCCTGCTCGTTCAATCCCGAACTGGCCGAGCTGAAGACACTGCAGACGGGCATCGCCATGAGGAAGATGGGCGGCGTGCTGTCGCTGTCGCCGATGGTCGACGTCTGTCGCATACCCTCGTTCAACCGTCTGGAGGAGTCCTACGGCGAGGACAGCTACCTGTCGGCCGTGATGGGCGTGGCCTTCGTCAAGGGCTTGCAGCAGGGCGACCTGAGGAAGGGCGTCGGCGCCTGTTCGAAACACTACCTCGGCTACGGCGGTGGCGGCGATGCCGACGAGAAGGAACTGATGGAGGAAATCCTGATGCCTCACGAGGCGATGATACGACTGGCGGGCAGCAAGGCCGTGATGCCGGGCTATCACGCCGTCCACGGTACCAACTGCGTGGCCAACAGCGAAATCCTCGAGGACATCCTGCGTGGCTACGTCGGTTTCGACGGGATGGTGGTCAGCGACTATACGGCCATCGACCAGATTCCCGGTCTCGACGATGCGATTCACAAGGCAGCTGCTGCCATCAATGGCGGCAACGACGTGGACTTCCCCCGCGGCACCAACTACCAGTACTTGCAGCAGGCCATCGACGAGGGACTGGTTAAGCCTGAGGCCTTAGAGCGTGCGGTGAAGAACGTGCTGCGCTATAAGCAGCGTGCCGGACTCTTCGACCGACAACCTTATTTATATAGTAAGGAGCAGATAACCCTTGACACCCCCGAGGAGCGGCAGACGGCCTACGACATTGCCGCGCAAAGCATCGTACTCTTGGAGAATAACGGCATCCTGCCGTTAAAGGATACGAAGAACTTGCTGCTTACCGGTCCCAATGCCAACACGATGTGGGCCATGTGCGGCGACTACTCCTTCCCGGCCATGACCTACTTCTGGAAGAAAGTCACCGACGACCTGGACCATCCGCATACCATCACACTCTTGGAAGGAATGAAGGCCAGGCTGCCCGAGGGTGTCAACCTGCTGTATGAGCGCGGCTGCGACTGGACGGAGGAGATAGAGACGAAGTACAGCGAGCTGGGCGACGAGCGGGCCTGGGAGTACGAGATTCTGCACCGCAAGGTCGACGCCGGCGAGAAGGCCGACAAGGCCGAGGCTCTGCGCCTGGCCCGTCAGGCCGATGTCATCATCGCTGCCGTCGGCGAGAATGTGATGCTTTGCGGCGAGAACCGCGACCGCCAGGGGCTCCGTCTGCCTGGCTGTCAGGAGCAGTATGTCGAGGAGCTGCTGGCCACCGGCAAACCTGTCGTGTTAGTGGTGTTCGGCGGTCGTGCGCAGGTCATCTCCGGACTTGCCGAGCGTTGTGCCGCCGTCGTCCAGGTCTGGTATCCCGGCGAGGAGGGCGGCAATGCCGTTGCCGACATCCTCTTTGGCAACGTATCGCCGTCGGCCAAGCTCTCGATCAGCTATCCCAATACGGAGGTCTACGAGCCGCTCTGCTATAATTACAGTGCAGAAAAAGACCCGCGTGTGCAGTGGCCCTTTGGCTACGGCCTGAGCTACACGACGTTTGAGTATGCGAGCCTGCAGGCTGACGCTGAAGTGTCTACATCAGCCCCGACGGTCAATCTGTCGTTCGAGGTGAAGAACACCGGCGAAATGGCTGCCGACGAAGTGGCGCAGGTCTATCTGTCGCCCACGGACAGCAGCCAGCACATCAGGCCCATCCAGCTGCAGGGCTTCGCCCGGGTGTCGCTGCAGCCGGGTGAGACAAAGACCGTGAAGATGCAGCTCCATACCGAGCAGTTCGGCTATTACGATCAGCGGCAGTGGCACGTCGCTCCTGGCAAATTCATAGTCAAGGTGGGGGCCTCATCGGCAGACATCAAACTGCAGCAGGCAGTTGCCCTGACAGGAGAGACCGTCAGCAAGCCACTGCGCGAACATTACTTCAGCCAGCAGAATAAGTAATCGACATGACAATAAACCTATAAACAGACTAAGACTATGCGTAGAACAATGCTTTTGGCGATGCTTGTCTGCTTGGCAGTCGTCGCTTTTGCCCAACGGACACCCACGATGGGCTGGAGTTCGTGGAACACATTCGCCCTCAACATCAACGAGGAACTCATTAAGGGTCAGGCTGATGCCATGCACCAGAACGGGTTGCAGCAGGCGGGCTATCTCTATGTGAACATCGACGACGGCTATTGGGACGGTCGCGGAGAGGACGGACATCTGCGCCTGAACACCAAACTGTTCCCGAACGGGATGCGCCCGTTGGTGGACTATATCCATAAGCTCGGCCTGAAGGCAGGCATCTACAGCGACGCCGGCGACAACACCTGCGGCTCGGCAGGCAAACATGCATGGGGACTTGGCGTGGGCTTCGCTGGCCATGAGGAGCAGGACTGCAAACTCTACTTCATCGACTGGGACTTCGACTTCATCAAGGTCGACTACTGCGGCGGTATGCACATGCGACTCGACGAGCAGCAGCAGTACACGAAGATATCGAACGCCATCAAGAACTGCGGCAAGAAGGACATCGTATTCAACATGTGCCGCTGGGCATTCCCGGGAACGTGGGGCGCCGACGTGGCCGACAGCTGGCGAACGACGGGCGACATCTACGATGCCTGGAAGAGCGTGAAAGGCATCCTGGCCGAGAATCTGTATCTCAGCGCCTTCTGTCACGACGGTCACTATAACGACATGGATATGCTTGAGGTAGGGCGCTCGATGTCGCAGACGGAGGACGAGACGCACTTCGGAATGTGGTGCATCATGTCATCGCCGTTGCTCATCGGCTGCGATACCCGCAACATCCGTCCCGAGTCGCTGAAACTGCTCTGCAACCGCGACCTCATTGCCCTGAACCAGGACCCGCTGCACCTGCAGGCATACGTGGCCGAGAAGCAGGGCGAGTGCTACATCCTGGTGAAGGACATTAAGAAACTGAACGGCAAGACCCGCGCTGTGGCCATCTATAACCCCAGCGATGAGGAACAGACTGTACGCCTCAACCCCGCAACCATCGACCTCGGCGGTGCTGTGCAGTACTATGACTGCTTTGCCCAGCTGGACTATCTCTACGACATGAACCCCATTCCCCTGAAGATTCCTGCTCACGGCACGAAGATTTATCGCGTGAAAGGTCAGAAGCGTCTGGAGCGCAAGGTCTATGAAGCCGAGTCGGCACTGCTGCCCGCCTATCAGGAGTTGCGCAACAATCAGGACGTGAAGTCGGGCACTTTTTCTGCCATACCCGAGGCCAGCGGTGGCTATAAGGCCGGATGGCTCGGCGGTCGTGTTGGTAACGACATCGAGTGGAACGATGTTTATGTGCAGAAAGCCGGTACGCGCCGGATGACTATCACCTACTTCTGCGGCGAGGAGCGCACGATGGACCTCACGGTCAACGGCCAGCGCATAACTACACTGAAGGCTGCTGCCGGCGACTGGAACCAACCCTCGACCATTGCCGTCGACGTGAACCTCAAGAAGGGCCGCAATAGCATCCGACTGAGTAATGACAGCGCGTGGATGCCGGATATTGACAAAATGGTTCTGGAGTGATAGTTTGGAAATAGAAAAAATTGTATAGAAATGATGAAGAGACTATTCTTTTGGATTGTTGTGGCTGGTCTGACAATGACAGCCACTGCCCAGCGGCTGACGTCGCCAAACAAGAAGTTGTCGGTGGAAGTGAATAACGGACAATGGATTATAGGCTTTCAGGGACAGCAGGTACTCACGATGAAAGGGGCTGAGACTTTTGGAGTACAGAAAATGGTAAAGGCCAAGAAGATAAAGGCCGACTACACGATGCTGGAAGGCAAGCGCAGTCACTGCACGAACGAGGCCAACGAGTATAGGGTGGGGCAGATGACGCTGCGACTCTATAACGACGGCATTGCCTACCGCTACGAACAGCCCGTCAAGGAGCAGGCAGCCTACGTCATTCCCGAGGGTATGAAGCGTTGGATGATGCAGTGGACTGACGGTGCTGAGGGCTTTTACCCGCTGACGACGACTCATAAGGTGAAGGCGCAACGCTCGTTCAGTGCCGTGTCGAAGGATGCCGACGGCAACTGCGTGCGCTGGAGTTTCCCTGCATTGTTGGAACTGAAGGACGGCGTGTTTGCACTTCTGACAGAGGCGAACATTGAGAAAGGACAGAGTGCGTCGTCGATGTATAACGACGGCGAGGTGTACCGCGTGGTACAGGACGAGGGCGAGAACAAGGCCCATTCGCCCTGGCGACTGGTGATTCTCGGTTCGCTGGGCGATGTGGTGGAGTCGACGTTAGTCACCGACGTCAGCGAACCCTGCAAGCTGGAGGATACGAGCTGGATAAAGCCCGGCGTGGTGTCGTGGGTCTACTGGGCCTACAACCACGGGTCGGACGACTATAACATCATCAAGAAGTATACCGACATGGCTGCCACGCTGAAGCTGCCCTACGTGCTGATTGATGCCGAGTGGGACCGTATGAAGGACGGAAAGACCGTTGAGGATGCCGTCAGCTACGCCAAGTCGAAGGGCGTGAAGCCGATGATATGGTACAACTCCAGCGTGGGCTGGGTTGACGGTGCACCGACGCCGAAGTTCCGCCTGAACAGGCCCGAAGACCGCGAGAAGGAGTTCGCCTGGTGCGAGAAAATCGGCGTGGCCGGCGTGAAAATCGACTTCTTCAGCGGCGAGAACCAGAAAAACATGGACTATTGCATCGACCTGATGGAGAGTGCCGCCCTTCACCACCTGCTCGTCAACTTCCACGGAGCCACCGTGCCCCGCGGCTGGCAGCGCACCTATCCCAACTTGCTGTCAACGGAGGGCGTCTATGGTGCTGAGTGGTATAACAACGTGCCGACGTTTACCAATAAGGCTGCCTGTCATAATGCCACGCTGCCCTATACCCGCAATGTCATCGGACCGATGGACTACACACCCTGTGCCTTCAGCGACTCGCAGCATCCGCACATCACGAGCCACGCCCACGAGCTGGCGCTGACGGTGCTCTTCGAGAGCGGTCTGCAGCACTTGGCCGACCGTCCCGAGAGTTTCCTGGCCCAGCCGCAGGCCGTTCAGGACTTCCTCTCCAACCTGCCCGCTGCCTGGGACGAGACCCGCTTCGTCAGTGGCTATCCCGGCGAGAGCTGTGTGCTGGCCCGCCGCAGTGGCAAGACGTGGTACGTGGCCGGCATCAACGGCACCGACGCAGAGAAGACCCTCAGTGTGCCCCTTGATTTTGTCAAGGGGACATACGCCGCCACCCTGTTCGCCGACAGCGGCAGCAAGGACGCCCCTTGGCGCATTGAGACCATACAAAAACTCCCCGCCACTATTACATGCCAGCCGCGAGGAGGTTTTATCTTCCGTGTTGATTTATAGGACACTGATGAAACGAGATTTGATTGATTCTCACTGATTCTCCCGCCTTAGGCGGCTTGTCCCACACCCTTTTAAAACACCAAGGATAGTGAGAAAGGGACAAAAATCTTCAAAAATCAAACAAAAATCTATTCACGTGCAGCCATTTTCGTTAGATTTCTGAAGATTTTTGTCCATTAAGCATGATGACTGAGTTGTTACACGAATGACATAGAAGGAAACCATCAAACGTTTCCCTATCTACATTTGTTTAGAAATGATTACAAGAACCATCACCTCTGATTCTCAGAAGCCGTTTTATGATGTGATAATGCTGAAAAGAAATGCGAATCATTTGCCACGAAACTACTTTTATACACGAAAGTCTACAGAATAAGGTTTGTATTTTTGGTTAGTTCGCATTTTATTCGTAACTTTGCCGACAAAATGATAACATATTTATAAAAACGATGAAAAAACAATTTCTTTATTTACTTTTTGCGATGTCGTTGACTTTTCTCACAACAGCTTGTGGAAACGACGATGACGATTATGGCGAGACGGTTATTGTGAATGAAGATGGAACGACTTCAAATGGAAGTACCTTTTTCCTGATTGACGAAAAGAACTTTTATCTAGATCACATCAAATACACCAACTTCTACGACACAGATAATCTGACGGTCTCTGGTTATGATGAAAGTGGATTAAATGAAATAGCCAATATAGTCCCCAAAATATCTGTTAAAGGTCATACGTACGAAGTAACATCTATCAAGTATGATGCTTTCAAGAATTGTACCCGTCTTAGCTCTGTCATTATTCCTCAAACTATACAAGTAATTGGTGAGGAAGCTTTCAAGAATTGCATTGGATTGACATCACTCATAATCCCCCGAAGTGTCGTTTCCATTCGCGATTTTGCATTCAGCGGATGTGGGGGCCTTGTAAGCATTGTTGTAGAAGAAGGTAATGAGAAATTTTGGTCGCCCAATAAATGTAATGCTATCATATTAAAGACAAAAAGGTGGTTGATTCAAGGGTGCAGGAACACAACGATTCCTGACGACATTTTAAGTATCTACCATGATGCCTTCCGTGGTTGCGTAGGTCTCACTTCGATTAGTATTCCAAGTAGTGTAACTTATATCGGACAAGATGCTTTCAAAGGGTGTAGTGACCTGACATCTATTCATTGTAAAATAGGGAATCCTTCAGACTGCACGGTCTATTCCCTTTTTGATAATGACACATATGAATCCACGACATTATATGTCCCCAAGGGTTCTCGCGAAGCTTATATGAGGACTAATAGATGGGATAAGTTCAAAAACATAATCGAAGAATAGTTGTCTGATGCAATCCTGAAATTAGAAAGGATTGATGTAGAGGGAATTACGCAGGACGAAACGTCTCACCGTCTAACCGTCTCTATGCGCTTTCGCGCGCAGGATTGTTTTTGCTGACACCTGGCACACGTAATAGAAGTGAAAAGTGAAAAATGAAGAAGGAAGAAGGAAGGGGGAAGAGTGAATTCTCACGAATTTGGGTTGTCCCACGGCTTGGGACGTTTGTCCCAGGCAGTGGGACAAACGTCCCAGGCTGTGGGAACGATTGCTTCGCGCCGTGACACTACTGGAAGTAAAGTGTTTATATTACTCTTAACTTATCACTTTTCACTTCTATTGGGTGTGCTGGGTGTCAGCTGTCAGAGTTTTACCTGCGCCGAGACTGCACTGACACCGAGGGCGGCGGAGCGGGGTGACGGGGCTGCGCTCGACACGGTGATGGTGTAGGTGCCACGCACGAGCTTGCGGCTTCCGTCCTCCTGTACGGTCGTCAGGCGGTCGACGGGGATGCTGAACTGCACTTCAGCCGAAGCACCGGGAGCCACGCTGACACGCTGGAAGGCGGCGAGCTGCTGGAGTGGGGCAGTGGTGCCGGCACCAGGAGCCGTGATGTAGACCTGCGGCGTCTCGTCGATGGCGCGGTCGCCCCGGTTGGTCAGTGTCAGCGTCAGGGTGACGCCCTCCTTGCGGTCGGCTTTCGTGACTTGCAGGTTGCTGTAGTCTACGTGGCCGTAGCTCAGGCCGTAGCCGAAGGGGAAGTATATATTGTCCGACATATACTTATAGGTACGCCCGCGCATAGAATAGTCCTCAAACTGTGGCAGCCGGTCGCCGTCCTCAGGGAATGTGACGGGCAGCCGGCCCGAGAAGTTCGCGTCGCCGAAGAGCAGATCGCCGAGGGCGTAGCCACCCTCTTGACCGGGATACCAGGCCATCACGACGGCGTCGGCCAGCTGACACACCTCGCGCACATCGATGGGGCTGCCGCCTGTGAGCACGACGATGACGCCCTCCTTCTTGCGGCGGCAGATCTGGCGCAGGTAGTTCATCTGACTCTCGGGGATGCGGATGTTGTCACGGTCACCGCGCTCGGAGTCGATGGCTTCGCCTTCCTCGCCTTCTAAGTTGCCGTTGTTACCCATCACGACGATGGTCTTCTCGGCCCCCGCCGACTCTTCGACGGCCCAGTTAATGGCATTCCGCGTAGGTGTGCTCTCCAAGCAGCCGGGACGGTAGTTGACGGCGGTGCCGTTTGACACCTTCGAGACGATGCCCTGCAAGTAGGTGCAGTAGCGGTCGCTGATGCCGAAGTAGTTGCCCATGAGCCAGAAGGCGTCGGCGGCGCCGGCACCCGTGACGAACAGCGTGTGGATGTTCTTGTCGATAGGCAGTGTGCCACGCTCGTTCTTCAGCAGCACCATGCTCTCGACGGCGGCCTCGCGGGCGAGGCTGATGTTCTTCTCCGAACAAATCTCGCGCTCGTCGAAGTGGTTGTAGGGACAGTCGGGGTCGGGCTTGATGATGCCGAGCTTCAGGCGCGTCATCATCAGCGGGCGCAGGGCATTGTCGATGTCTTGTTCGGTGAGCAGGTTCTGGGCCAGGGCATCCTTCAGCGCCTTAAACGTGGATCCGCACTCCACGTTGAGGCCCGCCTTGATGGCGATGGCGCAGGCCTCGGCCTCGGTCTTGGCTATCTTGTGCCCTTTCCAGATGTCGGCAATGGCGTCGCAGTCGGAGACGATATGGCCACGGAAACCCCACTGCTTGCGCAGAATGTCGGTGAGCAGGAACTTGCTACCCGAGGCCGACTCACTGTAGACGCGGTTGTAGGCACCCATGATAATCTCCACCTTGGCGTCCTTGACCAGCATCTCGAAGGCCGGAAGGTAGGTTTCCCAGAGGTCGCGCTTCGACGGCTCAACGTTCACCGTGTGGCGTGTGGCCTCGGGGCCGCTGTGTACGGCGTAGTGCTTGCCGCAGGCCGCCACCTTCAGGTAGTTGGGGTCATCGCCCTGCATGCCGCAGACGAAGGCCGTGCCCATGGTGCCGGTGAGGAAGGGGTCTTCGCCCCACGTCTCCATGCCGCGTCCCCAGCGCGGGTCGCGGAAGATGTTGACGTTCGGGCTCCAGAATGTCAGGCCCGTATAGCGGGCGTAGTTCTTGTTGCGGCGGGCTACGATGTACTTGGCGCGGGCCTCGGTAGCAATGGCGTCGCCTATCCGGCGGATAAGCTCGGGATTGAACGTGGCTCCCAGTCCGATGGGCTGCGGAAACACCGTGGCGCGACCGTCGCGGCCCACGCCGTGAAGTCCCTCGTTCCACCAGTCGTAAGGCTCTATGCCCAAGCGGGGAATGCCCGGCGTCTCGTTCATCAACTGCGAAAACTTCTCTTCCAACGTCATCTGTGCGATGATGTCGTCGGCCTGTTTCTCAAACTTGTTCATAGTTGTCTGTGCGTTGGCTGTAAGTGCAACCATTGTGATGGTCGAAAGAATGGCTCTCTTCATATCGTGCTGTTAGTGCTGTGCAGCCTCAAGCCAGCCGAGGAGGGCGAGGATGGAGGCGTTCCAGTTGATGGCTATCTCGTTGCTGGCATACGACTGCATGACGTCGGTGAACGACTCGTCGGGCTGTTTCGAGGGGTAGGTCTTTACCTCGGCAATGTCCTGCTGTCCGGGATTAGGACCGCCGGCAACCAAGCCAGGGAAGGGCGCGTCGATACCGTCGGCCTCGCTGATGCGGTGGTGCGGGTGCATCGGACTCTTCGTGCCGAAGCCCGTGATATAGCAGTAGCCCGTGGCGTTGCGCCCCAGGACGTAGTCGGCGTTCTGCTGAGCGGCGGTGAGGTATTTCTTGTCGCCCGTCAGTCTGTGAGCCAGACAGAGCGTCAGACCATTGGCACCGAAGGTCTCAGCCAGACAGCCCCAGCCGAAGTCGCGCGGCGAATTGCCGCAGGGCGTCTGGAACGACGATTTGGCGGTCGTGGCGATGAGGCTGTCGCAGTAGGATAGAAG
>JAEEGK010015672.1_pt1 | contig 16762 bp, 19 predicted proteins | sample 8958771 | NCBI WGS metagenome assembly JAEEGK01 (sample SAMN16246547, study PRJNA631951) | gut metagenome | biome: gut microbiome; feature: rumen; material: SC-attached | host: Bos | place: Iran: Karaj | collected 2018-10 | reverse complement strand
CGGCTGCGTAGACGACCTCCTGCAGTTTATCTTCGATAGTTTGTTTATGTAGCTGAGGCGCAATTTGCTCTGGCTCAGCAGCGCTCCAGCACGCGGAGATGTGCAAAAACACGGCAAAATGCGCATCTAGAAATGCTCCAGCACGCGGAGATGTGCAAAATGGCCATAAAATGCGCATCCAGCGGTGCTGGGGCGGGGCCGGGGCCGCTCCATGGCCGCGGGCCGCGCTGTTACGGCGCCCCCCCGGAGCGCTGGCTAGACCTCCGAGAGCTCCAGCCACCGCATTTCGGCGGCATCGAGCTCTTCTTGGAGCTGGCCATAGCGCGTACTGGCTGCCTGGAGTTCATCGGCCTGCAACGTGCCGCCGGAGAGTTTGGCTTCGAGATCGGCCTTTTCGGCTTCCAGCTCCGGGAGCCGGGCCTCCAGGGCCTTGAGCTCCTGCTGCTCCTTGAAGGAGAGCTTGCGCTTTGCCTCGGTCTTGACTTTTGCCTGGACCGGAGCGGTCTTCTGCGCAGATTTTTGCTCGGCCTCGTAGTCCTTGATGAAGGTACGGTACTCGGTGTAGTTGCCCACGAAGTCCTTCACCACGCCGTCTCCGCAGAAGACGAAGAGGTGGTCTACCAGGCGGTCCAGGAAGTGACGGTCATGGCTCACGATAAGGAGCGAGCCCTTGAACTCCATCAGATACTCCTCCAGGATTTCCAGGGTAACGATGTCGAGGTCGTTGGTGGGCTCATCCAGGATGAGGAAGTTGGGCTGCTGCATGAGGATGGTGAGAAGGTACAAGCGCCTTCTCTCACCGCCCGAGAGGCGCTCCACAGGGTTCTGGAGCATGTCGTGCGGGAAGAGGAAACGGTTGAGGAGATGGAGATCGGCTACAGTTTCCAGCACCGTCTGGCCCGGTTTGAACTGCATGCCAGCCTGGTGATAGTAGCCAATCTTCAGGGACTCTCCCCGGTCGATAATGCCCGTAAAGGTCCCGCCCAGCTCCGGCTTGTAACCGCCGGTAATGAGATTGAGGAAAGTGGTCTTGCCGGCGGCGTTGCGGCCCACGATACCCACGCGCTCATAGCGCTGGAAGTTATAGGTAAAGTGGCTCAGGTAGCACTTCTCTTCCCACCAGAAGCTCACGTCCCGGCAGTTGATGACTTTGTTACCAAGGTAGGTAGACTTGGCCTGCGTCTCGCTCATGTCCACTTTCTTTTGGACGTAGCTGTCATCGGCCCGTTCCTTGATATCCCAGAAGGCCTGTTTGCGGTACTTGGCCTTGCCGGTGCGGGCGCAGGGGCTGGCGTGCATCCACTCCAGTTCCCGGCGGTAGAGGTTGCGCACCTTCTCGGTCTCGGCGTTGTAGTTGTCAATCCTCTCCTGGCGCTTTTCCAGGAAGTTCATGTAGTCTCCCCTGTAGATATAGATGCTGCCGCGGTCCATTTCCATGACGGTGTTGCACACGCGGTCCAGAAAGTAGCGGTCGTGGGTGACCATGAACAGGGTGCACCGGCTATGCTTCAGGTGATTCTCCAGGAACTCGATGGCATCTATGTCCAGGTGGTTGGTGGGCTCGTCCATGATGTAGAAGTCTGCCTCGGAAGCCAGCATCTGCGTAAGGGCCACGCGCTTGACTTCACCGCCCGAGAGGTCTTTCATGCGCTTGTCGGGATCCGTAAGGCCAAACTGCGTGAGAAACTGGTGTACCCGCAGTTCATACTGCCACAGATGGTCCTGGTCCAGGTGCTCGGTCCACTGCGTGGAGCTGTCCATGATCTGGCGGAAGATGCCTTTCTCCGGATCGTGGGCATACTCCTGCTCCAAAAAAGCAATACGGATATCCTTGAGAAACAGCACCTTCCCGCCGCTGTCACTGCCGTCCTTGCCGGCCAGGATCCTCAGAAGCGAGGTCTTGCCCGTGCCGTTGGGGGCAATGAGCGCCACCTTGTCGCCCTCGTTAATATTGAAGTCGATGTGTTCAAACAGCACCTTGGGGCCGTAACTCTTGGATATATTCTCTATTTGCAGGTAACTGGGCATAATGACTACAAAGATAGTGAAATCCCGGGGGAATTCCGAATGAAAGTCATGTCTGGCGGTACGGCCGTGGCGCTTATTATAAACCACTTAGCCGCCACGCTCTAGCTGTCGCATTCCGGTGATTCGAGCGCTGACGCGTAAATGCCTATCGCATAGCCACTTATGCAAAATCGGGTGCACCGCGCGGTGCACCCGACATTCCATAAAACGCTGAGCCACAGCAAATTGCGCCTCGGCTACATAGACAAACTATCGAAGATAAACGGCAGGAGGTCGTCTACGCAGCCGAACTTGCGGATGCGTTTGGAGCCCACGAGAATAATCTTCATGGGTTTCCCGTGCTTTTTCTGGTATTCGGCCATGACCTGGCGGCAGGCGCCGCAGGGCGAGGCGGGGCTTTCACAGAGCACGCCGTGATCGGAGCCGGCAATGGCCAGGGTGTCCATGGGAACGTCGGGGTAGTTGGCTCCGGCCCAGAACATGGCGCTGCGCTCGGCACACAGGCCGGAAGGGTAGGCGGCATTCTCTTGATTGGCTCCCTTCACGACCACACCGTTTGCAAGCAGCAGAGCCGCTCCTACCTGGAAATGAGAATACGGAGAGTAGGATCCCTTCTGGGCCTCGATGGCGGTGCGGCAAAGCTCCTGGTCCTTCGGGTCCATTTCGGAAATCGAGGAGAATTCCTCATAGTCTATGGTTAGTCTTTTTTCACTCATGTCTTAATGTTCAATTATGCGCCCAGGGTGGCGACCATCACGGCTTTGATGGTATGCATGCGGTTCTCGGCCTCGTCAAAGACAATGCTGGCAGGGCTCTCGAATACGTCTTCGGTTACCTCAACGCCGTCCATGCCAAACTTCTGGTACACGTCTTCTCCCACCTTGGTCTCACGGTTGTGGTAAGCGGGCAGGCAGTGCATGAACTTGCAGGCAGGATTGCCCGTAGCGGCCATGAGGGCGGCATTTACCTGGTAGGGTTTCAACAGTTCGATTCTCTCTTTCCAGACCGACTCGGGCTCACCCATGGAAACCCATACGTCCGTGTAGAGGAAGTCGCAGCCTTTGACACCGGCCTTGGGGTCGTCGGTGATTGTGATGCGGGCACCGGTTTCTGCAGCAATCTTCATGCATTCATCTACCAGTTCCTTCGCAGGCTGCAGGGCCTTGGGAGCCACGATACGCACGTCCATGCCCATCTTGGCACCGCCCACGAGGAGGGAGTTACCCATGTTGTAACGGGCATCGCCCAGATAGGCGTAGGAGATCTGGTTCAGCGGTTTGTCGCTGTGCTCACGCATGGTGAGGAAATCGGCCAGGATCTGTGTGGGGTGGAACTCATTGGTGAGGCCGTTCCACACGGGAACGCCGGCGTACTTGGCCAGTTCTTCCACCGTTGCCTGGGCAAAGCCGCGATACTCGATGCCGTCGTACATGCGGCCGAGGACACGGGCCGTATCCTTCATGCTCTCCTTTACGCCAATCTGGCTTCCCGTAGGACCCAGATACGTGGCGTGGGCGCCCTGATCGTAGGCGGCTACCTCGAAGGAGCAGCGCGTACGGGTAGAGGTCTTTTCAAAGATGAGGGCGATGTTCTTGCCCTTCAGGCGGGGCTGTTCGGTGCCGGCATACTTGGCCTTCTTGAGTTCGGCGGCCAGGTCCAGCAGGTACTGGATCTCCTTGGGGGTGAAGTCCAGCAGCTTGAGGAAGTTGCGGTTTTTCAGATTGTAAGCCATTTTATAAAACGATTCTAGTTCCGCAGGAGGGGTTTCCCAGCTCTCCTGCTTCGGTTATGATACATGTTTTTCCGCCGTGCTCCAGGAAGTAGATGGCTGCACGGATCTTGGGGGCCATGGAGCCTTCTCCAAAGTGGCCGGCTTCCAGGTATTTATGGGCATCGGCCACGCTGAGGGTGTCCAGCGCCTTCTCTCCTGGCTTGCGGAAGTTGAGGTAAACTTTGGGAACGTCGGTGAGGATATAGAGCTCTTCCGCGCCGATTTTCTCCGCGCAGAGGGCCGATGCCAGATCCTTGTCAATGACCGCCTCGATGCCCCTGAGGAGCCCGTTTTCGCGCACGACCGGAATGCCGCCGCCACCGGCTGTGATGACGATATAGCCTTCCCGGGCCAATCGGCCTACAAGGTCTACGTTGGCAATCTCATACGGCTGCGGCGATGCCACTACCTTGCGCCAGCCGCGCCCCTTGGCGTCTTCCTTGTACAGGGAGCCGTCCGGCTGGGGCTTGGGATAGAAGGGGCCTACCGGCTTGGTAGGGTGCTGGAACATGGGGTCATCGGCATGCACTTCCACGCGTGAGACCAGCGAGACCACGTGGCGGTCGATGCCGAGGCGGGTGAGCGCGAGGTCCATGCCGCTCTCGATGAGATACGCGATGGAGCCTTGCGTCTCTGCCCCGCAGAAGTCCATGGGCATGGCAGGCAGGCCGTGAATCTGTTCGCCGGCCTGCATGCGCAGAAGACCGTTTCCCACCTGGGGACCATTTCCGTGCACAATGACAAGGCCGTAATCTTTGAGCAGCAGCGGGGCCAGGTTCCAGCAGGTAACGTTGACGTTGGACCGCTGTTCCTGATAAGTGCCTTTCTGGCCCGAACGCAGGAGCGCATTGCCACCAAAGGCGATAACTGCCAGTTTGTCTTTCATAGCCTTATGAAGTTTAGTCTCTTCTAAGCGGTAAGGTGGAGCAGCGAAGGAGGCCGCCCATCTTGGAAATTTCCCGGTAAGGAACGGTTTCCACCGTCATGCCCCATTTCTCGCGAAGGTGCTTGTTGAGGCGGGTAAAATGCTCCTCCGTCACCACTACGTCTTCACTGATGGAGAAGACGTTGGAGTTCATAAAGTACATTTCCTCGGTGGTGAGCTCGAACACGTTCTCCTTGCCGAAGATGTCGATGAGGTGGTCTGCGTCACGGGGATTCATGAAGCCTTTCTTGTAGATGATGGCCTTGTCCCGGCCCACCGGCATGAAGGTGCAGTCCAGGTGCAGGATGCCCTGGTAAGGATCTGTGTCACTCTTGAGGAGGTTGAGCGGGAAGATGGTCTTCTCCGGGAAGATCATCTTGAGGTAATCGAGGGCCAGGCGGTTGGTACGGGCCGTCTTTACCTGGCGGTAGTCGGGGAAGTCGTACTGGCCCAGGAAGATGTAGTCCTTGTAGAGCACGACGTCACCTCCCTCCACATGGACGGATTCCGGCAGATTGTAAATTTGCTTGTAATGGATTTGCCGATAGATTTCCTCGTAGGCATCAATCTCTTCCTGACGGTCCGGGATGATGTTGGACACGATGATCTTGTCATCGATGACAAAGCCCACGTCACGGGAGAAAACCTGGTTGCAGTTTTTCACAGGAGCGGGCCTGTACACGTCTACGTCATATTTTTTAAGGACCGACAGGAATGCGTCCATTTCCTTTACCATGTCTGCCTCCACGGGGTAGACGCCATGCAGGACGCTTTCATAGGATTTGCTATCGAAAGTCTGGTCCAGGGTAGGAGTGGGGCCCGGGGAATATGGCAGCCCCAGGACCACAGCTCTTAAACGAGATGTCTCTGATTGAACGTGAAGATTCATAAAAATTCAGTTTCAGTCTCGTAAAGGTAATGAATTTGCCTTAAAAAGCAAAATACGAGGGAACGGGGCACTATTCCCGCCGATGCTCCAGCACGCGGGGATGCGCAAAAACACGCCAAAATGCGCATCTAGAAATGCTCCAGCACGCGGGGATGCGCAAAAAGGCCCCAAAACGCGCATCCAGCGGTGCTGGGGCCGTTCTGGGACCTTTTTGTGGTGCACTCTCCGCTCTACCTTATCTTGGAGTCGCAGTACCAGCACCGGAGCGTGCCGCTGTCGCTGCGGCGGAACTTGTGCGGGGCGTGCTCGTTGTTGCAGATGCACTTGGCGTTGGTGCAGCGGAGCGTGGCGTCGTAGACGGGCTCTTCACCTTCCGGCATGTCGTGTGCAGGGTCGTCCTTCCACTCCAGCAGCTTGGTGATGAGGGCCATGCGGACAAACTTGCCGTTCTCTACCTGACGGAAGTAGGCGGCGCGGGGGTCGGCGTCTACCTCGGTGAGAATCTCGTTCACACGGGGAAGCGGATGCAGGACGGCCATCTCTTTCTTGGCCAGGGCCATTTTGGCGCAGTCCAACACGAAGCTGTCTTTCACACGGTCGAACTCTTCCAGGTCCAGGAAGCGCTCCTGCTGTACGCGCGTCATGTAGAGCACGTCCAGCTCCGGCATCACTTCTTCCATGGTGCTCACTTCCTTGTACTGGATGCCCAGCTTGTCACACACATCCTGCTTGATGTAGTCCGGAAGCTTGAGCTCGTCGGGAGCGATGAGAACCACTTTGATGTCCTTGTAGCGGGAGAGGGCTTTAATCAAAGAATGAACCGTGCGGCCAAACTTGAGGTCTCCGCAGAAACCGATGGTGATGCCGTCAATGTGGCCCAGTTCGCGCTGGATGGTGAGAAGGTCCGTGAGGGTCTGGGTGGGATGGCTGTGGGAGCCGTCACCGGCATTGATGATGGGCACGCGCGACACTTCGGAGGCGTAGAGCTGGGCGCCCTCGATGTGGTGGCGCATGGCAATGACATCGGCAAAACAGCCTACCACACGGACGGTGTCCTGCACGGTCTCTCCCTTGCTCACGGAGCTGCTCTTGGCGTCGGAGAAGCCCAGGACGTTGCCGCCCAGTTCCATCATGGCCGACGTAAAGCTAAGGCGGGTGCGGGTGCTGGGCTCATAGAAAAGCGTGGCCAGTTTGCGGTAACGCTGGGAGTCCTGATACTTTTCGCGATGTTCGATGATATCCTGAGCCAGGGTGATGATCTGGTCCAGCTCCTCCTTGGAGAGGTCCATCGGGTCGATAAGGTGCTTCATATCAAAGTGCTATTGGTTAATCCAGGTTTCGTCTGAGGGGTTGTTGCGGAAGGCGAGGATGCGCTCTTTCCACTCCGGGGCAATGTAGTTTTCCTCTGCGGCTACTTCTACAAGTACGTCCAGGTTGCAAAGGGAGTGGTTCTCCGTGCCGGCGGCGGCAATGCGCTCCAGACCTTTTTTCATGCCGTAGGTGAAGATGCTCACGATGCCCAGGACACAGGCCCCGGCCTCGCGAAGCGCTTCCACCACCTCGATGGCGCTGCCGCCCGTAGAGATGAGGTCTTCGATGACCACTACTTTGGTGCCGGGCTCCATCTTGCCCTCGATGCGGTTGGTGCAGCCGTGGGTCTTGGCTTCACCGCGAACGTAGCCCATGGGGAGCCCCAGGATGGTAGCGGTAATGGCGGCGTGGGCAATGCCGGCCGTGGAGGTGCCCATGAGCATCTCGCACTCGGGGTAGTACTTTTTGACCAGGGAGGCCAGGCCGGCTTCTACCTTCTCGCGCACGGAGGGAGCGGAGAGCGTGAGACGGTTGTCACAGTAGATAGGGCTTTTGATGCCGCTGGCCCAGGTAAACGGCTGCTCGGGGCGCAGGAATACCGCGCCGATGGAAAGGAGCTCTTTGGCAATGGTTCGTTCCATATTCTTATTCTGCAAATTCTTTCATACAACGTTCGTAGGCGGCCACGGGGTCTTCGGCGGCGGTGATGGGGCGGCCCACCACAATGTAGTCCGAGCCGATTTCCCGGGCGCGGGCGGGGGTGGTGATGCGCACCTGGTCATCGGCCGCAGCATCGGCAAAGCGAATGCCCGGGGTGACGGTGAGGAAGGCCTCACCGCAGGCCTCCTTGACCATGGCAGCCTCCAGCGGAGAGCAGACGACACCGTCGAGGCCCGCTTCACGCGCGTTCTGCGCATAGCGGACGATGGTGTCGCCGATGCCCGCTCCGATGAGCAGTTCCTTCTGCATGGTCTCCTCGGAGGTGGACGTCAGCTGCGTCACGGCGATAAGGAGGGGGCGGGTGCCATCGGCCCGCGTGAGTCCCTCGAGGGCGGCCTTCATCATGGCCACCGTGCCGGCGGCGTGCACGTTCACCATGTCCACGTCCAGCGCGCTGAGCACCTTCATGGCTTTCCTCACGGTGTTGGGGATGTCGTGCAGCTTGAGGTCCAGGAAGATGCGGTGGCCGCGGGCCTTGATCTCGCGCACGATGTCGGGACCGGCGCCGTAAAACAGCTCCATGCCAATCTTGACGAAGGGTTTGCGGCTACCCTGGAAACGGTCCAGGAAGGCGAGGGTGCTTTCCCGGTCGGGGAAGTCACAGGCTATGATGACGTCTTTTTTCATACGGTTCCTATAATGTCTTTGAGGTTGTCAATGCGGAGTTCTTCCATGAGGGAGGGGAGCGCCTCGATGATTTCGGGGCAGGCGAAGGGATTGCGGAGGTTCTCTGCGCCCACCTGGACCGCGGTGGCTCCGGCCATCATCATCTCCACGACGTCGCGGGCCGATGTCACTCCGCCGCAGCCCATCACCGGAATGCGGCAGGCGTGGGAGACCTGATAGACCATGCGGAGGGCGATGGGGAAGACGGCTGCGCCGGAGAATCCGCCCATCGTGTTCGCGAGGACGGGCTTGCGGCGGGCGATGTCGATGCGCATCCCGAGGAAGGTGTTCACCAGCGTGAGACCATCGGCCCCGGCATCCTCGCACGCGCGGGCGATTTCCACGATGTCGGTGACGTTGGGGCTGAGCTTGATGAAGACGGGCTTGTGCGTGGCGACGGCCTTTACCGCAGCGGTCACTTCAGCGGCGGCACGGGCCGATGTCCCGAACGCCAGGCCGCCTCCGTGCACGTTGGGGCAGGAAACGTTGACTTCGATGAGGTCGATGCCTTCGCTGGCGTCGGCCTTCTCGCAGCACTCGCGGTACTCGTCCACGGAGAAGCCGCTGATGTTGGCGATGATGCAGCCGTCGTAGATTTTCCTCAGGGCGGGGACTTTTTGCTGGATGAGGACGTCGATGCCAGGGTTCTGCAGGCCCACGGAGTTGATCATGCCGCTGCGGCACTCGGCGATGCGGGGTGTGGGGTTTCCGTACCGGGCTTCGCGGGTGGTTCCCTTGAGGGAGATGCCGCCCAGCACGTTGAGGTCCATGTCGGGTGCCAGTTCCAGGCCAAAGCCGAAGGTGCCGCTGGCCGGAATGACGGGGTTCTTAAGGTGCAGCCCGCCAAGATTTGTGGAGAGGTCTTTTACCATTGGATGTCCTCCTTGCTGAATACGGGGCCGTCCATGCATACGCGGCGGGGGCCCTTGGGGGTTTCGATGCTGCAGCCGTAGCAGAAGCCGGCGCCGCAGCCCATGCGCTCTTCGAGGGAGGCTTCTCCCGGGCCTTCGAGGGCGCTGCACACGGCCTTCATCATAACCATGGGACCGCAGGTGTAGAAGAAGTCGTACTCCGGTTTGAGGGCGCCGATGGCGTCGGTGACAAAGCCTTTAGTGCCCACGGAACCGTCCAGGGTGGCAATGGCGACGCGGTCACAGAGGGCTTCGAATTCCTGCTGCAGTACGATTTCGTCTTTCTTGTTGAAGCCCAGGATGGCGGTGACTTCCTTGCCCTGTGCCTTGAGCTCCCTGGCCAGGTAGTAAAGGGGAGCGGCGCCAAGGCCTCCGGCTACAAGAAGGGCTTTGGCCTGGCAGGCGTCGGGGTTGAATCCTCTTCCGAGGCCGGTGAGGACGCTTACTTCCGTTCCCTCTGCGAGCGTGGCAAGTTTGCGGGTGCCTTCGCCTACGGTTTTGTAAAGGATGGTGATGCTGTTTTCGCTGCTGTCGCAGAGGGAGAAAGGCCGGCGCAGGTAGTAGCCGGGAATGTCCAGGTGGACGAACTCGCCCTCAATGCAGCCGTCTCCTTGGAGCACCAGTTCATAGGTGTCCCTCGCAACCAGCTGGTTCCTTGTAATGGTATAGGTCTTCTTATCCATTGTATACGATTTGGCCGTCTTTGACGGTTTGGAGCACTTTGCCGTACACTTCCCAGCCGTCGAAGGGCGTGGAGTGGCCCATGGAGGCGAACCGGGTGTTGTCAATGACAAAGGGCGTGTCCAGGTCTATTATAACGCGATCCTTCGGGGCTTCCGGCAGGCCGAAGATGCGGCGGGGCGCTTCTGAAAGGGCTTCTACGAGTCTTTCGAGGGGCACGCGGCCGGTTTTAACAAGGCGGGTGTAGAGCACGGGGAAGGCGGTTTCGAGGCCGACGATTCCGTTGGCGCTGCCTGCGAAGCCTTTACTTTTTTCCTCGGCCGAATGGGGCGCATGGTCGGTGGCGATGGCGTCGATGGTTCCGTCCAGAAGGCCTTCGATGAGGGCTTCGCGGTCTTCGGCGGTGCGGATGGGCGGGTTCATCTTGAACCGGCCGTGGTCCTAGATGTCATCCAGGCACAGCGTGAGGTAGTGGGGGGCTGTCTCGCAGGTGACTTTAACTCCGGCTGCCTTGGCCTCCCGGATGAGGCTGAGGCTCTTGCGGGAAGAGATATGGCATACGTGGTAGCGGCAGCCGGTCTCTGCGCACAGCTCCAGGTCCCGCTCGATGGGACCCCACTCGCTGCGGGGGTCGGTTCCGGGCAGGGTGTTGTCCTCGCAGTGGGCGGCCAGGATAACGCCCTCGCGGGCGGCGGCTTCCATGGCCTTTCGCATCATGTCCCGGCTCTGCACGCCGCTGCCGTCGTCGGAAAACGCTACGCAGTGGCCCTTGAGGGCGTGGAAGTCTACGAGTTCCAGTCCCTTCCGCTCCCGCGTGATGGAAGCATAGGGGAGTACGCCGATGACAGCGTCCCGGTCAATGGCTGCCTGTTCAAGGGCAATGTGTTCCGGGGTGTCCGGTACGGGATCCAGGTTGGGCATGGCGCAAACCAGGGTATAGCCACCCCTTGCCGCTGCCAGGGATCCGGTTCGGATGGTCTCCTTCCAGGTCTGGCCCGGCTCGCGGAAATGGACATGCAAGTCGCAGAAAGCGGGTAAGTCAACTACCATAACATCAAAAAAAAGACAACCATAAATGGCTGCCTATAGATAATAATAACTGTCAAGTGAAAAAGAGGCGCTTATGGACGGTTTTTCTCATGACGATTCTGTTTGTACAAAGGTATGGCTTTTTGCGGGAATTTCAAAACAAATTATGTGGGATTTTACTTCCCGCACTCGGGGCAGATGCCTTTTACCAGGTAGCTCACGCCCTGCGGCTCATAACCATCCGGAATGCGGACTGGCGGTACCGGGATGTCGTGCAGGCAGTAGGTGCGGCGGCATTTGATGCAGTAGAAGTGTACGTGCACGTCGTCGTCCTCGTCCTCGTGATGACTCAGGCACAGTTCGTAGCGCACGCCGTCTCCGGTATCTTCCAGGACGTGGACCAGGTGTGCATCGCGGAAGGCGGTAAGCGCGCGGAAGACATTGCTCTTGTCAATGGTCTCCAGGCGATCTTCCAGTTCGGTCATGGACAGCGGCCGGCCGGCTTCCTCCAGGGCCTGGGCAATGAGGAGGCGGTTGGCCGTAAGCTTGACGCCATGCTGGGCGAAGAGTTCCTCCAGGTGAATCATAGCAGTTCCTCCAGAAGAGCCTTGCAGTGGCCGGGCAGGATGATATGGTGATTGCCGATGGAATCTGTGAGGAAGTACCGTGCATCCTCCGGCTTCAGCTGCAGCACAACCTGCGTACGGCACAGGTTGTCTTCGTACTGGTTATGGAGGAGTTCCCCTTCGGCGGCAAAGTGGCGGCTCAATTTGCCGTCTACTTTGAAAACGGTAACGGGACCCTCGGGGAGGTTGCCGTGAATGCCTACGCCGATTCCGCTCTCGAAATGCGTATCGTACTGCCAGTCTGTTACCATATTGAAAGGAACGGTGCAGTGGGCGAAAAGTATCTGGCCGGTCTCCACGTCTATGCGGGAAGGGTTGGCCTGGAAGCCGGTAACGCCCGTGAGCGCCTGCGCAATCATCATGGAAAGGAGGGCGGGAACGTCTCCTTCGCAGGAGGCGGGAATGCCGTCGGCGTTGAAGGAGGCCAGCGCCAGGCAGCCGGTATTGCCCACAGCCGTGAGAAGGTCGAAGCAGCGAAGGGTGAAAGCGCCCAGTTCATAGCGCGCCACCAGCTTTTCGAGCGCATGGTAAACTTGCGTGGCGCCAGGGTAGGACCGGCGCACGTTACCCGCCATCGGCTCATCGGCCGGCGCGTTCTCGGAGGGCGCGTTTGCGATCTCCCGGAGGAGCTCCTCCATGGGAATCTCCACCAGGCGGGCGCCCAGCTTGTCCATCACGGCCATCGGGTCTGCGTGGCTGGCGATGAGCCAGTCGGAGGGCTGGCCGATGACGCCGATGCGCATCCCCTGCAGTTTCTTCCGGGCCGATGCCACTGTCTCCAGCGTATGCACACGCTCATGAAGGTACTCCGGGCTTCCGTGCAGCACCTCTCCCTTCAGGCCCTGCTGGCGCAGGTAAGAGAGGATTTCCAGCGAAGCCGCCAGCGAGTTGGACTTCCCGGACGTGAGCAGGTAATAGCGCTCTATGCCCTTCGAGAGCATCTCCGGCAGAAGACCTTTGAAGATGCCCTCGGCCCCGCCGGTACGTACATAGATGAGGTCCAGCTCGTGTGAACCAAAGTCAGAGAAATCGGCGCCCTTGAATTCGTAGTTCCCCTCCGGGAATACGCCCTGGAGGAACTGGTCGCTAAGTTTGGCCACAGACTGCTCGTCGTGCAGGCCCGAAGTGATAGTGTATACTGCAGTCATAACAAAAAAAGGGAAAGCTGATTACATCGCACCGCTACAACCACCTACCCTTGCTGCATTCCTGCCCTGGGGGAGTTCGGAGGGAGCTGGTCGTGTAAGACTTTCCCAGCACAAAGGTAGACATTTTTTTTGATATGGCAATAGGGATGAGCCGGCAGCGGCGTGCTTGAGCATTTCTAGATGCGCCGCACTTTGGGGCATTTTTGCGCATCTCCACGTGCTTGTGCATTTCTAGATGCGCATTTTTGGCCGTTTTTGTGCATCTCCACGTGCTTGAGCATTTCTAGATGCGCATTTTGGGGTGTTTTTGTGCATCTCCGCGTGCTGGAGCATTTCTAGATGCGCACTTTGGGGCGTTTTTGTGCATCTCCGCGTGCTGGAGCATTTCCAGATGCGCATTCTGGAGCGTTTTTGCTCTTCTCCGCGTGCTGCAACGGTTTATTACTAGGTAGAAGGCCAAAACATTGCAGGTGGCCGATGATGTGTTGCAGGTGGCCGATTAGTATTTCTCGAAACGGGCGAAGCACTCCGGAAGGGGAGAGGAGCAGCGCACCATTTTCCCGGAGAAGGGATTGCGGAATACGAGGGTGGCGGCGTGGAGGGCCAGGCGTTTCACGGGGTCGGTCTCGGCTCCGTATTTTTCGTCACCGGCAATGGGGTGGCCCAGGTCGTAGGAGGCGTGTACGCGGATCTGGTTCTTGCGGCCGGTCTCCAGCTGGAATTCCACCTGGGTGTAGTGCCGGGTGCGGCTTAATACCTTATAATAGGTAATGGCCAGCTGGCCGTCCTTTACCTCGTTTTCGTAGGAGTTCATCTTGAGGGACTTGGGGTTCTCCAGGAGCCAGCTCTGGACAATGCCCTGGTCTTTTTCCAGGGAGCCTTCCAGCCAGGCTACGTACTTGCGCTCTACCACCTGGTCTTTCCACTTGCTCTGGAGGATGTCCTTGGCACGCTCGTTCTTGGCAAAGACCAGCACGCCGGACGTGCCTTTGTCAATACGGTGCACAATCCAGATTTTGGCCGTGGAGCGGTCTGGGCGCACGCCGGAGATGAGGTCTTCCTTGCGCTGCATGCGGGCGTTCACCTTGACGTAGGCGTTGAGGAGGGAGTAGAGGGTGTTCTTTTCCTTTCCGGTAGCAACGGTGAGCATGCCGCTGGGCTTGTCCACGACAAGGTAGTTCTCGTCCTCGAAGAGAATTTTGACGCCGGCCTTGGTGACGGTGTCTTTGGCATCTTCGCGCACGGAACGGGCGATGGAGATGCCTTTGGGAAGGACGGTAATCTTGTCTCCGGGCTTCAGCGGATGGTCAAAGGCGGTGCGGCTTTCCCCGTTCACCAGGATCTGGCCTTTGGAAAGCATGTTCTTGACACCAGTCTTGGACTGTCCCGGGAAAAATTCAAAGAGGTATTGGAGGAGGAAGCCCTCGTGGGCTACCTTGAACTGTTGTCCGGTCATAATTCTTCCAGAAGTTTGTGGAACTTTTTGGGCAGCAGCTGCTTGAAATGCTCCTGCATGCCGCGGGGAATGAGGATGGTCTCCAGGGATTCGCAGTCGTCGAAGGCATCTTCGCCGATGACTTCCAGCGCCTTGTTCAGGCGTACCTGGACCATGTTGATGCAGCCCTGGAAAGCCTGCGGGCCGATGATACGGGTTTTGGCGGGGAGGGAAATCCTTTCCAGCTGCCAGCAGTCCATGAAGGCCGACTGGCCAATCTTGAGAAGGCCGGTGGGCAGCTTGATGGAAATGAGTTCCCCGCACTCGGCAAAGGCGGCGTCTCCGATATGGGTGACGGAATTGGGCAGGTGAATCTTCTCCAGGTACGAGGAACGCTCCTCAAGGGGGATTTCCTCGCCGATTTTTCGGCCGGCCATGTAGTCCTGAAAGGCGAAAACGTCGTCGGAGATAACTTCACAGCCTTCGCGGACGGTGATTTCTTCGGGGAAGTTCTCGGCGTCCGTGAGATACCTGCCGTCCTCTGAATAGGCGACGCGGTTTTCATCGTCCCAGACGTCCCTGTCCAGCTGCTCCTTCGGGAGCACCGTGGGGACCGCCATAATCTCTTCTATTGTCATGGGGCTAGAAGGTTTTTACAAAGTCGATGTCCTTTTTGAGCATCACTTTGGGCTCCATCTTGGATACTTTCTGGAAAAGTTTGAACTGGTAGGCGGGGGAGAGGTATACCCGGTGCTCGTTCTTGCCCTTGCGCCACCACTTGTAGAAAGCGATGGGGTCTGTGTCGTAGGGAATGCGGGCTTCGATTTCCGAGGTGTAGCCGGGGAAGTCGATGAGCATCTTGAGGCCGGTGATGCGGCGGTAGTACTCGTAGTCTGCGCGGCGAAGCTTGGACACGAGGGGAGCAAAGACTTCCATCTGGTCTACCTGGAGTACTTTTTCCTTCACGATCATGCGGTGAATGCGCACGGGATCCCGGTGCAGCCACTCCGAAAGGGAAGCGGTCACGGGGCCTTCCTCGCACTCCAGTGTGAGTAAATCCGAAGAAAAGTAAACTTTTTCGCTATCGAGAGGGAAATTCTCCATAAATATTAACCTACCATGCAAAGATAGGTAATTTTTTCGGTTTTCAACAATTATTTGTTAATAACCTTTCCTGTTTTCTCCGGGCGGGCTGGTGCGGCCAGGGTTTCCGACTACAAGCGACAAATCTTACACGGCTTCCAGAAGTCGGGGGTCGATATAGGCCGATACCACCGCGACGATGCCTTCGATGGCAACCAGAAGGCGGCGGTTCCGCTTGATTCTTTTCACGTAGCCGACGGCACCTTTGAAAGGGCCGTCGGTTACGCGTACTTTACAGCCGGTCGCAAAACGGGAGATGTCATCGGCCGAAAAGAATTCCAGCCCTTCCGAGCCCTGCGAGGTGATGAGGCGGAAGGCTTCCATCTGGCAGTCCGGGATGGCTTCGCACACGAACCGTCCTTCGGAATCCCGTTTCTTGTAGATGAATCCTTTTGTACCTCCGGTGGCCTCCTTGAAGGACTCGTCGAGGGCCGTGATCTCTTTTTCGCCGGCACGGACAAAAAGGAGTGACGATACCATGGGGACGCGCTGGAAGATGACGGGGCCTTCCTCTATGTAACGGGTGTCGGTTTTGCCATCGGCCTTGAGGGATGCGATGTGGCGGCGTGCCTGGGTGTGGGCTTCTCCTTTAAGGAGGACGCGGTCTACGGCCAGGTATGTGGCGTATCCCTGCGCCGTCAGAGCGGACTCCATATCGAAGACCTTGTTGAAAAACACCTTGACGGCGTACCACTGAAGTGCCGATTCTTCCATTGTAAAGTTTGAAGTACGCAAAGGTAGATATTTTATACGACTTTCCAAAAAGCGCCATTTTGACATTAAAACTTGCCATTTTGGCAGTGAAAACTGCCGTTTTGTCTACCTTTTGCGCATTTTCGGCATTTGGCCCCGGGTTTGCCTTTCCTTACGGCGAACGCAGCTTCTTAAGGGGCTGCGGAAAAGGAAGAAGTTAAACATTTAAAATAATAGGAGGACATGATTATGTTACCTGTAAGACGAAACAACCAAACCTGGGTTCCCGACATCTTCAATGATTTCTTTGACAACAACTGGATGGAACGCCCGAAAGCAACTTGCCCGGCCATCAATGTCTTAGAAACGCCTGAAGCCTATCAGCTGGAGCTGGCTGCTCCCGGCATGACCAAGGCCGACTTCGACATCCATCTGGATGAGGACGGAGACCTGGTGATCAACATGGAGAAGAAAGTGGACGAAAAGCACGAGCATGAAAAAGGCCACTATGTGCGCCGCGAATTCTCCTACACCAAGTTCCAGCAGACCATGCTCCTGCCCGACGACACCGACCGCGAAAAAATTTCTGCGAAGGTTGAAAACGGTGTTTTGACGGTTAACTTGCCCAAGGTCAAGAAGGTAGAGGTGGAGAAGGCCCGCAAGCAGATTTCCATCGATTAAAATTTTTGAAAAATTTTCGTGAACCCCCTTGCGGATTCAAAAAAAGTATGTACCTTTGCAATCCCGAAAGGGAAGTTCACTGAAAACTTTGGTGCGGTAGTTCAG